>WNFW01003919.1_pt1 | contig 10400 bp, 8 predicted proteins | sample 5400131 | NCBI WGS metagenome assembly WNFW01 (sample SAMN13153362, study PRJNA577476) | soil metagenome | isolation source: 20 cm soil or saprolite under grassland replicate 1 | place: USA:California | collected 2016-06-15
CGAGGCGAGGTCTGAAAGAAGCGTGGAGCAAACACGCGAGCCGATGGACAAGAACTGGATTTGATGAGGCCTACGGTGCCGGGCGAGCGAACAAGTGATCGCGAAGTCCACATCCATCAAAGGCACCGGTGGTAAATCCGGCGGTTGTGCGTGGAAGGCGGTCGAAATTACCTCGGGAGATCTGCTGCATGTCACTATAAGGGCCTGCGGCCCGCGAAACCTCATGAAAATCGCGCAGCGTCAGGCAAGGCAGAGCTCATGACGTTAACTCCTTTGATTTCAGCACGCCTCGATTTGCGACCCAGGGTTTTTCGAGCCAGTGATTTTCGAGGTTGCGCTGCAACGGGCAACCAAAAGAACTCGCTGGTCTCGGCGGAAGGCGGCAGTCTTCGATGGGTGGCACGAGCCGTGATAAGTCGAGAGACTTACGTCCGGTTCTGTGAGCGGCCCGGCGTGCAAATCCCCGGGCCTACTCGGCGACGGACGGGCAACCGTCCCCCCTATGCCGATTTCGTCCCCCGTCGGGTGCTGGAGTAACCTTTAATAGAGGAGTGCCATCCTAACTCACTGGGCTTTGGGGAGGTCATCATGAGCATCCCCGAGTTGAAATGGGAAACTTTCAGAGGAAACGCTGGTCGAGAGCTCCGCGCGCGCCGAGAGCATCGCGGCATGACGGCTGGCTTCTTCCTGGGCCTGTCCTTGCTTTTTGTTCCATGCGCGCCGGCGCAGCGAACGCAACTCAAACAAGGTTGGAACAAGTTTTCTCCGCAAGACGACATAAACCTCGGCAAGCGGGCAGCCACGGATGCAGAAAAGCTGTTGCCGCCTTGCAACGCTCCGAAGGTTGACGCTTACCTGACGCAACTTGGCACGCGACTGGCGCAAAAGCTGCCGACAGGTGGAGTGCAGTATCCCTTCGAATTTCATTGCGTGAACGACAAAGCCATCAATGCGTTTGCTTTGCCCGGCGGATATGTGTTTGTGAACCGCGGGGCGATCGAAGCAGCGGACAATGAGGCCCAGCTTGCTGGAGTGATCGCGCACGAGTTGTCGCACGTCGCTCTGCGCCATGGCACCAACCAGGCAACCAAGGCGATGCTGGCTGAGACGGGTCTGGGAATCTTCGGCGCAGTTTTCGGAGACACCACCGGCGGCGCGCTCCTGACGGAACTGGGAAGTTTCACGGCCGGCGGTGTGCTCCTGCGCTATTCGCGAACGGCTGAATCGCAAGCCGACGTGATGGGCACTCAAATCCTCTACGATGCGGGCTACGACCCGCGCGCCTTGGCGCAGTTTTTCGAAAAGCTCGAAGCGGAAACGAAGGGGAAGAATCCTCCGGAGTTTTTCTCCGACCACCCGAATCCGGAGCACCGCGTCGGGCGCGTCGATGAAGAAGTGGAGAAGCTCGGTGGCGTTCCAACAAACGCCAAGCGGGACTCCGCTGAATTCGAAGCCATCAAGCGAGAAGTCCTGGCCCTGCCGGTGGTGAAAAAGCCTGTCGCCGGGGCGCCTGGCGCCGTCGCTGCCCCCGCGCCGCCTTCCCGCAGCTTCTCGGAGTATCAGGCGAGTTCGTATTCGCTCAAGTATCCGGACAATTGGAAGAAGTACCCCGATAGCCCCGATAGCAACGGAGGCGGCGTTTCCTTTGCCCCCGAAGGCGGGGTCTTAGATGACGGCAGCGGCCATAGCACGCTCGCGTATGGGCTGATCATCGGCGTGGCGCAGGCCAAAGGCGATGCCAACGATGGGAAAGCGCTGAATAGAGCGACGAGCCAGGTGATTCAGGACCTTCAAGAGTCGAATCCGAACATGAAAATCACACGGCAAGGCGAGCGTTTGCGCCTCAACGGGCAGCCTGGGATTTCGACCTTTCTAAGCAATGTTTCACCGGCCGGCGGCCAGGAAACGGATTGGCTCGTCACTGTTCTGCGTCCTGAGGGTCTGGTCTATTTCGTCTGCCTTGCTCCGCAATCCGCCTACGACAATTACGACAAGACGTTTTCGTCGATCCTGGACACGGTGCGGTTCACAAGATAGAAAGAGCAATCAACGCCGAGACGCTGAGGACGCAGAGAAGAAAGAAAAAAAACGCACAAAAAATTCAGAAATAAGAAAAGGGCGTTCCGACTGGGTCGGGACGCCCTTTTGTATTGGGTCGTATGGAAGTCGGCGGCTAGTTCCCGCTGTTGCCACCCTCAGAGCTGAAGAGGAACGGCAGAACTTGGGTGCCTTCCTGGCGTACAGACTGGAGCTCGCTGGGGTCGATTCCAAGCGCCTTAAGAATCGATGCTGCGACCTGGGAGGTGGCCACCGGAGTCTTGACCACGCGGGAATGCAGATCGGGATTTGAGACGATCAGGCCGACGTTCGTGTCACCGAAGCTAAAACCGCCGTGCTCGGCGTTCTTCTTAGACGACGCGGTGTAAATGGTGCCGTAAATCGGCTGTACCAGGAGGTCGGGCGCGGCGTTGTCGGTCAGCGGGCTATTGAATTTGAGATTGACCTCGGCTCCGGCCATCACCTCATCGATGAAGAGTGCTCCGGCATTGGTGTTCAAGTAGGAGGCAACAGCAGCTGTCTGGGTCTGGTCCTGCAGCCAGATGAGCGCGATATCGTCGTCCTGAACGAAGCCGCACGGGCCGGTGCTGCAGTTGTTGGCGTTGGAGATGGCGACGACCCCTGGATCGGCAGTGGCGCCCTGCTTGATCGCAAGAGCCGCAACCAAGTCCGCGAAGTGGCCCGGCTTATTGGTTTTCACGGGATTGATCGGTGACTGGCCATGTTTGGCGCTGACGATGAAGAGCGTCGAATCGTAGATGCGCTGAGCTTTGAGCGCCAGGATCATGCTGCCCAGCGCCGCGTCGGTTTTCTGCAGCCGTAGGCGAGGACAGCGGTCGGAGTGCCCGCGCCATCCGTGTATCCACCCGGCTGCCCGTTAAAGAGTGTGTCCGCCAGGCAACTGCCATCGGAGTTGTCCTTTTCCAGCTTCTGCCCTACGCTGACGGCTTGGAAATTCATCCCGAACACGGCGGGCACGCCGGGTCCAGGTGCTCCATCGTGGTTCAGTCCCTTGATTTCGTTCAGGATTCCTTGAACTTTCAGAGCGTCATTGTTCACGGTGCAAACGACGCTCACCGTGTTGTCGAGTCCGGCGACGTTGGTGACCTCCGGTGTGTATAGATCATCCACGCCCTTGCCGGAAGGACCGTTCACCAGGTCATAGGCGGGATGCTTGTCCGCCCAGGCGGTATGGCCGCCTTGGGCCTTAACGACTTCGAAGACGGTGTTGCTCTTGATCGCATCGTGCGGGTACAGCGGGACGCACTGACCCTGTGCGTTGATATGCCGGGGCAGGGCAGTTGGATCAATGACGTTCAGCGAAACGGGCGGATTACCCGTGTACTTGTCAATGCTTTCGTCAAACACCTGCATGTTACCCGGTTGCCCCGAGCAAGTCGTGTTCGTCGGGTCGAAAATGCCGCGATTGTAGCTAACGTCATAGAACAGCCCGTGGCTGATGGGTGAGCCACCGGTCACCAAAGCCAGGAGACCCGGAAAGGAATCCGAGTTTCCAGGCGTCCGTGCGTTGGAGTAGGTGATGCCATGACCGGAGAGCTCGGCTAGGGCAGAGTTGGGGTGGCTTTCGGCGTAGCGCGCCACGTCGAGGGCGTGCAATCCGTCCACGCTGATCAGTAGAACATGCTTGATTTTGTGTCCTCCGACGAGCTCATCGTTGGCGCGCGCCGGAGCCGGAATTGTGGCGCCGATCAGCCCGGCCGACAGGGCAACCGTTAGTAATCTTAGTTTCAAGGAAATCTCCTTTTTGCTGGAAAGCGAGTGGAAACGAACATCCGGCGTAGAGAGTAGGCACGGCGTGTTACTGCCAGGAGAAAGGAGGATGTCCGTTGCGTGAAACGCGGAAGAAAATGCGTAAACCTAAAGAAAAATTCAGACATCAGAGACTAAGTACTGGCAATACCGAATCTGGGAACCGGGAATTTCCTCCCCGTTCACTTGTTTTGCGTCTGCAGTCCCGCGTTCTGATCGGCTTGGCGCATCCGATAGACCTCCGCGGCGCGTTGCAGGGCCTCCGTAATGCTCGCGCAGATATTCTCCTCGCCGACGTGCCTCTCGAAATCGGACTGCTTCATCAATTGCGAGGGTTGTTCGCGGGCGCCGCACAAAAGCAGCGAGCGTCCCGAAGCTTGCAGAGAGTCCGCCAGGTCGCGGATAGCGCCGAGCCCGGTGGCGTCGATCGCGGTCATATTTCGCAAGCGCAGGATAACAATGGGTGGCAGCGTGTCGATGGAATGGAGGATGTCGGAAAACTTGTCCGTGGCCCCGAAAAGAAACGGTCCGTGAATCCGGTAAACAATCGCATAGTCGGGGATGTCTTTTCCCTGAAGGACGTGCACGCGGCTGTCTTCGACATAGTCTTTCGTGACGGGACTCACCGTGGTCGTTCTCGAAACCTTGCGAATAAACATCAGAACCGCCAGCACCATCCCCACTTCCACGGCAAACGTCAGATCGGTCACCACGGTCAATGTCAGCGTCAGCAGCCACACTGCGATGTCTGCGTTGCTCAGCTTCAAAATCTCCGGGATCTCCTCCCAATCGCCCATGTTGTACGCCACAATCATCAGAATCGCGGCCAAGGCTGCGAGAGGGACGTTTTTCACCAGCGGCGCAGCAAACAGAACGATCGCCAACAGCGTCAACGCGTGAATGATCCCTGCCACGGGCGTCTTCGCGCCGGCGCGGACGTTGGTGGCCGTGCGGGCAATGGCTCCTGTGGCGGGGAGCCCGCCGAACAACGGTGAAACGATATTCGCGACGCCTTGGCCAATCAGTTCCATGTTTGGATTGTGCTTGTCATTGCTCATGCGATCGGAGACGACCGCGGACATGAGCGACTCGATGGCGCCCAGCATTGCCACGGTGAAAGCCGATGACAAGAGTTGCCGAAAGATGTCGTAATGGAAATGCGGAAAAGCCAATTTCGGCAGGCCGCTGGGAATTCCCCCAAAGCGCGTGCCGATGGTTTCTACATGAAGATGCAGGAACAGGACGGCGGCGGTCGCGCCGAACGTGACCAGGATGGCGCCCGGGATTTTCCTGGCGTACTTCAGACAGTAAACCATCGTGGCAATCGAAAGGATGGACGCGGCGGTTGCCGGTACTGAAAAAGTATTCCACGCCTGCCCAAAGGCCATCATGCGGTGAAAGAAATCACCGGGGACGTGATCCATCTTCAGACCGAAGAAGTCGCGAATCTGCGTGCTGGCGATGAGGATGGCGATGCCGTTGGTGAAGCCCACGACCACCGGCCGGGGAAAGTATTTCACCATGGTGCCCATGCCGGTCACACCCAAGAGCACGAGGAGAACCCCGGCCATCATCGTGCACATAAATAGGCCGTCGATCCCGTGCTTGGCGATGATTCCCGCAACCACCACCACGAACGCGCCCGTTGGGCCGCCTATCTGTGTTTTCGAACCCCCCAGAGCAGAGATCAGGAAGCCCGTGACGATGGCGCAGTACAGACCCGCTTGCGGCGGCACTCCGGAAGCAATCGCAAACGCCATCGCCAGCGGCAGCGCGACGAGACCTACGGTCACGCCGGCGATGAGGTCAGACACAAATTTGTGGCGATCGTAGTCGCGCAGCAGGAGTATTGATTTTGGGAGCCAGGCTTCGAGGGCGGATGTCATGCGGCTTTCGATCCAGCGAAGAAAAGGTCTATGCAGATTCTAGCAAGGAGCAAGCAGGATGGCATGCAGCAAAGTGGACTTGTGCCTTGAAGGGAATCTCGGGCTGTTGCGCGCCATTAAACGGTTGCCTCTTTGCTCAGTCCGCGGCTTCGCTGCGTGGGGCAGCCGGCTTCCAACGCAAAATTGGTTTGCGAGCGGCGCCGACTTCGTCGAGACGGCGAACGCGCGTGGTGTGCGGCGCGGTCTTCACAATTTCCGGCTTCGTCGCGGCTTCCTCCGCGATGGCTTTCATGGCATCGATGAACAGGTCGCATTCTTCCTTGGACTCAGATTCCGTCGGCTCGATCATCATCGCTCCCGCCACAATCAGCGGAAACGCCGTGGTGTACGGATGAAAGCCGTAGTCGATCAGCCGTTTTGCGATGTCCACGGTGTTCACGCCGTTTTTCTTTTGAATTGCGTCGCTAAACACCACTTCGTGCATCGAGGGCAGGGAATAGGGCAATTCGTATACGCCCTCAAGGTGCTTTCGAATGTAATTCGCGTTCAGCACCGCGTCTTCCGTGGCCTGCCGCACTCCCGGGCCGTAGGCGAGGATGTATGCCAGCGCGCGAACCAGCACGCCGAAATTGCCGGCGAACGCTTTCACTCTGCCGATGGAATCCGGGCGCACCGGTTCCAGCGCCAGCCGCCCGCCTTCTTTTTCCACCAGAATTGGCACTGGCCGGAACGGCTCAAGAATTTTCTTCATCGCCACCGGACCCGCGCCGGGACCGCCGCCGCCGTGCGGTGTCGAAAACGTCTTGTGCAGGTTCAAGTGCATCACGTCGACGCCAAGGTCGCCCGGCCGTGTCACGCCCGTTAGCGCGTTCATGTTCGCGCCGTCCATATACAGCAGCGCGCCTTTGGCGTGCAGGATTTCCGCGATCTCCGGAATCCGCTGCTCAAAAATTCCCAGCGTCGATGGATTGGTGATCATCAGTGCCGCAACGTCTCCGGTCACCAGGTCGCGCAGCTTATCAACGTCAATTTGTCCGTGCGACTCGGACTTGATGTTTTCCACTTCGTAGCCCGCGATCACCGCCGTTGCCGGATTCGTTCCATGCGCGGAATCGGGAATCAATACTTTCTTGCGGGGATTCCCCTGCTTCCCCAGGTAGGCGCGAATCAGCAGCAGGCCGGTCATTTCTCCATGCGCCCCGGCTGCGGGTTGCAACGTGATGGCATCCATGGCGGTGATTTCCAGCAGGCACTCTTCGAGCAGCCGCAAAATCTTGAGGCAGCCTTGCGAAAGCTCCTGCGGCTGATAGGGGTGCTCGGTGGCAATCCCATCGAGCCGGGCCACGAATTCATTTACGCGCGGGTTGTACTTCATGGTGCAGGAGCCAAGCGGATACATGCCCAGGTCGATAGCGTAGTTCCATGTCGAAAGGCGCGTGAAGTGGCGGAGAACTTCGATCTCGCTCACTTCGGGAAAACCTTGGATGCCCGCGCGCCGGTGATTCGCGCCGAGAGCTCTTGCGGGATCGGCGGCGGGCACATCGAGCGGTGGCAATTCGAATGCGCGCTTTCCCGGCGACGACTTCTCAAAGATCAGCCCTTCATTCTGGTTGGTGTGGCGCGATGCTTTTTTGATTTTCGAGTTCATTTCCCTGTTCAAGCTTGTAGTGGCGCAAGATGCTGCGCCACTACATAGCAAAAGTCCATCTAAATCGGCCGCTCGAGAGCGCGTTTCAACGCGCCCGCGAACCGTTCCATCTCCGCGCGCGTCGTCGTTTCTGTGACGCACACCAGCGCACGCTTGGTCAACTCCGGATACGCGGTACCCAACGCCAACGGCCCGATGATTTTTTCGCGCAAGAGCTCGGCATTGACTAACTTTACCGAGCGCGGGAGCTCGACTGTGAATTCGTTGAAGAAGGGCGCGTCGAATGTGCGCCGGACGCCGGAAATCTTCAGCAATTCCGAAAGCGCGAACTGCGCCTTCGACAAGTTCTGTTCCGCCATCTCGCGTAAACCTTCTTTGCCGAGCAGCGTCAGGTGGACCGTGGCCGCGAGCGCGCAGAGCGCCTGATTCGTGCAAATGTTGGACGTGGCCTTCTCGCGGCGGATGTGCTGTTCGCGCGTCGCGAGTGTCAGTACGAATCCGCGCTGGCCCGCGGAATCCGTCGTTTGTCCCGCGAGCCGCCCGGGCATTTGCCGCACAAACTTATCCCGCGAAGCAATCACGCCGGCGAACGGCCCGCCGTAACTCGGCGGCAGCCCGAAACTCTGGCCTTCCATCGCCACGATGTCCGCTTCCGCAGGCGGCTTGACCAGCCCAAGGGAGACACCTTCCGCAATCGCGACGACAAACATCGCACCAGCCGCGTGCGTAAAATCCGCTAGCGTCGCATACGATTCGATCGCTCCGAAAAAGTTCGGCGATTGCACGACGACTGCCGCGACGTCATCTTTCAGGGTTGCCTGCAACGCTCTTGCATCCACCGTTCCGCTCGTTGTAAACGGAATCTCCTCCACGCGCAAACCTGAATTCTTCGCGTAGGTCTTGAGTACGTCGCGGTACTCCGGATGCACGGATCGCGCCACCAGCACGCGCCGGCGGCCCGTCAGACGCTCCGCCATCAGCACGGCTTCCGTCGTGGCCGTCGAGCCGTCGTACATCGACGCGTTCGCCACTTCCTGCCCGGTGAGCTGGCACATCAGCGTCTGAAACTCGAAAATTGCCTGAAGTGTGCCCTGCGTGATTTCCGCCTGATAGGGCGTGTACGAGGTGAGGAACTCTCCGCGCTGGATGATCACGTCCGTCACCACGGAACGCAAATGATTGTAGACGCCTGCGCCGAGAAAGCTCGTGTACCCGTTCGAATTCTCCGCGGCGCGGTCCTTGAAATACTGGATGACCTCGGTTTCCGAATAGGGTCCGGGGATGTTCAGCGCTTCGCGCAGGCGAAAACGTTCGGGAATGCTAGAAAACAATTCGTCGATGGATTTTGCGCCGATGGCGGCGAGCATTTCCTGCCGCTCGGCGGGGCTCTTCGGGAGGTAGCGCATCAGGCCGAGGCTTCCTTACCCTTGGCAGCGATGTAGGCTTCATAGGCGGCAGCGTCCATCAGCCCGCTTAGCTCAGCGGCATTCGTCAGGCGCACCTTGATGAGCCACGCCGCGCCGTGCGGATCGCTATTGATTTTCTCGGGCGCATTCTGAAGTTCGCCATTGGCTTCGATCACCTCGCCCGCGGCGGGCGCGTAAATCTCGCTGACGGCCTTTACCGACTCCACCGTGCCAAAGGACTTGCCGACTTCGATCTTTGCGCCGGGCTTGGGCAGCTCGACAAAGACCACGTCGCCCAGTTCATGTTGCGCGTAGTCGGTGATCCCGATCGTTGCGAGTCCACCCGCCATGCTGATCCATTCATGTTCTTGGGTGTAGCGGTAATTCTTGGGATAGGCCATCACGTCACTCCTTGGATTCTTTTGCTCCCGATCAGGATTCGCGCGGCGCCGCTGCTTTCTTCGGCCGCTTGTAGAACGGCGTCGGGGCCACCTGCGCCTTGCACTTCTGCCCTCGAATCTCCACGTACAAAACCGTGCCCACCGCAGAATACTCCGGCGGCACATAAGCCAGCGCAATGTTTTTCCCCAGCGTCGGCGAAGGCGAGCCGCTGGTCACCACGCCGATGGCAGCGCCTGCTTCATTGCAGCAGCAATATTCGTCGCGCGCAATTCCGCGATCGATCATTTCAATGCCCACTAGTGTCCGCTTCAATCCTGCCGCTCGCGCCTGTTGCAGCGCTGCGCGCCCCACGAAATCGCCCTTTTCCATCTTGCAATAGCGGTCCAGTCCGGCTTCCCACACATTGATCTTGTCGCTGATCTCGTGCCCGTACAGCGCCATCTTCGATTCCAGTCGCAGCGTATTCCGGCATCCCAGGCCGCAGGGAACGACGGCGACTTCGCGCCCCACCTCCATCACCTGGTTCCAGACCTTTTCGCTGGTTGTCACATCAGACGGCACATAAATCTCAAAACCATCCTCGCCCGTGTATCCCGTGCGCGCGATGAGCGTATTCTTCAAACCGCAGACAGTTCCATGCATGAACCAGTAATTCTTGATGCCGTTCAACTCCACGTCAGTTAGTTTCCGCAGGACATCGACGGCCCGCGGTCCCTGAATCGCCAATTGCGTGTAAGCGTCGCTCAAGTCTTCAACAAGGCAGTCGAAACTCTTGGTATTCTCGCGCACCCAGTTGATGTCTTTCTCTCGCGTCCCGGCATTGATCACCAGCAGAAAATCATCTTCGCCCAGCCGGTGCACGATCACGTCATCCACAAACGTGCCCTCCGGATAGAGCATCGCCGAATAGTGCGCCTGGCCGATGACCAGTTTCGATGCATCGTTCATGCTGATGTGCTGCACCGCGGCCAGCGCTCCGCCAGGCCTCCCGCCGCTGCGGATTCGAATGTCCCCCATGTGGCTGACGTCGAAAACGCCGACACTTGCGCGGACCGCCTTGTGTTCCGCAATTAGTCCGCCGCTCGATGGATATTCGACTGGCATATCCCACCCGCCGAAATTGACCATCTTTGCGCCAAGGCGGCGGTGCAATGCATTCAGCGGCGTCTTACGAAGCTCGCTCTTGTGAGGAGTTGCGGCGGATTCCATTCCAATGGCTCAAGCAGAAAT
>WNFW01003920.1_pt1 | contig 10400 bp, 11 predicted proteins | sample 5400131 | NCBI WGS metagenome assembly WNFW01 (sample SAMN13153362, study PRJNA577476) | soil metagenome | isolation source: 20 cm soil or saprolite under grassland replicate 1 | place: USA:California | collected 2016-06-15
TTGCAAGAGCGTTGGTTCTCACGGCGACCCGCCTGAGCGTGGGCGCGCCGGTCACCGAGCTGACCCTACCCAAAACCGCGTCGCCGAGCACGAAGACGACGCCCAGGCCGCCGGCGAACGTCATGACGACGCACATCAGAAAGAAGATCGTCACCAACAAGCCGCCAAAGATGCCCAGGTTGCCAAATGCGTTGAGCAGGTTCGGACCCAGGGCAATCGCGATGACCAGTCCGATGCCGGTCATGAACAGAAGGGAGGCGACTCCGCGAAGCAACCTGAAACGCTGCCGCGCCGTGATGTGCCCCGCGCGGTTGGCGTCAACGTCTGACACGCGCCGATCAGTCGAACAGGGAGGCGATGTCGGACCGGTTGATCGCCAACGCGAGGCCGCGGGCATCGCGTTCGGCGTAGTCCTTCTGTGACGGATCGGCGCCTTTGTCGAGCAGGAGTCGCACCATTTCAGCGCTACCGCCCATCACTGCCCCGTGAATCGGCGCGGCGGCCTGCGCCTGGGCGTTGACATCGGCACCGGATTCGAGGAGGCGCTCGGCGACCGCAAGATTGCCCCCGATGGCGGCGAAGTAGAGCGCCGGCAGGTCGTGAATGCCGCGCGCTTGCGCGCGGTCCGGACGCTGCTTCAGCTCACGGTCGACGTCATCCAGCCGGCCGAGCACGAGGATGGTGAAGAAGTCGATGTGGGCGCCATGGTTCAGCAGGAATTCGATGATCGGGCGATTGCCCATCTGCGTTGCCGCCTCGAGCGGCGTCTCGTTCCACGACGCCTTGGCGTTCATGAGGTCGGGCTTGTTGACGACGATCTCCTTCACCCGCTCGAGGTTGCCGTGCGCGTTGCCGACCAGCTCGTCGACGACGACCTGCGTGGCCTGGTCCACGCCTTACTTGCCGTCCATCCGCCCACGGATAGTCCGGACCAACCGAGCTGAAGCCCGAAGCAAACCTCGCATAGTCCCGACTATCCGAGGAAGGGGATCACAGCGGCCGAGAGCGCCGGCGCGAGGTTGATGTTGTAGTGGGTCAGGCCTGGCAGGATGGCCAGCCGGTGCTGGGTCATGCCCGAGCCGTCCCAGTTGGCGTCGCGCAGGCCTCCGCCAAGCAGGCGGAAGAAATCCACCGCATGTGACGGCGGAATTCCGTCGGCATCGCCGATCACGATCATCACCGGCATCTTCAGGCCCGGAATCTCCGCCGACCAGTCGTAGTCGACCTTCAACGCGTCGCTGAGCTGCTTGACGAGAATCGGCCAGTCTTCGACCTTCGGTGCGATCTGCTGGTAAGCCGCGTACATAGGGCTCTGCTTGAGGAACTCGGCGGTTTCCGGCCCCATCGCGTCCATGCCGGCGGTCATCTCCGGGTACCAGCCCTGCCTCTTGAAGACGGTCGACACGAGGACGAGGCGCTCGAGGAGTTCGGGATGCTGGATCGCGGTACGCAGCCCGACTGCGCCACCGAGCGAGAAGCCCATTAGGGCCGTCCGCTCCAGGCCGAGGCTCTTGATCAGCGCCGCGATGTCGTCGGCCATGGCCTCGAATTTCATGGGCCGGTCCGCAGCGGGCGAACGGCCATGCGACTGCAGATCCACGCCGATGACGCGATTGCTCGCTGCGAGGAGCTGGATATTCGGCCCAAACATTTCGACCGATCCGAAACCCCCGTGCAGGAGGACGAGCGGGTTGCCGCTACCGAACTCCTGGTATCCGAGCTCGATTCCGTTTACCCGCGCCAGATTGGTTCTTGTCTGCATTGTTTCAATGCCCCCGCTGTGATTCTTGCAGTCAACTAAACAATACGAACCCAAACGTGCTGGTGGAGGGCGGGCTTGTGCCCAACTGATGCGTTTTGAGTAAGTGGTGGTCCACGTCGGTTTTAGTTATCGGGTCGGATTGTCGGGGCCGCGATCGCCGGCATAAGGTCTGGGTGGGGGCGTCCGGCCCAAACGCGTTCGCTGGGGTCACTGGTTTTCCCGGTACGACGGCTCGACCATTAGAGAGTTATGGAAGACAATCCCAACCTCGGAGAAGAGCCGGAAGTAACGCCCCGCACAAGGGAAGGAAATCCGCGCCCACAGGGTGACGCGCGCACGCCGATTACGCGCGAGAGGATCGCCGAACGGGCATACCTGATCTCGCAATCGGACCAAGCTGGCAGGGACGACGATGAGAACTGGCTTCGGGCCGAGCGGGAGTTGATGGAGGAACAAGAACCGGAGGAGGGCTGACGACCGAAGGCATCTCCGATGGATGGCTTCGTTGGGCGCAATGCCCGCCGACGGCTGCACATTTTGAATACGGTGTGTAGTGCGCCTGGCAGGAATCGAACCTGCTGCCTTTCGGTCCGGAGCCGAACGCTCTGTCCGGTGAGCTACAGGCGCGATAGGTCTTACCCAGTCTAAACTCCGGGCCCCGTGACCCGATTCGCGGCGTGGATCGCCGCCATCGTGCTGTTGGGCGCATGCCAGAACGAGACCCATGCGGTCTTCAGCCCCGTGCCGAGCCCATCACCCCATGCGGCTCCGACTGCCGCGATCCTGCAATCCGCCGACGTGCCGGCAACGGTGAACCCGTGTCTGGGATCCGGTCCTCTCGATGTCTATCTTTCCGTGCTCGCCAACTCGGACGCCGCCGTGGCGACTCGCCTTGGCGCCGATTGGGATGAGCTGTTGAGCCACGGCGCCCGGGCGGGGGCGATATCTGTCTTCGCGGCCAATCCTTCCGCTTGCAAGGCAGAGCTCGGCGCGACGACGAGCGTGAAATCCGTCGCGAGCATCGTGATTCAATTCGATGACGAAGGGCAGGCCGACCGCGCGTGGCAAGCCGGCGTGTTCGGTTTTGTGCCGCCGGCGGCGGACCAGCTGCTACCCGGGCTGACCCGCGGCACGGGCACCGGTCTGGGACTCAGCTCGTTTACCTATGACCGGCCGTCGGTACGATTGGCTTGCTGGCGACACTCCGTTTATGTCGCTTTGGTCGTGGTCAGCAACTTCGATTTGGGTACGTTCAAAGCCGCGACGGCACTCATCGACCCTCGCCTAAACTGAACCCCCGCCACATGCGCCTGTAGCTCACCGGATAGAGCGCTTGCCTGCGGAGCAAGAGGCAGCAAGTTCGATTCTTGCCAGGCGCACCATCTGGGCCTCTCTCGTTCCACGGCCGCACTTGCTCGGAATTGCACGCGATGCGGGCGACAGATGAACTGCAGGAAGCAACCGCCAGACTACGGCGCAATTGACGCCAACGACGCCTATGGGTCTCGCGACTAATGTTCGGGATGGGCGAGGCGCTCGGGCCGAGGTTCGCGACCTTGGCTGTCACCGCTCACGTTCGGCACCCCGATCTCTCAGGCCGAGCTCCTATCGATCGCCCGGCTGATTACAGCTAGGTCGTTCGCGACCATGTGCTCGACCTGTTTCAGCCGGATCCGATAGTAGGCGTGCCGTCGCGACGTACGGACCTGACACGCGTCCGGGGCGAGGCGATGCCCTTCACGAGCGCTTAGGCCGGCAGATCAAGCAATCCATTGTCCGAATTCGATTGACAGTGAACCGGCAGTCCTTGATCATCACAGCCGGATTTTGCAGGGTTTCGTAAAGGCCTTACTCAACAGACGATTCCGCAGCTTGCTCCTGGCAGTCGCCGGTGTTCCCATCGCAGTCTCGTATCTGTGGAACGCGTTCCTGCAACCGCTCTTGAACCCCAATGTGGTTCCCACCGACTTCCACGAGGCTTATCTGACCGCCGCCACCGCAATCGCATCGGGGCAGGACCCGTATGGGCCTTGTCACAACGCGGCATGTTTCCAGCAGTTGACCAACAGTGCATCCGTGTATCCGCCGCTGCTGGGTTGGCTGCTGCAGCCAGTTATCAACGTGAATCAAACGGTTCTCGGCGTGGGCGCCCTGGTGATTTGCCAGATCGCGGTGATGACGTTTCTCATCGCCACGTTGGCGGCTCTCAGGGTCTCGGACTGGCAGCTGGTTGTCCTATGCGCGATTGCGACCCTCAGCTATCCACCGCTTCTTGACCAGATCCGCTACCTCAACGTGCAGATTGTCCTGCTCGGGCTGAGCGGGATCTGGCTGCTCGGGTGGACGAGGGGCGATGTCTGGTGGGGGGGCATAGCCACGGGTATGGGTGTCGCGTTGAAGCTGGTGCAGGCGCCAACACTCTTGCTGATGCTCTGGAGGCGCAGGCTCGCAATGCTGCTCGCGGCGGTCGCTGCGTGGACCGTCCTGTGGGCGGTGGCGGCTCCCCAATACCTTCCGGATTACCTCTTAAGGGTGCTGCCGGCAGCGGGAGGCGGCACAGGCTACGCGAAAAACGTCGCACCAATCGCCACCCTCGCGAGGTTACTGCACCCTCAAGCCATGGGCCATCCGGAGCTGGGAACTGGAGTCGGACAGTTCGAGAGGGCGGTTGCGCTGCTCGTCGCCCTGGCTGCGCTCGCCCTGACGGCGTACTGCCTGGGGCGATCGAGACGATCGGTGGAGCTCTGGCCGATCGAAGCTGCAGCTGTGGTGGCCGTTGCCCCCTTGCTCAGCACCCTACTGTGGCCGGGCCAGCTGACACTGCTGTTACTGCCGTTTGTTGTGATGATCGTTTTCATGGTGAGAGCTGCCGAGTGGCGATTGCTGACGGTAGTTGGCTTTGCCTGGGCTTTGACCGGCCCGATTTACCTTGCGTTCACCAATGCCTATGCGTCGGGTTATTACTGGCTGCCCATCATTCGTCCCTGGGCTGAATCCGCGCTGGTGGGCATCGTGCTGCTCTGGGTCGCGGTGTTGATGACACTGCAGACGTATCGGGTGGGACACAGTTATCCATCCGAGGCTAGCTACGCGTCTGAAGTGCGGCGCTAAGTAGGATCGATCCCGCCTCGATGATCTTGTGGTTCGTCTACTCGTGCCGAAGGCTGGCAACACGCTGAATAGTCTCTCGCCCAATAGGCTGGCCAGGACTTCAATGGGCTAGGGCTGTTGCTGCCGGGCTCGGCTCTGCTGCAAAGTCCAAGGAGCGACGTATGTCCACTCCAGCAGCTGGTCCAAGAACGCCAGCGCGTCCTTTGCGTCCTCCTCTGAAACGGTGTCCAACCCATCGTCTCCCGGATGGGCACCGTCGTTGCCGAAGTACCGAATCTCGTCCGCCCACTCCCCGAGACGCGGGTGCAGAGTGCCGGCCTTCACCAACTCCTTGATCTGGACACTAAGCTTGGCGGGCGTTGCGTTCTGATCAACGCACACGCCCTGAGTAGCGCGCCGCGCCATCGCAGCGGCGGCCTTGTAGGCGGTGATGCCCATGCACTTGTGCGCCTCGACCCAGTCCTCGGCAACCGGCTTCGGCAGCGCCTGGTGGGGCGGCCTGCTGCCGGCTGGAGGCCACTGCGCGGTAAGCCGCCCGATGAACCAACCCTGTGCCGTAGACGTGCCCTCGCCCACCCGGTATGTCGCGCCGAGACACTCCTCGCGCGGACAAGTCAAAAGTTCGTGGACCTCAGTGACCCCCGGCTTAGACCATGTCATGGACCAGTTGCGCTGAAACATGACGTCCCGCTGACACCAGGGACATGTACCGTCAAAGTTTCCCACCGCCGATGACATCGCCGGGCTAGCGCTGGCCCGGGTGGTCGTCGCCGAACAAGATGTACGCACCGGCGTGGGTGTTGACAACGGCTGCCGGTTCCTTCTCGTCATGCGACCGGCCTGCGCAGTGGCGCCAGAGGGTCGCCACGTCGCCGTTCACCACCACGTCCCAGTCCTCGCCCTCAAGCTGCCACGTGCTCTGCGCAGTATGTACGAATGCCTTCACGCTCCAACTCCTAGTGGTAGAGGCGCGGTGGCGGACACGCTCCTCGGATTTGCGAAGTAGTTTTCCCCGCACCGGCAAACCGAAACCTGGAATTGCCGCCGCGTTGCCGGAACGCGGGCAGCCGCTGCCGTCAAGCAGTGTCTGCAAGACAGCCGCTGCTGTCGAACTTGGGCCGGCCCTAGCTGGCAAAAGCCATGCCTGCGGAGCGAGAGGCAGCAAGTTCGATTCTTGCCAGGCGCACCAGTCGGGCGCTTCATGCGCGGTGCGGACGCACGCCCACAGTGCAGTGGTAGCACCGGTCAACCTCGTTGTCCGAGTTGTACCACTCATGGTTTCCACAGTCGGACGTGCCTTTAGGAAAAAGCTGCCCAAACGCATCGGGCAGGTTCGTTCTGAGCCAGGAACGAAATCGATACCTGCCACGCGGATAGCGCATTGCTATAACACTCAAATTGTCAATGGCGCCACCCGATGAGTGTGGCGACTCGAACTACTTCGCCGCGAAATAGTCCTTCAACCCCGAAGCGAGGCCCGCAGCAATTCGCTGCTGACCCGCGGGATCGCTTGCGAACTTCGCCTCGTCCGGGTTGGTCAGGAACAGCGGCTCGATCAGGACGCCCGGCATCTGGCTGGGCCTGTCGACCCATCCTTTGATCGCTGGGCCGAGCTCGATCAAATGGCCGTAGGCGCGCCCCGACGGCGTCAGGGTCGGCGCCGCCAGCTGGTCGTCTGTGAACAAGCCTCGATCCTGGCTGCCCACCGAGCCGACCACCGCGCTCTGCAGGGCCGCCGCCAGCCGCTTGCTCTTCGACGCGAATGGCCGCGCCGCGTCGTAGAAGGTTTCGGTCCCGCCCACCGACGGATCGTCGAAAGCGTCGAAGTGAATGGACACGAGGACCGAGGCATTGGCCGCGTTCGCGCACGCGGCCCGCGTGACCAGGTCGCGATGCACGGCCGATGCGGTCAGCGCGCCGGCGACGGAATCGTTCACCGACAGCCTGGCCACCGACGTATCGCCGGTTCGCGATATGACGACGCGGTAGCCGTCCGCCCGCAACAACGCCGCCAACCGGTTGGCGATCGCGAGCGTCAGGTGCTTCTCGAGCACCTGACGCCCATCGACGACGGTGACGACTCCCGGATCGAGGCCGCCGTGGCCGGGATCGATGAACACCGTTGGCCCGCTGCGGCCCCCGCTCGGCGCAAAGCTCATGCAAGCGCCCGACTCCAACCCGCTGATGGGCACCTGGACGGGGACCACGGCGGACTTCGCCTCGCTGTTGGGCACGAGCGACTGCGCGGTGAGAAAAGCCAGCCCGCCCGTTAAGACAAGGGCGAAGGCGAGCGCGGTACGGAACAGGGACGAAGATCCCTGCCGGCGCCGACGGCGGGCTGCGACGTGTGGCGGGTTGGAAATCGGCCGCGTCATCTTAACGGTGGCATAAAGAAACCGCCGGAGCCGGCCGCGCTACTTGATCCGGCCGTTCTCCAAGGTCGACACTTTCTTGCTTGCCTCGGGGTCGATGTTGAGGACCGCGAGGATGACCATGAACGCCCTGTTCTGCCACTCCGCGATGTAGAAGGACTGGCTGGCGATCGACTGGTTCAAGACGATCGAGTTCGCCGTCAGCCCGGTCTTGGTGCCCTCGATGGTGGGGGCCGAACGCAGCTGGGACGGGCTGAAGCCAAAGATCGACTTGTTGGTGTACGCGTCAGCCGCGGTCTTTTCGTCCTTGAACTGGACGACGAAGTTGACGACCAGCTTGTAGGTCGCGGTCCCGACGTCAGTCGACGGATCCTTGATCGCCGCGCAACGCGCCTGGCTGTCGGCATAAATCGCCGCGTACGCGGCCTTGGCTCCGCTCTTCTGAGCGTCCTGCCAGTAGCCCGAGACCGACGTCGAAGTGTTCGGATCAGGACTTTGCTCGGCCTTGATGAAGTCATCGATGTTGCCGCTCAGGTTGCACCTCACCATCCCGCTCGGTAGGTCGGCCGGTTGGACGGCGACGGTGGAGACGGTCGTTCCCGGCCCGCCGTTCGAGCCTCCGCAACCAACGGCAAACAGCGCACCTGCGGCCACCAGAGCCCAGACCTTGAGCACGGGGCGCAGACTAACAGTGCGTCGCGCGAAGCGATCCGGGCTAGAAGAAGATCGTCCGCCGCCTCGGCCGAAGCAGGTTCACAGTCGACTGGATCCAGTCCCTGACCTGTTCGCTCAGCTCGAGCACGAGGCGCGCGTCACCGGCCGCCTCCGGTCCAAATCGAGCCACCTCGATCGGCTTGCCGAATGCGATGAACCACTTAGAAGGGAGTGGGATCATGCCGCCCAGGCCGAACCAGGGAAACGTCGGCGTGATCGGGAGCGTGGGCAGGCCGAGGAGCCTGGCCAGCGGCTGGAGGTCCGCCACCACGGGGTGGACCTCCTCGGAGCCGACGACCGCGACCGGGATGATCGGCGCCCCGGTGCGCAGCGCGACCTGGACGAAGCCGCCTCGTCCCAGACGGCGAATTCGGTAGCGCTCGCGGTATGGCTTCGACGCGCCTTTGACGCCTTCGGGAAAGACCCCGACCAGCTCGTCTCGCTCGAGCAGCGCCGTGGCGTTGTCGGGATGCGCGAGCACATTGCCGGTCTTGACCAGCAGCATGTTGGTGAAGGGCATCGCAAACGCCCAGTCGACAACGAGCATTCGGGCATGGCGCGGATGAGGGTGCTCGGCAATGATCGCGGTGCGGATCATCGCGCCGTCGTACGGAATGATGCCCGCGTGGTTGGCCACGAGCAGCGCGCGCCCGCGCGCGGGCACGTTTCGCACACCATCGACCTCGACCCGCCAGTAATTGCGATAGAACCAGAGCGCGACGTTCTTGACGCGCTCCGTGAATTCGGGGTCAAAGCCGAAGCCATCGCTTCGGAGTTCCAGCTGGGTACTGGGACTCACAACACGGAGAGCCCCCACTCCGCTCAATTATCATGAGCAACGGCCTCGCTATGCCACTCGCCCTTCAGGCCGCAGCAGACGAATATCTCGGTTGGCTTCAGCTCGAAGCGAACCGCAGCCCTAACACCGTGCGCGCTTACAGCGCGGAGATCCGCAAACTCCTCGGCTTTTTGGCGGCCAACTCCCACTCGCTGACCGTCGACGGGCTGCGCCACGAGGACCTGCGCGCGTTTCAGCGCCACCTCGCGGAAAAGCTGAAGAGCCCGGCCTCGCGTGCACGCGCGCTGGTGGCGATCCGCTCCTGGCTGCGATGGATCGCGCGCGAGGGGCTGATCGAGCACGATCTGTCGAACGGCATCACGCTGCCCAAGCTCGAGCAGAGGCTGCCCAAGCCGATCGAACCCGACGAGCTGACGCGGTTGCTTGCCGCGCTGCCCAGCCAGTCGCTGCTGGAAAAGCGCGATCGCGCCTTGGTGCAGTTCCTGGTGAGCACCGGATGCCGTATCTCCGAAGCGCTCGCGCTCGATCGGACCGACTTTCCGCGCTCGGGAAATCGCCTCGTGGTGACCGGCAAGGGTTCCAAGCAGCGAAGCGTCTACCTGACGGCCGACGCGCGGGCGGCGATGGAGGACTACCTGACGGCGCGGACCGACGCGTGCATGGCCATGTTCATCAACTTCGATCGTTCCGCGGGCGATGACCGCGAGCGCCGCCTCACATCAGCGGGAGCGCGCTACATCGTCAAGCAGATCCGCCAGCAGCTCGGCGCCTGGTCATTCAAATCGCCGCACGTCGCCCGCCACACGGCGGCCACGACTCTCCTCGAGGTCACAGGCGGTGACGTGCGCCTCGTCCAGGAGGTACTGGGCCACGCCAACCTGAACACCTTGCAGGGCTACACCAAAATCGTCGACAGCCGGAAGCAGGAGGCTTACAGGCTCTACCAGCAGTTCCTGGACGGCAAGAAGAAGGATTCGAGCTCGTAACCGCCCAGGCGGGGGTCCGTTGCAAGGATCGTGAGGATCCGCCACGCACTGGTGGCCGGCTTCGGGCTCGGAGCCCTCGCGGTGACGGGTCTGGTCGCCTTCAACACGGACGTAGGCCTCCGCCTCCAGGGCAGGATGACGGCGAACTCCAGCTCGCCATCGCCGTCTCCATCGCCGACTCCGTTGGCGACCTCATCGGCTTCGCCAGGCGCCACACCCTTGGATCGAGTCGGTTCGCCCGGCCCGCTCGCGGGCGCCACCCTTGTCTACGACCCTGCGAACAAAGGCCTTCTGCTCTTTGGAGGCGCCCGCACGCAGACCACAGCCGACGGCCATACCGACAGCGTCTTACCGCCAGGCACGTGGGTCTGGGACGGAACGTTGTGGCGTGAGAGGAAGGTGGAAGGTCCTCCGGCGCGCAGCTCCGCGGTCACCACCTACGACTCTGCCCGCCGCGAGGTCGTCCTTTTCGGTGGGGCTGGGGTGGATGCCGGTGGCAGACCCATTCTTCTGGACGACACCTGGACCTGGGATGGGGCGCAGTGGAGTCAGATGACGCCGGTACACGTGCCTCCTGCCAGGTATCGCGCCGCGATGGCATTCGACCAACGCCGTGGGGTCACGGTTTTGTACGGCGGCGAGGGCCCGACCAACAC
>WNFW01005418.1_pt1 | contig 10399 bp, 9 predicted proteins | sample 5400131 | NCBI WGS metagenome assembly WNFW01 (sample SAMN13153362, study PRJNA577476) | soil metagenome | isolation source: 20 cm soil or saprolite under grassland replicate 1 | place: USA:California | collected 2016-06-15
CCGCATTGCCCCAGGCCGCAGCCGAACTTGGCGCCGTTGAGGCCAAGCTCGCCGCGCAAGGCGTAAAGCAGCGGCGTCGCCGGGTCGATATCGAGCCGATGCGTTGCGCCGTTGACCGTCAGCGTGATCATGGCCGCTCGCTGCTATGCCGGGTGTCGCGCACCCGGGTTTCGAGATCCGTCCAGGCCGGGGCCTCACTGTAATGGGCACGTACATAGCCCAGCAAGGCGGCGAGCTGCCCATCGGTAAACGCGCCATCGAAGCGCGGCATCCATGGTCCGGGCTGGCCTTGCGGCGGGTGGATGCCGTCGAGCACGATAAAGATCGTATCGCGCGGATCGGGCGCCGAAATCGCGGTGCCGAGCCTGAGATCGATCCCGTGCGGCGGCGCCATTGCCGCAGCGCCGAGATGGCAGCCGGCGCAGGCGCCGGCAAACATCGCCACCGCGGTTTCCTCGCCCGCGTTCGGCTTGGCTGGCTGCGTGCTGTCGCGCGCCTGCGCCAGCAGCGCTTCGGCCCTTTGGCGCCGCTCGGTCGAGGGCTCGCCGATCTGTGCCGCGATATAGGTCGCGATTGCGCGCACGTCGCTTTCGTCGGGCCTTGCGAGATCGTCGACGACCGGCTGCATCGGTCCCGCCGCGGCGCCGTGCTCGGCATCCCAGCCACGGCGCAGATAGACGAAGAGATGCGACGCATCCCACGGCACCGGCGCGGGAGACGATGCGTTCAACGCCGGCGCCGACCAACCCTCGGCCTGGCCGCCGGCGAGAGCCTCGCCGTCTTTCTCAGCACCGAGCAGATTGCGCGGCGTGTGGCAATCGCCGCAATGGCCGAGCCCATCGACGAGATAGGCGCCGCGATTCCATTCGGCGCTCTGCCGCGGATCAGCGCGGTATGGCGCGTCGTCGAGATAGAGCAAGTTCCAAAACGCGACGATCCAGCGCTGATTCAGCGGAAAGGGCAGCGCGTTTGCCGGCGGCCACTGCGACACCAGTGCCCGCGTCATCACAAAGGCATAGAGCGCATGCAGGTCGTCGTCCGCGACGCGCACGTAATGGGTATACGGAAAAGCCGGGTAGAGATGACGCCCGTCGCGGGCGATGCCGTCGCGCATCGCGCGGCGGAATGCCTCTTCCGACCAGTGGCCGATGCCGGTTTCCGGATCGGGGGTGATGTTCGTGCTGTAGATGGTGCCGAACGGGGTCGGGATTGGCCGGCTGCCAGCATAGGCGGAGCCCCCCGGCACAGTATGACAGACATCGCAGTTGCCGATCGCGGCGAGATTGGCGCCCTTCTTGATTAGATCACTGTCAAAGCTCGTGCGCTGCGGAGGCTCGATTACGGCGAATTCGGATCGCTGCGACCACAGCACAAAACCGGCAGCCGCGAGGATCAGGAGCAATGCAAGTGCCAAAACGATCTGTAGGGCTCGCATGACCACGATTCCGGCCGTGACCACGCGTACCCTATCGTAACCGGGATAGCGGCTCGACACTTCTGTTGCTACTAGCCCCTGCCTGGCATTGGGCCTTATGTTGCGAGCAGCACCAAAATGAGCTCCGTGCTCGAGGATCGGTCAGGCTACGCCGCAGATCATGTTGGCGCGCTCGTTCCGGAACGGCCGCCATGGAAGACAAATTCAGTCCGATGCTATTTGCAGCGATCTCGACTGCTTCGCGCCAGACCTTCCGCTTGATGGCCCGAGTAGATACTCGCCGGCGCGATAGGTTCCACTTTAATCAGAAACCTGAATGCTAAACGCCACAGCGAGCAGCATCAGTGTCGTTAAAACGTATAATTGCCCCCGAAATTATTATCCCAGTATGTGGTCCCGCTGACGATGTAAAACACGGCAAACTGGCCGGATGCGCCGGGGGATAGAGATGCAGAGACTGACCACAGCTCCGGCTGTATCTGATGCGGCATGGTAGGCGGGGGAAAGAGCTGTTGGAAGTTTCCGAATACGTTATGGAACGTGGCCCAGTTGTCGACGCTATAGACGATGGCGACCTGTTTAGCGAAGGCAAGGTTTTTCACCAAAACCTGAACGCTCAAGTTCCCGCTCGGGTCGGCGCTCGATGCGACGGCTAAGACGTTTGGGGCTACAACCGCACTTCCGATACCATCGGTATGCGCTGCGCTTGTATCTAATCGATAATTGAAACCCGCATTGTTGTCCCAAAAAGTGTTACCGGACACTTGGTAGACCACATCAAATTGGTCGATTTGAATGTCAGGTACATGAGACTGCCAGATTTCGCTGTTGTTTGGAACGGAGTGGCTAAAGCTGCATGGAAAAAATGACCAATTGCCAGATAGCTGATCATGGCCCCAGATGCCGACCAATTTAGTGAACGCGAGATTCTCGACCAACACTCGGAAGTTGGTGAAATACGTAAAGCTCCCCGTTCCACTTGGGGTGCTGCCAGCCTCTGCGTTCAGTAATGCGATGACGCTCATGTTCGAACTCTCCCACAGAGTTGCGCTTTACCTCTTCTGCAGAAGAAACGCATGAGGCAGAACCGGCGAGGGCCAGCGAAGCGACCCTGCCGGCTCTGGTGGGTCGCTGCCGACTATGGCTTGATGCGAATATGCCGCCACGCGACCGTGTTGCCCGAGTACGCTTGCATGCCGATGAAGCCCGGCGAGCGACCGCGCTCGGGGTCGGTGTTATGAAATGACGTTGTCTGTTTGCGCTCGCCGGTCTGAGTATTGGTGAGGAACACCGTGTAGTCGTTCCCCTGCACGACGATTTCATACTCGAACCAGATGCCGGGGATCAGCGGCGGGCCCGGTGTGTAGTTCTGCACCGCGGGCTCATTCGTGTTCAAATGCCAGATTCGGTCACCTGCTTGGATCTTGTAAATCGCGCCGGTGCGGTTCTTGTACAGACCGTTGGGTTCCGGTCGGATGCCATAGAAATCCTTGCCCGAGTCTCCGATAGCATTGTCATCGACCTGGACCTCGAAGCCCGAAATCACCGGCTTCCAAGCCGGATTATTCGGATCGAAAGCGGCCTCATTCGAAGCGCGCCGCTTCAGTTCGTCGGTCGCGAGGTCCAGCTTCGGATTGGGAAAACGGAGGAACACACCGCTATTGTGTTTCGCTGGGTCGAAGATCTTGAACTGCGCCCGCAACGTGAAATCGCCAAAAGTTTCCGGCGCATAGAAGAACAGGCGCAAGCCCCCATCACCGTAGCTGACCATCTCACCGTTTATATGCGCCATGCCACCGCCGCTGGGGCCGGCGAGACGCCACCTCGCGAAGGTCGCTGCTGTGCCATCGAACAGCGGGCGGAAGCCAGCTTCTGGTTGCGGACTGACGATCGGGTCCGGACCGGGAAGCACGCCTGCATCCAGCAGGTCGGCGGTGCGGCGCGCGAGCGCGACGCTCGAGAGCATCGGGTTTGGCGAGCCGCTGGTCGGGAACAGCGATGGGCCGGCAACATAGCAATTCGTCGTATCGTGGACCCGGCCGAAGTCATTTGTAACCGCATCAGCGATGTTGTCGCCCATGCGCATCGTGCCGGCGTCGTGATGAGTCGTCCCGAGGTCGTCGCGCCGGTCCTTGAAAGCTGCAAGGGCGGCAAGCCGCTCGGCGCGGGTGCCCGTCGGAACTTTTATGACACGGTTTGCACTCGCCAGAACGTCGAACGCCTCGTTGCCGGCGAAGATCAGCGCGATCTTGTCCGATACGGCGTCCATCTCATCCCAGGTCGCACGGTCGGCGTTTGTCTCGGGGCTACCCGGGAATTGTTGTGGGGTGGCTTTGGCGTTGCCCAGGGAGACCACCGCCTTCGGCCGGCCGAAATCGGTATCAAACGTCGATAGATCGATAACGTTGTCCGGATTGCGGGGCGTCATTTCACCGATCCCTCGGATCGTGAGGACGACCGTGTCGTCCGTAGCCCGCAGCATGCCTTCAATATCCTCGAGGGTCGGAATTTTCTTGAAGAGTTCGGCTTCCGAGTCGACGCCAAGCTTGTTTAGCCCCGAGGCGGTGATTTGAAAATGGTACGTCCGGCCGTTCGCCGCTTTGCCTTTGACGAGCAGTGCCGAGACCTGGAGGCTCGGGATCACGGTGGGAGGCAGATTGGCGGCAATGGCGGCGCGGGGTACGCGGATCGTCAGGTTCGAGCGCAGATGCGCAATGAGGTTTTTCCCCATGCGATCGGCCGCGCGGCCCGCGAGCGATTGCTGGAATGTCGTGCGTGCGACCCGTGTGGTCTCGACAGTGCCGAGAGCCATGACGACCGCACTCTGTCCGCCATTGCGAGGAGGGGCCAGCATCACGTCGACCGAGCTACCGTTCTGCCAGACGCGTACGCCGCTCACTCTGACCCAATTGTCGGACTGCGTTTCGGTAATCAGCTCCTGCACATGGCAATCAGGGACGAGCATGACACGCTTGCGAGCGTCAGCAATAGGCCCCGTTCCGTCAGCATCGTTGCTCGCCAGACGGGCGACCCGGATCATGCCGGGCACCGCGCTGAACTTGTTCGTCGGGAACAATCCAGGCAGCGTTGTCGACTGAACGGCAAGCGGAGCCTCCAATTTGAAGAGCTCGTGAAGCTCCGCGTCCGGGGTCGTATCGGTCGGATCCAAGCCGAGCCAGTCGCGCAGAATTGCCGCGTCTATCGGCGGTTCGCCGGGATCCGGATAGCGAACCGCGGGGTGTTCGGGCAACTGGGCAAAGCTGAAGCCGGTGCTGTTGCCTGCGACTTTCAGGCCATCTCGCAGCTGCTTGCGGAGTGCCGTGTGAAGCGGTCCGTAGATAAAGTCGTTCGTGTCCTTGACACCGATATGCCGGCTCGCGTCCGCAAAATAGCGCGCGCGCAGCTCGGCGCGCGCCGCCGCCGGCCAACTCGCCAATTCCACATCCAGCGGCTCCGGCGACCAGCCACCCCACGCCAGCGATCGTCCGCCGATCGCAAACATAAGCCCGGTATAATTGAGCGCCGGATGATTGACCCAGGGCACTCGGAAGTCCGGCGCGCCGCCCATGAATGGCAGATTCTGGACGTGCTCCGGCAACACGAACGGCCCGGCTTCGAGCACCAGAATGCGGCGGCTCCGGGTTGTGTCTGTAGCGAACAGGTGTTCCGCGACGACGCAACCAAAAGTACCGCCGCCGATAATAATCGCGTCGAACTGCCGCTGCCGACCACCGACGGTTTGTCCGGTGCTGTCGAGCGCTTCCTGCAAGGTATTGCAGAGGAACCGCCCCATATTGTCCAAGGTGAAGGTCGTGGATTCGGAACCGAGTGCCATGACTTTTTAGCTCCCCTGCTAGAGTTTCCGCCTCACGACATGTTCGAGGCGAGGCTTGGCTTGAGCGGCACGCGGTCATGTCACCGCGTCATCGGGCAGCTCAAGCTGATGAAGAATTGCGTCGGTGTAGGTCTGGCCTTCAACGGTGTAGTACAGCCGGTATTGAACCAGCCACGCATTGGGCTTGGGAGACACAGAGCCGGGCGTGGCGGTCAGCCCTTGATAAATCTCGCCGTCAAAGCGAAACAAGTCGCCAATACCTGACGCTGACCCCTCCCAGGGCAAACCGTAAGTTGCCGCTGCGACGCGAGTTCCGCTTCGGTCGAATATGTGGAGATCAACCCACACAGCCTTCGCGTAAGCGAGGTTTTTTACCCACACCCGGAGAGTAAGCGAAGTCCGCAGATCTTTGCCGATCGGTGGGCCATTTGGCGGCGCCGGAAACAGATTCCTTTTGATGGCGAATTGGTCGACCACATTGACCAGGTCTGGTCGGGGCATCGCGCCGTCTCGATAACGAACCGGATCCTGGGGCTCCATAGGCTCGGGGCCGCCGACGTCGAACCAGTAGTTCTCGCCAAACCGGCTGTCCCAGGCGTCACAGTGTCCACCGGCGGCGGCAAAATTGTGGAACCATATCTCCAATCGCCTTGCATCGCTGGGAACCGCAAACTCCGTCGGCTTTGGGATCAGCGAGGTTACGACGCCGCCGGTGCGGATGCGATCGAGCAGACTGCCCCGCAGGATTTCGCCGCGGGGATGGAACCTGGCGAGGGCTTCGATGTCCCAGACCTCAGCGCCGCGCCAATTTCGACGACAGCCCGTCAAACGCTCTGGAGCAAATTCGATCGCGACCCTGTCGCCGCGAGAAATTTCACCTTCGTCCGCCTCTTGCCAGTTCGGTAAGAACCGCAGAACGGCTTTCGACTTCGAATTGAGGTTTGGGTTCGCGGTCATTTGCCGATCTCCCTCCAGGCAAACGACAACCGTCTGGTCGCCACGTTCAGCATCACAGATTTCGTGTACTCGAACCTGTGATGCAGTTCACACGCTGTTCAATTTTTGAGATAGACGCAATCGATGCCATCGCTCTAGTAGATGTCGGCAAGATAAGTTCCCCGTTTTTGAATAAATCGGCGTGCACCGACCGGCGTCTTTATTTTGGTACTGTTGCACGCTTTCGCTTGGGGAACCAGAAGGATTAATTAAACCCGGAACATCACAATGGTGCGACGCTCGTCCGCTGGTTTGAGGGACTCGAGGCGAGAGCACGGTGCTCGGCACTGTTCGTGTCGAACCTATCGAAGTTTATGTGCGATGTTTGCCGAGGGCAGGCAAGGTGACCTGCGGAAGCTGCAGGGCCGAAGCCGATTTCAGGTAAAGCCGATCACGTTGCGCGGTTAAGGCGCGCAGAGAAGGCAAGCATAATCGTCGCAGCCTTTTTGGCCGTGGAGCGATCCTCGTTGGTTGCAAGGAGTCGGCGGCCAGCAGTTCTCCCAATGATCGTGGATCGCGATCGGCCGCTCGACCCCGAGCTGACCTCAGACGGTCAGCTTCGACAGCTCGATCGCCCTGTCGTAAACCTCCAAAACTTGCCCTTTAGTTCGGGACATATCATCGTTGAAATCACGCACAGTGCGCTGCGAGTAGCCGAGCAGATTCATGGCGCGCAGTAGGAGGCTTTCCGCCTGCACGAATGCGTCAAAATCGCTGATGATCAGAGATCCGATCATGCAGACCGAGCCCCGTTGCCGCATAGTCTGCTGGCACCAACCACTCTGTACTCGGTCTTTTCCTTCGACCAACATTTGAGTGACAGGCGAGGTTACCTCGTAATTAGCTCCATCAAACGGCATGGCTTAGCGTCCTTTTGCGTAGGTTCTAGCCGCTCAACGTCTGCGTCATCCGATAAATTCCGCCAGAACTGAGGGGCGAATGATCTTTAAAACCCCTGCCAAGCGTTATTGCTCGGAAAAAAATGATTAAAATTTCACTTTGTAGGCGGGTATTCGTGCGCGCCCTGGCCATTCCGGGCATCGAAAGCCGGTGTTCAGTCGGGTACGAGCCTATGCACCGGCGCCGGCTTTGTCGCTTTGGATAGGCGTGCCCGCCAGCGATGGTTGCGCCGAGCAATCAAATAGCGGCGTGCACGCAAAGCCGAGGCTTGAAAAAAAAAAAGCAGAGCTTGAAGGCGCGCCGCCTCTAACGGGAAGCCTGCTTCCCCGTACCGATTTTACTTGGCGTCAGCCAGTTCGTGCGTCTCTTCGTGATCTTGCCGCTCGCACCGCTGTCGCCGCGGCGCGGGACCGGCGGAGATGGCGCCGCCATCATCCTCCCAGCGCTGGATCTCGATCAGCGTGAGGCCGTGGTTCGGCGAGGCCGAGCAGACCGCTTCTTTCAGGCAATCGATTGTGTGTTTTGTCACGTTGCGCTCCATTCCTGTTGTGGCCGGGCAGGCACCCCGGCCGAGGTTTGAGAAGCGCAGAACTTGAAGGCATTGCCTCTGACGGGGAGACTGCGATCCCCGCAACGTCAATTCACGACACGTCGGTCAGTTCGCGTCGTCTCAGTATTTGCGGGCGGTGCCCATCCACCCATCGAGGTGCATGCTCGATCGCAGCGCGCGGGCTGAGCGCAGGCGCAGCGACCGGACACAACGCCACGCACCGGTACATGGCTTCGACGATCGCCGGGAGTTGCGAGCGGTGCATGCCGATATCGGCGAGGGAACGATCGTCGAGCGCCATTAGCTGGTCGTAGTCGCGCCGGCGCCGCCGACCGCCGATCAGCGCGTTGCGCACCGCCACGAACACATTGATCAGCGACATGGCTCGTCTCGGTTCGTCGCGAAAGCTAACGCCACTGTCCTCCAAGCGCTGGGTTTCGGCGGGCGTCGCGGCGTGGTCGTGCGAGCTCGGGCGAGCTATTTGCATCAGGTTGTCGTTAACAGGATTTGTCACATTGCGCTCCATTCCGTTATGGCCGAGCAGGCAGCACGGCCGAGGTTTGCGAAGCGCAGAACTTGGAGGCGTTGCCTCTGACGGGGAGCCTGCAAACCCCGTAACGTCAATTCACGACGCGACGGTTAGTCCGTCGTCGTCTCAGTATGTTGGGCGGTGCCCATCCACCCATCGGCGGGCGTGCTCGATCGGAGCGCGCGGCGGCTGCGCGGTGCGAAACCGCTTCAGCGCCGGCAAGGCTTCCATCCGCTCGCGCCAGGCACAAATCGCCGGGAACTTCGGGTAAAGCTCCTGCGCTTCCGGCGCGAACCCGAACGCGTGGATCATCGGCAGCATGTAGAAATCCGCCAGCGTGAGCTCCGGCCCGATCAGAAAGTCCTTCCCGTGCGACAGCTCGCGCTCCATGACCCGCAGGCCGTTTCCGACCTTCGGCATGGCATGCGCGACGACCTTTTCGTCGGATGCAATGCCGAGCTGCGGGAACACGTTGCGCTCGTGCGAGACGTGATAGATCAGGTACGGGTAGTAGTAGCCGTTGATCGCGCTGATCCACTGGTTCATGCGGCCGCGAGGCTGCGCATCTTCAGGCGTCAATTTGTGCCCGTCGAACGCCTCGTCGACATAGGCGACGATCGCGGCGGTCTCATACACCGTGAAATCGCCGTGCCGCAGGATCGGCACCCGCTCGAACGGGTGCAGCGTGATATGGCTCGCCGTGTTCATTTCTAGGTGCTGCGTGGAAATCCAAACAGAGTGACGCCGGACATGGTTTGCTCCATGCCGCCGCCGGAGCCGGATTTCGTGGAGGAAGAGATGCATTCCGCCACAAGCCCTCGGCCCGGCGAACGGGCGAAGTGCAGTGCTTGGGCGAAGGCCTTGGGAAAGCCGGGCGACTGCGTTAGGCCCGACGGCCCAGAGGTGGGCGCTGAACAGCCTAAGTTCAAGCGCATCGGTGCTAACAAATCGTCAGATTCATCCCGGCTGCCCCGCAGGTGACCCAGTGTCGTTCGGGTCAATCCGGCGCCGTCAGGTCCCGCCCGTCCCGTGCCGCCCCCATCATCATGCATCGCCGGTGCCATAAAGAGCTAGCGATAGGACGACGACAACCTCCGGCCGCGTGCCTCGATCGGGTATCAGGCTTCGGTCCCAGGAACCGTTCGTGCCCGCGTCGGGGGATCGACTGCTATACTTGTCAGAAGGCGTTCCTCGGGCGGCCGTACACTTCGGAACATGAACAATAGGACCAGATCGTACAGACTGTTGATCGCGCCACCTATGACCAGCGGCCAGCCGAAACTGGAGAGCCCCAGCAAATACCCTGCCATGATCGGGCTCACCGCCCCCGCGATGCTGCGCGGGGCCGAAATAATGCCTGCTGCAGCGGGGCGCTCGGGCGGCGTAACGACCGCCATCACGTACGAGGTCCGCGCCGGGACATCCATCTGGCAAAGCGCGCTGCGAACCAGCAGGAGCCCTATCGCTATATCCAGCCGTGGTGCAAAAGGAACCAGGATTAGGCAGAGGTTTGACGGCAGATGCGTATAGACCATTGTGTTTATGAGACCGATGCGGCGCGCCAGCCAGGCAGCAGCCGGATACGATATCGCGGACAGCACGCCGGACCAGAAGAACAAGGAACCCGCAGCGGTTAACGACAGGCCGAAATGCTCAAACAGCCAGAGGGCGAGCAACGATTGGACGTAAAAACCGCCACCAAACGAATCGAGGCTGAATAGGGCGGACAGCGTATAGACGATGCTCCGGGAGGGACCGAGCGAGGACCTTGCCGTAATGTCCCGCGGAGCGGCTACCGGGAGCGTCAGAAAAAAACCATAGATTAGGGCGGCAACGACACCGAGCACTCCATAGACCACGAACATCGTTCGAAGGGCTGTGTTCGGACCAATGGAAAGAGCGCTCGTCAGCATGTCGGGCGCACGGCAAGCAAACACCCCACCGCCCCGACCAACGATCCGACAAGGCTATAGGACGCAAATAAGCTGGTGCGTCGTTCCGCATCGACAGTATTCGCGAGCGCGGTCTGCTCAAGAGGAACGAACACACTGACATCGCTTGCGCTGGGGTTCAGGCTTCCGATAAAGGCGATCAACAGAAGCGGCCAGAAGTCCTGCGCAATAGCAAACCCGATGCCCGACAACATCATCAGTA
>WNFW01003921.1_pt1 | contig 10397 bp, 10 predicted proteins | sample 5400131 | NCBI WGS metagenome assembly WNFW01 (sample SAMN13153362, study PRJNA577476) | soil metagenome | isolation source: 20 cm soil or saprolite under grassland replicate 1 | place: USA:California | collected 2016-06-15
CGCTTGTCCATCCGTGTTTCTTGTCCTGCGTCTCGAAGATCACCAGCCGGTCTGGTTGTGGGTAGGGCAGCGGCTTGATAAACCAAGCGTCGATGTAGCTGAATATTGCGGCATTTGCGCCAATCCCGAGCGCGAGAGTCAGGACGGCAACGGCGGTAAAGCCGGGAGACTTGCGCAGCATTCGGGCGGCGAAGCGAAGGTCCTGCCAACACGTCTCTACTAAGGATTCCCAGCCGCCAGAGCGAACGATTTCCTTGCTGACTTCGAGGCTTCCTCGCTCCAACCGGACGGCGCGAACGGCTTCTTTGCGGCTCATCCCCTGCTTCATCTTTTCTTCGGCTGCCATCTCCTGGTAGGCGCAAAGCTCCTCATCCAACTCCCGGTCGACCTGTTCCTTTTGGAACAATGATCGAAGGCCGGTTGTAATGTTCCGTAAGAAGGACATGCGTAGGCTCCTACTCGTAACGCAAGGCGACCATAGGATCGACACGCATCGCTCGGCGCGCGGGGATGATTGAAGCCGCGAGCGCAACAAGAATTACGCCGAACAAAGCGAGCAGAAACGAGATCATATCGCCGGGCTGGACGCCAAAGAGCATGGAACGCATGACGCGTGCGCCAGCAATGGCAACAGGAACGCCAGCGAGAATGGCGGCCCCGCTGACCAGCAGACTTTCACGCAAGATCAACCACAGCACTTGCCCGTGCTGTGCGCCGAGCGCCATGCGGACGCCGATTTCCGAAGTGCGGCGGTCGACGCGATAGGCGAGCGTGCCGTACAGGCCAGTGGCGACCAGCAACACGGCGATGACGCCAAAAAAGGTGGAGAGGCGGGCAAAGAGACGGGCCTGCGAGTAAGACTTGTCGAATTGGGAGCGCTGGGTCATGGGCTTCTGTATGGGAAGATTGGGATCGAGGCCGTGGAGAACGGCATGGACGCTGGGGATGAGAGCTTCGGGATTGCTGCGGGTGCGCAACTCGACTTGCATGTTGGGGATCGGAGTGTTTTGCGCGAAGGGGAAGTAGAGAGTGGGATTCGATTTTTCGTCGACACGCTTATACTTGCTGTCGCCGATGACGCCGACGACGGTGAAGCTGTTTTCTGGTTTGTTTTTTCCGACCGAATGGCCCAGCGCATCTCCCTTGGGGAAAAAGCGATTTGAGAGGGTTTCGTTGACGAGAACCACTTTGGGCGCGGACCGCGTGTCGGCGTCTGTAACGTCGCGGCCGCGGAGAATGGGGATGCCGAGAGTGTGGCAGAAGTCGGGGCCGACGTGGTTCGCGCTCATGCCGATTTCAGAAAAAGGCCCTTGGGGCTCCACGCCGTCGATGGTCCAAACGCTATTCCAGCCCCAGCCGGAACCTAGGCGGTGCGAGACGAGCGTAGCGGACTCAACGCCGGGAGCTTCACGCAAGCGGGCAAGCAGATCTTGATAAAAGTGCTCCTTTTCCTCGTCGCTGTGAACTGAGAAGGGATCAGTGCCGAACACGAGAAGCCCGTCCACGCGAAGGCCCAAAGGCAAGGTCTGATAGTTGCGTAGGGAACGCACGAGCAGTCCCGAGCCAACCAGCAAGACGAGGCATAAGGCCATCTGCGAGGCGACGACAACTTTTCCTGACCAGGAGCTCCTCTGGTCGCGATAGGCGGTGGCGTTGGAGGTCTTGAGTGTAACTCCGACGGGAACGCTGACAGCCCTCCGAAGCGGAGCCAGCCCGAAGATAATGGCGCAGCTGATCGAAATTGCCAAAGTGAAGAGCAAAACGCGCGAATCAAGCACGAACGGAATTTCCATGCCTGACCAGGCGGCGAGTGCCTGACTGCCGGAAATTGCAAACATCCAACCGAACGCCGCCCCACCGGCGACTAGAAGGAAGCTCTCCGTCAGCGTCTGCCGCAAAAGACGGCCGCGGCCAGCGCCAAGAGCCATGCGCACCGAAAATTCGCGGGCGCGAGTGGAATTGCGGGCGACGAGGAGCATCGACACGTTGGCACAAGCAATTGCAAGAACGAGTCCGACCATGGCCAAGAGAATCTGGATGGGCTTTTGATAGTATTCGCGCAGACCTTGAATTCCCTGCGTGGAACTGAATGCCAAAATGTTTTTCTTCGCCTTTGGATCGGGAGTGCCCAGGCCGATAAGCGCGGCGCTTTGAAAGACAGGATCTAACTTCGCCAGTGCCTGAGATTCCGTGACACCTGGAACGAGACGGCCGATCAGCTGAATGCACCACCACTTCGGAGTGCCATAGAGAGTGTCCAGCGAGGGCTCCTCGTCCCATGCAGTGAGCTCGGGGCGATTCTGAAGCGGAATCCAGAAATCGGTGGAAGAGGCAGGCTCGACGCCATAGAAGCCTTGAGCGGTCACGCCGATCACGGTAAATGGAACGCCTTTTACGTAAATGGTTTGGCCGATGGCGGAGGGACTGCGGCCGAAGCGCGTGCTCCAGTAGGAATAACTGAGAACGACGACGCTGGCGTGCGCGGTCTCGTCTTCGAGCGCGAACCCGCGGCCGCGCGTAAAGGAAACGCCGAGCCCGGAAAAGAAGTTGCCGCTGACCATGTCGCCTTCCGCTTCTTCTGGATCCTCGCCGATGCGCACGGCCACTTTGTCGACGGCTAAAGGCACATAGGCCATCAAGTCAGAAAAAGCGGCGTGCTCTTTGCGAAGCGCTTCAAACACCGGGTAGGAGAAAGACCTGTCGCTGTCACCGGTGCTGCTCACGCCGTCGGGCGGCGCATTGGGAAGGCGCAAGAATACGAGTTGCTGAGGGTTGGGCAGAGGAAGGTAACGAAGCAGAACGGTGTTCATGACGCTGAAGACCGCGGTGTTTCCACCGATGCCCAGAGCAAGGGTGAGCATCGCGACGAGCGTGAAGCCGGGGCTTTTGCGCAGCATGCGGGCGGCGAAGAGCAGATCCCGCCACAACGTGTCCACTACGGACTCCCAGCCACCAGAGCGGACGATTTCTTTCGTGCCATCGAGACTCCCACCCTCCAACCGCACTGCCCGAAGTGCATCCTGGCGGCTCATGCCCTGCTTCATCTTTTCGACGGCGGCCATTTCGAGGTATTCACCCAGTTCTTCAGCTAACTCCCGGTTCACCTGCTCCTTTCGGAAAAGGGACCGCAGCCCGCTCGTTATAATTCGCAGCAAGGACATCATTCCACCTTAAGAAGCCTCGAGAGTCCTCGCGATTGCCATGACTTGCCTGCTCCACTCTCGTGTTTCGCTATCGAGCCTCTTTCGTCCCTTCGCCGTCAGAGTGTAGTACCTCGCTCGCCTGTTGTTTTCAGTAGGTTTCCATTCGCCATCGATTAATCCGTCCCTCTCTAATCGTTGAATGGCGAGAAATAACGAGCCCGCGTTGAGGCGAAAGACGCCCTTGCTCATCTGTTCGATTCGCACGGAAATCCCATATCCATGCATAGGCTCCAGCGCCAACGTTTTTAGGATGAGCATATCGAGCGTGCCCTGGACGAGATCACTCGGCTTATCAGCCATAAAAACTCTTCCCCTTGGCTACCAAGAGGAGCATACGCTTCTCCCTCTGGTTGTCAAGAGGAGCGACACGGTAGTCTCAAACTTTCCGAGACAATAGGTAGTGCGAAGGCCGCTCCCTCCACTACGGCCTAAGCGCGCCGCCTGCGGCGTCGCAGGCCTGCGTCCGGGAGTGGCCAGGGGCACAACATGCTCTAATGGCTAAATCACTGGCGAGAAACCACGCCGAAGCTATTCCACTTAACATATAGATAGGACATTTTGCTTTACCTTTCTTTCTGCCCCGTTTTCTTTGGGGCGAGAGAGAGAGCGTGGAGTCGCAGGCTAGCGTCTGCTTTATGGGAGGGACCCATGCTCTCTGGTGAGGAGCCGTGAAAGCAGAAGACGCGTCGGCCGGAGCGGAGAGGAATTACCCGAGCGGTGAGCCCAAAGAAAATCGGGGAGAGAAAGAAAGGAAATGTCCCTAGCTCAGGAACACCGCGGAGAAGAGAAGACCCGGAGAACTGTCAGCCCGGTTCGGAGCGTGACCGCAGCCCATGGAAGTCGCCTATGATGGCTTGGAGCACCGTTTGCGACGATTACTTGCGGTAATGTCGCCTAACCGGTCGACCTCGCACTGCACCAACTTGTCCGGTTTCACTGAGCGAGAGGAATCAGTTCCAAAACTTGATTGCAGGAGCGAAATGGCAAGTCTTCTCGGAATCACGGACAATCATGCCTCTCGCTCCAGGTACACAACTTGGACCCTATGAAATCGGCGCGCCTCTGGGTGCCGGAGGCATGGGCGAGGTGTACCGCGCCAAGGACACGCGGCTGGATCGCACCGTCGCCATAAAGATTCTGCCTGCACACCTTTCTCCCGATCCTGTGCGTAAGCAGCGGCTCCAGCGCGAAGCGAAAACTATTTCCAGCCTGAATCATCCGAACATATGCGTGCTGCATGACGTTGGGCAACAGGATGGGATCGATTACCTCGTGATGGAGTGCGTCGAAGGTGAGACGCTGGCGAAGCGGCTGGAGAAAGGATCGCTACCACTGGACCAAGTGCTGAAGTACGGAATGCAAATAGGGGACGCGCTGGACAAAGCGCGCCGCCGGGGTGTGGTGCACCGAGATTTGAAGCCCGGCAACGTCATGTTGACGCCTACGGGAGCGAAGCTGCTGGATTTTGGGTTGGCCAAACCCACGGCGCCACTCTCCAGCGCCGTGACGTTGACGGCCGCAACGCGAAACTCGCCGGAGTCATCGAATGGCAGCGGTGGAACCCACTTTGGAGCGGTCGGGGTGAAATACAAGGGACGACGCAACACTTCGGGGTATCATTAGCTGAGGACTCTGGCGATACCAGTACCGCATCGGGCCGAACTTCGAAGTCCTAAGACTTCGGTACCACTGAGTGGAGGGACTGTGCAGGGCGACGTACTTCATGTAGTCTTCGTCCCGTCCAAACCATGCACTGTCCGCCACACTACCGCTGTAGCCGAACTGTCTGACAATATCTTTCGCGCGTATCTCTAACTCTTCGGGGCTCTTCTCTACTGAGGCGAAACCCAACTCGGCACCATACGGCGCCAGCGTGACGACCGCACACAGGGCGAGCAGTGTTCCGGAAAGAAACATCCAGGCGGTCCGAGGTTGTAGCCCGCCTTCGCCTCCCGCAGCGGCCACCATCTCCGGCGAGGGCGTTTCGCCTGCCGCCAGGGCTGCCGCGAGTGGGTCGCCGCCCGGAAGCGCTGCTGCAAGTTGCAGCGCCGAGGTAGGACGCTTCGCCGGTTTTTTTCTAGGCAGCGTAGGATGACGCGCTCTACCAACGGGTCAATATCTTTAACGATCTGCGAAGGATGAGTGGGCGCGCTCCTATTCCGAAGGCGCACATCTCCGCGAGAGTCGTTGCCTCGAACGCGCGCTTGCCTGTGAAGATCTCGTAGAGCACCAGCCCCAGCGAGTACATGTCGCTTTTTGGAGTGACCTCACCTCCTGAGAGTTGCTCCGGTGCCATATAGGCCGGCGTGCCCGTGCGTTCTCCGTCTTCTCCTGCACGCGCAGCCAAGCCGAAATCAGTGACGCGGACGCGACCTCGGCCATCGAGCATGATGTTGGCTGGCTTCAGGTCACGATGTACCACGCCGTGCTCTCGCGCGGCGGCCAGACCTGCGCACAACTGCCGCGCAATTTCGAGCGCCTTATCGGATGGCAGGCGGCCAATGCGCCGCAACAGCGACGCGAGATCTTCGCCGTCCACGTATTCCATGGTCAGGAATGTGCGGCCTTCAGCCTCCCCGATGTCGAACACCCGGCAGACATTGGGATGGGAAACCTGGCGCGCCAGACGCACTTCGCGGTGGAAGCGCGCTAACGCAGCTCCGTCCTGTGACCACCCCTCGGGAAGAAACTTCAGCGCAACGGCTTGGCCCAATTTCAGATCATCGGTACGGTAGACCTCGCCCATGCCGCCTCCGCCGAGCAGGCCAACGATACGGTAGCGACCAGCCAGCGTGGTCCCAGGGACAAAGCGCGCCTCGTCCAATGAATTGGAAGAAGAAAGATGAGTGGCTTTGGGTGAACTTTTTTTGGCGGAGATTGGTCGACAGCAGTTTGACGCGGGGACGAAGGTGTGATCGAAACCGTTGTGGTCGCGCTCAGCGAGAGTGCGGAACCGCACGAAGGGCAGAAGCGACACCCATCCAGGACCTGGCTGTCACAAGCTGTGCAGGTCATGGCAGTAGGCGTAGTGTACTCCTGGAAGCGTTATCAGGCCGACCTTTTTGGAGCCCAGGACTGATGTCGAATGATCTCGGAAGAAATTCAAGCAGACGCGGTTTCTGGGTATCAAGACCTGCTCCCTCCTGATGGCGTTCCTGGATAGGTCGTTCAAGTGCCTGTGTAGCATAAACGGAGAAGTCCAGTCCCGGTACTTCACGGTTATCTATCACTGAGCATCCCTCCGGAAAACGCTTAATCTGAATCGCGGGTACGCGTTAGATCGTTAGATTACAACGTAACGCCTGCACTTCACGTATCGCTCGCGAAATATATAGCTGCGCAGCCGGGGAGAGCGCGGGGCGGCGTGCAGGGAGTAGATTCTCTCCTCTACGGTTGGCACTGAAACGAGAATTATGAAGGAAATGACACATCGAACGAGACTAGCTTTCGCATTCGGGATATCCACAGCGCTCAATGTCGGCCTGCTCCTGTCTGCTTCACTCTACGACCCTCGCAAACCACCTTCCGTGCTGTCGCGGACCGCCGATGTGCTGACGACCCCGCCGGGGTGTTGGCGCCACTCTTCATCCGACTCGAAAATGTAATCCCGCGGGTTCAACACGTTCTGACTGGGTCAGCAGCTGAACGAGGCGCTCCTCGAAGGCATCGATGTCGCCACCGAGTTCACGCGTTGCGCCGGTGTGAACAAGCCGACCGCTGGCAATCACACTGATTTGGCTGCACAGGCTGCGGATCTCTTGCGCATCATGGCTACTGAGAAAGGTGGTGACGTTCTCCGTGGCCGCGAGCTGGCGCAACAGGCTCCACATGCCGCGTTTGGCGGGCAAGTCCAGCCCCCGCGTAGGTTCGTCGAGGAAAAGAACTTTCGGCCGGCCCATGAGAGCCCGCGCGATTTCCACGCGCCGCTTCATGCCAGTACTATGAGTGCAAATCAGCTTGCCCCGAAACTTGGCCTCCAGGCCGACGTCGTCCAGGATGCGCTCGACTTCCTCATCGGGATTCGGCATGTGGCGAACACGCGCAAAGTACGAGAGGTACTCGCGGGCCGTCCATGTGGATTGACTCTCGCTGGTTTCGTCGCTCACCAACCCCACAAGCTTGCGGACGGCAAGAGGCTCCTTCATCACGTCGTGTCCCCAAAGTTTTGCGGTGCCCGCACTGGGTGGGAGTAGCGTTGTGAGCATCCGAATGGTGGTCGTCTTTCCCGCACCATTGAGGCCCAGGAATCCGTAGAGCTGCCCCTTCTGGATCCTTAACGTGACGTTGTCGACCGCGACAAAGTCGCCGAAACGACGCGTAAGTCCATCCATCTCGATAGCGAAGTCCGTGGCCGGAGTCACCGTCGCCGTGCTCACCGCGTCTGCCTCCAACGCTTGAACGCCGCGCCAAAACACACCAACGGCAGAATGAGCGACGCGGCGCCCATTTCGTAGATGGCGTTCGAGACTTGGGCGTCAATGGCGGCCCGTGAGCTAAACGTCCGCATCCCGCTGTCGCCTTCGACGTGGTACGTGGCAGTGACGCGCAACGGATAGCGAACACCGCCGATATCCCACGGCTGCCTGGGAATCAGCGTCATGGGGACGCGTCCCATCCAGCCGGTGACGACGTGGTGGCCATCCGCCGCCGCCGGGCCCGAGTCATTCGGGTAGGTGTGCGTCTCAAGAGCTTCCGGCGCAGGGGCAAGCGAGTCTGGATTGCCGCTCGCTTCAAGTCCGTTTTCTCCCACGACTTGGATGTGCAGGTCCGTCACGCGTTGGGTGGCGTCGACGGGCAGCAACACGAGGAGATCCCGTCGCGTAGGCTCGTCCGTACCGAACGGCGGCCATTCATCTCGATTGAGGATAGTGCTGCAACACCGTGCCGGAGGTTGACCGCCGGGCCATGTCAAAGCGAGGCTGCTGCCAGCTCGAGCGAAAAGCCGCTGGATGGCAGGCGCATTGGTTGAATGGGGAGCGGGCTTGTCATAGTTGGTATCGGCGATCAGCACGGGCAGCACGGCGATAAGAACGATCCCAAGGGCGATGGTCCAGCGTTGGCCCCAGTTCGCTTCCCACGTTTCCACACCTTGCGCGCGCAGAAACGCCCACACGGCGAGCGCCAACGCTCCAATAATCACGGCGAGCAGACTGATCCATGTCCGCGTTGTGGTTGCGGGAATACTTCCCACCGCCAGCGTGAACCCGAAGGCGTTTTTGAGCAATACCGCGGGACTCATCAGGGTAAGGTGGCCCGTGCGCGTCGCGCCGTTACCTTGCGCGACCAACAGTTCTTGCAGCGGCACAAACCCCGCATACGCGAGGAGGACGCCCATGCCCGTCGCTGCGGGAGCGGCGATGCTTTGGCCGATAAACATGACTCCGATGAGCGAGCCAATCGTGATGCTCACAAAGAGCAGGCATGGGGCCCAGATCAGCAGCTTCTGCAAGAGCCAGGGCATGCCGACGTGATGCGCATAGACCAGCATCATCGGCACGAGCGCCACGTAATAGGCGGCGGCGAGCGTCACGACCACCAAGATCTTGGCTGCCAACCAATCGCGGCGTTCGACCGGGGCCGTGAAGACGCTCTCCACGAACCGATTCGCGCGCGGGCTCGCGAGGAACACGGCCGAGAGCGGGACAAAGGCTAGCGGCACGAGGAAGTACGCGATGATTCCGTATCCGTCGAGCCAGGTGTCCTGAGTACCTACCGTGGCCACGCAACCGACGGCTAGCAGGATGACGCCGGCCCCGACCCACGCGAAACGGCCGCGCATCGTGGCTCGGAGTTCCTCGACGTAAAGAGTTCCAATCGACATGTCTGTTTCTAATTTCTCAATTCAGTTCGGCAAGATACACCCTTCTCCTTTTCTTCACAACGAGTTTGCCGACAGAGCGTGCCAATGACTCGACCATCGCAGTCAAAGTTGGTGTATATTCGCTCGCGTCTTGGGTCCGACCGGAATTCTGGACTATCGGGAGAGACCGAGTATGCGAATCAATTCTCTAGTCGTTGCAGTTGCAGCAGTGATCGCCACGTCGGCGTCCATGGGCTCGGCCCAACAGGCCTCAAACGCCGGCCCCTACAAGGTACTGAAGACAGCCAGAGTCGGCGGCGAAGGCGGTTATGACTATATTTTCGCCGACGTGGAAGCCCGTCGTTTGTACATCCCGCGCGGTGGTACGACGGGGCAACTTACAGTATTTAACCTCGACACGCTTGAATCGGTCGGTGCAGTTGCTGACGTTCGAGCTGGCGGCGCTACGGTCGATCCCAAATCCCACCACGGTTTCTCCACCACAAAACCGCTCACGATGTGGGACGCGACCACCTTAAAAGTAACGAAGACGATTGAAGTCGACGGCCGTCCCGACGGGATTCTATGCGATCCCTACAATGCGCGGGTATGGGTGTTAAGCCATCAACCGCCGCACGCAACGGTGATCGACGCAGCGGAAGGTACTCTCGTTAAGACTCTTGATTTGGGAGGAGCGCCCGAGCAGGCCGTGAGCGACGGCAAGGGAACTATTTATGTCAACATCGCGGACAAGGCCAACATTGCCGTAGTGGACGCGAAGAGCATGACCGTCACGGCGCACTACGATGTTAGCTCGAAGGGCACCGGCGGAAGCGGCCTGGCATTTGACGCCAAGAATCACATCCTTTTTGCGTATTACCGCCAACCGTCTCCTGTCGTCGTCATCGTTAACGCCGACAATGGCAACATCATTACCACCCTCCCGACCGGCATGGGAGTAGATACCGTAACGTTCAATCCCGCCACGATGGAAGCCATCAGCGCGGAAGGCAGCGGGTCGATGACCTTCATCAAGGAAAACAGTCCCACCAGCTTCGCGGTAGAGCAGACGCTGCAAACCATGGTGGGCGCCAAGACTCTGGCCCTCGACACAAAGAAGAATCACCTGCTAACCATGGCCGCCGAGTTCAGTCCGCCCCCGCCTGACGCGCCGCCAGGACCGGCAGGACGTCCTCCCCGTGGTCCCATGGTGCCGGGTTCGTTTTCAGTTCTGATGGTGGGCAAGTAGTAGACGACGCCGTTTCTGGATTGCTTGCGAGTTGCCGATGCGCCCGGAATGTGGGAAGCGCAAACCGCACTTCTACCTGTAATGACCGCTGACCAGAACAACAATGCTCTCGGCCTGTGAGACTTAGCCAAGAGTCCGTTCCGAT
>WNFW01003922.1_pt1 | contig 10397 bp, 13 predicted proteins | sample 5400131 | NCBI WGS metagenome assembly WNFW01 (sample SAMN13153362, study PRJNA577476) | soil metagenome | isolation source: 20 cm soil or saprolite under grassland replicate 1 | place: USA:California | collected 2016-06-15
GTGGGAGAGGGAGGGGAATCGTCGCGGAAACTATTCCCGGCTGGACCCCAGAAAAGCCGTTCCTTCGTAGGACCCATTAGAAGGATCGAGGGCCGACGTTTTTCCAATCCTGTCTTCGTTTTTCCGTTCTCGAAAGTGGTGGTTGAGAGCTTTGAATTAGTTCTTTGCTGACAGGCGTCTCAAGGTAAGCAGGCATGCAAGGGTGACCGCTACCGCAAATGCAAGACTTAGGCCGAGCAACAAGATCGAGTAGAGGGCATTCTGTGCACCTGTACATACGGTTGATGAGCCGTGGAATTGTTCAACTTGGCAAATCGACAGGTTTCAATAAAAATCGTCAAGTGACCGTGGAATTGACCAGAAACCGAATGTCCAGATTGGGAAATTTCCAAGCAATAATCCCTCAGCAGTAGTCGAATTCAATGAACCTTTTTTCATGAAGCCTCCAACTGTAAACCATCCGCTCACAATCATTGCAACAGAGAGAAATGGCTCTGTAACGCCATAGGCTACAGAGTAAAAGAAGAAGATGGAGATAATTCCGAAAAGGTTTGCAAGTAATCCCGCAAAGAGGTACCGTCCGTCCAACTAGTCTCCGACCTAGAAGTTACTGACCATTTCTCTGTGGTAGGTGAAAAAGGAATTGATCATGATCCTCATTAGAGGCGTTTCTCTCGGATGGCGGAACCGGAATCTGAGATTTGACACACAACGGTTAACGCCCCGGTTCAGGTTTTCTTCACCCAATAAATCTCTTGTAGGTTGGGTGAATAAAAGCATGCTTGACTAATTGCATTTCGACAGGCAAGATGTCTTTGGCTTCTTCGTTGAATACTATCTGACGAAGAAACGGAAGGTCGCATGAAGGACTCATAATAAGGACAAGCGATTAGGAAAGTGCGATGGCTGATCTTGGGTCGCAAGGAGGAAGCCAAAATGACCTACAGCACAGTGAGTAGGATTGGAATGCGACTTGACCTTCTCCGAGAAAACAGACTTGGGCACTCGACTTCTAATTCAGAAAGCAAACGTAACAGGTATTCTCCGCGAAAAGTCAGCTTGTAGATCTTGCTACCTCCTTTCACGTAATCCATTCCCAACTGTCCTTGCCTTGTGAGTGACTCAAGATAGAAGTTGGCAAGTTTCTGATTCAGATTCGCTATTCGGATAAGCTTCGTCTTCGTTACTTTCTTTCGGACAGTAAGGAGTATCTGAAAGACTAGGGTGGAACGCGAACGCCGTTCATAGGTCAGCAATCTCTACGAGACGACAGGCAAGAAACGAAAGAAGAAAAGTCTTTGCGTGGACATTTTTGTTGTTTAATAGCTTAGCTGGCGAGGGCCCGAACTTTGTTTCATGCCCCTTGAAATATCACGAAACACGACGAGTGAGAATACTTTGAGAGCCATCCTAAGAATGGGTATTGTGTTGGCCGTTTCTCTTCTCGCCTTGGTCGTCGGGGCGCAAGACGTGAAAATGGTTTACGCTGATACGACTGCGTGGGCCACCCCCTTCCCAGACTATTGTCATGGTGTCACCGGTTGTCTCAATACGGGGACTAATCCTTGGCTTGGTGGAGCCGATACGGGAGGAGATAGGGCGACCACGGGGGTTAGAGTGAAGATCATTGTTTCCTCTGACACTAACCCTGCAAATATTCCATCCGGTAATTCCCTGGGAGCAGGAATTGCAGCAGCAGTACTGTGTGCCGGATCAAGCGATTGTGGCGCTGGTTGTCCAGACCCACTCCATGGCAATTGTCCATTGAACTCAGAAGACTACATCTTTTACGGATTCGTAGACTTGTCTCATAGCGGACGGGTACGATTCATATCATCTGGATGGCACGACTGTGAGTTCGATAATTGTGCCCCCGTGGTTTCAAACTTGCCTCAGGACTGCTTGACCGGAGAAAACGGATGGAACACGTGTCCTGATAGCTATCACTGGCAACTCTTCCATGACTCATGGACCTGTACAGACTGTACTGTTGCCGGCAGCAACTTCCTTGTGGAAATGATGTGGGTAGGTGGAACCGCCGTCTGGAATTACTACCGTTCAACCTCTACCTGCAACCTCTGCCTTGCTCACAGTTTTTCCTACACCCCCTCTTCTTCGTTCCACATGGAAGCAAATTACAAGACTGGCAGCGGGCAAACGCCGTCATTTCCAACATGGTATCATTACCAGTTCGGAGTGACCGCGCTCAATAACATCGGGGCCGGATGGAATATTGAAATGGATAATCCAGAGTACTATAGTACAGATTGCAACAGCGTAGTCTCATGGTGCCTAGTTCGCAACGCGGCGGTCTACGACGGATACAACTCGTACTATGATGATAATTATGATCTTGGAGGCAGGGTTTTCAGCGGAGGAACCCCAGTCAACGAACCTAATTTCAATGGCGTAACAGTCTCAAGCCTCCAAGTCGATTCTAGGTGCTATACTGCCGTAGGATTCACTTACACTGGAAACACTCCTGCCCAGCCGAACGGCCAGAGCCTTTGGACAAACGCTGGACCAGGCTGTTCGTTTCCAGGGGATCCAACACTTTCTAGTTCCGCAGCCGCGGTGCCTGCAGACGGGACATCATCAGCAACATTAACAGCCCAACTCGCCAATAACGCCCCGAATGTTCAGATATCATTCTCCACCACCCTCGGAACTCTTTCTTCCTCTACTTGCACCACGGGTAGCAGTGGTTCCTGTTCTGTGACAATCAACTCTTCTAGCCTTGGAACAGCTTCGATATCAGCAACTTGCGCTGGTTGTCCATCAGCACAAACAACAGTTTCCTTCTCAGCTAACTTTTCAATAGTCGCGAACCCATCATCTCTGACATTGCAAGCGGGAACTAGCGGCACATCGACGATTACCCTTACCAGCGGGGGCGGGTTCTCAGGCTCGGTATCACTCTCAGCCACAATTTCAGCGGGTGGTCCAACTCCACTACTGAATCCAACAACGGTAACATTGACCGCAGGATCGACAGCAACTTCTACAATGACAGTGTCGCCGGCCATAACCGCAACTCCTGGGAGTTACACAGCAACGGTCGCCGGAACCAGCGGTTCTCTATCTAACTCGATCACTATCTCCGTCACGGTCACCCCACCGGTCAGCTACATGTTTCCAGCAACCTTTGCGCAGGATGGTGGAGTGTCGGGGAGTCAAGTAATAGCCTTAGTAAACAATCCCGTCTCTGTCTCAGTGAAAGTCTCGTCCGTCGGAACGACAAGCGGAACGCTCTCAGCCGATGTCCGCCAGGACATAGTGCTCTATCCAGACACGACTCTCACAACGCTATCGGTACCCGTAACCGTGAACACCGGGACCAACGTGGTTCAACTGGGGTCACTTACCCCGTCAATAGTCACCAGTGGTTGCGTAGGATGCGTAAGAGAATACTTCATCCGAGTATATTGGAACGGTCTCCCCATCTATGACCCTCAAGACCCCAATACAAGAGAAAATGTGCAAACGGTTGGCTCTGACTTCGCTCTATATGCGAGTCCAGCATCATTGACTTTGCAAGCTAGTGTTTCGGGCGCTTCCACGATCAGTGTCAACAGTAGAGGCGGATTTGCCGGGACGGTGACTCTTTCAGCGACCACATCTCCCAATCTTTCTAACGGTGCGAACACAGCCCTCAATCCGACAAGTATCTCGCTCGCATCTGGAGGGTCGGGTTCGTCCACACTCACTATCAACGCAGGAACAACTGCCGCCACTTACACAATCGTAGTCACGGGTACAAGTGGGTCACTTATTAGATCCGTCGTTCTCACTGTCAATGTCGTAGACTTCAGTGTTGCTGCATCTTCTCCTAGCGGCACGGTCGGGACATTGACCTCGACAATTAGCATTGCACCGCTAAACGGTTTCAGCGGCACTGTGTCATTGACGGATACCGTGCCATCGGGCTTGAGCTGTGGATCTATTTCTCCCAGTAGTTTGACTGGATCAGGCACGGCCACTGTATCGTGTAGCGCCAGTGTCGCTGGCAACTATGCTCTGACAATCACTAGCACGAGTGGTTTGCTCAACCACTCTACTACAGCTACCTTCAGCTTTACAGATTTCATCATCTCAGCTACTTCAACTTCAGGTAATGTTGGCTCTTCTTTAACATCGACAATCAGCGTGTCTGGTCTGAATGGCTTCTCCGGCACTGTATCGCTTACGGATGTTGTTCCCAATGGGCTTAATTGCGGGTCGATTAGTCCAAGTAGCCTCACCGGCTTTGGTACAGCGACCCTCTCGTGTAGCTCAACCTCCACCTCAGCTACAAGCTACACCGTCGCCGTAAAGGGCGCGAGCGGTCCTCTGTCCCACTCGGCTAATGCCATCTTTGCATTCACAGACTTCAGTATTTCTTCTTCCCCATCCTCCATCACAATCTCGGCTGGGACGACTGGGCAGGTTATGGTAACTCTTACCAGCCTCAACGGTTTCTCGGGAACAATCACCCTTAGCCAGGGCGTAACACCGTCGGCGACAGACGCTCCAACCGTGCCCTCGTCAGGGAGCGTTTACCTGTCGCCTGGACAGGTTTACTCCTATTACCTTGTAATATCCACGCTGACCACAACTCCCCAACAAGTCTTTATCGTCGCGGTCACCGGAACCTCGGGAGGGCTCTCGCACAACATTTCGGTTTCTGCATCGATTACGGCTCCACCACCCCTTCCCAGCTACGTGTTTCCGGGAACCTTCACACAGACTGGCGGCGTCTCGGGCAGCCAAGTGATAGCTCTGGTCGGTCTGCCAGTATCAGTCAAGGTTACCCTTTCGTCTACAACTAGTCAGAGTGCCCATCTCTCGGTGGAGGTCAGGTCCGACATCGTATTCTATCCCGACGCTACTGCGGCTTGGTTGAACCAGACCTTATCAGTCGGCTCGGGAACCGTGGTCAACGCGGGAAGTTTCACTCCCACGATACTTACGAGCGGTTGCATCGGATGTGTTAGACAGTTTTTCATCCGAGTCTGGTGGGGTGGCCAACTGATCTATGATCCTACCGATCCGAATACCAGAGAATCGGTTCAGACGACAGGACCAGACTACAGCATCGCTTCAAACACGAGCACAGTGTGTGTTTCGGCAGGATCCTCAGATTCAAGCACGACGATCACAGTTACAAGCAGAAATGGGTTTTCAGGGTCGGTGTCGTTGTCATCGAGCGTTTCTCCGGTGTTGACTGGGGGCCCAACGAGCTCGCTAAACCCGACCAGCGTCTCTATAGCGTCGAGTGGAAGTGGAACGTCAACTCTGACGATCTCAACCACTTCGTCCACGCCTTCTGCTTCATATACGATTATCGTGACTGGGACGAGTGGCAGTCTGATTCGTTCCGTTTCGATAGCAGTCTATGTGAGCTGCGGGGGAGGGGGTGGAGGCAGCTTAGCCTATGGGACTCTGATAACTATGTCTGATGGCAGCAGAGTTGCTGTTCAGAATTTGAAAGTTGGTGATAAAATGGTCGGCTACGATCCCTCGACGAGTCAATACAGCGTCTCTATTGTGACAGCAATTAAAGTAGTTGACGCGAGCAACATGCTCGTCATAAACACGGAGACAGGAACTCCGTTGAGAGTCGACGCCAGTCCAACTGAGATACTCTGGACCAAGCTGGGCAACGGCACCGCTCTGTGGCTCCCAGTAACTCAGTTGACTCCAGGAGATTTTCTATTCACGCAGAACGGATGGGTCAGAGTGACTTCAATACAGTCCGCTCAGGCTGGACAACACGTCATGTACGACGTCACGGCTACGGTTCCATACTTTGCCGATGGATATTTGGATCCTCCGCATCCCTCCTAAGGTACATGACTACCCGACAGAGATTTCGATGATTGAAACTGTTGCCTGCTCACCCCGCAGCTCCGTTTGGATCGACGAGCTGAACTAATCAGTAACGCTTTTCTATGTTCGGGAAACTATCGGTAGGTTCTGAATTTTGAGAGTTAGAGCAGTGCTTGTATTGTTTATGGGCCTCCTGGCCATTATTAGTACATTTTACTCTGTCGCAGCATCGTCATCTATCGTACCATTGCAGACTGACGACGGCAAGGACCCGATTAATCTGATCTGGACGGGTTACGCTCCTTCTTGGTGGGTGGCCCAGAACCTTATCGGCTGGGGGAATACTGCCTACTGCTCGACGCCTAAGACCATAGGCGGAGCAATGCCGAACGCTGATCTGGAACACGTGGATCCTGACGGGTTCCCTTGCCTTGGCCCCCGAGACCATGTTCGAATCTGGGACATGGGTTACAGTCCTGTCTTCGGAACGTGGAGCATTGGTGCTGTTCATCATGACGAGCTGGATTGTAATCCACTCTGTCACCATGTTGTTGATAGTTGGGAAAATGCTGAGCGTGATGTACGCCAAGCATTCGCTGGTCTCTCCTTTACCCGGTCATTAGTAAACTACACCCTTGGGAATGCTGGCTACTACCAGAACGTGTACAACGACGGCAATGCAACACTAGTGGTCTTGAAGCCACTGCAGACTACTTATTCTATCACCTTCAATGAAGAAGGGCTGGCAACCGGAACACGCTGGTCGGTAACACTTGACGGGTCAACCATGTCGTCTACGTCAACCACTATTGGATTTGCCAAACCGAACGGGACATACCCATACTCTATCACTTCGGTGCCTGGATACGATCTGTCCTCATCGGAAGGGTTTGTATCCGTAAACGGCTCTGCGGTCACCGAACTTCTCAGTTTCGCCCCCAGCAGTAGTCCGGACTTCGCCATAGGCTCAACGCCACCGACGCTGACAGCAGTTCTTGGCGAGACAGCCATGTCGACCATAAACGTCACAGTAATGAGTGGACTCTCGGGCAATGTGACATTAAGTGAATCGACCATGCCCTCCTCGTCGAGCATAAGCTGCAGTCTAAGTCCAGTCGAGGTCTTGGTTACATCATCTAGCTCATCGAAACTGTCATGCACAGCAGACAGCGTCGGATCATACAACGTGACAGTCACGGCAGGGTACAATACGGATTCAAGAAGCGTTACTCACACTACTACCGTTTCGATAACTTTTGCTCTCCCCGAGGCGGACTTTACCATCACAGCTCTTTCACCCGCACCAGTGGACACGGGGAAGCAAGCTGTGTCGACAATAACAATCACCCCCGTTAATGGATTCACCGGGCCGGTGACGCTCTCTTTTGAAGCACCACCTAACACCTCCTGCGCAGCAATAAGTCCCAACATCATAGAGAACTCAGGGAACGCCACACTTTCTTGTAGCTCGACTTTGCCAGGCACGTATAGAGTAATCATAACAGCTACAGGCAGAGCAAGAATTCACGTCCAAACCCTTTCCATTATGGTTAACAAACAAGAAAGCCCAGAAGGTAGCACGTCCAGCTCTTTGATCCTTGGGCTTCCTCTAATCATGATTTACGGGATAGTCGGTGGGGCTATCATAGCGATTTTAGTAACTGGTGCGGCGATGGCAAACCGAACCTCAAAACACCACCACAGGGAAATTACCTGTCAACTATTGCTACATTAGAGGTCGCGATTCTCCGACCAGGACTTTTAGGACGCGTTCTGCAGTCGCGGAACTATCTGTTGATACGATACGAACATTGTAGCCCTTTGCAGGCCGATTCCGATTGTATGTGGCCAATGGAAAAATAGAGCGAAGAACAGCAGAGTGACAGAAGCGAGAGCGGCGAGGAGTGGAGTTTCTCGATCCAGGCAGCTTCGAGTTCATACGTCAATCTCTTAACTTGAGAAGCCTGACCACGGCATACGCCAACATTAGACCCTGGAACGCGGAGATTAGGAATATACGCGTGAACCTTCCGATCAGTAACCAAACGCCTATTGCTCATTCAATATTCAGGGGTCATAATTGACCAACCAGTCTGCAGTTCCGCGGTGGCCAACTCTAGTCCTCGTACCAAATCGGAAGAACGGGGTCTAGTTTCGCTTTACCGACGAGCTTTTTCGGATAGTCTGAATCAATGACCTTTCTATGAGTGAGTTCAGGTGTTAGGAAGGAGTACTCATGAGATCGGTCCTGTCTTGGGTCCGAGATGGCCGAACAGGTATGGTAAGCAGGGAGAGAAGCAAGTTCAGCGGGACATGGTCTTCACCATAGAGCCGTCCGTGACCAGCAAGTTCGGCACCTGCAACCTAGAGCAGGATGTTCTTGTGACACCTAACGGGTACCAGGAACTGTCGAAGCCGCAAGATGAGATAACAGGTGTCTTACGATAGCCTTTACAATCTTGTATATGCAATCTTGATCTTTTCATGTACATTTCTAGTTGCATCGAACATCTTTGCAAAAAAGAAGCAGGTGGTTCACTTGTATTGGTTCTTAATGGTCTCCTGAATCTTGCGTGAACGAGTAAACCTATGACGATCCTAGTTGCGAAGGGCACGCGGCGGACTGCCTTTTTATCTAGTTGCAGATACGACTAATCCGTTTCTAGGTCGAAGAATGGTGGACGGACGGTACCTCGTTGCAGGATGGCTCTCAAACATGATCGGGATTTTGATCGGGATGATCTCGCTATTCTTAGGCTTTGGAGCGCATAGCATTATTGTTCCGCTTCTGTTTGTCACGAGTATTAGCGGATCGTTTACAGTTGGTGGTTTCTTGAAAAAGGGTTCGTTGAATTCAGCGACCGCAGAGGGTTTGTTGCTTGGTAATTTTCCGATATGGATAATCGGTACGTTGTCTATTCCTCTATCAGTTGACAATTATGAACATAACCTCTCACTTTGCCAGGATCACATTGCGGGATACCTCGCCTCATCTTATGAATGTACGATTGTAACGGACTCCCTTTACTACCTAGGGTTGTTGAGTGCAAGTCTTGCAATTGCGTTGGCGGTCACTTTCGCATCCCTGCTCAGCCTCAGACGCTTGTCGGCTAGAAACTAGCACAGCTATGAGCGAACTCCACAGAGTCAACCACCGCTAGAGACGCTAGACCAGCGAGAAGCGATCCTCCTAAGGGAGCTGACCGACTACTCGCGTCGACAGTTGCAGTCTGGCATGTCCTGATTCGCCATCGCGATCCTCTGGACTGTCTCTGCTAACCTGGACCCGCTCAATCTGCGTTGCTACCTCACTTAATTCTCCTTCCACCCACTCCCGAAGCGCACGGGTCAATTGTGTCCGCGAGAATCTACTGCCCCGTGCCATGCCCTAGATCGGGCTAGACTACGGCCGCGCGGACCCCAGCAACCAACATTAAGAGACCCTAGGAGTAGCGCTGAGGCGCTGTTTTCCGGTCAACGTAAGGCGGCAAACCGTTTTGTTCTGCTGACCCCATTTTCGATCGTGCTCTTCTCGATCTGGTCGTAGAGCTTGTCTGCTTCTGCTAGGATCGTTTCAAACTCTTTTGCCAGCTTTCACTAACTGATCTCTTGCCGATCTCTACCAGTTCCTTCACAAACCCCTCGGACTCCGGCTCTTCGATTCTCTCGCCGGTCTCCTTCCAGTACCGGCGTTCTGCTTCAAGGCAGGTCTTTAGTCTCGACAATCATGACTTGAAGAGCGCCTCATCCAACGCGCGTCCCTTACCTTCCCCTCTAGCAACGTTAGCGTAAAGGTTCGCTAGACTCCCGCTGTCGACTCCAGCTAGGATGATCTCGCTCTAGCCTGGCGACACTCGCGGGACGACGGGGCTTATTAGCTCCGGCCTTCTTAGTGATGATGCAAGAGCCATGGGACGTGTTTATGCGAGCGTGAAGTTCGCGAATCCTTGAGATATCGAAGAAGGCAGACGCGAGAAAATGGTGGAAGAGAGAGCTTTGGTTGACACAGGCGCGACTTTTACAACCGTTCCCCGGAGCTTGGCCAAGAAACTCGCACTTCCCATAATGGGTAAGGTCAGGGTCAGGACGGCGAGTGGAGAGGAAGCCCTCGACCAGTCGTATGCCTACACGGAGGCGAGTGGCAAGTCTACCGTGGCACCCATGCTGGTCAGTGACAATATGGACAAGACGCTCCTAGGCGTGTTTACTCTGGAAGCGTTGGGTCTTACGGTAGATATTTCGACGGGAAAGCTGAAAGAAGCCGAGATACTGCTGCTCTAGCGCCCTATGACAGAGTCGACGGGTTTCCCGACGAGACCGTCGACTTGCAGTTTCCAACCAGTGAGGTCGGCATTGGGGATTCCTAACGCGCCATAAATTATGAATTTCCTCCCCCAAACCTGTCTAGGAGGGAGTTGTTGGCCAGTGTCAAACATGTTTCCAGAAGGCCTAAGTAGGCGTCTGTACACACACATATGTGTGTAGGCAATGGGCACGAGGAACATATCCATCTCGGACGAGGCTTACTCGAAGTTGGCGGCGATGAAGGGGCCGAAGGAGAGCTTCACTGACGTGATAAACAGACTCGC
>WNFW01003923.1_pt1 | contig 10396 bp, 1 predicted proteins | sample 5400131 | NCBI WGS metagenome assembly WNFW01 (sample SAMN13153362, study PRJNA577476) | soil metagenome | isolation source: 20 cm soil or saprolite under grassland replicate 1 | place: USA:California | collected 2016-06-15
GGACTTGCTGGAGCAAATCCTCCACTAAAAGAATCTGCGGGCGCGTTTCGGGTGGCATCTCTTCCAGTACATCAGCAAGTGTAGAGACAAAGGTAGCGGTTGTCAGCACAAGGCGCCGCTGGCTATGTTGCAGTACATGTCGTAAGCGTGCAAGGGGATGTTGTGGATCCAGCGGCAGATAAGCTGCTCTTGCTTTGAAGGTCGCCAGCATTGCTGTTAACAAGGAAGTGCCACGATCAGCAAGCACGGCGACCACAGTTTCTGGCCGGACTCCGAGGTCCTGTAAGTGATGGGCCACTTGATTAGCCTGCTGGTTGAGTTGTTGGTAGGTAAGCTGCTCTGCTTCATGAATGACGGCAACTGAATCGGGTGTCCGTTCCACCTGGGCCTCAAAGAGTGTTGCAAAAGACTGTTCCTGCGGGTATGCTGCCGAAGTCGCATTCCATTCTACCAGTATCTGCTCTTGCTCGGACTCCGTGAGAAGTGGTAGATCAAGGAGGCGCTGCCCGGGGTCGTTAACTACAGCTTCCAGTAGCCTCTGAAAGTGATCCCGTATGCGCTTGATCGTGCTTGGAGTGAAGAGGTCGGTGTTATAGTTCAACACCCCCACAATCTCATCTTCGCTTTCCCACAGTGTTAAGTCCAGGTCAAACAATGCCGGTTCGCTGTCGACTCGCAGGTGGGTCAGCGTCAGCCCTGGCAGGTCGACTTGTCCACGAGGCACATTCTGAAGGGCAAACATCACCTGGAAGAGCCGAGAACGGCTCAGGTCACGGTCTGACTGCAACTCCTCCACCAGCTTCTCAAAGGGAAGGTCCTGGTGGGCATAAGCACCTAGCGCTACCTCGCGTACCCGCCCTAGTAATTCTTCGAAGGTAGGATTACCCGACAGATCAGCACGTAAGGCCAGGGTATTGATGAAGCATCCGATCAATCCTTCTAACTTGCTCTCTGTGCGTCCAGCAATGGGTATGCCGACTGCGAAGTTGGACTGGCTGCTATAGCGGAAAAGCAGGGTTTGATAGGCAGCCAGCAACGTCATGAATAAGGTTACTCCCTCTCGTCGGCTCAATGCCTTTAATGCATGAGTTAGTTGCCTGGGAAGTACCACTTGTTGATTTGCACCATGAAAGGTCTGCACAGCTGGGCGTGAGTAATCGGTAGGTAGCTGTAGCACTGGCAAATCCGCCAACTGCTGCTTCCAGTAAGTTAACTGAATCTCAAGCACTTCACCTTGCAGCCACTCACGCTGCCAGAGTGCGTAATCTGCATACTGAATAGGCAACTCCGGCAATGGAGAGGACATTCTCCCTACGAAAGCCGCGTAGAGCGCTGTTAGCTCTCGCACGAACACGCTCGTAGACCATCCATCCGAGACAATGTGATGGACGGAGAGCATGAGTATATGCTCTTCTTCAGCAAGTTTCAGTAAGGTGACCCGCAAGAGCGGCCCGCTAGTAAGGTCGAAGGGGCGCTGCATTTCCTCGGTGATCAGTCGTAGAACCTCAGCATCCTGCTTATTTTCATCAAATGCCTGAAGGTCCACCACAGACAGTGGCACGGTGAGAGTAGGAGCAATGACTTGTAATGGACGACCATTGAGTGTCGCAAAGGTCGTGCGTAAGATTTCATGGCGTCGCACGACCTCGTTTATGCTCTGCTCCACAACCTCTATCTCAAGAGGGCCGTTCAAGCGTACAGCGCCGGAAATGTTGTAGACGGGATTAGCAGGCTCCAACTGATCGAAAAACCAGAGCCGTTGTTGTGTAAAGGAGAGTGGAAGGTCCCCAGCGCGGGAGGCAGGCATCAATGGAAGCGTTGATAATCCTTGTTTGCCCTGTTGAGATGTCCGAATATGCTGAGCAAGTCCGCTAACAGTAGGCGACTCAAAGAGGGTCAGCAGCGGGAGTTCGACTCCGAACGTATTACGAATGCGGGAGATTATTTGAGTTGCTAGCAGGGAGTGCCCGCCCAGGGTAAAGAAATCATCATGAGTACCGACTCGCTCGACACCCAGGATATCGGACCAGATATCCGTCAACATCTCCTCAATGAGATCACGAGGGGCTACAAAGGCAGTCTCCTGGATCGAGCGGGCCGAATCGGGAACAGGGAGCGCGCGCCTATCGAGTTTGCCATTAGGCGACAACGGCAGCGCCTCCAAGAACACAAAGGCAGAGGGCACCATGTAATCCGGCAGCGATTGTTTCAAAAAGCGCTGCAGCTCTTCAGTCGATAGAGCGTATTCCTGCTCAATCACCACATAGGCTACCAGGCGCGAGTTGCTCGGCACGTCCTCGCGTGCTAGTACCGCACACTCCTGCATTCCTGGATGCCCGCTCAACACGGTCTCAATCTCCCCCAACTCGATACGAAATCCTCGTATCTTCACCTGGTGGTCATTGCGCCCTAAATACTCAATAATCCCGCCGTGCAGGTAGCGAACAAGGTCACCTGTCTTGTACAGCCTGGCTCCTGGTTCCTTAGAGAATGGGTCAGGGATGAACTTCTCAGCCGTCAATGCGGGCCGATTATAATAGCCGCGCCCTACACCAACTCCTCCAATGTACAATTCTCCTGGAATGCCTATAGGTACCGCATTGAGTTGAGCATCGAGCACATGAGCCTGAATATTAGCCATGGGCAAGCCAATGGGAACGATCCGTCGTTCGCTCTCACGTTCGCAGGCCCAGAAGGTTACATCCACTGCCGCTTCGGTCGGTCCATATAAATTGTGCAATTCAGCACTCGCGATTTGTTCGAAGAATCGCTGCTGCACCTCATAAGCGAGGGCTTCTCCACTACAGATTACCAGGCGTAAGCTATCACACCCGCTTACCTCGCGTTCCTGCAGAAAGAGGCGTAACATGGAGGGGACAAAATGCAGTACCGTGACCTGCGCTTCCCGAATCACCTGGACAAGATAAGTACTATCGCGATGACCTTCTGGACGCGCTACTACGAGTTGAGCGCCTGCCAGCAAGGGCCAGAAAAACTCCCAGACCGACACATCAAAGCTAAATGGAGTCTTTTGCAGCACTCGATCTGTCGATTGTAACCGGTAAGCGTCTTGCATCCAGAGTAATCGGTTGCAAATAGCCCGATGACTGTTCATCGCTCCCTTAGGCTTGCCGGTTGAACCCGACGTATAGATGAGGTAAGCAAGGTGCTCTGGCTTGACCCCACTTACGAGGTTGCCGGTTGGTGAATGAGCAATGCATTTCCACTCGCTATCCACTACAATCACCCGAGCTGCGTGTTGAGGAAGGCGCGTAAGCAGTCGCTCCTGCGTCAACAACAGGGGCATCTTGGCATCTTGGAGCAGGAAGGCTAATCGCTCCTGTGGATAGCTGGGGTCCAACGGCGCGTATGCCCCTCCTGCTTTGAGAATAGCGAGTAGACTCACTACCAGTTCGACCGAACGCTCCATGCACACTCCCACCAATACTTCGGGTCCCACGCCTTGAGCTTGCAGATATTGCGCCAGCGAGTTGGCTCGCTCATTTAATTGGCGATAAGTTAGTTGTTCCTGCTCGAAGCGCAGCGCTATTGCTTCTGGAGTGCGCTCCACCTGAGCTTCCACTAACTCATGCAGGCAGCAATCCTGGGGATACGCTTTCTGGGTGGCATTCCATGCCACTAGTTGTTGCTGTTCGGCCTCTGTCAAGAGTGTCAAGGCTGTGATGTGCTGATCTGGATTCGCAACTACTGCTTCCAGTAATTGCTGGAAGTGACCTAGTATGCGTTCAATCGTACTGGCCTCAAACAATTCCGTGTTGTACTCCAGGTAGCCACGTAGTGCACCAGCCACCTCTTGCAGGCTCAGCATCAGGTCAAACTTAGCGGTTCCAGACTCCACTTCGACATTGCTAATTGTGAATCCTGATAGTTCCTGTGTTGCCAGAGGGACGTTTTGTAAGACAAACAGCACCTGGAAAAGGGCCGAATGACTTAAATCGCGAGTTGGTTGCAGTTCCTCCACCAGCTTCTCAAAGGGCACATCCTGGTGTTCATAGGCACCCAGAGTCACTTCACGCACACGTTGCACCAGCTCACGAAAGGTGGGATTGCCCGATAGATCAGTTCGCAGCACGAGTGTAATGACAAAGCAGCCCAACAAGGCCTCAAGTTCGGGACGCTCTCGGTGAGCAATCGGTGAGCCAACCAGGATGTCTCCTTGCTCAGTGTAGCGATACAACAAGACCTTGAAGGCCGCCAGCAACGTCATGAACAGCGTCACTCCTTCTTGAAGACTGAACGCTTGTAATGCCTGGCCTAACGAACGAGGGATGAGCAGTGGTCGCTTTTGGCCGCTATGAGCCGCTATGGCACTACGAGGCCGGTCGGTCGGCAATTCCAGCACTGGCAGCGTACCTGCCAGATGCTGCTTCCAATATGCTAACTGCTGATCAAGGTCTCCTGCCTCTAACCGTTGTCGCTGCCATTGAGCATAATCGGCATATTGCAGTGCCAACTCCGGTAGCGGAGAAGGGCGGTTCTCACTGAAGGCGGCATACAAGGTAGCTAACTCTCGGACAAATACCTCCATGGACCAGGCATCTGTGATGATGTGATGCATGACGTTGAGAACGACGTGCTCCTCCTCATCCAGGCGCAGCAAGATCATTCGCCAGGGTATCTCGCGTTCCAGGGAAAAGGGACGCTGCGCCTCCTGAGTCATTCGACGCTGCAGCTCTGCTTCTCGCTCCGCTTCTGGAACTTCCCGCAGGTCAATTAAGTGCACGGTTAAGTTCTCGTGCAAGGCCTGGTTAATTACCTGGATCACTTGCCCATCAACCATTGCATAAGTGCTTCGGAGGGATTCGTGCCGACGCATGATTTCTTGCGCTGCTTGCCTGAGTACAGCTATGTTGAGCGAGCCTACTAATTTGAATGCGATCAGTTCGTTGTAGACCGAGCTGTTCGGTTGCAACTGTTGTAAGAACCAGAAGCGCTGCTGTGCAAAAGACAAAGGAGTAGGGCTATGCTGTGAGCGGCGAGGAATAGTACTCGATTGTACTTTGTGCGCAGGTTCACGTCGCCGTCGCCTCTCAAGAAGTGCCTGCTTCGCAGGTGAGAGTTCAGATTGTCGTTGCAAGAGAGCTGCTTTTGTATGCATGTCAGGTCTTCTTCCACACTAAGGGGTAGTCATTGCTTGCGGTGAAGGGACAAAGCCACTCTGCACCAGGTATGATAAGTAGGTAGAAATCAGCTTAGAATCTGCAGGTGGACAGCTAATGGGCGTCCCAGCTAATGCATTAACTGCATTGCGACGATCAAGGGCTCTCTTTGGCACTTGAGCTTGCTGCCTCTCATGTCCCACTTTGGGGAACAGCGGCGCTAGCGGAGCTAAAACATTATCGGTATCTCCTTCTGCGAGGTGCTCCAATTCGTTTACCCATACATCGTAGGGCATTTGTTGTACCGGATAGCCAAATGCATTGGTCGCGGCGACCAGTTCACGAATACTAATAGTGTTCGGATTGAACAGGTGGAACGCTTGCCCTAGCGAAGCTTTGCGCCGCGAGATCGCCACAATCGCTTGACTTACGTAGTCCACGGGCGTTAGCTCCAACTGTTCATCGGCAATTAAGGTCGGCACGCTGCCTAGTTGGATACAGCCCTTAATCATGCGGCACAATAAATCGTCCGTGCGCCAGGCCCCTGTCTGACTATGCCCCGTAATACGGCCTGGACGATAGATCACTACAGGCAGTCCACGTGAGCGCGCGATCGTCACCAGCTTTTCCGCTACCCATTTGCTCTGAGCGTAGCCACCAGCTAGATAGCGGGCATGGTCGTCAATGGCTTCTTGCTCCCGAATCGGCTTGCCCTGTACGTGCTCAGTACGCGAGAACACGCTCAGTGTGGAGATGTAGTGCAGCGGCTTAATCCTGCCATGCGAAGCAAGGCGCAAGATTTGCTTTGTACCTGATACATTCGCCGCCTTCAGTTCCGAGTAAGGATACAGAGTATTGACCTGGGCTCCATTGTGATAGATCACCTCCACTATCTCGGTCAACTCTCCAAACTGCTCGCTTGATAACCCAAGTAGTGGTTGCGCTAAATCTCCTTTAAGTGCCGTAATCCGAGAACTATAGTTTGATTGCCATAGCCCGGTTGCCTGCAACGCCCCTTGCACTCGCTGCTGGGCTTGCTCAGTCGTGGAAGCTCGTACAAGACAATAAATGTGTGCGGAGGTCTGCTGCAATAAATCGGCCAGCAAGAAGCTGCCCAGGAAGCCTGTTACGCCTGTCAGCAAGAGGCGAGAAGACGCGGTAACCAGTTCATCTGGCCAGACTTCTGGGCAGACCTCTAGATCGAGCGTGGCTTCTGATAGCAAATCCACTACCGGCTCCTGCACCTCTACTACTGAGGACCAGGGTGATGACTCGCTTCTGCGGCTCAACATCTCAGCCAGAGCTGCAACCGTTCTCCCCTGGAAGATAGCTGCTAGTGGAAGATTCTTCTTGAACTGCTTACGAATCTGGGTCACTAAGCGTACAGTTAATAAGGAATGCCCGCCCAGGGCAAAGAAGTCATCTTGAATGCCGATGCGCTCTGGTTTCAGCCCAAGGAGTTCAGCCCAGATATTGACCAGTTCCACCTCGATTGCAGTGCGGGGCGCCGCATATGCGGCCTCTAATACTGATCGGCTCTCACTAGGAGCGGGCAATGCTTGCCTGTCCAGCTTGCCATTGGGTGACAGCGGCAAGGCATCCAGGAACACAAAGGCAGAGGGTACCATGTAGTCCGGTAGCATCTCTGTTGCCAGATGATGCAATGCGTCAGCTGAGCATGGGTGCTCTGGGCGGGTCACTACATAAGCAATCAGTCGGGAATTATCTGGAGCATCCTCTTGTGCCAGCACCGCACACTCACGCACTCCCGCATGCTGGCTCAGCACGGCTTCGATCTCGCCTAACTCAATGCGATACCCTCGAATCTTCACCTGATGGTCTCGCCTCCCTAGAAACTCCAGATTTCCATCGGCCAGGTAACGTGTCATATCTCCTGTCCTGTACAATCTTGCTCCCGGCTCTCTCCTAAAGGGGTCCGGCACAAAGGTCTCAGCGGTACGCGTTGCATCGGCTAGATATCCTCGCCCAACGCCTACGCCTCCTATGTACAGTTCACCACTCACTCCTATCGGCACCGGTCTCATTCGCCGATCCAGCACATAGACCTGCATATTGGCAATAGGCTGTCCAATGGACATAATACTATGGGTTTCTTCTGGCGGTTGGAAGATTGGATAGAACGTCACATCATCGGAACATTCGGTCGGACCATAGGCATTGAGCAAGGGAATCGTTGGATAGAGGGAAAACCAGCGTCGGCACAACTCGCTGTGCAGAGCCTCTGCGGTTGGAATTAGCCAGCGCAATGCGGCTAGCGCTGGTTTGCTTGCCTGGGAGGTTTCCAGCATATCCAGCATCGCACGCATCATTGAAGGCACGATCTCCAGGATAGTGATGTGTTGCTCCTCCACTTGTGCCAGCAAGCGTGCTGGATCGTGAGTCACCTCATCGGGGAAAATCTGCACCTGCCCACCTACCAATAGAACCGTTAGAAACTGCCAGATTGAGATATCGAAGCACTGCGAGCCCGTTTGAGCTATACGGTCCGCTTCAGTCAATTGAAAATCTTCGATCATAACATACAGGTGATTGAGCAAACCTTGCTGCTCGATCATCACTCCTTTAGGAGTGCCAGTTGAGCCAGAAGTGTAAATCACATAGGCCAGTTGCCGAGGCGATGTTTCGAGCGCGAGATTTTCCTGGACATGAGTTTGCCGGAGCAAATCTTCTAGGAGAAGAACTTGCGGTCGCTTCTCTGGAGCCATCTCCTCTAGCACCTCAGCAAGGGTGGAGACAAAAGTCGAAGTAGTGAGCACCAGACGACAGTCACTATGCTGCAAGACGTGACGCAGCCGCGCAGTTGGATGCTGTGGATCAAGTGGTAGATAGGCTGCTCCTGCTTTGAAGACAGCCAGCATGCTAGTTAAAAAGGAAATACTGCGTTCAGCCAGGAGAGCGACTACGTTCTCTGGCCCGATGCCTGAATCCTGCAAGTGATGGGCCATTTGATTCGCCTGTTGGTTCAACTCTGCGTAGGTGAGTTGTTCTCGTTCGCAGATAGCGGCAACCGCTTGAGGAGTTCGTTCCACCTGTTCTTCAAAGAGTGCCACAAAAGACTTTTCCTGCGGATACTCCATTGAAGTGGCATTCCATTCTACTAGCATCTGCTGGCGCTCGGCATCTGACAATAGCGTTAAATCAGCAATCCGCTGCGTAGGATCAGCAACCACAGCCTCCAGCAAACTGAGGAAGTGGTTTTTCATACGGATGATGGTAGATTCATCCAGCAGGTCAGTATTGTATTTGATTTCGCCAGCAAGCTCATCTCCTCTTTCCCACATGGTCAGATCCAGATCACACATTACTGGCTCATTGTCGAGGAAGCTTTGTTGTCTGCTTATCCAGTTTGAATCCGCTTGCTTCAGCATCGCGGTCTCGCTATCGAACTTCAAGGGGCTGAGTGTCAATCCGGGCAGGTTCACCTGCTCATGCCGCACATTTTGTAGGGCAAACATCACCTGCGTGAGCGGGTTGCGGCTCAGATCGCGCTCCGGCTGCAATTCCTCTACCAGCTTTTCAAAGGGAATATCCTGATGCTCGTAGGCTTCCAGGGTCATCTCTCGCACTCGCCTCAGTAGTTCCTCGAAGGTCGGATTGCCCGAAAGGTCGCTACGCAAAGCCAGCGTATTGATAAAGCAGCCGATCAATTGCTCCAATTTGCTATCCGTGCGTCCCGCAATAGGAATACCAACCACGATGTCGTCTTGATTCGTATAGCGATAGAGCAGAGTTTGATAGGCGGCCAGCAACGTCATAAACAGAGTCACACCTTCCCGCCGACTCAGCACCTTAAGTTTCTCGGTCAAGGCTTGAGGCAGTATCACTATCTGTGCAGCGCCCCGGAAGTTCTGCACTGCTGGACGCGGATGATCGAGAGGCAATTGCAGCATGGGCAGATCGGCTAGCTGCTGCTTCCAGTAGGTTAGTTGCTTCTCAAGTATCTCACCTTGCAGCCATTCTTGCTGCCAGATGGCATAATCCGCATACTGTATAGAGAGCTCTGTTAATGGTGAAGGCTGGCCAGAGACATAGGCCGCATAGAGCGTCTTCAACTCATAGAAGAAGATCTCCATCGACCAGGCATCTGAAATGATATGATGCATGGTCAATAGTAAGGCATGCTCCTGCTCTCCCAACTGCAGCAGAGTTGCACGCAATACTGGCCCCTGGCGTAGGTCAAAGGGACGTCCGATATCTTCCCTCACCAGGCGGCGCAATTTTACTCTCCGCACATCTTCTGGGAACTTCTGCAAATCTACGACAGTTAGCGCGAATGGCATCCGCGGAGCAATCACCTGAAAGAGATTTCCGTCTACAATCCTGAAGGAAGTGCGTAATGCTTCATGGCGTCGCACAACTTCTCTTAAGGCCTCTTCCAGCGCTGGAACATTCAATTGTCCTGTGAGGCGCACAGCCATCGTGATGTGATAGACGCCTGGCTCCCACTGATCCAGGAACCATAAGCGCTTTTGGGCGAAAGATGCTGGCAAAGCAAAAACATCCTCATCGCTAGCATCAAGTGTATTCTGCCCGCCAGGAAGTTGATCAGGTAAAAAAGGCTGTGTCATCTTGCTATCCTTCCATTTCCGTCAGGGAGCTATCAGCAACTTTCAGAAGAGAACCACGTCTCAAACGATAGACCTCTCGTGAGGCAGTTGCGATCGCTGGCTTACGCAGTTCTTCGCTGCGGGCCTTCACTTTTTCAATTGCCTTCGCCAGCTCTGCAATTGTAGAAACCTTAAAGAGGACTCGCAAGGGCAGCTCAACCTCGAAAACGTCTCGGATGCGCGCTACGGCCTGCGTGATGAGCAGCGAATGGCCCCCCAGTTCAAAGAAGTTGTCGTGAATGCCGACGCGCTCTACCCCCAGCAGTTGGCTCCAGATAGCTACCAGTGCCACTTCAGTAGGAGTACCGGGAGCAACGTACTCCACCTCCGCTATCAATTGATTCTGATTGGGTGCAGGCAGAGCCTGCCTATCTAACTTGCCATTAGCTGTGAGTGGTAGTGCCTCCAGGAGAACGAAGGCTGAGGGCAGCATGTAGTCCGGTAGCATCTCTTTTGCTGCCCGCTGCAACTTCTCCGCCGAGCACGCCTGTTCCGGCTGCCTCACAACATAAGCGACCAATCGTTGATCTCCAGGCACATCCTCTCGTAGCAGCACCACGCATTCGCGTACCCCTGGCTGCTGACTAAGCACAGCCTCGATCTCTCCCAATTCAATGCGATATCCTCGCAGCTTTACCTGGGCATCTC
>WNFW01003924.1_pt1 | contig 10396 bp, 7 predicted proteins | sample 5400131 | NCBI WGS metagenome assembly WNFW01 (sample SAMN13153362, study PRJNA577476) | soil metagenome | isolation source: 20 cm soil or saprolite under grassland replicate 1 | place: USA:California | collected 2016-06-15
GGACGGCCCCGACCACGTCGATTCCCATCGTTCACCGATGCTGGTGATCTCCGCCTACAATCGAGGTGGGGTGTTCCATCGTTTCGCGAACACGACCGATGTCGTCGCCACGATCGAGGACATCCTGGGTCTCGCGAGAATGTCGCAGTTCGATCACTACGGGCGGCCGTTGCGCGAAATCTGGCGCGCTACTCCCGATCTGACACCGTACAACACGCTGAAATCGAGCGTGCCGCTCGACGAGCTCAACCCTTCGCGTGGGGCGCTTGCAGAAGCATCGAAAAAACTGGCCTTGGAAAGGGAGGATCGGGCCGACGAAAATCTCTTCAACCGGATTTTGTGGGGCGCGATCAAGGGCGGTAAACCGTATCCCGGACCGACGCGAATGTCGGCGCTCGACGCGAAGGTCGCGCGGTGAGCAGGACAAACCCGAGGGTCGTCGTTCCGGCGCGAGAGAGCATACTCGGCGACGATATCGCAAGCCGAACGAAGCGGGTGAAAACCCTCGCCAAGTTACTGGATAATTCAATCGCGATTCCCGGCACGGGCTGGAAGATCGGGTTCGATCCGCTGGTGGGACTGATTCCGGGAATCGGGGACCTGATTGGCGCGGTGCTTTCGGGTTACATCATTCTCGAGGCAGCGCGGTCTGACGTGCCGGCCTTTACGCTGGCGAGGATGCTGGTGAACGTTGGGATCGACACTCTGCTTGGCGCTGTTCCAGCGGTTGGCGACCTGTTCGATGCCGCCTGGAAATCGAACATGAAAAATGTGGCGTTACTGGAGCGTCATCTTGGGACGTCGAGTGCTGTCAGTGGTACTCGACGAAGCGCAACCGGCGCCATCGCTCTGGCCGTGATAGCGCTCATCCTGATTCTCGGCGCTGGGTTGGCGCTCGGGATCTTTACGGCGCGATTGCTCTGGAACCTCACGAGCAGATAACTTTCCGGCACGGCGCCGTGGCCAAGTGGTAAGGCGGCAGACTGCAAATCTGCTATTCGTCAGTTCGATTCTGACCGGCGCCTCTTGAAGCTCCCCTGAATCCGGGATACGGCATGTTTTTGACGCTTGCCCTCATGACGCTGGTGCTTGCGCCCGATCCCGTAGTGACTTACGTCGGTCGCGAACATCAACTCCATGTCAGCGTTCCGCGCATCGAGGGTATCGCGACGATCGACGGCGCGTTGAATGACTCGGTGTGGCAGCAAGCCGCGCTCCTCACGGGGTTTTCGCAGTTCTCGCCCCAGGATGGAATCCCCGCCGCGGATTCGACGCAAGTTCTGATCTGGTACTCGAAAACAGCGCTCTATGTGGGTATCCGCGCGTTCGAAGTGCACGGAGCCGTGCACGCGACGCTCGCCGATCGCGATAAGATCTCGGCCGATGACAACGTTCAGTTGTTGCTTGGCACATTCCACGATCAGCGCCAGGCGTATGTCTTCGCCGTCAACCCGTACGGCGTGCAGATGGATGGAACCATCAGTGAGCAGGGGCAGAGTCTCACCGGTGGCTGGACGCCGACGCTCTCAGGTCGTGTTGCGCCCGATCTGAGTCAGGATTTCGTCTTCACGTCCAAGGGCAGGCTGACGGACTACGGCTACGAAGTCGAGCTGCAGATTCCGTTCAAGAGCCTGAAGTATCAGGCAGCCGATTCGCAGAGCTGGGACATTAATGTAGTGCGTCAGGTCCAACACTCGGGATTCGAGGACTCCTGGGCGCCCGCGAAGCGGTCGAGCGCATCGTTTCTCGGGCAGGCGGGGACGCTCGACGGCCTAACCGGGTTCGATCGCGGTCTGGTGCTCGATTTGAATCCCGTCGTCACGCTCAAGATGGACGGCGCACCCCAGAGCGATGGCTGGAGTTATGGCCACGCACGCCCGCAATTGGGTGGCAACGTACGCTGGGGAATCACGAACAACCTTACACTCAACGGTACAGTGCGTCCTGACTTTGCCGAAGTGGAATCTGATGCCGGGCAATTCGTAATCGATCCGCGACAGGCGCTCTTCTTCCCGGAGAAGCGTCCGTTCTTCCTCGACGGGCTCGATCAGTTCAGCACGCCGCACAACCTGATTTACACGCGACGCATTGCGAAGCCTGACGGCGCCGTCAAAGTCACCGGAAAAGTCGCCGGCACGGGCATCGCCGTGCTATCGGCGGTAGACAATCCGAGTCTATCGCCGTCCGGACAGGATCGCGCCGTATACAACATTCTTCGCGCGCAGCGCGACATCGGTGATCAATCTCGACTCGGCATGGCGTACACCGACCGCGTCGTCGGCGGAGATTACAATCGGGTCGCCGATGTCGATGGACGCATCCTCTTCGGGCAGGTATACAGCGGCTCGTTCCAGGGGGCCGCGAGCTTCGACAAAGCCCAGGGCCTGAAGCGCAACGCGCCGTTATGGGAGGGCATTCTCGGCCGGAACGGCAAGCGCTTCGGTCTACGATACGTGATGACTGGCATCAGCGAGGACTTCCGCGCCAGAAGCGGTTTCATCTCACGCGTCGGCGTCGTACACGCCGGAGTGGATCATCGTGGCACGTGGTTCGGAGAACGCGGGTCGAAGCTCGAGACGCTCACTGGCGACATTCTCCTGGACGACACCTGGCAATACTCGCACTTCCTTCGCCGCGGCGACGCACAGGACAAGAAATTCCATCTGAGCGGAAGCGCCGGATTGCGCGGTGGTTGGAACGCCGGTCTCGGTGTGTACTGGGAGACGTTCGGATTCGATCGTGGATTGTACGCGAACTACCGCATCCTGTCGCCAGCGGGTGACACGCTGCCGTTCATCGGCAGGCCGCGGATCACAAATCGGGATTACGTAGCAACGCTCGCGACCCCGCAATGGTCCAAGTTCAGCGCGAATCTTCTTTATGTCGGCGGACAGGACGAGAATTTCTTCGAGTGGGCACAGGCGAACATCGATCTTGTGATTCTGTCGCTGAGCATGCGCGCAAACGATCGGACGCGAATCGATGGAGATCTTCAGTACCAGGATTATTGGCGCCGCAGCGACAACAGCCTCGTCGGTCGCAACATGATTCCGCGTGTGAAGCTCGAGTACCAGCTCACGCGATCGATGTTCATGCGGCTAGTCGGCGAGTATGATTTGAGCGAGACGGATGATCTGCGTGACGAGACCCGGACGTTCTATCCTCTCATCATTGGCGGCCAGCTCGCGACCGCTTCCCGGAACCGATCCCTACACGGCGATTATCTGTTCTCGTACCGGCCGAGTCCGGGGACGGTACTGTTCTTTGGCTATGGAAGTCAGGCCGAGGGGATTCCGGATCCTTCCCAGCGCTTCAACTGGCAACCGCTCAAGCGCACCGCCGATTATTTCTTCGTGAAATACGGCTATTTGCTGCGTATGTAATCCGAGCGGGGCATCGACCCTGTTACGCGGGGGCCGATCTCAGAATGTCGCTGAAGGACCCAGTATCAATGTTGCCTCCGGACAACACCACGGCGACTTTGCGGCCGCGCATTCTCTCTTTCTCCCGCATTAACGCCGCGAGTGCGGCGGCACCAGCGCCCTCCGCTGTGTTGTGCGTGTCGGCAAACAACGCCCGTATTGCTGCTTCGACTTCTTCGTCACTCACGAGGACGACGCGCTCCGTTCCGCCCCGCGCGATGGCAAGCGCCTCCTCGACCGGTGTTCGACACGCCATGCCGTCAGCGACCCGAGTGGTCACTTCGTGCGAGACAACACGTGCTTCCTTGAACGAGAGAGCAAAAGCCGGCGCGCCTTCCGATACGACTGCGACGACGCGTGTATTCAGTCCAAGCGCGTCACGGGCGGCGATTACTCCGCACAAGCCGCTGCCCATGCCGACGGGTACGTAAACCGTGTCGAGATCGGGAACGGCGCGAAACAACTCGAGCGCATAAGTACCGACGCCTCGCACGAGCAATGGATGGAACGATGGGAAGCGATGCCATGTCCGCGTCGTCGCGATCTCATCGGCGATCTCGGACGCGGCCTGGAAATCGTGTCCCTGCTCTATAACCTCGACGCCGAGTGAACGCATCGCGGCATTCTTCTCAACGCTGTTTCCGACGGGAACGACAACCGTCGAGGGAATACCGTACTGTCGAGCGGCAAATCCAACGGACTGGCCGTGATTCCCTCTCGTCGCCGAGATCACGCCGTTGGGCTTTCCCTCGGCGCGACAAAGCTCATCGAGATAGACGAGCCCGCCGCGCACCTTGAATGCGCCCGTGGGCGTATGATTTTCGTGCTTCACCCAGACCGTCGTTCCGACACGCGCTTCGAGAAGGGGCCAGCGGTATTGGGGCGTTGGCGGCATCGATCGATAGACGAGAGCCGCTGCCCTCTCCAGCTGTTGCAGAGAAGGTTGGACCGAGGCGGCGTTTTTCTTCGTTTCGAGAGCGAACATCATTGGGGGACGGGAGATATCCACGTTGAGGGACTTACGAAACAGAATCTAAACCCAAGCCGTAGGGATGGTGTCCTACACCTACCCCGTCCTGAGCAGCCGTTGATCTCAAAATCCCGCTTACTATCGGTCTTTTTTCTCACGGCCAGCGCCGCAGTCGGCGCGCAGACCGTTCAAACCAGCTCGACATCGCTTCCCGTCGCGACTGCGTCTTCGCTAATCGGACCGATCAACATCGACGGCAAGCTGGACGAAGCGGCATGGGCGAGAGCGACTCCGATCACGGATTTCCGGCAGCAGCAGCCACACGAAGGAGCGCCAGCGAGCCAGCGCACCGAAGTGCGCGTGCTGTTCGACGAGCGCGCTCTGTACATCGGCGCGCGAATGTTCGACAGCCTCGGCGTACGCGGGATTCATGCACCCGTAACGCGGCGTGACCAGCTCCTCGATTCCAACGGTAACAACGGCTCCTTCAACTCGCTCACGACCGACAAGCTGGCCATCGTGCTTGATCCGTATCACAACCGCATAGATGCGGTGCGGTTCGAGGTGAATCCGGCTGGCGTCCGCGGTGATCAATACAATGGCGATCCATCGTGGGATCCGATCTGGGAAGCCGCGACACACGTCGACTCGCTCGGATGGACCGCCGAGATGCGGATTCCCTATTCGCAGCTCCGCTTCTCGCGCGACAGCCTGCAGACGTGGGGCATGCAGATCTGGCGCTACACCGACCGGCTGCACGAACAGGACATGTGGTCGTTCCGCAAACTGAGTGAAGCCGGCGGCCCTGCCTACTACGGATCGCTCTCCGGTCTTAGAATCGGTGCGCAGCCGCGTCAGCTCGAAGTCCTTCCGTATGTCGTATCGCGTGAGCAGTTCAAGTACGCGCCACCGGGTGACCCTTACCATAGCAGTCGCTATGGCCGGCTGACCGCCGGCGCAGACTTGAAATACTTATTGACCTCGAGTCTCGCTCTCGACGCAACGGTGAACCCTGATTTCGGCCAGGTCGAAGTCGATCCCGCAACGATAAATCTCTCGGCGTACGAGACCTACTACCAGGAGAAGCGGCCCTTTTTCGTTGCCGGAAGCAGCGCGTTCGATTTCGGAGACTTCAACTGCTTTTTCTGCAGTAACACATCGAGCCTCGATGCGTTCTACTCGCGGCGTATTGGTCGTCCCCCTCAGCTCAACCCGTACGTCGGCAGCGTCGCTGAATTCGCGGATACGCCCGACAAGACGACAATTCTCGGCGCGGCGAAGATCACCGGACGAACGAAGGCCGGTTACACCATCGGACTTCTCGACGCGGTGACCGGTCGCGAGACGGCGCGCTACCTGACTGCTCCGGGGGCTGCCGAGCAAACGCAAGCGGTCGAGCCGCTAACGAATTACTTCGTTGGCCGGGCAAAAAAGGATCTCAATCAGGGTGCGACGACGATTGGTGGCGTTTTCACGTCGACTCTGCGCAAGCTCGGCGACACGATAGTGAGCGACAGGCTCCGCAGTCACGCCGAAGCGGGCGGCATCGATTGGAATCACAGATGGGCCCAGCGCAGCTACTCGTGGATCGGATCGGCCCTAGTCTCGGATGTCGCCGGATCGACATCGGCAATCGATCTGACCCAGCGATCTAGCGCGCACTACTTCCAGCGGCCTGACCGTCGCGTGACGACGGATGGACTTTTCGGAACCACCTACGACCCTGCTGCCAATTCGCTTCGAGGTTATGGGTTCTACACGCGTGTTGCAAAGGACAACGGTTTCTGGCTGTGGGAGACATCGCAAAATTGGCGCAGCCCGGGCTACGAAACGAACGACCTCTCGTTTCTCGGACGCGCCGACTACAAGTGGATGAACGCCAACATCGGGAGCCAGTGGAGTACGCCCGGCTCGTGGTATCGGGAAGTCGCCTGGCTGGTGGGCGCGCAGCAACAGTTCAACTATGATGGTGATCGCACCGATGCGCAGGCGCAGGCGTATTACGAGACGATGTTTCTGAACTACTGGAAGGTGCGAAGCTTTTACATCTACCATCCGACGGTGTTCGACGACCGATTGACGCGTGGCGGACCGGTGGTGAAGCGAAACGGCTACAATTTCGTCGAGCTGGAAGTCTCCACCGATGCGCGTCAGGCCGCGGTGTTCGATTTGAGCGTGCAGGGCGGGCGGGGCACGGATTCGCCGACGCATACCTTGATTCTTCAGCCGGGAGTCGCTCTCAAGCCGGCGGGCAACGTGTTCATAAGTCTGTCGCCCAGCTTCAGCGCCGATGAAAATGCCGCGCAGTATGTGACTGCGGTTACTGATCCGACGGCGACGTCTTTCTATGGTAAGCGTTACGTCTTCTCGTTCATCAAGACGCGCACGCTCTCGCTCGATACGAGGGTAAACTGGACGTTCAATCCTAACCTCACGTTACAACTATTTGCGCAGCCATTCATTGCGAGCGGCGCTTACTCGTCGTTCAGGGAATTCGCGGCGCCGCGCACGTTCCGTAAGGTGATCTACGGACAGGATGTCGGAACGATTACGCGCACACCAGCGACATCCTCGACGGGCGCGAGCTACAGCGTGGATCCAGACGGGGCGGGACCAGCGGCACCGTTCTCTTTTGGCGATCCCGATTTCACCTTCCGCTCGCTGATCGGAAACGCCGTGGTACGCTGGGAGTATCGGCCCGGGTCGACGGTGTTTTTCGTCTGGACGCAGAGTCGAACGGGGAGCGATCCCAATGGAAACTTCGATTTTGGCGCGCAGAAGAGTGCGATATTCCGCGATCGTCCGACGAACGTCTTCCAGATCAAGGTTAATTACTGGATTGGTCGCTGAGGGGTTGCGGGCGGGCTGGGATGGCGTAATTCCTTCCAGTCGTCCGCCATGCTCTCGCTCATCGGAATCGCCATCGTCGTCATCGGATTTGTTCTTCGGATAAATCCGCTTCTCGTCGTGACAGTCGCGGGGCTCGCGACGGGGATCGCGAGTGGTCTAGGTCCATTGGCCGTGGTTGCGGCATTCGGGAAGGCGTTCATAACGAGCCGCTACGTCGCGATCGTTTGGCTGGTGCTGCCGGTGATCGGTCTGCTCGAACACGCTGGCCTCAAGGAGCGTGCACGAGACATGGTGGCGGGATTACGCGGCGCCACGACGTCGCGGATTCTGCTCGCGTACTTTGCGATTCGTCAAATCACGGCGGCGCTCGGACTCACTTCACTCGGCGGGCACGCACAGATGGTCCGTCCGCTCATCGCGCCGATGGCGGAAGGGGCGGCAGAAAACGAATACGGAGACCTTCCCGAATCGACGCGCTACGAGATTAGGGCCCAGACGGCAGCGGTAGACAACATCGCGCTCTTCTTCGGCGAAGACATCTTCATCGCGATCGGTTCGATTCTTCTGATCAAGGGATTTCTCGACCAGAATGGAATTCACGTCGAGCCGACGCAGCTGGCGATCTGGGCCATTCCAACGGCGATCTGTGCATTCGTGATCCACTGCACTCGCCTGCTGTTCCTCGACCGACGACTCCGCGCGCAGATCGCTGCGCGATCAGACAAAGCGTGATCACGCTCGAACATATCTACTGGCTGATGGGGCTCATGATGGCGGGCGTCGCCATCGTGAACTCGCGCGACAAGACGAATCCGCGGCGCTTCAACAATACCGCTTTCTGGGGGATTTACGCGGTCACCTTTCTATTCGGATCGCGCCTGAGCGACCTCGCGAGTGGCATTCTCGTAATCGCGATGGTGCTCGTGGCGAGCGTCCGCGGGCTCGGACAGGGAAAAAAGGAGAGCAGCACTCGTCAGGAGCGCGAAGCAGACGCGCGGCGATGGGGGAACAAACTGTTCGTTCCGGCGCTGACGATTCCACTTCTGACGGTGTTAGGCACCGTGATCTTCAAGAGTCTTACGATCAACGGCTCTCCCGTGGTCGATGTGAAGCAGGTGACGGTGATCTCCCTGGCAATCGCGACCGTCGTCGCTCTGACGTTGGGCATGGCGATGCTGAGGCCTCCACTGCTTACGCCGATCAAGGAAGCGCGCCGGCTCCTCGACGCCGTCGGTTGGGCCGCTGTCCTTCCCCAAATGCTCGCTGCACTCGGCGCACTGTTCGCGATCGCCGGGGTGGGTAATGTCGTATCGGGGATCGCGCAGCGATGGATTCCACTCGATAATTCTTTCGTGGTTGTCGTGACCTACGCCATCGGCATGGCGGTGTTCACTATGATCATGGGGAACGCGTTCGCGGCGTTTCCGGTGATGACGGCCGGCATTGGCCTTCCCCTGATCGTGCAGAAATTCGGCGGTGATCCCACCATCATGGCTGCGATCGGCATGCTGTCGGGCTTTTGCGGCACGCTGATGACGCCGATGGCCGCCAACTTCAACATCGTGCCAACCGCGCTGCTCGAGCTGCCGGACGAGAACGCGGTCATCAAGGTTCAGATTCCGACGGCGCTTCTCCTTCTCGCCGCGAACATCCTGCTGATGAACTTTCTGGTTTACCGACGTTGATGTCGAGCTCGCCATCCCTCACGCCCGATTTCGCGTCGAAGCTCGCGCGACTCGCGCTGGCACATGTGACCCGCGAGTACCCGAACAAGCTCGATCACGTGCTCAACAAACGAGGTGATCTCAAAGCGCCGCGCGAGCTCCATCCCGTATTCTTCGGGAGCTTCGACTGGCATTCGTGCGTTCACGGTTACTGGCTTCTCGCAACGCTGCTCCGGCTCTTTCCGAAAGGGGAAGACGGACACGGGAAGCGGGATGGGATGGCTGAAGCCGACGAAATCGAAGCGCTGTTCGACAGTCAGTTGACGGTCGGGAAGGTCAAGAGCGAGGTGAAGTATCTTGCACAGCCATTGCGCGCCACTTTCGAGCGTCCTTATGGATGGGCGTGGCTGCTGATGTTCGCCGCCGAGTTGGATCGGCACGACACCCAGAAGGGGAAGCGCTGGAGCGACGCTGTGTCTCCGCTGGCTGACGCGTTTACCGAACGGTTCCTTACTTTCCTGCCGAAGGCGACTTACCCAACGCGTGTCGGCACGCACTTCAACAGCGCTTTCGCCATCACGCTCGCTTTGGAATACGCAGAGGTCGTCGGTGACGGGACCTTGCGCAAAGCGCTCGTGAAAACGGCGCGTACGTGGTACCTGGCGGATTCTGACTGTCAGGCGTGGGAGCCGGGTGGAGATGATTTTCTCTCGTCCGCGCTGATGGAGGCCGAGTGTATGCGCAGGGTCCTTTCCGCGAGTGACTTCTCGAGTTGGCTCGATCGGTTTCTGCCGCGGCTCGCTGTCCGTGAGCCAACGACGCTGTTCACGCCGGCCGTCGTCAGCGATCGCAGCGATGGCAAGATCGCCCATCTGGACGGACTGAACCTGAGTCGCGCGTGGTGCTGGCGCTCGATCGCGACGACCTGGTCGACGAGCGATGCACGGCGAGGAATCGCGCTGGAAGCGGCGGACACTCATCTTGCGGCAAGTCTGCCCCACGTCGCGGGCGATTACATGGGCGAGCACTGGCTCGCGACGTTTGCCTTGCTCGCTTTACTCTGACATTCGATTGAAATGACCGATCTGCTCAAGTCAGAGACTCTTGGCGGAGCCGCTTCGACGGAACAGCGGCGCAGCGATCCGACGCGGCGTGCAGCGTTGGTCGCGGTATTCGGTGGAATTTCCGCGATCGCCACCGGATACGCGACGGCGTTCAGTCGCGGTGGTCCTCCGTCGTGGGCGCCGTGGCTCCTCGGACTCGGGATTCCAGTCGCAATCAGCGGCATCATGATACTGGGTGCGGCGAGGGGCAAAAGTGGCATCGGCCCACTACGATTTCCGTTTGCGTTCGTGATGATGGTGCTGGTCGTAGGCTTCGGTGCGGCGCTGGCGCTGCCTGCTACCGAAGGACCGCTCAGCACGCTCTGGCTCGGACTACCCGCGCGCGCCGCGGTCGTGATCTATGGAGTGGGCCTGCTGCCCGTGATC
>WNFW01012627.1_pt1 | contig 10395 bp, 7 predicted proteins | sample 5400131 | NCBI WGS metagenome assembly WNFW01 (sample SAMN13153362, study PRJNA577476) | soil metagenome | isolation source: 20 cm soil or saprolite under grassland replicate 1 | place: USA:California | collected 2016-06-15
ACCGAAGCGTCCGCCCGGTTCAATGAAGCCGCGACCGAGCGCAATCGTCTCGAGCATCTCAATCCTTTCCCGAACGAGGGAAATTTCCGGAAAACGCGGACCGCGCTCGATGATTACGGCGCGACCCTTACCAAGTTAAAAGCGGAGCTAAGAGCGCAGGTTCTGCCGGTTGAGCCGATTGCACCGAATGAATTTCAATCGCGCTTACGTCGGGCAATTGTCAACACCACCGAAAAAGCGCGGGCTAACCGGGTGAAGCTTCCGGAAAATTTTCATCTCGGCTTCGACGAATTCAGAACCACGTTGCCAACGACGGCCGCCGCGCCATTGCTCGGGCAGGAACTGGCGCAAGTTGAATTGCTCTTCGGCATTTTGATCGACGCACGCGTGGATGCAATCGCGGCCGTGAAACGAACGACGCCTCCAGCCGAGGCAACAGCGGCGCCAACGCCGCCGCTGAAAAAACCTTCCGCCCCGGCCAATGCCGCACCGCCAGTCGTCGAACGCGCGATTGTCGATCTTACATTCACGGCTTCGCCATCAGCGATGCGCAAAGTTTCGAACCAAATCGCGAGCGCAGAGCGGCAATTTTTCATTGTTCGGACGCTCTACGTTCGCAACCAGCAATTGAAGGGGCCGGCTCGGGCGGCGCTGCTGCTTTGTCTCTCTTCGATTTTTATCTGGAGGAACGCGGCCCGCTTCGGTTCGACCCTTGCCGGGATGCCGCCGGCGCCCTCATCAAAGAGCGTATCGCCGTTGGCGAAAGCGGAAGAGCTCGCCGCCGCCGCCGCGAAATTGCGCCAACCGCCGCAATGGACTTTTGGCGGCCGCTCCGGGCTCTTTGTCCCGGAAAAACATTTCATCGCCGCGAATGGAGAACCCGCGACCTTACAAACGACTGAAGTGCATCCCCCTGTGCCGAACGAATGGCTCGAGCAATTTGGATTGCCGATCGCCGATGCAGACGTTCTCGAGCAGGATCCCGATGGCGACGGCTTTACCAATCTCGAGGAATGGCAGGGCCACACCAATCCGACCGATCGCAATTCGCATCCCGAATATTACACGAAATTAAAGTTGATATCGACGAGTGAAGAACCGTTCCGGCTCATTTTCTCATCATGGATGGGCGATACCTACCAGATCAACACGATCGACTTTAACCAGCCGACCCAATTTCTGAAAGTCGGCGACACGATCAAAGGGACGCGATTTAAGATCGCGAAATTCGTCAAGAAATATGAGCCGAATAAGTACGGAACCAACGTTGATGTTTCCGAGCTGACACTCGAACAGGAAGAAACCAAACAGCAGCTCACGCTGGTCAAAGAGAAAGTGGCGATATCGCCGGAATCGGTGGCGACGTTTGTTTACACCTGGGGCGGGCGACGGGAATTCCAGGTCAGAAAAGATCAGGAATTTTCATTGAAACCACAGGAGCAGATCAAATATAAGCTGATAGACATTGGGCCGGCCAAGGCGGTGATCGTGAACTCGCAGCGGGCAGACGAGCCGATCGAAATTGGTCTGCTCAATCAATAATCTGCTACATATGAAATTAAAATTCCCCTGGATGGTGGATCGCGTTCTCCGAACGCGATGTTATTCAAGCGCCGCTTCGCGGCGGAAATTTTTAACACCGGTGCGAGCCGCACTGGCATTTTCGGAAAAGTCGGTCCACCTGTTGTCGATTTTATCATTGTCGATCCTTTGCTCGGCGGTTAGCGCGCAAAACGTCGACCGGATTTCGAAGCGCGAAATTGAACGGCGCCAGGCTGCATTGCCGCGCGGCGCGGAAGTGCTGGCGCGCGCGCAAGCGGCCATGCGGGCGAGAAATTACGCGGTTGCGCATGAAGAATTCCGGCGCGCGCTGGAGCTGCTCCCGGACGCGGTCACTTCCGGCAAAGCGCACGACGAAGCGCTGACCGGTTTCTGCGAGAGCGGCGTAAAAGTTGCCGAGCAAAGGATCGCCGACGGCAACTTTGCTGAAGCTGAGTCGGTTCTGCGCGAAGTTTTGCAGGACCGCTACGATCCAAATTGCCGGCCGGCGTTGGAGTTGCTCGCGCATTTGCAACAACCCGGTTACTTCAACAAAACGATGGGCCCAACGTTCATCGAAAGGGTTGAGGAAGTGAAAAAACTCCTGGCCGATGCCGACGGTTATTACGACTCCGCGCGTTACGACCTTGCTTTCAAGAAATACGAGCAGGTCCTGGCGCTCGATCCTTACAACACCGCGGCCCGTCGCGGCGAAGAAAAGATCGACAACGCCAAGTATCATTATGGTGAAGACGCTTATAACGAGACGCGCGGACGCCAGCTCTCGGACGTGCAGACGGGATGGCAGCAACCCCTCCGTCAGTACGGGCGAACTGCCTCTGAAATATTCAACCCCGTCAGTGGAAATCTTAGCGATACAGCACGGATCAGTAACAAACTCAGCGGCATCAGAATCGAGCACCTAAGTTATAGGAACGCGACCGTTGCAGAGGTCATTGACGACATTCGGCAGCGCGCCCCTGGGGTCAATATCGTGGTGCGATTCAGACGGCTCGGGGAGATCGCTCCTGTGCTGGCCCCCGTAGAGGGTGCACCGGCCCCGGCGGCGACTGCTGCTCCTGTCGCCGGCGGTTCGCCCGAGGCGGGCGCGCCGGCCACGCCGCCTCCCGCGCGTCCGGGTGTTGCGCCTGCGGGGGTGTCAGGATCGCCGACTTCACCAGAGCAAGCCAAGATCACATTGGAGGTCGATGACATTCCGCTCTTGGACGCGTTAACCTACATCGCCAATCAGGCGGCATTAAAAGTTAAAGTCGAACCGCATGCGGTCTTGCTCATCCCGCTAACCGAACAGAGCGACGAATTGGTCACAAAAACATACAAGGTGCCGCCCGAGTTCTTCGGCGGTCCGCTTGATGTCGGCTATTACCTGTCGGCTGGGGTTGGCGGCGGCGGCCAGGCCCCCAGCGGGACGGGCCAAACGATACAGCCGGCACCCGTCGCCACCGGCGTTATCGAGAAAAATGCAGCCAGTTTCCAGAACGCGACTGGGATCGGTACGGGAGCTGGAGCTGCAAGTACATCACAGGCGCTACAAACGAATCTTACCACTCGGCAGCAGTTGGTTAATGATCGTCAACTCGTTGGTCGTGCTGATGCCAAGGTTTTCTTGCAGAGCATGGGTGTCAGTTTTCCACCGAACTCGAGCGCAACCTTCTTTCCACATAACGGAACACTGGTCGTGCGTAATACGGCTGACAACCTCGATATGGTTGACGCCTTGGTTGAACAGGCGAATGCCTCCGGTCCAAAGCAGGTCGAGATCGAAGCAAAGTTCATCGAGATCACTCAGACCAATCTGAAAGAGCTGGGCTTTGATTGGCTCCTTGGCCCGTTCCAGCTTGGCAATCACAGCGGTGTCTTTGGATCCGGAGGAACCTCCGGATCCGCAGCTAATCCGGCTGATTTTCCTTTTGTTAACAACACCGGCGGGCCAGTCGGCGCCACCCAAAACGGACAGCCATTCGGCGTAAACCCTGTTACCGCTGGCAACCGGAGCGGCACCTTTGGGATCAGCGCTAACGCACTCGATGCACTGTTGGCCGGCGGTACCGGCGGGATGAGCGTTGCCCCGGGCATCTTCGGGCTGGCCGGCGTTTTCACCAATCCGCAATTCCAGGTTGTCATTCGCGCGCTAAACCAGAAAAAAGGGGTCGATCTTCTCTCCGCCCCAAAAGTGACAACTAAAAGCGGTCAGCGTGCCATTATTGAGATAGTGAGGGAATTTCGTTATCCAACAGAATTTACGCAGCCGCAGATTCCACAGATTGCCAGCTCCTAGTGAGGGAATTTCGTTATCCAACAGAATTTACGCAGCCGCAGATTCCACAGATTGCCAGCTCCGGCACGGCCGCCGTCAATCCTATAACCGGCTTGCCGATTGCGACAACGGTCCCTGTAGTGGTGACGCCGACAACGCCGACAAAGTTCGATACACGTAATACCGGCGTGACTCTTGAGGTTGAACCAGTGGTAGGAGCAGACGGAGCGACGATCGACCTGAACCTGGTTCCTCAAGTGGTCGAGTTCGAAGGCTTCATCAATTACGGAAGTCCCATCAATGCCGTGGGCGTGAACACGATGGCCGGCATATCGGTCTCCCAGCCAGTTGTTCTCACTGAGAACGTGATTAACCAGCCAATCTTTAGCACGCGCAAAGTGACGACGAGTGTACAGGTTGCCGACGGTCAGACAGTGGTTATCGGCGGGCTGATGCGCGAAGACGTCCAGAAGGTGGAGGACAAGACGCCTTTAGTCGGCGACATTCCGTTCGTTGGCCGCTTGTTCCGCAGCAATATCGATCAGCATGTTAAACGCAACCTGATTATCTTCGTGACCGCCAGAAAGGTAACTCCGCTAGGACAAGCTGCTGAGGAGCAAGAGGAAGAGCTGCAACCGCCGGTGTTGCCGGAAATCCCCGCCTACAAGAAGTAGTTTCTGTTAAACAGAAGAAAACGAAGGTAGCGAAGTTTTCTTTCTTAAATCGTCCGCGCAGCCGCCTTAGTTTACACCAGTACGCAAAGACGGTATTTTTCGCACGATGTTGCCGGGGGCGAATGCGGGCGAAGAAAACGAAGTTGCATTGACCTGAAATGCCCGCAATTGGAATCACCGGAGGCATTTCGACGGGCAAGAGCACTTTCTGCGATTGTTTGCGCGAGATCCCGGAGCCAAATTTTTCGACGCCGATGCGGTCGCGCGTCAACTTGTCGCAAGAACAGGAGTCTCTGCGAACTCGACCGCTTAAAACGGTCAAGTTTTTGCGCCCTTCAAGAAGAGATTCCACTTCATCGGGCGATCGACCGGCAGCGCCCGAGCTTCTTTACGTCGGCGCCCTCGCACCTTCCGCTGCGGATGTAGTATCGAATGGTCTAGCTGAGGAGCTTGTTCGCTGTTCCGTACGATGTGGACGAAGTCGGGGAAAAGCGAGTGATCGCGGTTTGCCCGGTAGAATGGGTGATAACGATTGGACCTGCTCGTAACAAGTTCCAGCGCGCTCAGCTTGCGAAGCTCATCTTGGACCGTGGAAAGCCTAAGACCACTCATTCTCATCAATTCGCGCACATATCGTTCCTTATGCGGCGGTGTGAAAAGCAATCGCAGTAACTCCGCGCGCACCTGGGAGAACAGCACTTCCAAGACGGTGCGTTGTTTTTTCATCTCGTGGATAGCCATTCGAACTCGACCGTTTAAAACGGTCAAGTTCAAACCAGTGATTAATACAATTTTGCAGCAGCTTTGTTTTCTTCTGTTAAGGAATGCCGAGTTATGATTGCTTGAAATGCCGGCGATAGGAATCACGGGCGGAATCTCCACAGGTAAAAGCACTTTCTGCGAGTGCCTGCGCGAGATCCTTCCCGCAGCCAAATTTTTCGACGCCGATGCCGTCGCACGTCACCTGGTCGACCTTGAGGAAGTTAAACAGGAGCTCCTGGCCAAATTCGGGTTCGGCATCTTTTCCCGTAACGGCGACTTGAATCGGGACGCAGTCCGCGCGATAATCTTTCAGGACGCCGCCAAAAGGCAGGCGCTCGAACAAATTCTCCATCCCCGGATTCGCCGGCAATGGAGCGTTGAAGCGGACAGGCACCGCACATCTCCCGAATTTTTCGTCGCAGACATTCCACTTCTCTATGAAACCGGTGGTGAAACCTTGTGCGACCGCGTGGTGGTGGTCGCCTGTTCGCCCGATATCCAGTTCGCCAATCTTATGCGGCGAATGAAGATCGAGCGTCCCCCGGCGGAAGCCATGATCAAATCGCAAATGCCTCTCGAAGAAAAAATCAAACGAGCCGATCACGTTGCCTGGAACAACGGCGATCGAGCTGTGCTCGCGGAGCAGGCTGTGAGCTTGCTGGAACTATGGCGTCAGGAAAAATGGACGAAAAGTTAACAGACGAAACTGTAGAGGCAGCCGTGCCGGCTGCGGACCAAGGTATTGCGGCCGACACCGCCGCCGCTACAGAAGAAAAGCCGCGGGAGCTCAGTATCAACGAGCTGGAAAAGCTCGACGATCTCCTTCCGGTCGCGCGCGATTTTAATTTGCATCTCCATCCCGCCCGATCGCGGCATCATCATATTCTCGACATCGCGCGGGCCGCGGTCGGCCAAGGAGCCAATGTCACGGCCGAAGGTTTTCTCGATCAAGTCGCCGATTCATTCGGCTTACTGCGTTATCCGGAGCTGAATTTCCTGTCGGTCCCGGAGGACGTTTATGTGCCGCGCGCAGCGATTGAGCTTTATCATCTGCGGCCTGGACAAGAACTTGCCGGCAAACTTCGCCTGCCGCGCGATCGTGAGAAAGGACTGGTGCTGGACGACGTCGTCACAATCGAGGGCGAGCCCGCCGAGAAATGGAGCGAGCCGACCGATTTCGAAAAATTAACGCCGCAGTTTCCGCAAGGCCGGATCATGCTCGAAAATCCAAAGACGAATTCGATCTGCGCGCGGGGAGTTGATTTACTCGCACCGCTCGGCCACGGCCAGCGCGGGTTGATCGTTGCGCCGCCACGCGTTGGCAAAACGATTTTGCTCAAGGAAATCGCCAAAGCGATCCGGGTGAATCATCCGGAGATCGTTCTCATTCTTTTGTTGGTGGACGAGCGACCAGAAGAAGTGACCGATCTTGAGCGGGAAATCGATTGCCAGATTTATCATTCGAATTTTGACGAGAACGTGACCCGACACGTGCAGGTCGCAGAGATGGTGCTCGAGCGGGCCAAGCGTTTGGTCGAAATGAAAAAAGACGTGGTGATTTTACTCGACAGCCTGACCCGGCTCTCGCGCGGCTATAATAATTTGCAGCCGAGCAAAGGCCGAATCATGTCGGGCGGCGTCGAAGCAAAGGCGTTGACCAAGCCGAAGAAATTTTTTGGGTCCGCGCGGAATGTCGAAGAAGGCGGCAGCCTGACTATTCTCGCGACCGCGCTGACCGAGACCGGCAGTCGCATGGACGAACTGATTTTCGAAGAATTCAAAGGCACCGGCAACATGGAGCTGCATCTCGACCGCGCGTTGCAGGAGAAACGGCTTTATCCGGCCATTCATCCGATGCTTTCGGCCACGCGGCGCGAGGATTTGCTTTATCATCCCGAAGAATGGGAACGGGTGCAGCTCTTGCGCAAAGCTATGGCCGCGCTGCCGCCGATCGAGGCGATGGAGAAACTGATCGACAACTTGAACGCGACCAAAACCAACGCCGAGCTGCTTTTGAGCGGACTCAAATGAGGGGAATGACGAAGCTCGAATGACGAATGACGAAAGAAGCCCGAATGCACAAATGGCGAGAACGCGGGAGAAGCATATCGGTCATTCGGACTTTGTCATTCCTTCGTCATTAGACATTCGTCATTTGTCATTTCGGCCCGCATGATTGCGACGGGCCAACAGTTAACCGAGCTGGTCGCAAAACTCGGACCGCACGATCGTATCGCCATCGATACCGAGGCCGACAGTCTGCACTGTTACAAAGAGAAACTTTGTCTGCTCCAGATCAGCATTCCGGGGCACGACGATATTGTCGATCCTTTGGCAGATGTCGATCTTGCGCCGTTACAAGACGCGCTCTCGAACAAAGAAATCGTTTTCCACGGCGCCGATTACGATCTGCGATTGCTCCGGCGGAATTTGAATTTCGTGCCGCAAAGAATTTTCGATACCGTGATCGCGGCGCGTTTGATCGGTATTCGTGAATTCAGTCTGGCCGCGCTCGTGCAGCGTTATTTTGGGATCGAGCTGGCGAAAGGATCGCAAAAAGCAAACTGGGCGCAGCGACCACTTCCCAAGCGCATGGCCGAATACGCGGTCAACGACACGCGTTATTTGTTGCCAATGACCGAACGTTTGGAAAAGGAATTGGATTCGCGAAACCGAATGGAATGGTTTCGGCAATCGTGTCAGCGCGCGCTCGAGCAAGCCGCCATCGATCGCGAGCGCGATGTCGATGAAGCCTGGCGAATTGCCGGGGCGGGTGCGTTGCGTGGTCGCGCGTCCGCGGTCTTGCGCGAATTATGGAATTGGCGAGAGAAGGAAGCCGAAGCGGTCGATCGTCCGCCATTTCACATTTTGCAGAACCGCGAGCTGCTGGACTCGGCCGAACGGTTCGCCGTGGGTGAATCTCCGGATTTCAAGCATTTTTCCGATCGCCGCCGGCGCGCTTTTCGCGAAGCCGCAGAACGCGCAATGCAATTGCCGGAAAGAGATTGGCCGGTCAGGCCGCGTCGTTCCGGAACGCGCGCAACCGCAGAAGTTGTAAAGCGAATCGAGCAATTGCGTCGAAATCGCGATCACGCCGCAAAAGACTTGCAGATCGAATCTTCCTTCATCGCCCCGCGCGCAACCTTGGAAGCCATCGCCGCCGATCAAACCCGTGCCGACGCGCTCCTTGTCCCCTGGCAACGAGAGCTGCTTTGCATTTCAGAGGTCAGAGGTCAGAAGACAGAGTTCAGTTGAACACGCGCTATCGGTTCGCTGCGTCAACTTGGTTAGGTCGCCCATGGGCGCAAAGCGTTCTCGACAAGCAGAGTTAGCCCTGCTGGATGTCGAGCGGCAAGACGGTGTCCATGATCGAAGCCCCCCCATCCACATGGAGGATTTGGCCGGTAATAAAGCTCGCTTCATCCATGCACAGCAACATGACGGCGTTGCCGACATCTTCCGGGGTGCCCAACCGACCCATTGGGGTCCAGCCGCCCTCGTGCCAGACTCGAATCGCCTCTTGGATCTCTTGCGGCAAAACGCGCAAGACACCCCCCTCAACCACATTCGGCGGACCGAAGATGCCCCCGGGACTGATGCCATTGACGGTGATCCCTCGTAGCGCTAGGGCCACCGCGAAGTAGCGAACGAGCGAGTCCATCGCTGCCTTGGCGGCACCCATGGCAACCCATGGCTGCCAGCTCCCCGTGCGGCCGCCGGGGCTGTAAGTAATGGCAAGAATCCTACCCCCATCGGGTATGATGCGCGCTGATTCCTGGGCTCCCAGCAGGAACGCCCGGGCTTGGGAGTCGAGCGCCATGTGCCATTGTTCAACCGTGATGTCCAAAGGCCGCCGGTAGAACCCCGGGAGATCCGGCCGCGCGTTGCTGACGAAGATGTCGAGCTTGCCGAATTCGCCCTGAACCTTCCGAAACATCTCGGTGATTGGTTCTGGACGTGTGACGTCGGCTTGAACGACGCAGCCATCGGAACCTCGTTTGCGGACCTGAGCGAGCGTGTCTTTCGCCGCAGCCTCATTCTGATAATAATGAATCGCGACCTTGACGCCGTTCTCCGCCAGTTTCAGTGCGATTCCTCTTCCGATCCCGCGCGAACTCCCCGTGATCAGTGCGTGCTTTCCATCGAGTGCCATATAACGCTCCCCGGCTTACTAATGACGAAGAAACTACAAAGTAGGAATTTAAAAGTAGAAAACATTCCGCCCGCCGCAACATAAACATCCCGATGAAGCAGATTTTGTTTGCGCGTATCCAGCAACTATTGGCCTAACGAAGTAAAATCAGTAATCGCTTCGAATGTCGCAAGAACGAATCAGTCGATGCTAATTAATTCCGGCTGTTGCTTAGACTTTTCCACGGCGTTGCAATATGAACAAGACAATCAATACGCATGCGATGATTGCAGCGGTGGCGATGATTATCTTTTGAAAGGTGAGGCGACTAAGAACAGTAGACTTTTCAACCCGAGGAGTGGCCACGGGCCAATGCCCTCTGATGCTGATTGGTGTACCGATGTCGATCCAATCGTAGAACCACTTGGCGGGATTGGCGCCCGCCAGCGGCAAGCGGATGCAACCATGTGAGGCCGGGTGTCGCGGCACTTTTTGGAAGCCGTGAATGAAAACGTTCTCGTGCACTTGCACGCTCCACGGCATCGGCGCGTTGTGGTAGAGCCGTGAGCGATGCATCGGCGATTTGACCGGCCCGGCCTTGAAGTCTCCCGGCGGCGTTTTCCTTCCTTCCCGGCCTGAACTGATGTGACTGTCGAGCACGAGTCGAGCGCCTTGGTACGCGCGCAAACGCTGGTTTCCCAAGTCCACTTCGACATGTTTGGCCGCAAATCGAATCGCGGCTTTTTTTAAAAAGCCACTCGCGACGAGCGCCTGCATTCCGTCATCGCCCCACGTGGTGGTCGCGCCGGCGCGCTGCAGTTCATCAAGTGGTACTAACGAAGTTCCATTTGTCAGCGTTCGAAGACGCGTCGCGTTGAGTGCCTGGCCGTTCAAGAAGATATCCTTCGACTCTTGGTTCAGCTGCCTTTCCCAGCCAAGCGCCAACGCAATTTCTTCAACGGGAACGAAGAGCGTGTGCGGATCGTCGGCAAAACTGATGCCGTCAATTG
>WNFW01005626.1_pt1 | contig 10392 bp, 9 predicted proteins | sample 5400131 | NCBI WGS metagenome assembly WNFW01 (sample SAMN13153362, study PRJNA577476) | soil metagenome | isolation source: 20 cm soil or saprolite under grassland replicate 1 | place: USA:California | collected 2016-06-15
GCGTTCGCCGCGGCGCAGGGCCCGGTAAAGATGCATGACGGCGCCTTCGCGCGGTGCCACGCGATGGCCGCTTCTCTGGCGCAACTTCGAGAAGATCGGATCGAGCAGCGGATTCTTGAATTGCTGCGCGACGACGACACCTTCGAGACCGGCGAAGGCCGAGACAATGCTGAGCCATTCGAAGTTGCTGTAATGATAGCAACCGACAACGACCGGCTTGCCCGCGCGCGTGTCTTCCTCATCCCATGCCTCGCGATTCTCGAACTCAACGTAACGCGAGAAATTTTGACTCGTTAGCCGCGGGCTCCAAAAAAAATCGAGCATGGTGCGGGCAAAATGCTGATAGGATTCGCGCACGATCTGCGCGCGCCGCTCGCTTGAAATCTCATCGCCAAAGGCCACGCGTAGATTACTCAGCGCAACGCGCCGGCCCCGGCGATCGAGCATGGCGCCGAGCGAGCCGAGCAAAAGGGCCAGCCGATAACAAGCTTTGCGCGACAAAAGCGGAAGGAGTTTCGTGGCGGATTTGAGCCCCAGCCACTCCAGACGGTAGCGAATCTTTTTCCAAGCCGCGCGCATCGCTCCAGTGTAAGCACGCTGCGCGCAGGCTGCGAGCGACCGACGCGCCGTCGCTCTACCGCAGCATAACGCGTTTCAAAGCGGAATCTCATTGTTCCGGAACGCCGTGTTGTTCTTCAAAGCACGATTCGAAACTTTTCAGATCCAGTGGAATAATTCGAAGAAGACGTCAAGGCTGGCCGGCTCGATAATTTGATCGCGCGGGCTCGCGAGGAACACGCCGCGGCGTAGGGCTGTTACCTGCTTACGCGCAGAACTTTCTCAATCGGTCTATGACGAGTCGTCCTCTCAAGGGAAATGCGTCGACCGTCGATCTGGTCGTCGGCTACAAAAAGTCGAACAAATCTCCCATCCTAAAGCTTTTGCTTTCGAGATTGGACGAGTTGGTCGCTCGCGTTTCGAAAAGGGAAAAAGCGTGAGACGATCTTAGGTTCACCGGAAAATCGTGTGTCTCCTCCGGAAACGCATGGCTCTAAGTTCCTTAACAGTCTGTTTCGCGCCAGCTTGAGGTGGGATCAGTAACTTGGGCCGGCGCAGGTTCCTCACCTTTCCCGCCAGAACGATGGCGTTGCGCTCCCCACCCGGGCTATCCAAAAGGCGCACAGGCCAACCCATTTCCTTAAATCCCGCAGCAATTCTATCGGCAGTCGGATCTGATTTCCGTTCCAGGCAGACATTGACCAAGGCCACACCGTCCTTTCGCAGGCAGCGGCGAGCCGCCTTGAAAAATGCCGCGCCTTTCATGTGCGCGGGAATATTCTCACCGGAAAAAGCATCGATAATCAGGACATCGTAGTGCCGCCGCGTTCTTTGCATGAACGCCAGTCCATCATCTACATGACATGCGATATTCCGTGGCAGGCCAAAATACCGCTTCGCCAGCGTGAACGAGATTGGGTCGATTTCAACAATCGAAACCCGCCTGCCTGCTCGCGCCAGCATGGTGCCAAGAGTGCCGCCGCCGCAGCCGATCATGAGGACGCTTTTCCCGGGCCGTTGTAGCGTCAATCCATAGAGTGCATGAATGTGTGCATCCAGGCTGACGCCGTTGCAGTCGGCCGTGCTTTGATTGCCGCCCTTCTGTTCGTAGGTGAGCGTGCGGCTTCTTTTTCGGAAGCGAAGTTTGATGACACCGCATTTGGAAGCGTGCTTGAGCGGTGGCGGACGCATTGGACAAGTAGGAATTGGCCGGAACAATTTGTTGAAACCGGTTCGACGCGCTTCTTGCAAAAGGATTTTATGTAATTACCCGGGGGTTTGGCGAGCACGCAACTCGTCCGCGTCACAAGGGCGACGTGCCACCTGCTGGAGAAAAATCTTGCGAAGTCCTGCGGTAGTCGATCGGTACGTGTTCGCGCAAAAGTGAGGACTAACCCCCTTTCTCCCTTTCTGAATTGCGCAAGTATTCTGCTTATTGATGCGACCGTAGCGCATTGAAGTTAGTTGATAGCGCCGCAAAGCGCGCCATTGATGATTTGTGAAACGAGAGGCACGAATGCTTCTGGAGAAAGCTGGCGATTCTCTCTTGCTCGGTATCGAGAAATTCAATTGTCCATTCGAGCGTGGTCGTGTCACAGCAGTGCTGATTGCCCTCGACCACGCGTTCGAAATGCTTCTTAAAGCTTCGATTCTGCACCGCCGCGGCGTAATTCGAAAAAAAGGAGCATCTGAAACTCTAGGATTTGACGCATGTGTGCGGGTTGGACTCAGTGACGGGAAAATTAAGTTCTTAACAGAAGAGCAAGCTCTCACATTGCAAATGTTGAATGGGTTGCGGGACGCGGCGCAACATCACTTAATCAGCATTCAAGAGGCGCAGTTATACATTCATGCGCAGGCGGCGGTTACGCTTTTCCGTGACCTTTTGAAGAACGTCTTTCAGCAGGAACTGGCGGATTATCTACCGAAGCGAGTCTTGCCAATTTCGACGCAGACGCCGGTCGATCTGTCAACCCTCTTTGACTCTGAAACTACTGAAATTCGAAAGTTGCTGAATCGCCGGAAAAAAGCTCGTGTTGAAATAGACGCTCGCCTTCGACCATTGGCGATTGTGGAAGCCACAATCCGTGGTCGAAAGACACAACCGAGCAAGAACGAGCTGCATAAGCTCGAACGGTCTCTTCGCAAGAAAAGAAGCTGGAAGGATTTTTTTCCTAGTGTGTCGCAAATAGAAATCAGTCCGCAGGGGTCGGGCGGGAGCCTAAACTTGCGGTTAACGAAAAAGGCCGGGATACCAGTGGTGCTCGTACCGGAAGGCACGCCCGGGGCATCGGTGGTTGCGGTAAAGAGAGTTGATGATCTCGGGTTTTACAACCTGGGCGCGAAGGAACTAGCTGCGAAAGTAGGACTGACGATGAACAAAGTTGTAGCGGTGGTGCGGATTCTAAAGCTTGATCAGGATTCGAACTGCTTCAAAGAGTTCGCTGTCGGAAAAAGCAGATTCAAACGTTACTCTCAACAAGCGATTCCAAAAATAAAAGAAGCAGTTCAAAAAAGAGGCATCGATGACATTTGGCGAGAATACCGTCGCACGCACGCGTAATCACGGCAGTTGAAACGGGTTGTTCGACAATCCCGGAAAACGTTTCGGCATTGCACGGCATCCGATGCTTTGCTTTAATCGGCAGGTGCTCCCTCTCGTCAAAACAACCGCGGGCGAACTATTTCTTGGGAAATGCGAAGAAATTCTTAAGGCGCGCAAAAAGCGACTAGCCGGAAAGGTTCAGTTAATTCTCACATCGCCGCCATTCCCACTCAAGCGGAAGAAACGCTATGGAAATTTTACCGGCAATGCATACATCGAATGGCTATCAAAACTTGCGCCGACTTTTGCTGAATTGTTGACCGACGATGGTTCGATTGTCCTCGAACTCGGAAACGCGTGGGAACCGAAGCAGCCGGTGCAGTCGCTTTTGCCGTTGAAGTCTCTTCTCGCATTCGTCGAGAACAAAAACGCGAATCTCAAATTGTGCCAGGAATTCATCTGCTTCAATCCAGCGCGTTTGCCCAGTCCCGCTCAATGGGTGACGATCGAACGCATTCGCGCCAAGGATTCGTTTACTCGTCTCTGGTGGATGGCCAAGACGACAAAGCCAGCCGCCGACAACACCCGCGTTTTGAAAGAATACAGCAAAGCGATGAAAGAACTTCTCGCTCGGCAAGACTACAATTCGGGCAAACGCCCGTCAGAACACGTCATAAGCGAAAAGGGTTTTTTGCAACGGTACCGCGGTGCTATCCCGCCAAACGTTATCACTGATGATGCACGGTTGATTCCTTCCGATCTGCTGATCGGAGCGAATACTGGGAGTAGCGAAGCATATCAAATGTTCTGCCGCGATCACGGCATCGTGCTTCACCCAGCGCGGATGCCACATTTTTTGGCCGAATTCTTTATCAAGTTTTTGACTAAACCAAATGACTTGGTGCTCGATCCATTTAGCGGGAGCAACACCGTCGGCTGGGTTGCGGAAAAATTGGGTCGCCGATGGGCGTCTATCGAGGCGCGCGAAGAATATGCTATTGCATCTGTCGCCCGATTCGATTCGTGCGTCGCTACTTCGTTGTTACCGAAGCGTGCGGTCGCCGCCTAAAATGCATGACCGACAGCGAGCTGTTTGATCGCTTGCGCGTGGCGCGCTCTGTCTCGGACGTTGGCGCCGCTGTGGATGAATTTGTGGCTTCGCGTCCTGGTGAATGCGCATGGATTCCAATCGGAGGTCGGGAAAATAACCGAGGGACGATCGAAGTTTCCAGTGACCCCGGCAGATCGGCGGTCGAGCGACTAACAAACGGAATAGATGCAATTTTGGAGGCGGAATATGAGTCCCATAACGGCATGCCTGAATGCCGAAGTTCGAAAGAAGCTGCGAGTGCATGGCTGAACGTTCCGCAAAGTGGTTTGAGCGAGTTGACCGCGACGCAGCGAAGATCGCTTGCTCAGCGCGTGGCCGTAAAGATTCTCACTGGCGAAGGACGTGATTCGCGCATCTTGGAGGTTCGCGATAACGGAATCGGTCTATCACCGGACTCAATGCCCGGCACGATTCTTAGTCTGAATGAAAGTAACAAGATGCAAAAACATTATTTGGCCGGCGCATACGGCCAAGGTGGTTCAAGCTCTTTTGCAGCCAGCAAGTGGACCTTGATCGCATCGCGTCACGACGGTCTTCCAATGATTGGATTCACACTTGTGCGTTATCAAGATTTGCCACCGGAAACGTACAAGATGGGCAGATATGTTTATCTGGCGGTCAATGGACAAGTTCTCGAGGCAGAAGCGCCCATCGATGTATTTGCACCTGGTACTATGGTTATGCATTTCGGATACGACTTGAGTCCATATCCATCTCCGGTCGGACCAAATAGCTTTTACGGACTTTTGAATGCGGTCCTGTTTGACCCGGTACTGCCGGTTTGGCTCGATGATCATGAAGTTCATGGCTATCGGCGTGTAATAAAGGGGTCCCGTAACGCCCTTAACGGTGCAGTCGACGAAGGCGACGAAGAGCGTCGTCGCACAAATTTATCGCACAACATTCCTCTTTTCTTTGCGTCTCTAGGCACAGATTATGGAAGAATTGGAGTCGAATACTGGGTTTTAGAGCGGCCGAACAGACAGAATAAGAGGCCCAGCGCTGCGTTTGTGAATCCGGCGAGGCCGATTGTTATGACTCTAAACGGGCAGAATCACGCTGAGCTACCCCAGGCACTGATTCGCCGAAATGCAGAACTACCTTACTTGACGCAAAGACTTATCTGCCACGTCATCTGTGATTACCTCACTCCGGTCGCAAAGAGAGCATTATTTGCATCAACACGGGAAGATATCAGACGCGGCGCCGTATATGATCTTGTTCAGCAGGAGCTCATCCGAATTCTGCGATCCGATGATGAATTAACCCGACTAAATAACGAAGCGCGTGAGCAGGGACGTGAGGAGCAGGACGAAACCGCTGTTCAACAAATGCGAAACGAGGTTGCTCGCCTCATGCGCCTGCAAGGCGTCGATGTTGGATCCGCAACGGGTGGCGAGAGTCATCGCGAGCCGAGCACGGACGAGCGACCAAGACGTCCTCGCCCGCCACGTCCGCCTCCGGAACCGGTCGAACTGCACGAGCCGCCTACGTATATCAAACTCGTATGGCCTGACGATGAGGACGTAAATTTTTATCGTGAACAACGTCGGTACTTGCGTGTTGTAACGGACGCGGCAAGTAATTACCACAACGCGGTCGATCCTTCTCAATCGCGCATCAACTTCATTGTTGTTGGAGACGGTGTAATCTCGCGAGGTTCGACGCCGCTTGAAGCTGGTCGATTGCGGTTAATTGCTGAGGGTTCTGCTGCTGCAACCATTGGTGAAACCGGAACCATTCGCGTCGAATTGAGTCGTCCAGGCTCGCCGACGCTTTTCGATGAACGCCCCTTTAAGATTGTCGATGTTCCGCCCGCTCGGCCAGCTCCTCAACGTGCGACCCTTCCGCCATTCAGAGTGCAGCCCGTGCGGGGACCGACGGACAACCATTGGAATGATTTAGCTTGGCCCGACGACGTAAGCGAAGTGGCTTCCTCAGCTGAATATGAGGAAGGAACACTGGTTATTTATTATTCGACCGTTTTTCCGAAATACGCTCGCCATCGTCAAACTCTTGAACAACGTGATCTTTCCAAAGCAAATTCTTACACGAAGCGATATGAAGTTTGGCTCGCCGTTCACTCACTGATGTTGCGTGAACAACAACTTAAAGCGACTGGCGATACGCAGACGCCGGCAGAAGAAAGTGATGAGATCTCAGAGACGCGTGAGCGCGAAGAGCGAGTACGCGTAGCTACGCTTTCCGCACTGTTTGCTGCCCGCGAAGTGCAAATAACGGAGGAACCAGCAAACAACGCAGATTAACGAGAATAAGAAAAATAAGGAGGAAATCGGGGGGTCAGTCCTCACTTCTTGAACAGGAGCGCCAGCGGCGGCTCCGTATTCCGGTGATTGTAGGATTAGGCAAGAACTGCGACTGAACGTGCCGTTGCAGCGCCCGCGCTGCTATTCGTACAGGCTGCTGCAGACTTCAACGAATTCGCACGTGTAGTTGCTGAGCACCCTACGCGGGTAACCGCGGAGCCTGCGGGGCTCAAACCCCGAAACCTCCCCATAAGTGGGCAGGGTGACTTAGCGACCTTGGGATCTACCTCCTCGTGCTGCCTTCCGGATCGAGATTAATCCTTCCCTAACAAACCGTCTACGGGCAGGGCTCTTGATGTGCTGCGTCATCATCAAAGTTTTCGACCAATTAAAACGCCGAGGTATCTCGATTTCAGGCAGCTTCACGAAGAGCCGTGTCTTGGTAGGACTAAAATAGAACATGTCGGCCAACGCTTTTTCGGGACTGGCAATCTTTACACAGCCCGTTTCATCCAACTCATAGCCGAAAAAGAAATCGGGTCCCACGTGGTGGATCGAAAACGTACCGAGTGGCGTCTTATAACGTCGAGTACGGGCGAGCGATACGACATAGATCACGGCGGGGATCTGTGAAATCATCCCATGGTGATAAAGCGCGCTCTGCAGCGATACGTAACCCGGATAGGGAGAAGTCAGATGTTCGGCAACTGCGAACTTGTTTAAGTGTGTCCGGAGAGCCCATGTGCCCCGCCGGACCGGGATGATCAGACCGCCTTGTGCCAATCGCGAAACAATCTTATTGGCGTTGGAGTTTTCGACCCCAAGCAAAGCAGCAACGTCTTTAGTTTCAAAAAAAGATTGTCCTAAGGCTTCAATTTTGCGAAGCGCTTCAACCAGGGTCATAAAGCCTCCAATGTCCGAATGACATTTTCCTGAATTCTGTCCCAGGCATTGCGGCTCCGATAATACTCGTGATACTCGGGGAGCAGATAAGAGACAACCTGGCTGAGAAATTGATCATAAGAGACCGAAAGGGTGATCTCGGATGCTTTTATGAGGCTGTCTTTGTCCATTTTGACGGCGGAGCCCTTTGCTCCGCGTTGCGACAGAAATTCTAGATCGAAAACATCTCGCGCTTGGGTTTCTTTTCTGTTGATCAATGCGTCGATTTTTTGATTGAACGCAGTTTCAAGCCCGTAATGCCTAGCGATAACCGGTCGTAGATTGTAGGCAGCGACGATTTCACTATCAGCCGGTCCGAACTCTATTCCCGGATCAAAGTTGTTGCGCCGTGAGAATTCGATTCTTGTGGGGAGATCGGCTGCTGAGGCTTGAGATCGCAGATGAATTTTCCAACGTTGCGTAGTCGAGGTCTGTTTCGGTTCGGAAATGCTGGCCAACTCTAGTTTTGCAGTCTGCAGTATCCGTTTGAACCCCGGCGCATTCAAGATCTGCCTTATGTTTTTCTGCAGTGTTTGTTTTGCGATGGTGTGCACGTCGAGGTCTATATCTTCTGAATAACGGATGCTTTTCCAAAAGAACCGAAGATTGCAGCCCTCTTTTAGCGCGTATAATTTTTTATCGAATCGCGCGCCAAGCTGGGTCAGGAAGAGCAGATGGAATTGCTCGACTGCTTGGATATTTAGAAGACCGAGCTCCATGAATGTATGATACGCGCAATCGACACTAATGTCGATTACATGTATTTACTATCCCCAAGTTCTTCGGAATCTCGCTCAGCCGAGCCAAAAAAGTCAAAAAGCGTCTGTCTGTGTTTTTTTAGCTAAGAGACCAAGAACGGCCCGTTGCAGCGCCAGCGCCGGCGCTTACGGTGACACAACTCAAACATGAAAACCAAAAGAGAGCCTGCAACGTCCACAACACTGCCAGGCGGCACATTCAAGCTCGCCGATGATTTGATCCTTACTCGCATGGGGTACGGTGCCATGCAGCTGGCTGGTCCCAATGTATTCGGGCCGCCAGCAGACCACGACGGTGCACTCGCGGTCCTGCGCGAGGTTGTTAGCCTCGGTATCACCCACATCGACACCAGCGACTTCTATGGCCCACACATTACCAATCAACTTATCAAAGAAGCGCTGCATCCCTATCCGGAGCGGTTACGGATCGTGACCAAGGTCGGCGCGCGGCGGGACGCCAAAGGAAATTGGCTCAAAGCGCTCGCTCCCGACCAGCTCCGACAAGCCATTCGTGATAACCTTGCAAACCTCGGTCTCGATAAACTCGAGGTCGTCAATCTGCGGGTCGGCGGCCTCGATGCACCGGAACCAGGTTCGATCGCGGAGCCGTTCAGCGTGCTCGCCGAAATGCAGCAAGAGGGTCTTATCAAGCACCTCGGGGTAAGCACCGTCAGCGCCGAGCAAGTCGCCGAGGCGCAATCAATCGCTCCGGTTGTCTGCGTCCAGAATTTCTACAATATCGCTCACCGGCAGGATGATTCGCTTATCGGCTCGCTTGCCGAACAAGGGATTGCTTATGTGCCGTACTTCCCACTCGGAGGTTTTTCACCGCTGCAATCCGACACGTTGTCCAGCGTTGCTGCCCGCTTGGATACTACCCCAATGGCCGTCGCCTTGGCGTGGCTGCTGCAACGCTCACCTAACATTCTGCTCATTCCCGGGACATCATCTATTGAGCATCTGAGAGAGAATGTAGCCGGCGCCGGCCTGCAATTGCCCGATGACGCGATTAAAGAGTTAGACGACATCGCCAGTTAAGGCCTTTCCACACCAAACCGCTGCAGAAGCGCGCGAGTTATGGTTCTGGTTCGTCGCTCGTCTCGTCCGCCCGGGATGCCTGACGCATTTGATCGTGCTCGGCTTCGGTGACGCCTTCTTCGAACATCTGCGCACTCTCGCTCCGTCCCTCGGCATCTTCATCTTCTCCGAGGGAGTCTGCTGCTTGCCGTCCGCTCGAGCCCGGCACAGGATCCCAACCTTCCGATTCGGGTACGGATTCAATACTCTCTTCCTGTGGATCCATTTCCGCTCCTCCTGTCAGCTCACGTTTGGCCTGTTGATAGTCAGCCTCGGACGGTTCGGAAGAAGGGCGACCGTTAATCGCGGCTAACTCGCGCGCACGGGCTTCAACCATCTCGGACGTCACCGTCCCAATGCCAGCGGCGTTCTCCATTATGATACCTTTGTTCAGCGGATTTTTTCTCATTGTTTAACCAACTTCCTACTCGTATTTACCTTGAGTTGCGCGACGAACATTCAGGTGAAGCTCGTCGCAAACATCACTCACGATTCGATCGATCTTGTCCTAATCAAATTCAACACCAGTTTCGTGTAAAGGTACCTTAGTTGGACGTTTGCCTGGATGGATTTTTCTGTTGCTCGAATATCATTGCTCCGCCGCCTATACATAGTCGAAGAGCGTCATGAAACCGTAGTCCATGTGCAGTTGCTGGTGGCAGTGGAAAAGCGTCAGTCCCGGATTATCAGCGATAAAGTCTACCTCGGCTTCCTGGTATCCGCCTAACATCAAAACATCTTTTAAGATTCCAGCTGTCGGCTTCCCGGCCAGGCTCGTTAGCTCAAAACTATGTCGATGGAGATGGATTGGATGGATATCGTCACTGGCGTTGCGCATACGAATGCGATAGCGCTTGCCTTGCTTGAGGTGAAATGAAGCCGGGATCATCTCGATTGTCTCGTCCGGTGAAGGCGCAGTCGCACCGACCTTCGCGAAACGCGCGTAGTCCCAGTCAAACGGCGGTGGTGCGATCCATTTCGGTTGTCCGTGGCGACCAGCGTATTCAACGACACTGCCCATGCCGTGCCGGCGATCGTCATCGGCGAGATCGCCTATGATCCAGACACCCGGGTGATTCATTTCCACAATGGCAGAGATACGTTCCGCCGTGCCGAGCCACAGGACCGGCACCT
>WNFW01003930.1_pt1 | contig 10390 bp, 8 predicted proteins | sample 5400131 | NCBI WGS metagenome assembly WNFW01 (sample SAMN13153362, study PRJNA577476) | soil metagenome | isolation source: 20 cm soil or saprolite under grassland replicate 1 | place: USA:California | collected 2016-06-15
GGCACGACCACGGTCGGGGGACTGATCGGTGAGCTCAAGACCATCCCGGAAATGGAGGCCTCGCTGGTACAGCCGGAGCTCTGGCTGGGGGAGGCACAAAACCCGGTCGGACGCTGGGTCGTCCAGATGGCGGCCGGCACAAATGGCGGCGCACCCGTCTTTCACACGTATTATGAGCACGGCATCGATACCATCCTGGCAATGCACATCGACGAGCGGGACCTGCGGGAGCTGGAGCAGTTGCAGCGCCCCCAGGCGAACCTCGTGATCACCGGCCACACGCCCAGCGACTCGATCGGGATGAATCGCGTCATCGATGCGCTGGAGAGGCAAGGGCTCGAAGTTATCGCGGGCTCTGGAGTTATACGACCGTAGACCACCACGAGGAGGACCGCTTGGACGCATCAGCACCTCACGCATACGGCAACGAGGCGGAGCGCCGCTACCACCTTCGGCGGCTCGACGACCTGCTGGAAGCGCTGGAGCGGCTGAACCTCGCCGAGGCCAAGACGCTACCCGAGCCCGTGAAAGCCCGAATCGAGAAAGAAGGCATCGTCGTCGAAGAGGGGACGAGCTTCAGCCGCCTGATCGAGCTGGTGTGGGCGCAGCAGGAGAAGTACCTCATCGACCTCAAGGCGGACCGGCGCAAGGGATCCCGTCGCGTCGGCGACGGCGTCATCGCCTCGCATCGCGTCCTCGACGCCTTTATCCTGGGCCGGCTCAACATCGCCGGAAAGCGTCGCCGACGGATGACTGGCTAGCACCGGAGCACGTGACCGCGCGACGCCTTCGCGTCGTGGCTGTTCTTGGGGGCCTCGCGATCATTGCGGTGGTTGCCGGCATCTTCGTCCTACACGGCTCGTGGTCAGGTCAGGTTCAAGACCACCCTTCGTGCGGCCACGTGGTGAACAGCGTGAATAACTACAACGCACAGGTACCTGGATGTCTCTGGCGCGCGTACCAAGCTCAGGAGACCGCCACCGGCATCATGGTCAATTTCACCGTCGAGGGCGATCCGATCACGTACACGGTCACGGTTGGGCCAACCACCAGTGACGTCGGCATTCAGAGTCAGGACCGATACGGCTCGCGTGGGTTTTTCGCCTACACCTGCGGCGGGCTGAGCCAGAAGCCGGCGCTTGCTGACGCCCGGCACATTTATCTGGTCGCCACCGGTTGCCGGGGGCCACAGGGCTTTGTCGACGATAACGGCGCCATCACCATTCCGTAGCGAGGGTGATCACCAGCCCAAAGAGGGCTTTCTAGGCGGCTTTGTAGCGGCCTAGCTCTTGCTCGAGCTGTTGGATGCGGAAGAGTAGCTGGTTGATGTAGCGCTCGCGGCCCATCAACCGCGTGTTCATCGACGCCGTGGCCTGGAGCTGCTCCTTGACGCGGTCCCAGCGCCGCACGTTCTGGATCGCCACCGCCGCCTGTTCGGCGAAGGCCTTCAGCTGCTCGAGGTCACCGGCGGCGATGGGATTGAGGTTGTCGCGGTAGACGTTGAGGACGCCACTGATCTGGTCCGAGACTTCGACCTCGGAGCGGTTCAGCAGCATGCCGTCGTCCATCGCTTCTTGCGCGGTCGACTCGCCGCAGAGCACCGAGATGATGGTCATGAGTCCGGCTTTCTCGACTGTCTCCAGCAGGGTTTTGGGGAGCATCTCCCGGATCGCTGACACCCAGGGCTTGCCCGTCCGCATCACGTCCCCCGCGGCCGGCGCCCCCCAGGCGATCGGTTGCTGGACGACCTCCGCGGCGACTCCATGAGAGCCGATCACTTCCAGCTCCAACGTCTTGTTATTGCGCAGCGCCAGCAGCGCCGCCTTCCCCCCGACGAGTTCCCTAGCGCTGGAGAGCACGAACTCGATCACCTGCTTGCTGTCGTTCGCCGTCGATAGCTCGCGAGCCTTGCGGACGAGCGTTGTCAGGTGGTCCTCCCGCTGCTTGAGGAGGTCGACCAGCCGCGCGTTGATCAATGCGTTGGCGGCGTCGGTCGCGACCCGCGCGAGGTTGCGCAGGTCGTGGTCGGTGAACGGGTCGCTCGCCGCGCGCGCCAGCGTCAGCACGCCGAGACCCTCCTTGCCGGCCAGCAGGGGGACCGCGACAAACGACCGGGGTTGGTGCTTCGGGTCGGATGCCTTGAAGCGCGAGTCTGTCCGGCTGTCGCGCACCAGCACCGGCTCGCGGTGCGACAGTGCCCAGCCGGCAATACCTTCGCCGACTTTGAAGCGCGACATCTCGCTGATCGCGATCGGGCTGTTGCGAGCCGCCTCAACTTTCAGTTCTTCCTGCAACTCATCGACCAGCGCCAGCGTCCCGCGCTCGAAGCGGACCAGTTCTGAGGCGGCGTCCAGCACCCCGTCCAGGGCGGCGCGCCACTCGACCGATGACGACAGCCGCTGCGCCGCCTTAATGGTGGCTTGCGAGGTCTTCAGGGCTTGCTCCGCCTCGGCCAGCTGAGCGCGAGCCACATCCCAGCGGGCGGACAATGCATCGAACTCCAGTTGCAGATGATGGTGCGCGGCTTGTGCCTCGAGGGCGCGCTCGAGGTCGGCGTGCAGCCGGCCGTTGGCACGCTTCAGCTCGTCGGTTGCGGCTTGCAGGCCGTTGATCCGTGCAACCGCGCCCTCCTGTTCTACCTTCAGCGCGGCGACCTCCGCGTCGCGGGACGCGATGGTCGCGTGCGCCGTGGCGAGCTGCGCGGCGATGCGGTCGCGATCCGCGGTGGCGTTGGTCTGGCTACGCGTGAGGTCCATCAGGCGGGCGGTCAGGTCCTGTCGCTCTCGATCCAGCGCCTCGTACGCGGTCTGCAGGGTGGCATGCGAGGTGACGATGTGCTCCAACTCTTTGACCCGAGCGGCATGCTGGTCGGCGACGTTGCGCTGCTCGGCAACCTCGCTCTCCAGCACCGCGGCGCGGCTCCGGTGCCGACTGATCTCGTTTTCGGTCTGCTCGAGTAACTTCTGATTCCGGGCGAGCACCCGTCCCTGTTGCCGGTGAGCCTTGAGGAGCTCGGCGAGATCCTGGCGCAAGCGAGCCCGGGTGGTAGTGGCCTCTTCGAACTGCAGCTGCAAGGGTCGGCCGTCGGGGGCGGCGTCGCCTGTCCGCCGCGCCTGGGTGGATGAGGGAATCACCTTCGGCTGCGGGGCGACGGCCGGTGGTGTTTTCGGGGCTGCGGGAGGCAGCGCCGGCTTATCCCCGGGGTTTCGCCGCCGAGTGAATGACCAGCTCGGCATCGGTCAGTCCGCCGTGGCGCCCTGCGCCGCATCGCCGCCGGTACGGCCGCTCTGTCCCTCGATCACCTGGAGGCCGCTCTGACCGAAGACCTCGGTGGCAAAGTCTTCACCATTGGCTTTCAACCTGGGGAGCAGCTTGGGCACGACGCCCGTCCACCGGAACGCCCCCAGGACATTGCCCTCCTCGTCGATGCCGGTCTGGTCGAAGAGACAGATGTCCTGCAGCTGGATCTGATTGCCATTGATACCGGTGATCTCGGAGATATGCGTCACGACGCGTCGCCCGTCGCGCAGCCGGGCCTGCTGCACCAGCAGGGTGATGCCGCCGACGATCTGTTCACGGATGGCCTGGAATGGCAGATCGGAGCCACCCATGATCACCATGGTCTCGATCCGGTTGATCGCATCCTTTGGACTGTTGGCGTGCACCGTGGTCATGCTTCCATCGTGGCCAGTGTTCATCGCCTGGAGCATGTCGAGGGTTTCGGCGGCGCGGCATTCGCCGACCACGATGCGGTCCGGCCGCATCCGCAGGGCGTTGACGACGAGGTCCCGGATGGCGATCGCGCCGCGCCCTTCGACGTTGGCGCTCCGCGCTTCCAGCGTGACCAGGTTGCGCTGGCGGAGCTGCAGCTCAGCTGTGTCCTCCACCGTCACCACCCGCTCCGTGTCCGGGATGAAGTTCGAGAGGACGTTGAGGGTCGTCGTCTTGCCCGACCCGGTGCCGCCGCTGACCACCATGCTGATCCGCGACCGAACACAAGCGCGGATGAAGTTCGCCATGTCGTGGTTCAGCGTTCCGAAGTTGACGAGGTCCTGCACCTTGTACGGCACCCGCGAAAACTTCCGGATGGTGATGCTCGAGCCTTGAACGGCCAGCGGGGGAATCACGATATTCACGCGGGAGCCGTCGGGAAGGCGGGCGTCGACCATGGGCGAGGACTCGTCGACCCGCCGGCCAATCCGGGCGACGATCCGATCGATGACCTTGCGCAGCTCGCGTTCGTTCTCAAAGACCAGCTCGGACTGGCCGATCCGACCGCGGCGCTCGGTGAAGATCGTCTTTGGCCCGTTGACCATGATTTCGCTGACTTCCGGGTCCTCGAGTAGGGACTCGAGCGGACCCAGCCCGAGGACGTCATGCAGGATCAGCTCGGCGAGCTCGGCACGGTCGTGCTTCGTCAGCTTGAGCTTGGCCTCATCGCAGTACTCGTCGGTGAGCTCGGCGATGCGGCGCTGGATCACGTCGCTGCTAACGGTGTCTGAGTTTTGACCGAGGGCCGCGATCAGGCGTTCATGAATGGTCCTCTTGATGGCGTCAACGTTCGGGATGCGCGCCGCGATGTTCTGCGGCTTGACGACCAGGCTGGACAGATCCGGCAGTGGCGCGGAGTCGCCCTTGTCCGGCTTCTCCGGAAGCTTGCCTTTGTTGAGTTTGTCAACGAGCAGCATGGGGTCCTCCTGATTTCATCAGCAACGCGGGGCCGTACCGGGGAGCGTAGCCTGCGCCGGCCCCCCCTCTTATCCGCCGGTCAGCCCCTCTTTGGGCCGAACGGCCGATACCCGGCGCAAGCCTCTCCGTTAGCAAAACGTGCGTTACGCTTGATTCCGTCGCAGGCCCCCACCCCGCCCTCTCCCCGAGGGGGAGGGAAACCGAAAGCCGTTAGCTGGCCTTGCGCTCTGGAAACTCGTCGAGCAGGCCATGCTGGGTCGCCCACACGGCGGCCTGCGCCCGCGAGCTGAGATTCAGCTTGCTGAGGATGTTGGAGATGTGGTGCTTCACCGTCTTGTCCGACAGAAAGAGGTCGGCCGCGATCTGTTTGTTGGTCTTGCCGTGGGCGGCCAGCCGGAGCACTCGCTTTTCCTGGTCGGAGAGCGCCGCGCGGGCGACCTCGTCGGTGCTGGCGGCCATTTTCCGGATCCGTTCGAGCACCTTGCGCGTCACCTCCGGATCGAGCAGTGAGCGGCCCTCGGAAACGGCGATCACGGCATCGATCAGACCAGCCTTGTTGATCTCTTTCAAAAGGTAGCCCGACGCCCCGGCCATGATGGACTCGTAGACCGCATCCTCGTCGGCATACGAGGTCAGCATGATCACCTTGCTCCCCAAATTGCGCCCCAGGATCTCGCGGCAGGCATCGATCCCACTGCCGCCCGGCATCCGGACATCGAGCAGGACGACATCGGGACGCAGCAGCGCGGCCTGGTAGACGGCATCCTGCGGGGAGGCTGCCTCGCCGACGACCCGGATTCGCGGGTCGGATTCGAGGATCGACCGCAGCCCAAGCCGGATCATCTCGTGGTCGTCCGCGATCAGCAGGCGAACCGTTCCGGTGTTCATCGGCTGTACGGAAACACCGCCTCCAGCCGGGTCCCCGCGTCTGGCGCACTCTCCAGTGCCAACGTGCCGCCGAGCTCGCGCACGCGCTCCTCGATGTTCGCCAGGCCGTGGCCCTGCTGGATCGCCCGCGCCGGCCTCGCATCGACGTCGAACCCATGGCCATCGTCCTCGATCACCAGCCGGGCCCCACTGGTGCCGAAATCGAGCAAGACCGTTGCGCGCGTGGCCTCCGCGTGCTTGTAGATGTTGGCCAGGGTTTCCTGGATGATGCGGAAGAGCGCGATCGAGATCGCGGGCGACAGCGCATCCTCGGCGGGCGCGCCCACCTCCGCCTCAACCGGGATTCCGGTCGCCTCCTGGAACTGGCGGCAGAGATCGAGCACCCACTGGCCGATCTCTTTCTCCTTCATGATGATCGGCCGTAACTGGTAGATGAAGGTCCGCATTTCCGAGAGAACGTGGTTGGTCTGCTGGATGGAACTGGTCAGCACCGGTGCGACGGCGCCGGGTTGCTCGACAACCAGGTCGCGCGCATGCTCGAGCTGCAGCCCCAACGCGTAGACGTACTGGACGAGGCCGTCGTGCATATCACGGGCGATGCGGTTGCGTTCAGCGACCACCACCATCTCGTTTTGCTGGTCCTGAACGCGCGCTTGCAGCCGCAGCCGCTCCATACCGAGCGCGACCTGGCGACCGATCTCGTCCAGCAACTCCACCTCGCCGGGGGTCAGGCGGTCGGGATCGGCGAAGCCGACGACCAGGGTGGCAATCATGCGGCCCTGCCAGCGCACCGGAACGGCTGCCAGCGCCTGCGCCTCGCTGTGCGACCAGAAGGCGTCATCGAAGAGTGGTGGTCGGGCCGTCCGCTGCACCAGGAGCGGCCGGGCCGCCTCCTGGAGGGCAGCCATCAGCGGCAGCGCCGTCACCGGCTGACTGCGAAGTAACTCCAGGCCGAAGGCCGGCGGATCCGCGGCATCGAATGCCGCCTCTATGATCTCGCCCTCCTCGTCTGGCAGGATGATGGCGGCGGCAGTGGCGCGCATGGCAAAGGCCACCTGTTTAACGGCCCGCTGGAGCAATTCCGTCGTCGTAACCGCCTCACTCCCAGCCTGAGCCGTGGCGAGGAGGGCTTCCGCGCGGCGCCGCGAGGCGCGTTCGGTCTCGAAGAGGCGGGCGTGGTCGATCGCCACCGCGGCCTGGCTGGCGATCGCCTCCACCAGGCGCTGATGTTCGGGACCGAATGGCTCCTTGGCGCCCCGGACCAGAACCAGGGCGCCCAGCAGGTTGTCCTGCGCTCGCAGTGGCGCGGCGAGCACGGTCTTGGCCCGGCGCTCGGGACCGGTCACCTTGTAGCGGGCGTCTTTCGAGGAGTCCTGGATCAACGCCGTCGCACCATGACGGACGACCCAGCCGACGACGCCCTCGCCAACCTGGAAGCTCTTCACCTCTTTGAGCGCGACCGGGACACCCAGGGCCGCTTTCACGTGCAGCTCGCGCCGGGCGTCGTCGAGCAGAAAGATGGTGGCCGCGTCGAAGGCGACCAGGGCATTCATCCGCTCCAGGATCTCCTTGAGCGTACGGTCGAGGTCGAGCGAGGTGCTGAGGGCGGCGCTGACCTGCGTCAGCAGCCGGTACGAGGGGGCCGGGGTGGGGCTGCCGCCCGCGATCACACGGAGCCGGCCCGGTTCGACCTTACGCGCACGCTCCGTCATGGGCCGCACAATAGGTGACGGGCGCGAAGGCGAAGTCATGCCGGAGTGACAATCTCGTTACACCGAACCGCCTCAAACGCTCGCATGGCACTCACGTCTCAAACGCTCGTATGGCACTAAAGCGCCACTCGCGTGGGGCGACGCCCCGAGCGCCGCTCGCGTGGGCCGGCGGGCCCGCCCCCCTGCCTCATGGATTATTAATGAGCCCTCGATAAACTGGAGGCGTGAGGCGGCGCGGCGCGGTACTCCTTATTGCTGCCGCCTTGCTCGTCGCTTGCGATCCGGTTGTCGCCAAGCCCGCCGGGCCGAACGCGGGGTCGGCGCTCGAGCTCATGTTCGAGAACAAATACGCCGCGGCCACCTCCCAACTCCAGGACCTCATCCGCGCTCATCCGCAGGACGCGAAGGACCATGCCAGCTACGCGCTGGTCCTGAACTACCAGACCAAACAGAAGCCCGCGCTCGACGAGGCCCTCAAGGCGCAGAAGCTCGCCCCAAAAGACGGCTTCGTACTCACCGTCCTGACCCGGGTCGAAGATTGGAACAACGACCTCCCGTCGGCGGCACGAGACGGTGCCGCCGCGGTCAAGGCCGCGCCGAACTCGGCGCTCGCCCGAGCGTTTTACGGGGAAGCACTCGCGGACGTGGGCCGATACGACGAGGCGCAGCAGCAGCTCACCAAAGGCCAGGACCTCGCCAAGAAGGGGTCGGCCTACGACCGAGGCGAGGTCGAACGGAACTGGGGCAACTACTATCGCGACAAGAAGGACTACACGCAGTCGCTCAATCACCTCAAGCTGGCTGCCAGCGCCCAGCCGAAATGGGTGGAACGGCTGCTGGAACTCGCACGCTTTTCGATTGCCCGGCAGGACTTGAACGCCGCCACCGACTTCCTGAAACGGGCGGCGACCCTCACACCCGACGACGCTGGCTTGCGCGAACAGCTCGGCGACGTCGCCCTTTTTGCCCAGGACTACAGCGTGGCGAAGGCGGCCTACGAGGCGGCGCTCAAACTGCAGCCGCGCAGTGCCCTCGACCTCAAGATGCTCGGCGAGTTCGCCGTCGCCGTGGACAAGGATTCGACCGCCGCAGCCAAGGATGAGCGCGCCGCGATCTCGGCCGAACCAACCGACGACGAGGCGGGCGCCTACCTGGTGGCCGTGCTGCGATACCTGGCCAAGGACGAAACCGCAGCCATGCAGGCGGCCACGCAGACCGTCGCGCCGGGCGGGTCAAGCACCGCACCTGCCGCCACCTTCGTCGATCTCGACAAGGCCGCCCTCGACCGGCAGGCTGTGGCCCTCGATACCGTGAATCGTTACCGGCGGCTGGCTGGCCTGACGCCGGTGAGCAGCACGCCGGTTGTTCATCAGGCGGCGCTGGCGCACGCCTTCTACACCTTCTTCAACGGTGCGCTGCCGAGCATTCGCGACCTGGGCATCCACAAGGAGGAGGCGAGCGGCCAGGGATACACCGGGGACAACGTCCTGAGCCGGGCGCAACACTTCGGCTACCCGCAACGTTCCATGGCCGAGGTCATCACCCATCGGACCGAGCCCGCGGGCGCGGTGGCCGACTGGATCGACTCCGTCTACCACCGCTTTCCGCTGCTGCGGGCGGATCTGGTGGAGCTGGGCTACGGCGATGCCTACCTCGGACCGATGACCGTCCAGGTGATGGACATGTCGTACCGCGAGCGTGCCACCGGACGGATCATCGTGTATCCCGCGGCCAATCAGGTCAGTGTGCCGACCGCCTTCAGCGGCAACGAAATCCCGGACCCAGCGCCGAACGCCAGTTACCCGATCGGCTACCCCGTGACCGCCACCTTTGATCGGAACGCGACGGTGACGGTCGGCGGCTTCCACCTGCGCGATCCAGCGGGAGCGGACCTGCCCGGGGTCATGCTGCTACCGAACCAGCCCGACATGGAGAATTCGTTCGCCTACATGGCCAACGTCCCACTCAAATCCGGCACCACCTACACCGCCGACCTGACCTACACGCTGAACGGCAAAGCCGGCCACACCGTCTGGAAGTTCACGACCGTGCTTGGCGCCAGCCCGACCGCGCAGTCCCAGACCGCTGCCGCGGAATTGCGTTAGCCCACTCAGCCCGGAGGCGGGCAAGCGTGAACCGAACTCGGGCACTAGCTCAGTAGCGGCCCATCTCCTTATGGTGAACACAAGGAGGTGAGCAATTGGCGTCGTCGAGATTGCGCCGCCAGGCAGGTAACGGGTCGTCCGCCAGCGTGGTCGCCATCTTCGCCATGGTTGTCATCGTGCTTATCCTGCTGCTGGCCTGGTACGGCTTCTTTGGCAGCGGGCATTGGTTCGGTTCGGGCGGCGGCAGCGGCGTGAACGTCACGATTCACACCACCCCCTGAGGTCACCGCCAGCTGATGAAGAAGGGCTGACTCCAGGCCCGGGCGCCGTCGTCGCGAACCGCCTCGATCCGGACGTAACCTTCATTACCGGTGACCCGGTAGGATCCCGAGTTCGTGCTGACAGTTCGTAGCAGCCGGCCGCCGCGCCCGATGAAACGTAGGCTGGACCCGGGCACCGCCTCAGCCGTGATCGTCGACCCGGCAACGGCCAAGTCGGTGAACTCGGCACCCGTGGATGCCACGAATGCCCCGCGACGCAGCGAGCTCAGCAGTGACAGCGGATCGTCGCTGGCGGCGAGCACGCTGATCCAGGCGCTGCCGATGGCCGGATCGTTCACACCGCTCGCGTCGTCACCGGCAAAGGCGAAGACTCGATTTCCGGCTGAGAGGAGCCGGTCCCACAACGGCGTGGCATCTGCCGCGCCCGCCCCTCCGAGCGCCAGCCGCGTGTCATAGACCTCCAGTCCGTAGAGGCCGCGAAGACCCATGACGGCGAGGAGCGATTGGGGCTTTGCCGGCGACAATGGCGCCGCTAGAACCGGAAGTCCGCCATCGGCCGCGATCCAGTCGATCGCAGCTTGCAGCGACTGGGCCGGTAGCCAGTGATCAATGCCGATCGCGAGCAGGTCGGCAAAGGGGTAGGTCGCGCCCACGGTCGGCACGCCCGGAAGGGCACGGCTGCCATACTCCTCCGGCCAGGTGTAGGTGTTCATGT
>WNFW01003931.1_pt1 | contig 10390 bp, 10 predicted proteins | sample 5400131 | NCBI WGS metagenome assembly WNFW01 (sample SAMN13153362, study PRJNA577476) | soil metagenome | isolation source: 20 cm soil or saprolite under grassland replicate 1 | place: USA:California | collected 2016-06-15
CGACGAGTCGAAGGCCACGAAGCGGCCGTCGGCGCTGAGCGAGAGCCGGGAGGTGTAGGTCGCGATCACCCACTCGGTGACGCGGGTCCCCCGGTCGTGGACGAATATGCCCCGCTGCCCCTCGGGTGTGAGGTTGGTGGCAGTGGAGACGAAGGCCACGAAGCGGCCGTCGGCGCTAAGCGAGACCGCCCCGAGTCCGCCGCCGATACGGCCGCTGTGAGAGTTCCCCTGGTTCCCCGCCGTGTCGACGCTGACCCGCTCGGTGGTGCCCGTCTGCCGGTCGTGGACAAACACGTCGTCAGCCCCATTGGTGTCCCCGGGCACGAGGTCGGAGGCGTTAGAGGCGAAGGCCACGAACCGGCCATCGGCGCTGATCGACGGCCGCAGGTACATAGAGTACGGGCCGAGGGTCGCTGGGATGCGCTCGGTGGTTTGGGCGGGGGCCCCCGCTGGCGTCGCCAGGAGGGCCAGGACTCCCGTGAGAAGGAGGAGGATGACTGCCCCGAGGCGATAACGAGTCGCCCACCGCACTGCGGGTCGCATGTTGCGCCTCCTACGAGACGGCCGCGTTGGAGGATTAGTTTTTTCGCTGACGGGAACAAAGAGTGCTGTTTCTATCGATAGTCCGCAATGAGGCGAACACCTGGACGCAGTGAGGCGGAATCCCGCTGAGGGAAATCCCCGAGAAGAGGGTGGAAGTCCCGCGGGCGTCTCCCTAGTCGAGCAGCTCGGCGACGGTCGTGAGCTCGTAGCCGGCGCCGGTGAGCCCGTCGAGCATCGCGGGGAGCGCGGCGAGCAGGCGCTCGGGCGCCGCCGGCGTCCCCTCGGCATCGTGCAGGTTCACGATGGCGCCCGGCTGGGCTCGATCGAGGACGTGGCGCACCTGTCGCTCGGCCGCCACGGGACGGAGGCCCTCGGGCTGGATGGACCAAAATACGAGGCGCTCGCCGTGCCTCCGGAGCGCGCCGAAGAGCGCCACGTTCACCATGCCCCAGGGCGGTCGGAAGTGACGGGGCTCGCGGCCGGCGAGCTCGGCGAGGACCTCGTGCGCGCGCGCCACCTCGCGCTCGGTCGCCTGCGGGCCGCGGAACCAGAGGCTCCGATGCGACCAGGCGTGGCTCGCGACCTCATGGCCCTCGCCGGCGATCCGCCGCACGGTCTCGGGCGCGCGCGCGGCGCGCTCGCCGACGAGGAAGAACGACGCGCGCGCGTGCTGCTGTGCCAGGAGCTCGAGCACCCGCGGCGTGAAGTCGCGGTCGGGGCCATCGTCGAAGGTGAGCGCGATGCGCCGGCGCGTCCCGGGGCCGCGCCAGACGCAGGCCGGCGTCAGCAGGTGGGCGCCCCACGCGTAGGCCACCCACGCGCCTGCGACGCCGAGCGCGAGCCGGGCGAGGAGCATGGCCCTCATGCTACCTTCTGGGCCCTGCGGCGCGAAGCGGGTTGACGGGCGCGCGCCGAGTGTGTAAGGTCTCGGCCACGGACGATTAGCTCAGTTGGCAGAGCGCTGGCCTCACATGCCAGAGGTCACTGGTTCGAGTCCAGTATCGTCCACCATTATGAAGGTCTCGATTTTCTTTGACGGGCAGAACTTCTACCGCTCCCTCACGCGGTACGAGGACACGCTCCGTGTGGACTACGACCGGCTCGCCGCCTGGATCACCCAGCAGGTCGGTGGGCCGAGCGCGCTCTTCTCCGGCGCCTATTACTACGTCGGGCTCTCGGCCGACGCGCCGCCCGCCGTCGAGGGATTCCTCAAGGGGCTCGAGCTCCGGCCGGGCTACTTCGTCAAGCGCGAGCCGCGCGTGCGGCGCAGCGGCCGCTGCCCACACTGCGGCGCCGAGTACGAGTACTCGACGGAGAAGCGCGTGGACACGAGCTTGGTCGCCGACCTGATCCAGTACGCGGCGAGCGCGGCGTTCGACGCGGCCGTGCTCGTCTCGGGCGACGACGATTTCGTGCCGGCCGTCGAGGCGGTGAACGCGCTCGGCAAGCAGGTATGGGTCGCGACCTGGTCGGCCGAGGAGCTCTCGAAGGATCTCCGGGTGCGCTGCTTTGGCCACCTCCACCTGAGCGAGGGCGTCGCCGCGTTCCGCGCCGAGCGGGCGCGGGTCCACGAGCGGGCGCCCGGGCGTGCCGCGCCCTCGCGCCTCGCGCGCGCCGCCGCCGCGGCCGCACCGGCCTCCGAGGCCGAGCTCGAGCGCGGGCTGGCCGAGCTCCAGCGCGCGGAGGCCCGGCTGCCGCACGTGAGCCGCGGCTACTTCGTCATGCGCTGGAAATCGCACCAGCTCCCGCAGGTCGGCGCCGAGCGCGAGGCGCTCGTCCAGCAGCTTCTCGACGCGGGCCGGATCGAGGAGTTCCAGGTGCGGGACGTCGAGGGGCGGCTGGTGACGGCGATCCGCAGCCGTGCGCGGGACGGCGCCCTCCGCGAGCCCAGCGGCGACGTCGCGCTGCCGGGGTAGGGCGCGTGCCGCGGCGGGCTAGGGGCCGACGATCCGGTTCAGGAGCCTCGTCACCGCGTCGTTGAGCGCCTCGGTGGGCGTGCGCCGCCGCGACTCGCGAGGGTTCGTGCAGTCGGCGTCGAGGTCGTAGACCTCGAGCCCGCCGCTCTTCGCCTCTACCGCGACCCGCGTGGCGCCGTCGCTCGCGCGGACCACGCTCACGGCCTGGCTCCAGACCGTGGCGGGCGCGCGGAACGGGCGCCGCGTCCCGTCGCAGAAGACCGCCTGGGCCGGACGGATAGCCTGCACGTGGACGGAGACCGCGTGGTCGGCCCCGAGCAGGCGTGCTTTCCCGAGCATCGCGGCTGCGTCGAGCTTCGCGTCGCGCTCGCGGAGGACCACGACGTCCTTGGCGAGCACGGCCCGGCTGTTCAGACCGTCGAGCAGGGCGCCCTCGTAGTCGGCGATCTCCGCCTGCCGTTCCTTGGCGTCGAAGTCCGACGCGAACTCGAAGCGGACGAAGAAGACGGGCTGGCGGATCTGCTCGGGCTTGAAGTCGGCGACGCGCACCGGCCCCCCGCGGCCGGAGGGGCCGTCGGCGCCGGAAGCGCACGCGGCGCCGACGAGCGCCAGGGCGGCCAGCCCGACAGCCCTCCGCATGGCGCCAGGGTATCATTGGCGCCATGACGCTCGCGCGCCGGCTCGCCGCCTTCGCCGCGGGCCTGCGGTTCGAGGACATTCCCCGCGCGGTCGTCGAGAGTGTGCGTCTGCGCGCCCTCGACGTCCTCGGGATCGCGCTCGCCGCGTCCACGACCGAGGTCGCGCCGTCGCTCTACGGAGCGCTCGAGGCGTGGGGCCGCGAGGGCGGCGCCTGCACCGTGGTGGGCGCCAAGCGCGCCGCGCCGGCGCCGTTCGCGGCGCTCGTCAACGGCGCGCTCGCCCACGGGCTCGACTTCGACGACACCCACGCCGCCTCGATCACGCACGCCTCGGCGGTCGTCCTGCCCGCGGTGCTGGCGGTCGGCGAGGCGGCGGGCGCCAGCGGCCGCGCCGCGGTCACGGCCGTCGTCGCGGGGCTCGAAGCCATCACGCGGCTCGGCATGGCGGCGCCAGGCGAGTTCCACGCCCGCGGTTGGCACGCGACCGCGGCCTGCGGCCCCTTCGCCGCGGCCCTCGCCGCGGGCACGCTCGACTCACTCGACGAGGCACGGCTCACGGCGGCCCTCGGCGTCGCGGGCAGCTTCGCCTCGGGTCTCCTCGAGTTCCTGGAGGACGGGTCGTGGGTCAAGCGTCTCCACCCCGGCTGGGCCGCGCACTCGGGCCTCGTCGCGGCGGCGCTCGCGCGCGGCGGGTTCAGCGGACCTGAGACTGTCCTCGAGGGCCGGTTCGGCTTCTACCGGACCTTTCTCGGACAGGCGCCGGACGCGACGCCCTTCGAGACGCTCGGCACGGCGTGGGAGACCCTCCGGATCGGCTTCAAGCCGTACCCGTGCTGCCACTACAACCACGCCTACCTCGACTGCGCGCTGGAGCTCCGGCGCGCCCACGGTCTGGCACCGGAGATGATCGAGCGCATCGAGTGCCGGGTGCCCGCGGGCGAGATCCCGATCGTCTGCGAGCCGCGCGAGCTGAAGCTCCGCCCGCGCACAGCGTACGAAGCACAGTTCAGCCTGCCGTACGGGATCGCCGCGGCACTGCTCGACGGCCGCGTCGGCCTGGAGACTTATGCGCCCGCGCGCCTGGCCGATCCGCGGCTCCTCGCGCTGGCCGCGCGCGTCAGCCACGTGGTGGATCCGGACTCGCGCTTCCCAGAGGGATTTCCGGGCTGGATCCGGCTGACGCTGCGGGATGGCCGGAATCTGGAAGCGCGGCAGCCGGACGGCCGTGGCGGCGCGGGGCGGCCCCTCGATCCGCTATCGGTGGTGGAGAAGTTCCGCGACAACGCCGGCCGAGCCGTCGCCCCGGCAGCGCTCGCGCGCATCGAGCGCGCCGCGCTCGGGATCGACGCGCTCGACGACGTCGGCGCGCTCATGAGGCTCCTGCACGCGTGATATATTGGATGCATGCGATATCTGATCGCGCTCGTACTGGCGCTCGTCGTGGTGACGCCTGCTGCGGCGCAACAGGTGGACATCAAGAAGCCGGCGCCCGCGCCGGCGCGCGAGCGGAGCCGCGAGCCCGGCGTGATCGAGCCGGGCCTGTCGCGCGAGGAGCGTCCGGTCGACGCCGACAACTTCCCTCCGCACGGTGGCCGGGTGCCGTATCAGCCGGGCTTCGTCCGCGGGCTCTCGACCAAGACGGAGACGGGTCGCGTCGGCATCGCCGGCTGGACGGCCCCGAGCGTGCCGGTGGGCGGCCAGGCGGGCGGCTGGCTCGAGCACAACGGCTGGTTCGCGATCGGCTTCTCCGCCACCTGGGGCGCCCCGCCTCAGGTACCCGCGCGTACCGCTCCCTGAGCGGATGACCGCGCCTCGCTGGCCCGGTGGTGCGCGCGCCGCGTGCGCCTTCACCTTCGATCTCGACGCCGAGACGCTGTGGATGGCACGCGGCGTTTCCGAGCCGGTCGCGCTCTCGCAGGGCCGGTTCGGGCCGGTCGAGGCGCTGCCGCGGATCCTCGACCTTCTCCGTGCCGCGGAGATCCACGTCTCGTTCTTCGTTCCCGCCTGGGTGGCCGAGCGCTATCCCGACGCGCTCGCCGCGATCGTCGGCGGCGGCCACGAGGTCGGCTGTCACGGCGACGTGCACGAGCGCGTGACGGACCTCGACGGCGCCGCGGAGGAGAAGATCCTGCTGCGCTCGGTGGAGGTCCTGACGCGACTCGCGGGGCGGAGGCCCGTCGGCTACCGCGCGCCCGCCTGGCAGCTCTCGGAGCGGACGCTCGGGCTCCTCGCGCGTCACGGCTTCGCGTACTCGTCGAACATGATGGACCGCCTCGTGCCCTACCTGCACGACGCGGTCGACGGGGCGTCGGTGGTCGAGATCCCGGTGTCGTGGGTGCTCGACGACGCGCCCTACTTCCTCTTCACCGGCCAGCGCGCGATCCAGCCGCCGGGGCCGGTGCTCCAGGGCTGGCTCACCGAGTTCGACGGCATCTGCGAGGTCGGCGGCGTGGCGAACTTCACGTTCCACCCGCAGCTCATCGGGCGGCCCTCGCGCTTCGCCTGCCTCCGCGAGCTCGTCGAGCACGCGAAGCGGACGCCGCGCGTGTGGATCGCGCGTCTGGACGAGATCGCGGCGCACTGGCGGCGCCTCGCCTGATGGCCTGGCTCCGCGGCAATCTCCACGCCCACACCACCTGGTCGGACGGCGTCAAGTCGCCGGCGGACCTGATCGCGGAGTACGAGGCGCGCGGCTACGACTTCCTGGCGATCACGGACCACGAGAACCTCATTCCGACGAGCTACTGGCGGTCGCTCCCGCAGCTCCCCTCACGCCTGCTCCTCTTCCACGGCGTCGAGCTGAACTGGCCCGTCGACGTCGGCGGCGAGGTGCACGAGCAGCACGTCGGCAAGGTGCTGGGCGACCGCGAGACGCTCCACGTCCTGAACCACCCGGCGCGCTACAGGCTCTCGGTCGCCGGCACGATCGAGCGCGCGCGTCGGATCGGGCGCGACGGCCTCGCGCTCGACGCCGTCGAGGTCACCGACACCGGCCAGCACCGGCCCCTCTACGCGTCGGGCGAGATCCCGCTCGTGAAGATCGCGACGGACGACGCGCACTGGTCGGCGCACTTCGCGCGCGCGTGGATCGAGGTGGACGCCCCGCGCGACCGCGACGCGATCATCCGCGCGATCCGGGCGGGCGACTTCCGGCTGGGGTTCGCTCCGTGATCCGCATAGGCCACAGCCCCGACCCCGACGACGCGTTCATGTTCTACGCGCTCACGACGGGCAAGGTGACGATCCCCGGCGTCGCGATCGAGCACGTCCTGGAGGACATCGAATCGCTCAACCGCCGGGCGCGGACGGCGGAGCTCGAGGTCACGGCGGTGTCCTTCGCGACGTACCTCCTGATCGCCGACCAGTACCGGATGATGGACCCGGGCGCCTCGATGGGGAAGGGCTACGGCCCGATCCTCGTCGCGCGCGAGCCCATCGACCCGCGCGAGCTGCCCGAGCGCGTCGTCGCGATCCCGGGCAAGCACACGACGGCGGCCTTGCTGCTCCGGCTCTACGTCGGCGACCCGCCGCTGATCGAGGTCGCGTTCGATAAGATTCCTCAGGCTGTTCTTGAAGGACAGGCAGACGTCGGCCTGTTGATTCATGAGGGACAGATCACCCACCGTCAGCTGGGGCTCGTGAAGGTCCTCGACCTCGGCGAGGCCTGGCAGCGCGACACGAGCCTGCCGCTCCCCCTCGGCGTCAACGTGATGCGCCGGGACCTCGGCGAGACGCTCCACCGGCAGCTCTCGCAGGGTCTCCGCGACTCGATCGCCTGGGCGCACGCCCACGTGGACGAGGCGCTCGAGTACGCCATGCGCTACGGGCGAGGCATTGACAAGGAGACCTGCCGGAAGTTCGTGCTGATGTACGTGAACGACTACACGCTGGCGCTAGGCCGCGACGGGCGCGCGGCCATCGAGCGGCTCTTCGGCGAGGCGCAGAAGAAGGGGCTCATCGCCGCGGTGCCGGTGATCGATCCGATTTAATTTAACTTCGCCGTCGGGGCGCCTTCGCCGGGCCTCCGGCGCCCGACGTTCGGGCACTCAACGCGTCGCTACCAGGTCTTGACGGTCTCGTAGGTCGTCGTGCGCTGGACGGGCGTGAAGCCCGCCTCGCGAATCAACGTCACGATCTCCTCGACGGTGATGGTGTTGACGTAGTCGGCCGCCCGGTGGACGTTCTCCTCGAAGAGCGTGCCCCCCCAGTCGTCAGCGCCGAAGTGGAGCGCGATCTGGCCGGCGCGCTTGCCCTCCGAGAACCACGACGCTTGGACGTGCGGGAAGTTGTCGAGGTAGAGGCGCGCGGCCGCGAGCATGCGCAGATAGGTGTTGGGCCCCTTGTACTGCTTGATCCACTTCTCGAGGAGCGTGTTCCCCGGCTTGAACGACCAGGGGACGAAGGCCGTGAACCCGCCGTGGAGATCTTGAAGATCGCGGATCGCGTCGAAGTGGTCGAGGAGGTCGTCGGGGCCCTCGACGTGGCCGTACATCATCGTCGCCGTGGACTTGAACCCGCGCCGGTGCGCCTCGCGGTGGACCTCGAGCCAGGCGCCGGGACCGCCCTTCTTGGGCTCGATCCGCCGGCGCACGCGCTCCGAGAGGACCTCGGCCCCGCCGCCGGGGAGCGTCCGCTGACCGGCCTCCCAGAGCCGGTCGAGCACCTCGCCGACGCCGAGGCCGCTCACCTGCGCGACGGTCTGGATCTCGGAGGCGGTGAAGAAGTGCGGCGTCACGCCGGGGAAGCGGCGGCGCGTCTCGCTCACGAGGGTCGTGTAGTAGTCGAGCGGCAGCGCCGGGTTGTGGCCGCCCTGGAGGAGCACCGTCGTCGCGCCCTTCTTGGCCGCGAACTCGACCTTGGCGAGCACCTCCTCGACGCTGAGCGTGTAGGCCTCGGGATCACCGGGCTTGCGGTAGAAGGCGCAGAACTGGCAGTCGGTGACGCAGACGTTGGTGTAGTTCGGGTTCGAGTCGATGACGAAGGTGACGGCGCGGTCCGGGATCCGCGCGAACCGGACCTCCTGGGCGAGCGCGCCCAGCTCGAGGAGCGGCGCGTCCGTGAGGAGCCAGCGGCCCTCGTCGCGATCGAGGCGCTTGCCGTTGAGCGCCTTCTCGCGAATGGAGGCCTCCGGCGCGCGACGGTCGGGCGGACCACCCGCTAGCTCCATGTCTGGAGGACGTTGTAGAGGGCGTCGCGCTCGACCGGGACCTTGCCGGCGTCGCGGATCATGCGGAAGAGCTGCTCGCGCGCGAGCCCCGCCGGCGTCTGCGCGCCGGCCATGTGCTGCACGCGCTCGTCCTCGAGGGTGCCGTTGACGTCGTCGGCGCCGAAGTGGAGGGCGATCGACGCCGTCTCCTCGCCCAAAAGGACCCAGTAGGCCTCCACGTGAGGAAAGTTGTCGAGGAGCAGGCGCGCCGCGGCGATCGTGCGCAGGTTGTCGGCCGGCGGCGTGGGGCGGGGCACGAGCTTCGTCGTCCCGACCTGGTAGGGCAGGGGGATGAAGGTGAGGAAGCCGCCCGAGGCGTCCTGCTGCTCGCGCAGGCGCAGCAGGTGGTCCACGCGCTCCTCGAGCGTCTCGATGTGACCATAGAGCATCGTCGCGTTCGTCCGGATGCCGAGCGAGTGGGCGAGGCCGTGGATCTCGCACCAGCGCTCGGCGTCCGCCTTGCCCGTGTACTTGAGGAGCTTCGCCACGCGCGCGGAGAAGATCTCGGCGCCGCCGCCGGGCATGGTCTGGAGGCCCGCGGCCTTCAGGCGGTTCAGCACCTCGCGGGGCTCGAGCTTCCAGCGCCGGCAGAAGTAGTCGATCTCCGCCGCGGTGAACGCCTTGATCTGGACGTCGGGGCGCGCGGCGTGCAGCGCCGCGATGATCCGCTCGTAGTACTCGAACGGCCAGTCGGGGTGATGGCCGCCCACGATGTGGACCTCGCGGATCTCGTCCTTCACCATGCCGACGATGTCCTCGATCGTGTACTCGAACGCGCCCGCCTCGCCGGGCTTGCGCGCGAAGCCGCAGAAGGCGCACGAGAGCACGCAGACGTTCGTGGGCGAGATGTAGCGATTGATGACGAAGTAGACGCGGTCGCCCTCGCGGCGGGATTTCGCATGGTCGGCCATGCGGCCCACGCCCAGGAGGTCGTCGGTCTCGAAGAGGAGGACGCCGTCGTCGCGGCCGAGGCGCTGGCCGGTCAGAACCTTGTCCCAGACGGGGGCCAAGCGAATGTCGGCAAAGTGCAAATCCACACCTCCAGGGTCGCGCGTCGGATTATATCCAGGGGCCGCGAAGGGTGTCGAGGTTTTCCTGTCGCGGCATGGCGCAAGGATGCTATTCTCCAGGCGATTTCGTCAATGCTTCGCACGACGATCGCGGGGAGCCTGCCGAAGCCGTCCTGGCTCGCGACGCCGCGGACGCTCTGGGCGCCGTGGAGCCTCGCGGGCGCGGCGCTCGCCGAGGGCAAGCGCGACGCCGTGCTTGCGGCGCTCAAGGAGCAGGAGGCGGCGGGCATCGACGTCGTCACCGACGGCGAGCAGTCGCGCCAGCACTTCGTCCACGGCTTCCTCGAGGGGATCGAGGGCGTGGACTTCGCCCGGCGCGTCACGATCGGCATCCGGGCCGACCGCTACAAGGCCGAGGTGCCGACCGTCACCGGACCGCTCCGGCGCAAGGGCTCGATCCACGCGGAGGAGGTGGGATTCGCCCGCGCCCACACGACGAAGCCGCTCAAGTTCACGATCCCGGGGCCGATGACGATCGTGGACACGCTCGCCGACGAGCACTACCGCGATCGGCGGCGGCTCGCGCTGGAGTTCGCGCGCGTGATCAACGAGGAGGCGCTGGAGCTCGAGGCGCTCGGCCTCGACGTCCTCCAGCTCGACGAGCCGGCCTTCAACGTCTACATGGACGACGTGGCGGCGTGGGGGATCGAGGCGCTCCACCGCGCGACCGAGGGGCTCCACTGCCGGACGGCGGTGCACATCTGCTACGGCTACGGCATCAAGGCGAACCTCGACTGGAAGGCGACGCTCGGCGCGGAGTGGCGCCAATACGAGCGGACGTTCCCGCTGCTCGCCGCGAGCCGGCTCGACCAGGTTTCGCTCGAGTGCGCGAACTCGCGCGTGCCGCTGGAATTGCTCTCACTCCTGCGGGGCAAGGACGTGCTCGTCGGCGCGGTGGACGTGGCGACGGACGCGGTCGAGACGCCGGAGCAGGTCGCCGCGGTCATCCGGAGAGCGCTGGCGTTCGTCCCGCCCAACCGGCTCTACCCGTGCACGAACTGCGGCATGGTGCCGCTC
>WNFW01003936.1_pt1 | contig 10387 bp, 5 predicted proteins | sample 5400131 | NCBI WGS metagenome assembly WNFW01 (sample SAMN13153362, study PRJNA577476) | soil metagenome | isolation source: 20 cm soil or saprolite under grassland replicate 1 | place: USA:California | collected 2016-06-15
CCAACCGTTAGGAAGACTCGGGCCGAAGGCGCCGCTAACAAAGGTCGTTCCAGACAAATACCAGATTGCCGTTTGGTGGCTGGTAGAGTTGAAAAGCAGGTAATCGGGCCTGCCGTCACCATCGAAGTCTGCCACACCGGCCACTTTCCAGTTAGCTGGAAGAGTTGGACCAAAGGCGCCGCCGATAAAAACGTTGTTATCTAGATACCAAACTACGGTTTGGTGTGTAACAGCATTGTATAGCACATAATCTGGCTTACTATCCTGATTGAAATCATACGCCGCTGGCGGCTGCTCGAAGGCCAGGCCAGAAGGCTGGCTTAGTCCGGAGGCGAAGGTGCTTTTGGCCCCAGCGGGAGTGAATTTGAAAATTGTGCCGCTACCCTGGTCGGCCTCGAACAGATTGCCAGAGGCGTCGAACGCCAGCCCCGTGGGTGTGTTTAATCCGGACGCGAAGGTGCTCTTGACTCCAGCGGCGGTGAATTTGATGATGCTGCCGCTGCCAGTATCGGACTCGAACAAACTGCCCCCGCCAAAAGCCAGACCGAATGGACCCTGTAGCCCCGTGGCGAAGGTAGTCTTGACTCCGGCGGGAGTGAATTTGAAGATCTTGTTGCTACCGTGGTCGGCTTCAAACAGATTGCCAAACGCGTCGAACGCGAGCGCGCTCGGCCCATTTAGCCCTGAGGCGAAGGTGCTCTTGACTCCGGCGGGAGTGAATTTGTCGATGGTGCCGCCGGCGCCCTCCGCCGCAAACAGATTGCCCGAGGCGTCAAAGGCGAGAGCGACAGGCCCATTCAGCCCTGAGGCGAAGGTGCTCTGGACTCCGGCGGGAGTGAATTTGAAGATCGTGCCGGTATTAAAGTTCGCCTCGAACAAATTCCCGAACCTATCGATAGCCAAGCCAAAAGGGCCACCCAGCCCGGTCGCGAACGTGCTCTTAGCTCCAACGGGCGTGAATTTGAAAATTGTGCTGCTACCCTGGTCGGTCTCGAACAGATCGCCGGGTGCAGCGAGGATATTGATGGGAAGCAGGGCTGCTGTCAGTCCGGCAACGGTGACAAATAGATAGTGGAAAGCGGATTTTTTCATATAACCAACCTAAATATAGAAATTTCTCGTCGAGAATCACGCGGCGCCCCGAGTCGAGCTTCGGGAATCAGCCAAGGTCAGACCCGAGAAAAACTATGCAAATTATAGATATTATAAGCAATTCAGACAAGAATATTCTGAACGGAAATATTAATTGTGGCACGCAGAACCGCATTGTCTTGCATCAAAAGATTTTATGCCGGTAGGAATTCCCGCTTTCGCGAATTATCGGCGGACTGGCGTCCCCGGGGGCGGTGGCAAGCTTATCTGTGAACGTACAGCAAAAGTGGCCGTTCCATCCGAACGGCCACTTTCTTGGTTATTCTAAATTCAAACTCTATCGCTTCAGGTAACGACGCACCAAGCCTAGACCGGTGAGCGCGCCTCCGAGCAGCATCGCAGTCGTACCGCTATCCGGAACAGTCGTGCCCGGCGGACAGAATTCCCTGATCGAGGAGATACCACCCTTGCCGAATACGCTCGAGCCAGTTCCTGGGACAGTCACCTGTGTTTCGCCCCCAGCAACCAAGAAGACTTCGAGGCCGCCACCTTTTGACGTCCCGCCTTTGCCTTTGCCGTAGTGGACGACAAGATAAGCGCCAGGCATCACGTCGATAGTCGTATCCCCGTTGAGACCTTCTTCGAAATTGCCGCAGAGGGTGAAGTTGCTGACGTCCTGGTCAAGGACGATGCCTAAGGCCACTAGATCCGCGGGAGGGCTATTATTTCCCACGTCTGCTTTTCCAATTGCTCCTTGGAATTCAAGGTGGGCTTGTGCTGGCAACACGAACGCTGCGGTGAGCGCTCCTATCGCCAAGAGATATTTTAATGAGTTCATAATCTTGAGGTTCTATTTAATGCTCCTGCCGAATAAGCAAACTTCGGGCCACTGCCAAAATTTCTTCAATGTAATCTTTGATTGTGACGTGTAAGTGTCTGGACGGGTGCAGCTTAATATGTCATATAATTTTCGCTCTACGCGGTAGCATCTTTCTCACAAAGGGAGCGGGTTGTAAAAGAATTCGACACTGCCTGCTCGGCCAAGACCGTCGCAAAAGGCAAGCTCGCTCGCGAGCAGACGCTTATGAATGAAACGCGGAAGTGTCGGGATTCCGGCACTACCTACGTACAAAGCAACTGCGTTTCGCTCCAAGAATCTCTACAGAAGTTCCGTGCGCAAAACGTAAGAAAAATATAGACTTCACTCCCGAACCGTTGCGTGTTATTAATTGTTATCTCCGGCCCGGCAACCTGCGTGAACTACAAATCCGGTTAAAAGGGGGGTAGTCGTCATGACCGACATCAGGCGGATAATAGGCAAAAATTCGAACTTTACTTCCCAAGCTGCGCCTACCGCAACCCCGAAAGAGTCCCTTCAGAATGTCGAAACAGAACTGGTGCAACAAGCGTTGAAAAAACATTCGGGCGGAGTCAACTCAGTCACCGTAATTCCCGGCGCTAGCCGGCTTATTCTATAGGAGTTGATGGAGACACCGGGCATCGTGCGGGAATAACCAAAGTTTATGCAAATACGAATATCTTTACCGATCGTCGCAGCGGTCGCGATTTCGATCCTTTTGACGGGTTGCACCGCTGCCTCGAGAAAAGCCCTTTATACGGAGAAAGCGGAACGGTTCTATAAGGCGGGCGAATACGATAAGGCCAAGATTGAGTATCTGAATGTGATCAAGATCGATCAGGGCGACGCAAATGCATATGCGCGGATTGGAGCCATGTGGGTCGACGAGGGAGTGCCGCTGCGGGCAGGCGCGTTTTTGATCAAGGCCCTCGAGCTGGCCCCGAATGATACCGGCAGCCGCTTAAATCTAGCACGAGTATATCTTGCCGTTGGCCGGACATCAGATGCACGCAAGGAAGCAATGACCATCCTTGAAAAAGCGCCCGGTAACGGCGAGGCGCTGCTGGCACTGGTAGACACATCCCGCACGCCGGAAGAGATGTCGGCGACCGAGGAACAGCTGGCGAAGTTTCCGCAAAAGGATAGCGCCTACTACGATCTTGCAGCGGCGGCGATTGCAGCAAAGAAATCAGATCTTTCCACTGCCGAAGCGGCCCTGCAGCGGGCGGTAGCGGCTGATCCCAATTTTGCCGCTGCGCACTCCGCGCTGGCCGGGCTGTATTTGGCGAGAAAAGACAACGAGAAAGCCGGGCTGGAATTGGAGAAAGCGGCAAAACTCGCCAAGGCACGCTCGCCAGAAACCGTCAGGTTCGCACAATTTAAAGTGCAAAATGGTGCAGCGGAAGAAGCCAAAGCCTTCCTCGCAAATGTCACCAAACAGGCGCCCGATTTTCTCCCGGCCTGGCCAATACTTGGCAGGATCGCAAATAATGAGAAGAAGTACGACGATGCGCTCAAGTTAGTTGAAAATGCGCTTAGCCGTGACCCGGCGAATGTCGATGCGCGGTTAGTTCAGGCGGAAAGCTGGATTGCCAAAGGTGAAACGAAGAAGGCGGTGAATTCGATCGAGGATCTGGACCGCACTTATCCTGGAAGCCCTGTAGTTAAATACGCCCTGGCTCGTGTTTATGTACGCACGAATAACCTGGATCAGGCCATCGCGGCGGTTGATCAGGTAGTAAATCTCAGCCCGCGTTTCTTGGACGCCATTTTACTTCGGGCTGAGCTACACCTCAAAAAAGGCGATGCGCAGTCGGTTGTCGATTCTCTCGCCGCGGTAGTGAAACAATCTCCCGGTCTTCTACAGGCAGAACTGATGCTGGCCGAAGCATATCGCGCCCTTGGCCGGCTGGATGACGCCATCGCCATTGTTCGGGAGCAGATCAAGAGATCACCACAGAACGCTGCCTCCTACTTTGTGCTCGGCTTCATTTTGCAGCAGCAAAACAAAGTCACTGAAGCGCGCGAAGCTCTTGAGAAAGCAGCGCAACTGGCACCGGATAATCCATCTTCCCTCCAGCAACTTGTCGACCTCGATATCGCGAGCAAAAACTATGCGGCCGGTCATCGCCGAGTCGATGAAGTTCTTCAGAAACAGCCAAACGCCGCTATTGGATACTACATGCGAGGGAAACTTTACCTTGCTGAGGGAAAGTTTGATCTGGCGCAGACGGCCCTCCTGAAAGCCATCGATTTGGATCCCAACCTGAGTTCCGCCTACGATCTTCTGGTCCCTACTTTCTTGCACGCGAATAACCCGTCGGAAGCGCTCAACCAGATGAACGCCGTCCTGGCAAAGAAGCCGGATGATTTAAGTGCCTTGCTCGTAACCGGCATGATCTACAGCCAGATGAAGGAGTTCAACAAAGCGCGGGACGCTTATGAAAAGGTAATCGCGGCCAGACCAACCCTTGTTTTAGCATTGAACAACCTGGCCTATATCTATGCAGAGAAACTTAATGACCTTAAGCGCGCAAGTGAGCTCGCGCAAAAGGCCCGCTCGAATGCACCAACCAATCCGTCCGTCCTGGATACACTGGGATGGATTACCTATAAACAAGGAGATTATAAGCAGGCTGCCGACTTGCTGAGGGAGAGCGTCGCCAAGAGCCCCGATAATGCGGAGATTCAATTTCACCTTGGGATGGCAGAGTACATGATGGGCCGGACCGACGTGGCGCATGCTGCGCTCGAAAAGGCGGTTGGATCAGCCTCCGACTTCGATGGGAAAGAAGAGGCACGCCGCCGGCTGGCTTCATTGGGTAAGGAGGGTAGCGCCGGACAGAATCTCTCGGCGGCTGAGCTTGAAGCATCTCTCAAACAACAATCAAATGATCCGGTCGGATTGGCCCGGCTGGGAGAAGCGTACGAAAAACAAGGGGAAGTGGCCAAGGCGGCTGACGCTTACGAGCGAGCCCTCAAAGCCAATCCGAACATGCTTACCGCGGCAATGAAACTTGCGCAGCTAAACGCGGGTCCCCTGAAGAATCCGGACAAAGCACTACAGTACGCGAAGAAAGCGCGCGAGCTGGCTCCGGCGGATCCTCGAGCTACAGTAACGGTTGGCAGCATCGCTTTTCAACTCGGTAATTACACCTGGGCCTATAGTCTTCTGCAGGAAGGCGGCCGTCAGCTTCCACGTGATCCCGCCGTACTACATGATCTTGCCTGGGCGGCCTACAGTTTGGGAAAGGTCGCGGAAGCGAGGCAAACAATGGAGAGCGTCCTGAGCAGCGGACCCAATTCGCCACAGAGTGCAGACGCGAAGACCTTTCTGTCGATGACGGCGTTAGGCGCCGATGGAAATGACATGTCGGCCTCGGAGGCCGAGATTAATTCGGCTCTCACCGCCGATCCGAATTATGTTCCGGCATTAGCCGCGCGGGCAGCCCTCCAGGCCAAGCGCGGGGATTCTGTTGGAGCAGAGGCAACTTACAGGCAGGCGCTGCAGCGTTTTCCCGACTTTGCCCCGGCGCAACGCGATCTGGCTGCAATATTGGTTAACGATCCGACAAAGCGTGACACCGCATACGACCTTGCTACAAAAGCGCGGCGAACGATTCCGGGGGACCCATTAATCTCGATCGTGCTTGGACGCATTTCCTATGAGCGAAAGGACTTTGGTCGCGCCATCCAGCTATTCCAGGAAAGCGCTCGCGAAAGACCTCTCGACGCTAGATCTTTGTACTATCTCGGTATGGCGCAGGCCCAAGCCAAACACAATGCGGAAGCGAAAGAAACGCTGAATCGGGCGTTACAGGCCGGGCTGAGCGACGCGGAAGCAAGCGAAGCGAAACGGGCACTCACGCATATTGGCGGCAGCTAAGAGCCGGCAATATCAGAGAAAGTCGGCGGATGGCGAGGAGCCGTTTCCTGGCACACGGGGTCTCCACGCTCCCGCAATTTCCCGGCGATCTCGAACTGATTCGCGGCGCAAAGGGAAAAGAGCTTGCAAGTTCCCTTGCCAGCAGCTCCTCCGTCGGATAGTTAATGGCCCTATGAACGGATGGAATTGCTCGACCAGGATCAATGCCCCACGACGGACAGGAACATTTTTTCTCAAGCTGCAAAGCCTGAGTTACGGGGCGGGTTGCATTGGCATTTTAATTTTCCTCTCCTTTGCTGGAGCCAGCTGCCAGACGGAGGTAAACAGCACGACACTTTCCGGACAGGCTGAAGTTCCGCGGCACGTCATTCTGGCCTCGGGCGACGTCGTAAAACTAACGTTCTCTGCTGCGCCAGAGCTCAATCAGTCGCAAAAAGTCCGCGTAGATGGCAAACTAAGTTTGCCATTAATCGGCGAAGTGGATGCTGCCGGCAAGACAGTTGGCCAACTACAAAGCGACCTAATTCAGCTCTATAAACCGCAGCTCAAGACTCCGGAAGTGACCGTAAGTTTGGAAGGTAGCGTCACGACCGTCACCGTCTCAGGAGCAGTAGCGAAACCAGCCAAGATTACCTTTGAGAGGCCAACGACAGTTTTCCAAGCGATCATGCAAGCAGGCGGCCCCAATGAGTACGGAAATCTTCGGCACGTGCGCCTCCATCGCATCGTCAATGGCGTGCAAAAGAGCCAGGTATTCGATCTTCACGGCATGCTAAAAGGGGAAGATACCAAGCCCTTTTACGTCCGCGATGGCGATGTCATCTACGTTCCTCAGACGACGTTCTAAGCCCCTTCAAAATGCGCTAGCTCAGCTCAGAGAAAAGGTGCGGCGCGGCGGCGTCTCAGGCGTCTTGTCTGACGCGATGATCGTTGAAAATTGTGCTGCCCGACCGTTTATCTCTACGCCAAAATTTGGACGACCAATAGTCGCGTTAAGATAACTCAGCGCACCCGCGCTCTTCGAGATGATGCGCATCGTTTTGCGCCGCCTAACTCCAAAGACTCGCATGTCCTCGACCACCGGCACATTTTAAGCTAAAATTGCCCCCATGGTTTAGTCGGATGCGTTGGAAATGACTTCAATGCGCGATCTGGCAAACCATCCGCTGTGACATCGGAACCGACGTTGGCTTTTATCGCTGCGGCATTGAGCGCCGCTCTCGCGGTGGCGGCAGTGTTGCGGAATCGTCGCAGCGGCGCCGTCTGGTGGTTTGCCCTCGGCATGATCGGCCTAGCGGCAGACAGCATCTTAACCGGAATTTGTTTGTCGTTAATCAGCTTGGAAAAATTGGCCTTCTGGCAGGAATGGGCGCTGATTCTGAAGGCGTTTCTGGTCGCGATCTGGCTGGGGTTCGCGGTGACTTATTCCCGAGGCGATGCTGGCGAATCTTTTCGTCGCTCGCGAGCGTTAATTGCAATCGCATGTTTGTTGCCAGTGGCGGCCTTGCTCGGATTTCGAGGTAATCTCATCGAGGTTTTGGTGCGTCCAAATTCAACTGACCTATGGATCAGCTTTAGTCCTGCCGGCAAAGTAGTCAATGCAGCTATCCTCGTCGGAACCGTTCTAGTGCTGATGAATCTCGAGCGCACGTTTCGTTCTGCGGTCGGGACGATGCAATGGCGCATCAAGTTCCTTATCCTCGGTTTGGCCGTGATTTTCGGGGCAAGGATTTATACGCGTAGCCAGGCGTTGGTTTATTCTGGTCACAACAACACCCTAACGGAAGTTGAGGCAATCGGCCTGCTTGTCGGCTGTCTGCTTTTAGGCGCGGGTTACTTCCGCAGCGGATTTCGTGAAATCGACGTTTATCCTTCCCGCGCGGTCCTGCAGACCTCAATCACGGTATCTCTTGTCGGCGGTTATCTTTTCGTCATTGGGGTCCTCGCGCAAATCGTCGCGAGGTACGGTGGCGCAACGTCTTTCCAGCTTCAGGCTTTCCTGGTTCTCGTCGCCATCGCCCTGCTGGCGGTGTTTCTGCTCTCGGAAAAAATCCGGCAGCGAATAAGACGTTTCGTCAGTCGCCATTTCAGTCGGCCCCAATACGATTTTCGCAGCATCTGGACCCGATTTACCCAATCAACCTCGAACACGATTGATGATCCAACATTGTGTGCGGCGTCTGCTGAGCTGATTTCCGAAACTTTTAATGTTCTTTCGGTCGGCGTTTGGCTTTTTGATGAGGAAAAGAGCAAGCTCAGACTGGAAGCCTCAACTTCACGCGCGCGCACTACGGCTGGCGATGACGCGATCGAATTTCCCGCCATCGATCCTTGCCTAACGAAGATGCGGAAAGCTTTCGATTTGGAAAAAATCAAGGACAACTGGGGCGAGACATTGCGGCAGATTAGTGAAACGCAATTTAGCGAAGGTGGAAATCGCGTGGGGGTTCCTTTGCTGGCCGGCGAGCGTTACCTTGGCTTGATTATTCTGGCAGATCGCGTCAACGGCATTCCCTATACCGTGGAAGAGCTCGAGCTGTTGGACTGCATCGGCGATCAGGTGGCTTCCAGCCTGCTCAACCTGCGCCTCGCCAAAGAAATCATGCTCGGCAAAGAGCTAGAAGCGTTTCAAACCATCTCGGCTTTTTTTGTGCACGATCTCAAAAACGCGGCGTCCATACTTAAGCTGACCCTGCAGAACTTACCGCTGCATTTCGATGATCCCGTTTTTCGTCAGGACACACTCCGTTCGATCGGGGCGACAACCAACCGCATCAACCAGATTATTGAGCGATTGGGAGCGCTCGGAAGCAAGCTCGAGCTTCGGCCTTCGCCAGTTGATTTAAATCTGGTGGTGGAGCAGGCCATTGAAAATGTCAATGGACCGCCCGGGATCGAGTTTGCCACGGAATTTAAGCCCCTGCCAAAACTCATGGCCGATAGTGACCAGGTGCGCAGCGTTGTCACGAACCTCCTCTTGAATGCGCGAGACGCGGTGGGCGAGGGCGGACGGATCGAAGTTAAGACCGGCTCCCAGGATGGCTGGGTTGCGCTTTCCGTCTCTGATGATGGTTGCGGAATGACCCCATCCTTCCTGCGCGATTCCTTGTTTCGGCCGTTTAAGACGACGAAAAAGAAAGGATTGGGAATCGGGATGTTTCAAAGTAAGATGATTATCGAAGCGCACCGCGGCAGTATTCGAGTAAAGAGCGACGTGGGGAAGGGGACAACCTTTCAGGTGCTCCTGCCGCTTACCTTTGGCGAATAATGAATCCGGTTCTACTGCTTGTTGACGACGACGAAGCAATTCGCACCCAAATGAAATGGGCGCTTAGCGCTGACTACGAAATTGTCTTGGCGGAGGACCGCGCCGGAGCGGTCGAGAACTTCAAAAAGAAAAAGCCGGCAGTTACTTTGCTCGACTTGGGATTACCGCCGCGGCCGGCGGATCCGGACGAAGGTCTCGCGACGCTGGCAGAACTAAAAGCCGTCGATGAGATGGCGAAGGTTATCGTTATCTCGGGACAGGGAGAAAAGAAGAACGCGCTGGAAGCGGTTGCAGCCGGCGCCTACGATTTTTTGTGTAAACCGGTAGATCCGGATGAGCTAAAGCTACTGTTGAAGCGTTGCATCTATCTGGCTGACCTGGAGCGAGAGTATCGAAAGGCAAAGGAAAGTCAGCAGGTAAACGTTTTTGAAAATATGCTGGGAACGAGCCCGCAAATACAGGGCGTTTTTTCCTTTATTCGCAAGGTCGCAACCACAACCGCGCCCGTACTTTTACTGGGCGAAAGTGGGACGGGCAAAGAAATGGCCGCCTTGGCGATTCACCGGCGTGGCCCGCGCAAGGAGGGACCATTTATCCCGATTAATTGCAATGCGATCCCCGAGAACCTGCTTGAGAGCGAACTGTTCGGCCATGAGAAAGGTTCGTTCACCGGCGCAACCGCGCAGCGAGTAGGATTGGTGGAAACAGCGAACGGAGGCACTTTGTTTCTCGATGAAATTGGGGAATTGCCTCCAAGCATCCAGATAAAGCTTCTCCGCTTTTTGCAAGAGCACCGCTTTCAACGAGTAGGTGGGCGACAGGAGTTGACGAGCGATGCCCGAGTCATCGCCGCGACCAACGTCGATCTGAAAGCCGGGATAAACCAGGGATCATTTCGCGAAGATCTGTACTTTCGGCTGGCGGTGTTGGTGATTAGTCTGCCGCCTTTGCGGGAGCGTCGGGACGATGCCGTCCTGCTGGCGCAGGAGTTTCTGCAAAAGTACGCCGCCCAAAACGGCAAGGCCAATATCGCCTTTGTGCCGGAGGCTTTGCGGGCAATTAACCGCCATCCTTGGCCGGGAAACGTCCGGGAGTTGCAGAATCGGATCAAGCGTGCGGTCATTATGGCAGATAGCAAACGAATTACCGAGAAAGACCTCGAGCTATCGACCGGAATCGGTTTTTCTTCAACCACGCTGAAAGAAGCGCGCGAAAACGTGGAGCGGGAAATGGTCCAGCGTGCGTTGAAACGCAACCTTGGCCGGATTAGTTCGGCGGCGGC
>WNFW01007214.1_pt1 | contig 10387 bp, 7 predicted proteins | sample 5400131 | NCBI WGS metagenome assembly WNFW01 (sample SAMN13153362, study PRJNA577476) | soil metagenome | isolation source: 20 cm soil or saprolite under grassland replicate 1 | place: USA:California | collected 2016-06-15
CTACTACGCGCACGACCATGATCCAGGTGCGAACGAGCCGCTCGGAGTCTATTGGTACGAGCGAATCATGGTGGACGGCGCCATGCAATGGAAGAGGCATGTCCTGGACTACAGCACGCGCACAGGCGCGGGAATGCAAATCGTCGTTGGGGATGTTGATGGCGACGGCAATCCGGAAATAGTCGTCGCGGGGAAATCCGGTCTCTTCCTTTTCGAGAACATGTCGGCGCAACGCTAAGGCTATACACGTAAGTTAAGTCATAGAAAAAAAGTACGTCACGCATACTACGAGTTTCTTTCACACCTTCTCAGCAGAGGGTCGCAGCTTGACTTCGGCCGCGTTCAGATTCTGTTCGAGAAATACCACCGATCTTACGACCTGCGCATTTGCACCACTGGCGGCGGTTGTCCCAACCGCTGCAGCAAATTCCAAGGAAAGCTCGCATTGATTTCGTAGGACTTATTCCCTCGCCTTTCCCGTGATGGCCACGTTTTCGCCGCTAGAGTGCACCAAGCCAACTGGAGCACCGTGCTAAAGTATTCGAAACATTGGAGGAGAGGTGCCAGAGTGGTTTAATGGGTCGGTTTGCTAATTCACCCTGACCTGTTCGCACAGACCGATTTTCATTTGTTTTGTTTGCGTTAGACACTTCGCAGTTGCAGCGAAATACCCTCATTTGCAGTCTAAAGTTGAGCAAATGTTCAGCAAGAAAGTGGCTCGCCGTTTCGCAGTAGGCGAATCGCATCGTCGCCTATCTTCAAATTGTCTTATCAGTCATTGAAGTACTGTTGTGCTACCCAAGGGCGTTTGCTAAGTTCCTCATTCAGGAGCGGCAAGCTTGACTCGGAATAGAGCGATTTTCCTGTTGATAGTGCTGGCGTTGGTCGTTGGCGTCTTTGTCGGATATTCTCTGCTGCCCAAACGGTATACAGTTGGGCAGAGTCTGTCGCAAACGACCGTGTTCTGGAATGACAAGGAAGCGTTTTTCATTCTAAACACAGGCACAAGCGGACATTCAGCCAACTTCCTCTCGGACAAGCTGGGAAAAACAAAGTATGGCTACTTGGCCCTCCTCCTCGGGGGCAGCTCCCAGTTTTATGAGTACAAAGTCGTCGCCTACCGCCTGCTTCCGACCGGGGAATTGCAGGATCTGCCCTTGCCTGACGGATCCACGACCTTTGGCAGCTGGACGCTGGAAGACGGGAAACTGCAACTAACGTCAGTAGCCACGGAATACAACCACCACAATGGATTGAGGTGGGACGGCGAGAAGTTCGTGTCCATACCTCCCGTGCAAAAGCCGCGAACCGACGCAGGCGGGAGCTCAAGACTCAGCCCCGACGACTTGGACCAGGGAGAGGAGGAAGAAACAGGATTCCTTAATCCATCCGCGCGCGAGTCGTTCAAGGCCGCTGGGTGGCACTACAAACAGTTGTCCGCGTACCAGACTAAGGAGCTGCAGGCAACGCTTCCCATCAAAATGGGTGATGCTTCGTTCGACTTGACGCTCACGAACTTCCCGCCGCCCACGCAAGCGACGCGTCGTTTCGATCTGCTGGAGTTCGGAACGAAGATGTTGCAGCTTTCCAAGAGCGGCCAGCCACAAAAGGATCAAATTCTTTGGAGTCAAAGCGGCTGGCAAACGATCTCCAAAAGTGAGTTCGAGAGGCATGCTCAGCGCTCCGGTCAAAGTGCGCGTGCGCCCATAAACCTATTGGTCTGGCTGGCCATTTTCGCGGTTGCGACGCTCTGGCGATTTGGCACGTGGGGTCATCTGCTCTTAAATTTGCTGGGCATGAAGCGCCGAGTCCTCAAAAACATGGCGACGTTTTACTCGTTTCCACCTGCCACTCTTGCGCAGTTTCCGCTGCTGGACGTGGCGGCGCTTGACCGATACACTCAACAGTTTGAAAGCATGGGTTTCGTTCGACTGCTGGATTTCTCGCTGGTCTCGAATGGAGCAAACCCTATTCCGAATTTTTGCCGTTTGTTCGTGCACATACGCCACCACTGTTTTGGTGAGGTCAGTCAGCTATTCCCTAAAGGTAAAGCACCGCTGGCACTCGCTTGTTCCATTCAAAGCGCCTTGCAAAGTGGCTGGACATTAACCTTTTCAGACCGAAAACCGAAGGCTGCGGGCTCCCTGATTCGGCGAAGGAAAGCACTGGGAATCAGTATGCCGGGAACGACCACTTCCGCTCTTCTGCAAGCATTCCTCCAGATGCGCGACCTGGTTTGCCACGATCTTGCCATTTCGCCGATGAAGGACGATACCCTCGAAGCCTATATAGCAAAGGTCCAACTTTCCGTCACCGAGATGCGTGAGGCCGTGCAGCAAAGGAATTTCGCGACGGCGGTATCCCATGTTTACTACCGCAAGTTTTCGCTCTTGAAAACGCGCGAAGAGTACACGTGGCTTGGCGACTACCCAAAGGAAGCGGAGCGGCGCAAACAAGGCTTTCCGTCTGAGGCTCGTGCGCTTTAAGCGAGCCCATTCCAGCCTGTCTTCCATCTGATTAACTTACCAGATGAGTTGCGCCTATGTGGCCGACTTGCAAGAACCGATTGCAATTGGGCTCGGGGGCCAGTTTTTTAGCGATAGAGTCCAGCAAAAGCGCAGCAGGTAAACTAAGAGACTGTGGTAACTATTGAAACCAAACTGCGGAGAGGTGGCAGAGCGGCTGAATGGGGCGGTTTGCTAAACCCACCTGCCCGATTCGCACGGACCGATTTTCACGTGTTTGTTTGCATTAGGCACTGCTCAGTTGCGGCCACATAGCTTCATTTGCAGCCTATAGTTCAGCAAAAGTTCAGCAAATCTTTTCTGGATTAGCGGCCACAAATTGCAGGGCTTCGCGCTTTGTCGAAGACCCATTCGACGGCGTGGCCGATCCCGTCGGGCGAACCATCAATGTTCACCCAACATTGGCAAGTGCTTGGCGACAAGCCAGGATCTGTTCCTCACAAGGCTTTGTGGAGCGAATTCAACGCTTGGCATTTGGGTCGGCGAAACAGAGCCGACAAACGATGCAGGTCACTCGTGCCGTAGCGCGGCCATAGGATCGATTCGAGATGCTTTCCAGGCAGGAGCGTAACCCCCCAGCGTGACTGCGGCGAGCAGAATCGCCACCGCTCCCAAGAGGGCAAGCGGATCGTTGGACTTGATTCCATACAGAAGCGATTCGACGAATTTCGATATACCCAGAGCCGCGGCCATGCCAATGGCAAGCCCGACTGCCGCCAGCCCCAAGACTTCACTTAAGACCATCCGAACGACACGGCCTCGTTGTGCCCCCAGCGCCATCCGGATGCCGATCTCGGCCGTGCGGCGTGCCACGTTGTACGAAACGGTGCCGTAGAGACCGACGCAAGCGATCACTAGAGTCAGAATCGCAAAACCACTGCACAGTTCGGCAAACGCGATCTCCTGGTTGATGGTATGGTCGATCTCTGCTGCCTGGGTTCTTACCTCGGACGCTGGCACGCGTGCGTCCGCCTGGTGGAGGATTTCGCGTACGGAGTTGACATAAAGAAGCGGATTACCCGCCGTGCGCAGCGCGTACACCATCTGATCAGGCCGCGGGTAGCCTTGGTTATACGCGAGATACGCCACGGGCGGTATGTCCGTCGTCAGGCCCCCGTAGCGGGCGTTCCGGCAGACCCCCACAATCTCCATGTCGCGCGCGAGATGGTTTCCTTCTCCAGGTTCGCGCAGAATCAGGTGCTGCCCGAGTAGATTTCGATTGCCGAAATTGGCTTTGGCAAATGCCTCATTGATCACCGCGACGGCCGGCGAGCCTGGCCCGTCGCGTTCTTCGATATCACGACCGGCCAGAATCGGAATCTCCATGGTTCTGAAGAACGCCGGCCCGACGTTCAAAATGCGGTTGGCAGGATTGGGTGGAGCGCCTGCCGGGCCGAGGGGCAGTCCCGTTCCGGCTCCGATGAGGGAATCTTCTGAAAGGCTTGCGTCCCGCACGCCCGCGATCGCGCTGAGACGTTTGCGCAAATCGCCGTAAAAGGCGGCAATCTCCGGATCTTTGTGTCCGGCTTTGCGCGCATCCACCTGGAACAAAAGCACGTTCTCGCGATTGAAGCCGAGTTCGACCGACTCGAGATTTGCTAATGTACGGACAAAAAGACCGGCCGCAACCAGCAGCAGCAGCGAGATAGCGATCTGACTCATTACCAGTATCTGGCTCAGGCTGATGCGCCAAACAGTATGCCGTGCGGCCGGCTGGCCCGCTCGTGATTCCTTCAGGGCCAGGATGACGTCCACGCGCGTGGACTGCAGCGCCGGAGCGAGGCCGAATAGGAGGCCGGTCAGAAACGAAAGTGCGATCGCCGCACCCAGCACGTGCCAGTTCAAGTCCGCGTGCAGCGTGAAACTCGCGCGGCCATTTGCCAGCAGTAACGTGAGGAAGCGAATCCCCCAGAGCGCAAACAGTAATCCCAGAGCCCCGCTTAGCGACGCCAGCAGAACGCTTTCGGTGATCAGTTGCCGCACGATGCGAAGCCGGCCCGCCCCCACGCTGAGTCGTAGCGCCATTTCTCGTCTTCTTGCCGCGGCCCGCACGAGGAGGAGATTGGCCACATTGGTACACGCCAGGGCGAGAATCAAACCAACCAAAGTTAGCAGCACATAAAGTGGCTTCGAATATTGGCGGCGCAGACTGTCCAGCCCGCCCGCGCCTTTTTTGACGACGAGCTGGGGAAGATTGGCCCTCTCCTGATCATTCGTGGCTGTGCTCGCCACCCATTGCTGGAACGCAGGAGCGAGCGCGGCCTGGGCTTGGGAGAGGCTTACTCCTGGGCGCAATCGGCCCATGACGTGAACCCAATAATAGTTCCGAGCGAGGTAATTCTCGGCTCGAAAACCAAACTGATTGTTAGCTCCCAGCAATTCATTGGTGTGCATCGGAAGATAGACGTCTGGCGCCGACGCGGGATCGACGCCAAAGAATTCCGGTGGAGTAACCCCAATCAGGGTGAAGGGCAGGTTGTCGATCAGAATCGGTTGGCCGACGGCATTGGCAGCTCCTCCGAAGCGGCGTTGACTGAACCCGTAACTGACGACTGCGACCGCCGGAGCTCCCGGCCGGTCGTCGTCGGAAATGATCAGACGTCCGGCTGCCGGGGCCACGCCGAGTCCGCGAAAATAATCGCCCGAGACGGTCCAGCCAGCCGCAACGTCAGCTTGTCCTTTGATACTTAGGTTCAGCCTCCTCATTTGCCAGGATGGGTAGTGCGCGAACACCACAGAAAAAACGGCGTCGTTCTTCTGGAAAAGTTTGAACGCGGGGAAGGGAAAGATACCAGCCGAGACTCCCGATTTGGGTTCGTCATAAGTAGTTCCGCTCATAGCTTTCATGATGGAGTCGCCCTCGGTGGCTTTGGCATGCCAGTTCAGGATTACCAGGGACTCGGGATCGGACACCGGCAGCGAGCGCAGCAGGATCGAGTCCATGAAGCTGTAAATCGCCGTGTTGGCTCCAATTCCCAGCGCCAGCGAGGTCATCGCCAGTAAGGTGAACAGCCGGTTGGCGGCCATGGTCCGGAAGGCGTAGCGCAGGTCTTGGCCGAGTTGCTCCAGGATCGTCCATCCCCACGTCGCGCGAGTGTCCTCTTGCAACAGCGTAAGGTTGCCCAACTCGCGGCGCGCCGCCCACCGAGCCTGCTCTTCCGCTAAGCCCTCTGCTTGAAGCTGTTCCGCTTCCTCCTCGAGGTGGAACTCGAGTTCCTCGCGCAGTTCTGCATCCTTGCGGCTGCGCCGTGCCAGCCAACGCAACCTGCAAAAAAAAGCATTCATGGTCCCTCCTGATCGACCGGGTTCAGGATCAATCCAACAGCGCGCGAGAACGCCCGCCATTTCGATTGTTCGCTGGCGAGCTGTTTCCGCCCGCGAGGTGTGAGGCGGTAATACCTGGCGCGCTTGCCCCTGTCGGATAGCTTCCAAGAGGCCGCGATCCACTCCTTCGCCTCCAGCCGATGCAGAGCCGGGTACAAGGAACCGGTCTCAACCTGGAGCAGGTCTTCCGAAGTTCGCTGAATATGTTTGGCGATAGCGTGGCCATGGGTGGGTCCTGCAAGCAACGTACGGAGGATGAGGAGGTCGAGAGTGCCTTGCAGCAGCTCTACACGGGACGGCGGCTCTCTATGCATTGTGTAGGTATTCTACTTAAGATTCTGTAGAGTGTCTACTGATGACGGGCATCTAGAAGCTGAACCGCATCCAGGTCGAGGAAAGCATCCAGTCCCTGCTCCGGCGTAAAACTCGGCATCGGGAATCAGCCGACTCCCGTCATCTAAACGGGCCACTTCCGATGGGTCCTAACGTTTCTCCGTACCAACCCAACGGGCGAGCTGATAACTTCCGGGCACGATCGCCAAGGTGACCAGGCGGACATCTCCAGTTATTCGATTTCATACGAGAAGCGCCACTGAAACAGAGGAGACCGCGGATCTGATTCCGACAGATTATTGGACGACGATCAATTCTATCTCCTCCTGTAGATTCTGCCCATTCATGCGCGGGTTAGTTAGAGCGCGTCGCCGACACGGGCGTATTCGCACTGTTCCTCTTTGGATTCGCGGCAAATCCAATCTCCCAACTACCAACTGTAGTGCACCTTGTAATTTACGGTCTTCTCTCCGTCGCGTGGAATCTGCACCAAGAACTCAATCGTCTGGGCGTCGCTTTTCTTGAATGGATCCGAATTCTTCACGATATCCCAGCTCGTCCAGCGGTAGAGATGCTCCACGATGCGCACCTCGACAGGCTCGGTCTTGTGATTCCGCACCTTGATCTCAAACGATTCATCAATCCACCGTGCATTGTAGTCGGACCGGAATTCCGTCCGGCTGCGCTCCCCGGTCATGTCAAACGCGCTGCCGGTATACAGCCGAATCGTCTCGTCCTTGGGCGTGTGATCCATATCGTTCTCGCCAGTGAACTCGAGCTGTCCATCGTCGTCACGGCGATAGAACCGTACTCGCCCTTTTGGCAGCGGCATACCCAGATGATTCGCGGTGCTGTTCTTGAACTCCTGCATCACCCATACTTTTGGATTGGAGAGAGTGCCGTAGCTCTCCTGCTGCCGAATATTCTCAAAGGTCCAGCCCCGGTAGTTCTGGTCAACTTTAAATCCGTCGTACACATAGACCGTCTGCGACTGGATCCCCGCTGCGCGGACAAATTCCACTTGCTTTGTTTCACGGTCATGAAGAGTCGTGGCGTGCTCCAGTGTGTACAGGTGATACTCGTCGAAGGTTTTTTCCGTGACTGGGGGACCGAATTGCCCTCCACCCCTTCCAAACGTCGAAATTGCCCCCGCCATCGGCATTCCCTGCGGGGGCTGGACTTTATTTACATCACCGGCCATCAGCTTGACCTGCGCGTCACGAAACGTCCTGCCACTTTGATTGTCCACCGTGACCCAGCCCACGATCTCCAACGCATTGCCTTTTGGCGGTGCGACTGCGTTATAGCTGGCCTCCCAGTTCATCCCACCCGTCACGTAGCTGAATTCCGCCATCGTGGCGCCCGGCTTGTCCGTTTGTAGCTCCCAGGACAACGTGGGTTTGAGGACCGTGTCGTCGGCCAGCGCCGGAAAAAGCGGTTGCCCCGGAAGGGAAAACTGTAGCTTGCCGTTCACTTCAATCACTGGCTGTTCTCCGCCGCCCTGCGCGTTCGAAGCCTGCTGCTGGTAGTACTGCTGACCGTAAGCATGCATGGCGGCGTAATGGGGCACATACCCGCTGCGGATGATTTTGCCTTGCAGGAGGTGCGGGTTGGCGTCCTTGTCCGTCTGCAGGAAATCAATCGTCTTGCCTTCGTAGAGGGACAGCAGTAACTGCTGAGAGCTAACTTCAAATCGAGCGGCATTTTCTGCCGCACCACCGCAAACTGTTGGTTGTAAATCGTCAGTGCGGAGGCTTCGCCCTTCGGCTCATCGTCTCCCCCCGCGGCCCACGCTTGGTCGATTGGTTTGAGCACTCCCCATAGAAGTACTGCGCATAAACTCAAACTGCCGATCCCCTGCATGATTTTCACGGGTAACCTCCTGAGCAAGGCCATTGCCTCCGTTAGACGCCAACCGGTTCCCCGCTGTTGCCACACCACCAGAGAATAGCTTGCTGGGTGTCCCACCCCACCTGCCTATTGCTCGTGCGACGAAACACTTCGACAGCCTTCGCCGTTATCCCTGGTAGACCCTTTCACACTTCCCTCCCACATTCACTACGGGACCGACGCCCATTCCTTCGCGGAGAAGGTAAACGTGATTCCATTTCCGCGAGCGCGAAACGAAAACTCTGTTTCTCCGTCCCGCTGGCCACGAAGAGCAAAAAAATACTCACTCTTCCAGGGCGTTGTCGGGGTTTCTTGATCAAGTGCGGCAGGCATCATCCGAAACTCGGCACGACTTCCGAGAACAGGTGCGACATATGGGCCTCTGCGAAGTTCTGTCGGCACCGCGCTCGCCTTTGCAGCGAGCCTATGTAGAGTGAGTGATCCATTCGTCGTGAGTGCCTCCGCGCTACGCGCTGCATCTTCTTGGGCCTTTGAAATGCACCCGAACGGTCTCTTTTGCACGCGCACATCGGCAAATTTCGATCGTGAGACTCAGGCGAGCAGGAAGCTGGTTGAGTCTTCAAATTCGTTTCCTGGTATGACTTCGGCCAGGGCCCATCGGAATTTTCGGGAGGCACGGGCGGTTAGAGTCCGGAGTCAGCAGTACCAACCGTCACCAAATCCGGTGAATGCCAAACGAGTCGAGCTTCGCATCAGCGCTGAGAATGGGGATATCGTCCGCGAGTGCTTGAGCCGCAAGGACACGATCAAACGGGTCGTGGTGTTCCGCGAGAAATCGGCCCGCTCGAAGGGCCACGGCCGCATCTATCGGAATCAGCGTGTACCCGGTGTCTTCCATCACATCCAGAAATTCCTTTTCGAGCTTCTCAGCACCCGCAAGACGTCCGAGTCGCACCTTGGTAGCGATTTCCCACGCCGAAGCCGCAGAAACCAGGATCAGATTGGACTCATCTTCAATAATCCCCGCAACCTTCGGACTCAGGTGGGAGGGAGAAAGCGTGGCCCAAAGAAGAGTATGTGTGTCGAGCAAAACCTTCACTCACCTTCTCCATTCCAGCGACCAAGCTCTTCTTCCGGGAGAGGCTCAAAGAACGAATCGCTCAAGACGAATCCGGGCGTCAGAAGCGCGCCGAGCCGCTTCTTGCCAACCGGGTGAACGGCCTCGATCTTCGCGACAGGGGTTTTGTCACGGCCTGAAGTAATGATGATGGTCTCACCCTTTTGGGCCTTCTTGATAAGCTCGGAAAGATTGGTTTTCGCCTCGTATATGGTTGCGGTAATCATGATCAATTATCCTGCTAAGATATCCTAACCAAGATAGTAGGCGTGGTCAACCTTTTCGTATCCAACACATTATCAATAGATTGGAAGGTAGTCCGTTTAGATCTGGCCTTTTAACGTAACACTCGATTACGTTCAGAGTCGGCATGCCGCCGAGGGAAGTCTCTTTCCGTAGTTCGAGTGAATTCCCCTCTTGTGCGCTATCTTAACGGTGAAAACGGCCTGTGAGGATTGTCTTCCAGAGAAATGAGCATCGGCGAGAATTATGGAAGAAATGGGACGAAATATAACCCCCATCCTCTCAGGCATTTCGGGATTTTCGAGAAGACACAATGTGGGAAGTACACCCTGCGTATTCCGGGCCATCGTGAGTGATTCCGGGCGATCGTGATCACGATTCCGGGATGATCGTGATCAGCGTTCCGAAATGATCGTGATCACTGATTCCGATGTGATCGTGATCAGTTTTTCGTGATCTCCGGAATGGTGATCACGATCAACTTGGAATGTTTTCCACAGGGGGCTTGGTATGATCTCAGCCATGCCCAACACAGGTCTGGCGATCGAGTTACAGCTAGCTGAGCGCACTCAACTGGAACAGTGGGAGTCAGCACACGGAACGCCTCAACAAGTGGCGCTGCGTTGCCGGATTATCCTGAAAGCGGTGGCGGGTCAGCAGAATGTGGCCATCGCCGAGGAGCTCGGCGTGAGCCGACCCACCGTGCAGCTTTGGCGCAAGCGAGTGCACGAGCAGGGCATCGGGGAGGTCTGGGAGATCGCTCCCGGTCGCGGGCGCAAAGCGCACTATGATCAAGGCCAGCGAGACCGGATCATTAAAGCGACCTTAGAGAGCAAACCCGAGGGCATGACCCATTGGAGTTGCCGGCTCATGGCGGAGGTCCAAGGGGTCAGCAAGAACACGGTGAACCGTTTATGGCAGCTGCACAATATCAAGCCGCACCTGAGCCGCACTTTTAAGCTGTCGCGGGATGCGAAATTCCTAGAGAAGCTGA
>WNFW01003937.1_pt1 | contig 10386 bp, 11 predicted proteins | sample 5400131 | NCBI WGS metagenome assembly WNFW01 (sample SAMN13153362, study PRJNA577476) | soil metagenome | isolation source: 20 cm soil or saprolite under grassland replicate 1 | place: USA:California | collected 2016-06-15
CCGACGATGCCGTCGATCGGCGCGACGATGGTGGTGTAACCGAGATTGAGTTCGGCCTGGCTCTGCACGGCCACCGCGTGTGCCAATGACGCCTTGGCCTGGGCGATCTCAGCCTTGAGCAGGTCCACCTGCTTCAGTGCGGAGGTCAGATTGGCACTGTCGCGCTCCTGGGTAGCTTGCGCGCTGGCGATACGCGATTGTGCCAGCTGTGCATTCTGCACGCTGCCCGATCCCGAAGCGGCAAGGTCGGTGTAGCGCTTGTTGTCCTGCGCGGCGAAAGTGACCGTCGCCCGGTCGACATCGATGGTTGCCCTTGCGGCGTTGATCACCGCCTGCTGAACGTCAAGCTGCGCCTGCTTGCTCGCGATCGCGGCTTGCGCTGCGGCGACATCGGCCTTGGCCTGGTCCAGTGCGACCTTGAAATCGCGGTCGTCGATCCGTGCCAGTGTCTGGCCGGCCTTGACGCGCTCATTGTCGCCCACCAGCACCTGGTGGAGGTATCCCGAAACCTTCGGAGCAACGGTGGTGTTGTCAGCCTTCACGTAGGCATCGTCGGTCGACACCAGATACTGGCCGACGGTCCAGTAATCCCAGCCGTACCAAGCCGCTCCGGCCAGTACCGCCAGCGCCGCGCTTGTCGTTAAGAGCTTGCGGAAATTTAACTTTTTTGCAGGTGGCAAAATCAGAGCCGTCGCTTTGACGTCAGTCTCATCATGTCTGGCTGGCAGAAAATCCCTGGGTGCGTCGCCGACCGGAACCGGGCGCTCGGCTTCGACGGTGGCGGGATGGCGGGTCATGGCGTGTACTCCTGTTGACTATGTCCTCGGAGGGTCTAATTAGGAAACTTGATATTTTCCAAAATAGCGCCTACCTTGAAACTGTCAATGGAATGACGGGCATCATCTGATCACATGGCCGAGATCGACATCACCCGGGACCCGAACCAAGACCCGAATCAAGACCGGCGCTGCCGGGGCCGGCCGCGGCTCCGCCCCGATGACGAGACACGCCAGCTCATCTATGAGGCGGCACGGCACCAATTCGCTGGTAGCGGCTATGCCGCGACCAGTATGGAGACGGTAGCGCGCCGCGCCGGGGTCTCCACCAAGACGCTGTATCGCCTAATCCCCAACAAGCCCGCGCTGTTTGAGGGCATGGTCTCGGAGCGGCTGGACCGCTTCCTGTCCGAGGTCAATCTGCACGCTGCCGATCACACCGACATCGACGAAGCGCTCTGTGCGGCGCTGATGGCCTGCGCAGACCTCGTACTTGACGGGGAAGTCGTTGCGCTCCAGCGTATGGTTCTGCAGGAAGGCGCAAAGTTCTCGAATCTGGCTGGAACGTTCTACAAGAACGGCATGCAGCGAACTGTTGCCGCACTGGCGAACTGGCTCCGAGTGCAGCAGCAGCATGGGCTGATCGCGCTCGAGGATGTCGAAGAGGCCGCCGGCATGCTGCTCGGCATGGTCGCCGACGCGCCGCGGCGCGCCGCCATGTTCGGCGGCCTTCCGTTGCCGTCGCGCTCGCAGATCGAAGCCCGGGTTCGTACTTGTGTGGGGCTGTTTCTCAGGGGTTGCCGGTCCGCATGAATTGGCAGTCGTTCACGCCAGTTCGGGAATGACGATATCACTTCATCGCGATGCCGACGTCGCCGCTGGCGTCACGCGCCATACCGCGTTGCCGACGTCGTCGGCCACCAGCAGCGCGCCCTGCTTGTCGATCCTGACGCCGACGGGTCTGCCCAGTGCTTCGCCTTTGTCGTTGAGGAAACCGGTCAGCACGTCCCGCGGCTTGCCTGAGGGTTTTCCGTCGTTGAACGGCACGAAGATCACCTTGTAGCCGGAGGGGGGTTTGCGATTCCACGAACCGTGCTGGCCGACGAACGCGCCGCCAGCCATCTCAGATGGAAACAGATTGCCGGTATTGAACGCCAGTCCGAGTGACGCGGTATGCGCGCCCAGCGCATAGTCCGGCGCAATCGCTTTCGCCACCAGATCCGGCCGCTGCGGGCTGACACGGTCGTCGACATGCTGGCCAAAATAGCTGTAGGGCCAGCCATAGAACCCGCCGTCCTTTACCGAGGTCATGTAATCAGGCACGAGATCGTTGCCGAGTTCGTCACGTTCATTGACCGCAACCCACAGCGCACCGCTCTGCGGTTGCCACGACGGCCCGTTTGGATTGCGAAGGCCCGATGCAAACACGCGCCACTTTCCGCTGGCGCGGTCGACCTCGAGAACCGCGGCGCGGTTGGTCTCGGCTTCGATGCCGTTTTCGCCGACATTGCTGTTGGAGCCGACGGTTGCGTAAAGTTTCGAGCCGTCGGGACTGGCGGTGAGATCCTTGGTCCAGTGGTGATTGAGGGTGCCCGCGGGCAGATCCGCCAGCTTGACGCCGGGCGCAGTGATCTTGGTGTCACCGTCATGGTAGGGGAATTTCATGATCGCATCGGTATTGGCGACGTAGAAATCCTCGCCGACCAGCACCATTCCGAACGGCGAATTCAGCCCTTCAAGAAAAACCGACCTGGTCTCGGCGTTGCCATCGCACTTTGTGGCGCGCAGCAAGGTGATGCGGTTTGGGCTCGGGACCCCGGCGCCCGCCCATTTCTGCGCCTGTTTATATATGAAGCCTTTGATACCCTTTCTGTCGTCCGGCTTCGGCGGCGCATTGGTCTCCGCCACCAGCACGTCCCCGTTCGGCAGCACGTAGAGCGAACGCGGATGATCAAGGCCGGTGGCGAATGCCTCGACGGCCATGCCATTTGCAGCGGTAGGCTTTGCCCCCATCGGCCAGGGTTTGGGGGTGGCAATATCGACCGTCGGGATCCAGGAATGTTCCGGCGCCGGTAAGGTGGGTGAAGGCCCGAAGGTCCGGTCGGCGGTCGCTGCGGCCTGGGGCTCGTTGCAAGCGGCGAGGGGGAGGGTCAGCATCACGACACTCACCGCCAACAAAATGTTTTTGCGCATGCTTGTTCCTCGCATATGGCGATAGAATTCAGAAAAGCGGCGAACGTTCGCAACCTCTGCTATGAAATTCGTGTGAATTGACACAAGCGGCGTAGGTCGGCGTAAAATGGGGGGCGGGATGGCGATGACGAAGCCGGCCGGCGCTGCGCGCGAGGCGCAATGGCTGAAATGGCGCGGTGTCGCCGATCTCTATCACGCTTATTTCACCGGCCTCATTCTCTCCTTGGTGACGCGGCGCGGTACGACTGACGCCGCGGAATTCGTGTTCCGGGTGTTTCGCCGCCAGCAGCAGGAGCGTTTCCTGCCTGGCCTGGAAAAACTCGGCCTCAGCCATCTGCCGCCGGCGGTCGCCGCCGCGCAGTATCATTACCTATCGAACTGGATCGGCGGCGTGTCGGTCGAATACATTTACGAAACCGACCGCAAGGCCTGGATCCGCTATCCGCCGCCGCGCTGGATCTGGCGCGGCACCGCGATCTGCGGCGTGCCCGGCGAAGTGTCGCGCGCGATGCTGCGCGGCTGGCACGCCAACAACGGCGTCGCACTCGGCAATCCAAGGCTTGGCTTCGTCTGCACCAAGCAGAGCGTCGATGGGCAGGACGGCCTTGAAGGCTATTACTGCGAGTACGACCATCCACTCGAGCTCGATCAGCGTCTGCTATTTGCCCGCCATCTCGAAGCCCCTCAGTTCGATCCCGCCACCGCGCCGGCCTTGCCGGTTGCGAGCTGGCCAAAGCCGCGGCTGGAAAAAGCCTATCGCAATTACGCGATGGAATATGTGCGGACCGCAGCACCCGTGATGGTGCAATTGTTCGGCCCTGAAGATGCAGGCTATCTGCTGCATCTGACCGGCAGACTGATCGGCATGCAGTATTTCGATGAGATCGCGCGCGGTCTCGAAGTGAGCCGTGGGTCGGCCAAAGACTTTGCGGCGTTCCTCCGCGCGCTGTTTGAGGCGCAGGACGACGTCGCCGAACTCGGCGAATCCGGCGGCGCGTTTGCAATCAGGCAACAGACCTGGAAGCTGATGGCCGATGTCGGCGATTATCACCCGGCCTGCGCGAAGGTGCTTGAGGGCTTGTTCGAGGGCCTCGCAGCCGGCTGCGGCCGCCACATCCGTGTGGAGATGCGGCCGGCGCCCGGTGGAAATCCGCCGTTTGTCTGGTCGATTGGCTAAGGCCGATCCTTATACCGGCGCTTCACCTGCAATCGCGCAGGTCCCCATTGCGCCTTATGCACAAGGAATCAGGCGCGATCGTGCTACGAAGCACCGCTATTCGGCAGCGCTGTGGCGCTCTGAATTCATGTTTGGCGCATGATCTTATCGCCAACCCGGGTCAGGACCACGCTCGAACAGGACAATACGCCGAGCACCGCCATCGAAGCCGCCTGCACCCTCCGGTCAACCGATGGGGACCGAGGCGCCTCCCCGTTGCGAAAATCAGTCCTGCATTGTCCGGCGCGATTGACTAGCGCCGCCGGTGACACGGTGGCCGGATCCGCCGGCCATCCGCAACTGCGGAATCGTGCTTATCATCTCGCGCCTTGACCGCCGCCGAAACCGGTGGGGATGCCACCGCCGCCCGGCATTCCGCCAAAGCCGCCGCCACCTTGCATCATCTGGCTTGCCATCGGCCCCATGGTTTGCATCATCTTGCCGAAGCGGCGCTTGCCCATCTTGGCCTTCATCACCTCGAGCATCGGCGCCGCCTGGGTCATCATGTCGCCGCCGCCTGCGCCGCCAAAGCCGGCGAATTGGGCCTTCGCCGGTCCCGCCGTCAGCGTCAACAGCAGCAGCAGCGTTGCCGCCTGGCACACCAGTTTGTCCGTTCCCGTCATGATCCCGCTCCTTTGCAGCGCCGCGGATGCGGCGCAAGCCGGACACGAGACTAAGGGAGCCACAGCCACCGCTTCCGTGAGAAAGATCACGGCCGAGACGAGGGCTTCGGCTACGCGACACGCACGGCGAAGAATTCGACGTTGAGACGCCAGCTCGCTCCCTCATCGGTCGAGATTTCGCCGCGCCAGCGAAAGGAGCGGGAGGTGATCTCCGAAAAGCTCCACCGGATCAGATTGCCGTCCGGCCGGGTTCCGAGCTGAACGATATCGTCGCCTTGCTGCCGGCCGATCATGTGGAGAAAATTCTGCGTGACCGGATCGGTCCACTGGATTTGCCATGCATCGATCCTGGGATCGTAGACCCGCAGCGTCGTGCCATATGTGTTGACGTTGGCGGCGGCGTCGCCGTAGCGTAATTCGCCGCGCGGCGGCACAATCCAGACGTCCTGGACGGCGCGGCCTTCCAGCACCCAGCCGAAATGCCATTCGCCCTTGCGTTGGCGCCTCACACCGTGTTCGGAAATTTGCGTGACGTCGAGGTCCCAGGAGCCGATGAAGCGTCCGTATAGGTCCATCTTGCCGGCACGGTCGGCTGACGGGCCGTCCGCGCCAAGCGCATCAAGGAAGGGGCAGGCGGTCATTCGACGTTGCTCCATTTTAGTATTTTGCCGCGCGATCGGACGCAAAACCAGATTCCGCTTTTGCTTCGCGCGCCAGTGCTTGCTGCATCGCCAGCGCGGCCTGATCCATCTGACCGTCGATATAGGGCGCGATTTCGTTGGGCAATAGATCGACGATCCAGACCAATAGGCTGCGCGCCTCGCCGTCGGCGAACACTTGCACCGACGCGCTGTGCTGTTTCAGACGCTCGCTGACCACCGCATAGACCAGACGCCGCCGCGCGTCGTCGCAATCGACCAGCAGCTCGCGTGCCACGGTTCCGTTGGCGAAGGTCACGATCCGCGCATCGCCGTCGAGACGCGTCTCGAGCACGAATCCCGGCACCAGCCGCTTATGCACGGCGCCGAAGTCGCGCACCGCGGCCCAGACGTCGTCGGGATGGGCGTCGATCGGGATGTCTTTGTGGATGGAAGCCATGGTTGTTCACCTGTGCGAGTTGAGTTGCGTGCGCGCAGCGCCGAGTGGGGGTAGCGCACGGAGTGCGCGCAAATCTCGTTTGCGGAGGCAGCCCCCCACCCGACCGGCCTTCGGCCCGCCACCCTCCCCACGAGGGGGAAGAAGGAAGTCAGGTACAAACCGCCTCGACATTGTTGCCGTCGGGATCGATCAGGAACGCGGCAAAATAGGTCGGGCTGTAGTCGGCGCGCGGCCCGGCGCCGCCGTTGTCACGGCCGCCGGCCTTGAGGCCTTCGCTGTGAAATTTCTTGATCGCCGCGTGATCGGGCGCGCGGAACGCGATGTGGGCGCCGGCGCCGGCAGTTCCCTGATGCGCATAGAGCCAGAGCGCCGGCTCGCCCTTGGGCCCGAATCCCGCGCCGCTGTCGTCGCGCGAGTTCAGGACATAGCCGAGCGGCGCCAGCGCGGCCGCATAGAAGCGCACGCTGGCATCGAGATTTCCTACCTTCAGGCCGATGTGGTCGTACATGATGATCTCCGGTCAAATGCGCGGTGGGAACGCGCGGTCAGGAGATCAACCTAATCAATGCAGGGCGAGCCGATCTTGGAAAATCTTGCGCTTCCCGCGCGAGGCCTGACGGAACCGCAGCGGCGAAATCCCCGCGGCGCGGTGGAACGTGCGCACGAAATTGGAGAGATCGCCGAATCCGACGTCATAGGCGACATCGGTGATCGCCCTCTCATCGTCGGCCAGCAGGCGCGCCGCATGACGCAGCCGCGAGCGCACCAGATACTGGTGCGGGGTGACGCCGAGCACCCGCGAGAACAGCCGCAGGAAGTGGAACGGGCTGATGTCGGCTTGGCTTGCGGCATGCTCCAGATCGACCGGCTGGTGCGAATGCGCATCGATCCACAGGGCCGTTTCCACCGCGCGGCGGCGATCTCGGGCTGCGGCCGACACCGGCTTCTCAGGCTTTCCGGAGACTATCTCGACAAAGCGGCCTGCGAACACATGGCCGATCTCGTCGAGACCAAGATCGCTGCGGCCTTCGGCCACGGCCTGCGCCAGTTCGCCCAGCACCATCAATTCGGGCAGCGGCGGCGTGGCGCCGACCCGCCAAACTTCAGCGCGGTCACCGATGGTTTCCACCCGTTCCGGCGTCAGGAAGAACGACAGGCATTCATCGCCACAGACGTGATCGTGGGTGCAGATGAATTCGTCGCCGGGATGGCCCACTAAAATCGATCCCGCCACCAGCTCGAAGAAGCGCCCCCGCGTGTGGCAGCCGAAAGAGCCCTTGCGCACATAGGAGATCGAGTGACTGGCGTATTGTTCGACAAACGGCTTGTCGTCCGGCCCGGCGCTGCACCGGAAGTCGGACACGGAGATTGAACCGCGCTGCAGAAGGGTCGTTCGCGTCATAGCCGGAAGTTAGTTATGCGGGCGTGGCGGCGCAACCGGCAGAAACGCGTCGAACAGCGTCGGTCCGGTCCACGCCCGCGCGCCCTCGAGCGAGAGCAGCCGCCGCTTGGAGACCACGCCGCCATTCATGCAAAAGCCGTCGGTCTCGCCCTCGGCGGCGACCACGCGATGACACGGCACCAGGATCGTGAACGGATTGCGGCCGATCGCCTGGCCGACCGCATGCGCCGCGCCGGAGGCGCCGAGCCGCTTGGCCAATTCGGCATAGGTCAGGGTTTCGCCGCGCGGAATGGTGCGCGCGAATTCGTAGACCCGGCGATTGAACGGCGGCATGCCATGCATGTCGAGCGTGACATCGGAGAAATCGCAGGGCTGGGCGCGGAGCAGCGCGGCGATGCCATCGATGGCGATCTCGGCAATCAGCGGCGGAGGCAGTTCGCGGGCGTCGGGATACTGGCGCAGCATCCGCCGCCGGGTCTCGATCTCGCGCGCTTCCGGAAGCTGCACGCCAGCAATCCCGCGATCGCCCCATGCGATGCCGCATCGGCCGACCGACGTATCGAAAATCGTGTATCCGCGCCCTGCCATCAACAAATCACCCCGGAGAGCACCATAGCACCGCCGGCTAAACCTGCACGCGGAAAATTCGAATTGAGAAAAGAACGCTGTGCAAATCCAAATCCGCCGGAGACTGAGCCGCGCTTCGGCCGACGTCCCGTATCAAGGTCAGGACAAAAGCCTCGTCTGACGTCCGCCGAGAGGAGTGATTCAGCCCTTTAAATGGACATGGCGAGGCTATCCTCCGGATAGCGAAACAGGGGGCAGCCGTATTTATCCGGGGGATGAAATTAACTCCTGATTCTGGATTGGCCGTGCATAGATGCACGGTTCAGCACGTCATAGTATGAGTAGATTTCAAATGCCGCGCGCATTTTCCATCCGCTGGTTCGACTGGAGGCGACGCGACACAAGGGACGCGATCGTTCTCGTCGGAATCGGAATTATCAGTTTTCTTCTGGCGGATGCCTATGACCTTCCTCCTCATCTGCTTCAATTTGGGCTGGATCACGCTGACTGGGAAATCGACGACGTTATTTTCGTGGTCTTTATACTGGGCGTTGCTCTGTTGATTTACGGTTTTCGTCGTTACCGAGACCTATCCCGCGAAATCAATGCACGTACCGCGGCAGAACTGGAAGCGCGCAATCTGGCCCGGCACGACCCGTTGACCGGCCTGCCCAACCGTCGCTTCTTCGAAGAGAATCTTGCCACGCATCTTCAAGCCGCAAGCGATACGCAGCAGGTCGCTGTTCTTATGCTCGATCTGGACGGCTTCAAGCAGGTCAACGACACGCACGGCCATGCGGTGGGCGACAAGGCGTTGTGCGAGTTCGCCGCGCGCGTTTCCGCCGTGCTGCGAACGGACGCGTTCCTGGCGAGACTTGGCGGGGACGAATTTGCGATCATTCTGCCGGCTATCAATTCTCTCGATGATCCCACAAATCTCGCGCGACGCATTACAACGACAGTTGGCGAGCCTCTCGTCGTCGACAATGCGACCGCGCGATTCGGCGTTAGCGTCGGGATTGTCGTAGCCCCAAATGACGGAAAACAGGCTGATGATCTGTTGAGACGGGGCGACCGCGCGCTCTACCGAGCCAAGGCCGCCGGTCGGTCGTCCGTTCGCTTCTTTGAGGCCGAGATGGATGCGCTCTTCGAGCGGCGGATCGAAATCGAGCGGGAACTCCGGAGCGCGGTCTATTCAGAATCTGATGTCATTGTTCCTTATTATCAACCGCTGGTGTCACTGGAGGATAATCGTATTATCGGGTTTGAGGCACTGGCGCGCTGGCAAAGCAAATCGTTAGAGTTTGTGCCGCCCGATGTTTTCATTCCCCTCGCGGAAGACATTGGCCTCATCGTCCCCCTCGGGGATCGGCTTTTACGCCGGGTATGTCTTGATGCCAAGGCTTGGCCTGCCGGCTTCAAGCTGGCCTTCAATGTTTCACCGGTTCAGCTGCGCGATCCGACTTTTGGCCTCCGGATATTATCGATCCTTGGCGAAACCGGATTTAGCCCGCACCGTCTGGAGATCGAGATCACCGAGACCGCGCTTGTAGAAAATATCGAGACCGTCCAGACCGTCATTGACGGACTCCGAGAAGCGGGCGTTCGCATCGTACTCGACGATTTTGGGACGGGCTATGCCACCCTCAGCCAACTGCTTTCATTCCACCTTGACAAGATCAAGATTGACAAGAGCTTTGTGTCGCGCCTCGACGACAGCGACAACGGCCAAGTGATCGTCCGAGCCATCCTTGGCCTGGCAAACGGATTTGGCTTAACGACAACGGCCGAAGGCGTCGAGGACGCGGGGCAGCTCGGCTATCTCAAGGCTAACGGCTGCACGGAAGGACAAGGCTATCTGTTCAGCAAGGCCGTTCCGGCAGAGGCCGTTCCTGCCTTGCTCAAACTATCGCCCTGTAAGACCGCTGCCTAAGGTTGACGCAAAGTCGTTCAGGTTGAGGCGGCGGACCACGGCCGCTCGGCTAAGCCCCGTTGGCCTAGCTGGCTGCGAACAGGATGCGGCAGCGGATGACGCAGCGCGTCGCCGACTACCTGAAGTCGGCATACGATCGGCGCGTTCGCCGGCACGCCTTCTACGAGGATTTAGGATACGGAGGTAAACAGCTCGTGCAATTATCCCGCATCGCGGCCGATGCCCTCAACCGGATATCTCGCACGGCTCGCGATGCGCTTGACGCTTCTTGATTTGCCGTCTCGCATGCCGAGATTGCAAATTGTGACGCGGTTTGATCTAAATGGCAGGCACGGACCAGAGCGAGACCGTGCCAAAAGGCGTGCCACGCCGTTTGGATGAGAATAAGAAAATCACAACAATTTCAAGGTATCGCGGGCGTAGTTCAATGGCAGAACGGCAGCTTCCCAAGCTGCATACGAGGGTTCGATTCCCTTCGCCCGCTCCAAAGCTCGCGAACATTCGGCCGACCGGTGGCTGCGGCCTATCTTTCCCCATCGATCGCGCGTACGGTCCAGGCGTCGAAAGACGATGGCGCT
>WNFW01003939.1_pt1 | contig 10378 bp, 15 predicted proteins | sample 5400131 | NCBI WGS metagenome assembly WNFW01 (sample SAMN13153362, study PRJNA577476) | soil metagenome | isolation source: 20 cm soil or saprolite under grassland replicate 1 | place: USA:California | collected 2016-06-15
CGCGATTGCGCCTGCTCCGTGGGTTAGGGGCACAGCAGGGTCTTGATGGCGCGTCGCTCGTTCATCGCTTGGTAGCCCTCGGCGACCTGGTCGAGCGGCAGTGTGAGGTCGAACACCTTGCCGGGGTCGATCTCGCCGTTGCACACGAGGTCGATGAGTTGGGGCAGGAAGCGGCGCACGGGCGCGGGGCCGCCTCGCAAGCCGACGTGGGAGTAGAAGAGCTCCTCGCCCGGGAGGTTCACACCGTGCGGGACGCCGACATAGCCGACGAAGCCGCCGGGTCGCGTGGAGCGCAGGGCCTGGGTCATGGACTCGCTGGTGCCGACGCACTCGAGTGTGGCGTCGGCGCCGACGCCGTCAGTCATGTCCTTGATGCGCGCCACACCTTCATCGCCACGTTCGGTGACGATGTCGGTGGCGCCGAACTCGCGGGCGAGGCGCTGGCGTGGCTCGTGACGGCTCAGCGCGATGATCCGCTCGGCACCCATGCGGGCGGCGGAGAGCACGCCGAGCAGGCCGACCGCGCCGTCCCCGACGACAGCGACCGCCATCCCCACTTGCACGTTGGCCGATACGGCGGCGAACCAGCCGGTGCCCATCACGTCCGACAGGGACAGAAGGCTCGGGATCAACGTGGCGGTCGGTTGGTCGGGGGTGGCCACGAGGGTGCCCTCGGCGAGCGGGACGCGCAGCATGTCTGCCTGCGCACCGCCGACGAACTCTCGGTGCTGGCACGATGATTGGAACCCGGCCCCGCAGTGCGGGCACGTGTTGTCAGAGGCGAAGAACGAGCCGATAACGAACTGGCCCGGCTTGATTGCCCTGGCCTCGGTGCCGACCTCCTCGACGATGCCGCAGTACTCGTGCCCGATCGGGGCCGGCTCCGTCACGGGGTTGACGCCGCGGTAGTCCCATAGGTCAGAGCCGCACACGCAGGTGGCGGAGAGCCGGATGATGGCGTCGGTCGGCTCGATGATCTTCGGGTCGTCGCGCTGTTCGAGACGCACGTCCCTCGCTGCGTACAGGACCGCTCCTCGCATGACGTTCTCCCTCAGTCTTGGTCGCCGCGGAAGACCTGCTTCGCGACGGCCATCGCGGACATGGCTTTCGGCCACCCGGCGTAGAACGCCAGGTGGGTGATCGCTTCGATGAGCTCCTGTTCGGTCGCGCCGTTCTCCTTCGCGAGGCCGAGGTGGAACACGAGCTGGTCGGTGTTCCCGCTCGTCGTCAGACTTGCCACGGTGACGAGGCTCCGTTCCTTCGGCGAGAGCTCCGGTCGCGTCCAGACCTGACCGAACAGGACGTCATCGGTGAAGCCGACGAGGGCGGGTGCGAAGTCACCGAACATCCTCTGCGCGCCCGACGGCTGTTTGTTCCCGGTGTTGTCTGCCACTGCTGTTGTCCTTCCGTCTGTGCGGGTCCCGCTTGTCAGCGGGGGATGAGCCCCAGCGTCGCTGCGGATGCGTTGGGGTTCACCATCGGGTCGACATATGTGGCGCCATAGCGGGCGTACTTGGTCTGGTAGGCCTTGTCGATCGCCTGATGGTCCGCGGCGTCGGCTTCTTCGAACGTGACGTCGCGTTCGACTCCTCCGGCACGGATCCGGCCCTGGTGACGTTGCAGTGCGTTCCGGAACCAGCTGCCGCTGCGACCGCGGTAGGAGCGCACGTACAGGTCGTCGCCGACACGAACGACCCAGATCGTGGTGTACGGCCGCAGCGATCGGTCCGCCTTCAACGACGCGATGTCCAATTCGTCAGCCTCGCCAATCGCGTCGAGCTCATCGCGAGTCCAATCGCTCATCGCGCTTCCGCTCCTTGTGTCAAGGCGTTGTGAATGGGTGGGGGTGACCCGTCATCGGCAGACTGAGGTCGTTGAAAAATCAGCACGCATGGCTTCCATGGTGATGCCGGCGGTCGCGATCAGGGAGATGACGTTGATAGGGGTATTGACAGCCCCTCCCTACGAACGGCGAACGCTCCTAGCGTGGACACCGTGGGCACGACCAACGACATCCGCGAGTTCCTGACCTCCAGGCGAGCGCGGATCACCCCCGAGCAAGCCGGCCTCCGCGCCTACGGCGGCCGGCGCCGCGTCTCCGGGCTCCGGCGCGAGGAAGTGGCGCTGCTCGCGGGGATCAGCGTCGAGTACTACACGCAGCTCGAACGCGGGAACGTACGCGGCGTCTCAGAAGACGTGCTGGAGGCGATCGTGCGCGCCCTGCGGCTCGACGACGTCGAACGCACTCACCTGTTCGACCTTGTTCGCAGCGCGAAACTGCGGCCAACGCGCGGCCGACCCACCCCGGAGCGAGTTCGCCCCAGCGCGCAGCGGATTCTCGATACCATCACGGAGTCGGCGGCGTTCGTACGCAACGCCCGCCTCGACATCCTGTCCGCCAACCGACTCGGCTACGCCCTCTACTCCGAGGTCTTTGCGAACCCGGACCGACCAGCCAACCTCGCCCGTTTCATCTTCCTCGACGGCCGGTCGCGCGAGTTCTATGTGAACTGGGACGGCATCGCGGACGCCGCCGTCGGCAATCTGCGCGCCGTAGCGGGCCGAGACCCCTACGACCGCGACATCACGGACCTCGTCGGTGAGCTGTCCATGCGAAGCGACGAGTTCCGCGTCCGGTGGGCCGCCCACGACGTCCGCCAGTACCGCAGCGGCTCCCAATACTTCCGTCACCCCCTCGTCGGTGAGCTCACCCTCAACTACGACGCGCTCGAGCTGCTCGCCGACATCGGTCAGACGCTCATCGTGTACACGGCCGAAGCCGACTCGACGTCGCAGGAGGCACTCAACCGCCTGGCGAGCTGGTCCACGCCGCCGAACGAGGTGCCGCGGGCCCAGGTTCGGGAACAGCGCTGACACGAGGCCGCGGCCCCGGAAGGAGAAGCCATGGAAGTCCAGCCCAGGAAGCCGTCTGCCAAAGGCCCGGCCGAGTGGTTCACCGGCGACGTCTGGATCGACTCGATCGCGCAGGGGCAGGCGCCGTCGCGCTTGGCCGTGAGCGCAGTGCACTTCACGCCCGGCGCGCGCACCGCCTGGCACTCCCACAGCCTCGGACAGACCCTTTACGTCACCGAGGGCGAAGGACTCGTCCAGTCCCGTGGCGAGGCAATCGTCAGCGTCCGCCCGGGCGAAATCGTCCGCACGCCCGCCGACGAGTGGCACTGGCACGGCGCCGCCCCCGACCACTTCATGACCCACCTCTCCATGACCGAAGGCGACGCCGAGTGGGGCGAGCACGTCACCGACGCCGAGTACCACGGCCGCGCAACCTCGTGACCGCCAAAGGCACGGTCACGGGAGAACCCGACCTCCCGTCCGCCGCCGAGCTCATCCTGCGGACCGGGGAGGGCGGCTACGTCGAGGTGGAAGAGCCCGCCTCACGGTGACCTTGGCCCCCGTTGCACCGGGCCAAATACGCGAACGCGTGATGTTCTCGCGCTAGCCCCGGCTCAGCCTCCTTTTATGACTACCAAAATGCTCTGTTGATCATTCTCATCTCCGGAGCCGCCGGTGTCCTGATTGCGGTGAGGCGCGCGGTCTCGGGCGCGAACTTCGGCCGTCACTTGCGCGCCGTGCGTGTACCGGCACCGACGGGATCGCCGGCTGAGCACGGTTCTGCTCACGCCGGCGGCCTCGGTCGACGCCCGGCGGGACGCGATCACCTTCGTCTCACCTCCCGAATCGGGGATCGAAGCCACGGCTGACCTTCCTCGGGCGCGGCCATGCACCCGCCAATTGATCATGGAGGTATCCGCAAATGGCTGGAGTCGAGAGCCCATCACCCGATCCCCGCGTGCACGCGCGGAACATCAAGCGTGAGCTCCACGAGCTGGCGGGTCATCTGCGCAGAGACGTCGAACGCGTCGAGGACCCTCGGGCGCAGGCGTTATTCGAGACGACGGCGGAAGTCGTTCTGGGCCTGGAGAAGGCCTTCGGCGACTTCGATCAGCGCAACGAACCCGCGTGGCAAGACTGATGATGCTCGAGCAGCCGGGCGACCAGGCGATGCCATCGGCGTACGGCGGTATTCATCGAAGCTGATCGCGCGATCACGTTGGTGCTCCTGCCCTCTCATTGCAGGTGAAAGCGTGTTCACGTCACGACCGCGCCCGTTCAACGAAATGGGAGGCCAGCCATGAGGCACATGAAGAGCGTCGGCTACTGGCTCTGCTACTGATGCTGGTATGCGGCGTCATTCGGGCGCGTCCGAGGCGAACGAACGTGGCCGGTAGCGGAAGGCGCGTGCTCGTTGGAGCTTTGCGGACGGCCAATCGGGCCGACAGTGAGCACTGAGGCAGACGGATGGATTTGGACGAAGCGCACCGACGAAACGCTTGCGGCGCGGTGGTCAGGCGATCCACTCCGACGACATCTCGAGGGCGGTCTGCCGCACGTTGTCCCGGCGTCGAGCACAGTTCCTGGGAAACCCGTCGGGATAGAAGAGGAGAGGCCATGCCCAAGGACGTTGGACTCGAGGAAATGCGCCGTCTGGTTGACGAGGGTGCCCAGGTGGTCGAGGTCCTTCCGCCCCGTGAATATGGCGAGGAGCATCTTCCTGGTGCGATCAACATTCCCCTCAAGACTCTGGACGAGGCCGCGGCCGCACGGCTGGACAAGAACCGCCCCGTCGTCGCCTATTGCTGGGACTACTTCTGAGACATGAGCCCGCGGGCTGCGTGGCAGCTCGAAGCGATGGGGTTCAGCGATGTCTACGACTTCGTCGACGGGAAGATCGAGTGGATCAGCCACGGCCTTCCGGTCGAGGGAAGCGGGCCGCACTTTGACGTCGCGGGTGAGATAGCCGACCGAGACGCGGTGCTGGCGTGCCGAATCGGGGACAGGCCCGGCGAGGTTGCTCGCGCGCTCGAAACGGTGCCGCACGACTACTGCGTGGTGCTCAACGACCACGACATCGTGCTGGGACGAATGCGTAAGAAGAACCTACGGGAGTCCGACGAAACCGCGGTCGAGCATGTCATGGAGCCAGGTCCCACCACCGTGCGAGCGAGCGAACCGGCCAAGGGTTTGCTCGAATGAATGAGAGACAAGAAAGTTCCGGCAGTGATCGTCACCACGAACAAGGGGCGTCTCATGGGTACCGTGACCCAGGAGGCGCTCGAACGATTGCTCTCGTCGCGTCATTGAGTTCCTCTGGACCCGCTGAAGAGCACGACGAAGCTGACGACGGCCATCACAACGGTGGCGAGCAGGGGAGGCTGCGAGCAGAGCGTGCCGATCGGGATCAGCACTGTACCGGCCAAAAACGGGGCCGAATAGGCGGCGAGCCGACCGAGACGCGGTCCGCTGAAGTCCACGAAGATGAGCATCCCGATCGAGCCGAAGGCGGCGAACAGCCCGGTGTTCGGGTTCGCGAGGGCGACGTCGCCGATCGCGAAGGCGCTCGGCACGACGACCGTAGCCCGCACTGCGGTGCGCAATGCGATGTAGTCGGGATCGGAGACGCGCAGGGGCGTCACGCACCCAGTTTCTCGCGCCCGGCGGCTGGGACTACCAGCGGTCCCAATGGACGACGTCGTCGATCGCTCGACGCTGAGGCCGTGCGATCGGGGTCAGCGGGCGATCGGCCGGATGCCCGAGCACGATGAGGTAGGCGCAGAACCGGTCATCCGGAAACGCCAGGAGTGAGCGGGCAAGATCCTGATCGCTCACGGCCGAATGGCCCGAACCAATGCCGAGGTCGGTGGCCGCCAGCATGATGCTCACCGTCGCTTGACCGAGGTCGTACTGGACCCGGTCGCGTTGGGATGGGTCTTCGAACACTGGTGCGACGAGCGCGATCGTGGCTGCGGAGGCGGCGACGTGCTGGGCGTGCGCCCATACCCTCGACAGCTCCTCGAGCTCCCGACGGCCGGTGACCACGATGAAGTCCCACGGCTGCCAGTTGCTGGAGGAGGGCGATCGGCGGCCGGCTTCGAGGATGCGCTCGAGCTGGTCCCGCGGGATCGGCTCGTCGGTGAACTGGCGGACGTCCCGCCGAGCCCGGATCGCGTCCCACGTGTCCATGCCGCGTCACGTGGCGGTCGCGGCCTCGACCAGAGGACCCACGCCGGCGAGCCGGCCTGCCAGGTCCTCGGACAGGTCGTAGCGTGACCGCAGGTACTCGGGGTCGTTGTACGAGATCCAGACGCCACCATCGGAGTCGGCCCACACGAGGGTCTTGAGCGGCAGATCCAGCGCCGCCAATGGCGCGGCCGCCATGACCGGCGTGCCCGCGGCCGGACTTCCGAAGACGAGCAACTTCGTCTCGTTCATCGTGAGGCCGGCTCGGGCCGCTTCACCGCTGTGGTCGACGAGCGCGAACAGCTTCAGACCCTTCGACTCGATCAGGTCGAGGAGCCGCTGGACGGTGGTCGCGAACGCCAGCGGGCTTGAACGGGTGACGATGCCGCGTGCGTTCGGTTCGTCCGGCACTCCAGCTCCCTTTACTGACGTAATTATTGCCCGCCTGCCGACCAACCGAAAGGAGCCCCGATTCGCCGGCGCCGGAACCAGGAAGAACGCGGTCGCCTTGTCCGCGGGCGTCAGGGATTTGCCGTCACGACTGCGAGCGCGTCGGGGACCGGACGAGAATGCTGTTGACGCCGGCACCGCTATCGTCATCGTGATGACACCCCGGTGGGGCGACTGACCAGGCGAGCGCAGACTGAGGTGGGTCGATCGAGCGGCACGGCCAAGTCAGTCGGGAAAGAGCCCGATGTGCGCTTCTCGTACGCGAACGAGCGAACGTTCCTGGCCTGGATCCGCACCGCCCTTGGCCTCATGACAGCGGGGCTCGCGATCACACAGCTCCTACCTGAGTTCGACTTTCCCGGCGGCCGACGCCTCATCGGGCTTCCGCTCATTGCCGTCGGCGTGGTAATCGCGATCGTGAGTTACTGGCAATGGCGGGCGAACGAGCGCGCCATGCGGCTCGAGCGGCCCCTCCCGACCTCGTATCTGCCTCGGATCGTGGCCGTCGTCGTGGGTATCTGTGCCGTGTTCGGCGGAGTGCTTGTCGTGGTGGCCGGGAAGTGAGCGAGTACACGCCTGAAGCGCCTGAACCGGGTCTTGCCGCCGAACGCACGGATCTGGCGTGGAATCGCAGCGGACTGGCACTGCTTGCGTGCAGTGCCGCCGTGATCCGAGGATTCCCACCGGCCGGTCTTTCTGGCCGGCACGTCGTGGGAGCGATCGTCCTGGTGCTCGGCGGGTTCACGTGGGCGTTCGGCGCCGTCGAAGCCACGCGACGTTCCCGTCGAGGGCTCACACGATCGGTAGCAACACGCAGAGATCTCCTGCCAGTGGCCCTAGGTACTGCCGGCGTGGGGGTTACCGCGTTCGTTCTCGCCGCGTTTTACGCGCCCTAGAGGTGCAACGCCATTTCACTCGGCTCCACAGAGCGTGAAGCCGCGTTGCTCCTCCAATTGCCATTCCTTTGGAGCGGTCTCGAGCCGTTCCAGCGGTCTTCAGCGGTGAACGCGCGGCGCTGACCTCGACTCCAGCGATTGCAGCGGACTCCGGGCATCACCTTTTTGCCAAGGTGAGGGTGGCGCGCTGGAGACCGCTGCCCGACTGCGGCGAAACGAGCAGAAGAAGAGGACAGGGGAGTAGGGCGATCTCGGTCTCGCGAAATGAGATGGTGACGGACGAGTCCGCGAGTCCGTCTCAAGTCCGTGACTCACGGAAACAAACGGATATCCACGAGCACCTTCGGATACGCGTTTTCGCAGGTCAGTCGCAGTTTCGTCGCCTCGACCAGGACCTTCGCAAGCGGTCCGTTCGCTCTTACAAGGCGGAGCTCGCGCCCTAAAGAAGAAAGAGAGAGCGGCAACGGATGCTGCGTGCCGCTCTCCAAGCGACCGGAGGTTTACGCAGATCAGCAGCATGCCTCGGGCAGCCGGTCTGTAGTGCTGCGTATTGTGCACAGTTCGAGCCCGACCGGCACCCCTGCGACTTAGGTTCGCGCCCCCAACCTGCGCATTTGCGCAAGTCAGAGGCGTTGCGGTGGCGAGTCGGCCTGTACGCCGGATTCTGTTTCCGGGGGCGGCTGATCTGGCCAAATGGAGGCTGACCTGCGAAAACACTGCGCGGTAGATCGCGTCCGGACGCTCCGTTTCGCGGACCCGCACGGACATTTCGCGGACCGGAGCATGACGCTCCCTGTCAGGTACCGGGCGTCGCGGTGCGGCGCGCGTCGTGAGCGCTGCGCTCGCATCCTGCTCGCGCCGCGTCTGGACGGGCTAGTTCCTGAGGGTCTTTCCGTGCGCCCTCGTTCGGCGCCCTCACCAGTGCGACGGGCTGCGATTCAGAACGTGATGACGGTCTTGCCGCCGTGGTGAGTGCCTCCGCCGCTCATCGCAGGAGGCACGTCGTCCAGCTTGATCGTCGTGATGGGTGGTACGGCGATGCGGCCGGCGACGACCGCGTCCGCGAGCTGTCCGAGCACCTCGGGCGAGCTCTGATACGCGAAATTGACGCCGCTGACGCCGCGCGCGGAGAGCGTCTCCGTGTCGGCGACGTATCGGGTCGTGACCGCGCTCCCACCGGAACGGACGAGGGAGGAAAGCGCGGCAAACTCGTCCGCGTCGCTGGCGACGTCGATGAGCACATCGATTCCGTCGGGATGCGCGCGACGTACCGTGTCGGTCACCGACATCGCGGAGTAGTCGATCATCTCGTCCGCGCCGTAGCTGCGCATGCGGTCGGTCTCGCTGCCGCGCGTGTCGGCGATGACGTGCGCGCCGGCGTTCACGGCGAACTGCGTGGCGAACGAGCCGACGCCACCACCGGCACCCACAATGAGTGCGGTCTTGTCCGAAAGCGGCTCGAGAGACGTCACCATCTGTAGAGCCGTACCACCGGGCGTCGGCAACGTTGCCGCAGTCGCGGCGTCGAAACCCTTCGGCACCTTCGCCAGCGGCGCGTCTTCGGTTACCGCCACGTACTCGGCGTACGTGCCTGTCGATCCGAGCGGCGGGATCAGCAACTGGCCGAAGACCTCGTCGCCCGGAGCGAACTTCGCCGTTCCTTCCCCCACGGATTCGACCACGCCCGCGACATCGGCGCCGAGCACGAGCGGGAAGGTGCCCGGCACCCGATCTTTCCAGACGCCGTCGGCGATCTGGCGGTCACCGGGGTTCATACCCGCGGTCCGGACCTTGATCAGGATCTGACGCGCCCCTGGCTGCGGCTTGGGGAGTTCGACCAAGGCTGGATTGGCTCCGTATTCGTTCACTGCGATCGCATGCATTTCAACCTCCCTCGCGTCCTCAGCAGACTCTGCGCACTCGAGCTTGAAGCGGCCCCGAATCGATCGCATCACGTGATCGCGTAATTCCCGCATCATTGCGGGTGCGCGGGCCGGGGAGCGCTAGTGCTGATCCCAAGTGGAGTGCTCCGGTTCCGGGTTGGTGTCAGCAGGTCAACCGGTCGGCACCACCTCCACCCGGATGATCGACGGCTCGCGGGCGCGCAGCTCGCGCTCGATGCCCGATACCAGGTGCTCGACCGCGGCGCCGTCGAGGGAGTCATCGATGTCCACCCGTGCGACGACCAAGATCTCGTCCGGGCCCGTGAAGAGCGCGATGAGGTTGCGGACTGCCACCACCCCGGGCCATCCGGCGATGAACGCGCGGATGCGCTGCTTTCCAGCCGGCGCGACCTCCTCGCCCACGAGAAAGTCGCGGTTGCGCTCGACCAGAAACACCGCCACGGTGCCCAGGATGAGTCCGATGCCGATCGACGCGAGGGCGTCTGGAATCGCCGACCCGGTCGCCTGGTGCAGAGCGATGCCGGTTGCGGCGGTCACGTTGCCGGTGAGGGCGGCGGCGTCCTCGGCGAAGACCGCGCGCGTGGTGGGGTCGGATGTCATCCGCACTTGCTCGAGCAACCCTCGCGCCCGGGCCTGCGCCTCGCCGCTCAGCTGGCGTCTCGCCCGGAGGAACGACGCCAGGTCCAGGAGGAAGGCGACGGCGAGCACGACGTAGGCCACGACGAACGACCCGGCGGGGATCGGGTCGAGCAGCTCGCGGACACCCTCGTACACGGCCAGTACCGCGCCGATGACGAAGACCCCGATCGCCGCTAGCAGCGCCCAGAAGTACGCCTCGCGCCCTCGGCTCAACCCGCTCGGCGCGGCGGGCCGACCGCTCCGATGCTGCGCCACGAGGAGCAGCACGCTGTTGCCGGTGTCCGCGGAGGAGTGCACGGTCTCCGCGAACATCGCCGTCGACCCGGTGATTATGGCGGCGGCGAGCTTGGCCAACACAATGCCGAGATTCGCGAGTAGGGCTACTACGACGGTACGCGCACTCTCGTCGTCTGACGCCACCGCTTCATCGTGCCAGCACGCACGACACAA
>WNFW01004463.1_pt1 | contig 10378 bp, 7 predicted proteins | sample 5400131 | NCBI WGS metagenome assembly WNFW01 (sample SAMN13153362, study PRJNA577476) | soil metagenome | isolation source: 20 cm soil or saprolite under grassland replicate 1 | place: USA:California | collected 2016-06-15
GGTCCCGCCTTTGGGCGTTCCACCGTACTGAACGACAGGGTTGTCATCCACCATGGTCGCCGTGCAACCCGCATTGGAAAATGCTTGGACGTGCCACGTCGAATCGCCCGCAGTTGCCGGCGAAGTCGCTTGGACATCTATGCGCGCCCAGCCACCGGGGGGCATGCTTCCGGTCGTCGTCATCGTGATCACGTTGCCGCTGGTGCTGGTGGTCCACGTCCCAGTCGAACTCGAGAAGGTCGGATTTGCACCGCCCTGATTAGGATTCGGAATCGAGATTGAGGTGTAACCGGTCGGAACGGTGATCTTCAAGCAGCTGAAGTTTCCGGAGCTGTTAGCGGCGAGGTCATCTCGAACGAGAACGCTGAAGTCCGTCGGCGTGGAGGTAGGAACCCATGCGGGCGACACGTCCCCGGTCACCTTCGGCGCATCCAAAAACGTCGTACGAGCAAGAACCGCGTCCGCGAGGCCTAGAGCATCGACCGAATACGTACCCTCGATCGCCGGGTTGCTCTGCAATTGGTAGTCGTACGAGAAGCCACCGAGAAGATCGGTCGTGACCGTGTCGCTCCCAGGGGTGAAGCTGCCGTCACCACTAACAACCGATCCATCTGGCCGTGTGACCTTGACGACGACGTCGCACCCGGGCGCATAACCCATTCCTGACACGTGGACGAGCGAGCCTGGCGTGTAAGACGGCGCGTCCGTTGAAACCAGCTCGTTACCCGTCTGAGGGCATGGGACTCCCGTCGCAGCGGAGCTCGACTGGGCGTGCGCGAGCTGGAATGCGAACAGCGCCAGCGCTGCGAGCAGCGCTATCGCCAGCCGTCCTGTCAGTCCTCTCGTGCCTCCGCGCGTCGCCGCGCCGTCCACAGTCGTGATCGCTCCGTTGACGTCCACCGCAGCCCTCCCTTGATTTCTCTCCCCGTCGCCGCAGAGCTATCGGCACCAGATGCGCGCAGCGGTGGAGATAGCTGTTGCTAGATAGCAGCATCTCCATACGGCCTCCGGAATTCGTCAACCATTCGTTTAGAAGCGCTACGAAGAAGGTCCAGGGCGCTCAGTCGAGTCCAAAAGGCTGTGGACGGCCTCTTTTGGGGCCTATGTTGAGCTCTGTTTTCGGCCGGCTCGTACTATTTGTGAGACCGAAGGAGGGTCGGGGCTGTGGCGGAAACCTTGTCGAAACTGCGGTGCCCATACGCCGTCGCGCAAGCGCGGTGGAACCGGTGAACCCTCGCATCGCACGCGTACGCGAGCGGATGTCAGGCGCCGCGCTGTCATGGACCGGGCTCGGGATCAGCGCCCTATTTGCCTACCTGGCCGTCCGTCACGTCGACTTCCAGAGCGTGTGGCGAGGGCTGCGCGCGAGTAACTACTGGTGGCTCGTGCCCGCGTTCGCAATGCTCGCCGCCGCCATCTGGCTGAAGGCAACGCGCTGGCGTTACATGTTCGCGCGTGATACGCGCCCAGCCGAACGGCCGGTCGTGGCTGCGCTTCTGATCGGCTACTTCTTCAACAGCGTTCTGCCCGCCCGCGCCGGCGAAGCCGCCCGCGTGCTCGCGCTCAATCGACGCGCCGGAACCTCAGTCGCCGAGGCGAGTGCGACGGTCGTGCTCGAGCGAGCCTACGACATCCTCTGCCTGCTCCTACTGCTGTTCGTCGCACTCCCGTGGCTCCCGAGCATCAGCTGGCTAAACGCCGCCGCAGTACTCGGAATCATCGCCGCCACGGGCCTCGTAGCCTCGATCGTCGTGCTCGCTGTTTGGGGGATTCGACCCATTCATTTTGCCCTCCGACCCCTGCGCCGGCTTCCATTTCTCGCCGGCGACCGAATCGAGCACATCGGCGACAGGATCGGCGAGGGCCTGGCGGCCGCCCGCCAACCACGGCTCGTCGCGGCCGCGCTTGCGTTGACAACCATCGGCTGGCTGGTGCTCGCGCTCTCAGCCTGGTTCGTGATGCACGGCTTCCACCTCGGCCTCCCGTTCGCGGCTGCTCTGTTGGTGGTCGTCGCCACGAACGTCGCGCAGATCCTGCCGTCGTCGCCAGCCGCCGTGGGTGTCTTCGAGGCCGCAACACTAGTGGCGTTGAAGCCGTACCACGTCTCCGATTCCCGAGCACTCTCCTATGCGCTGGTTCTGCATGCGCTCAACTTCGTCCCATACCTAGTCGCGGGCCCGATTTTGCTTCGACAAACGCTCGCGGTTCGTTCACTCCCACAGGCCGGCACCGCTCGTAGGCTCGACCCCTAGGCGGGCTTATCGGTCGTCGCGGACCGCTCGTACCCACACGGAGAGTCCGAACGGCATCGGCACGCGATCCAGCAACTTCAGCGCTGGAACGAGCTGCTCGTAGATTCGCAATGACGACGACGGGATGTCGCGCACCTTGAGCAAACGCGAGCTGACCAGCCAGCCCAAAGCCCCGACCGGATTGACATAACGAATCGTCTCGACAACGAACCCGGTGTCGCGGAGAAGCCGCGCGAGCGCCGCTTTGCTGTATCGACGCTCATGATGGACGGCGCGATCGACCTCGCCGAAGAGCAGAGCGTGCGCAGGCGATAGGAGAAAGAGTGAACCACCCGGGCGCAGGCACTGTGCCGTTCGGACAAGAGCTGTTCGGTCGTCCTGAATGTGCTCCAGCACGTTGAAGCAGACGACCGAATCCACCGCGCCGCCCACGAGCTCGGGAGTCAGCTGTTCGACAGGCGTCTGCAGCACTGCGGCGTTACCGACATCCGTCGTACGCTCGACCAGCGTGCCCGCCAGCTCCTTGTCAGGTTCGAGCGCAACCACCCGCCGCACGTTGGGGGCTTGCGCAAGCATCAGCGTGAAGGTGCCGATACCGGCCCCGATCTCAAGCACATCGGTCCCGAGAAAGGGGCGTATCCGTTCGAGCAACCACTCGTTGTACCGCGGAGCCTGTTCTTCGAGGGTCCATAGAATCGCCTCCTGTTCGGCACTCTCAGGCGGCATGGATCCGGAGCGCGCTAACGGCCTCTCAGCCGAACGGCGAGCAGAACTCCGATGGCCTTGAAACCGTCCCTCCACGTGATGTTCTTTCCCTCGCCGTAGCTACGGCCGTAATAGGCGATTGGTATCTGGAAGAGACGAAGGTGGCGAAGACAAACCTTGCCGGCGATCTCGGGTTCGATGCCGAAATCGTCTCGGCGGAGATCCAGCGAGCGCAGGACATCGGCGCGAAACGCTTTGTAGCCGGTCTCCATGTCGGAGAGGGTCGTGTTGAAAAGGATGTTCGTCAGCAGTGTCAGGAAACGGTTGCCGACGAGGTGCCAGAACATGTACGCGCGCTGGGGCTGGCCACCCGACAACCTCGACCCGAAAACGACGTCGGCGGCGCCTCGTGTGATCGGCTCGATAAGGCGCGGAACATCCGCCGGGTCGTATTCGCCGTCGGCATCCTGAATCACGACGATGTCGCCGGTGATGTGAGGAATCGCTGCGCGAATCGCGGCGCCCTTTCCACGGTTGGGCTGTCGTACGATCGTGGTCGGCAAACGTCCGTCCCACTGACTCAAGATCTCGGGCGTGGTGTCGGTCGAACCGTCGTCGACGATCACCAACTGCTTGCCGAGGGGCAGAGCCTCGATTCGCTCCAACACAGAGCCGACCGTCGCTTCCTCGTTATACACCGGCACGATGAATGTGACCGTAAGAGTCTGTTCGGCCGCAGGCGATTGGGCTTCGTTGTCCATCACGTCCGCTTCCCGAACGTCCACAGCCTGTTCGCCGCGAACATGCAAAGCGTCACCGGAGGGATCGCGGCAAGATAGGCCCAGACTCGTCCGGTTCCAAGGACGCGAACGAAGAACAGCACGAGCAGGCTGGTCGAAAGAGCACCGGCCGCCTGTACCACCACATACGAAACTCGAGCGCGAGTCGTGTCGGGCGCAGCGAACGTCCAGCGGCGATTGAAGACGTAACCGTTAAGCGCACCTGCGGCAAATGCGACCGGAGCTGCGAGCACGTACCAGGCCCCGATCGCGAGGAGCAGCCGGTAGACGAGAAAGCTCAGCACCGTATTCGAGAGCCCGACGACGAGGAAACGTCCGAGCTGTGGCGCGGGGTGATTCCGGCCAAATCGAGTGGTGCGCAGTTTCGCAACCCAGCCCCGCCGACCGTCGACAGACGAGGCGCCGTTATCCAACGAGTTCATGTGCACGCTCATCGGCTCCGGGGAGCGCGAAGTATCGTCGGGCGCACTCGTCGACCGTTGATTCAATCCGGACCGCCTTGTACGAGGAAAGCGTGCGGAACTTCTCGAAGCTAGCAGGGACCTTGCACGGCCACACACTCTTCGGCGTCACGGAGGACGTCGAGAGAAGCGGTCAGGATGCACGTACCGCCGACGGGGAAAGCGTCCGGCACAAGCTGGGCGCCTCTGTATCGGGCGTGAGAATCGCTGCCTTCCTCAGAGCGCATTGGCTGCTGCTCGTCATTCTCTTCCTCGGCGCCGCAGCCCGGATCTACGCCTTCGGCTCGGTTCCGGCGGGGCTCAACCAAGACGAGGCGTCGAGCGGCTACGACGCCTATGCGCTGCTGCACTACGGCATCGATCGCAGCGGCTTTCACAACCCTGTCTTCCTCGTGGGATTTGGATCGGGAATGAGCGCGCTGCCGAGCTATCTGGCGATGCCGTTCTTCCTGCTCTTCGGGGTATCGGTCGCCGCTCTACGGGCGCCGACCATCCTCATCGGGATCCTTGCTCTTCCAGCCCTCTACCTCCTCGTACGCAGAACGGGAGACAGGACGCTGGCGCTTCTCGCCACCTTCCTCCTGGCGATCTCGCCGTGGCACATCATGGACTCGCGCTGGACACTGGCCGGTGTGCTGCCGAATCTGGTCGTCTTCGGAGTTCTGGCCTTGTGCATAGGGCGTGAGAGGCCGCGAGCGCTCCTCTGGGCGGCTGTCTTCTTCGCCCTGACGCTCTACGAGTACGCGCCCGCGTATCTCTTCACTCCAGTTTTCTTGGTCTTCGCCTCGCTGTTCTTCCTCCGCAACAGGCCCGCCTCCTGGAGGCCCTTTGTCGCGGCCGGAGGGCTCCTCGGCGTCCTCGTGCTGCCAATCGTGCTCACGGTCGCCGTGAACCAATTCAAGCTCGGCTCGATCGAAACGCCTCTGTTGAGCGTGCCCCGCCTGCCGAGCACGCCGCGCTACCAGACGATCTCGACGCTCTTCGGCGGCAGCGGCGCAACCGGCATCGGGGACAACCTGCACGCGTTCTGGCGAGTGCTCGTGACCGGCAACGACGGGCTCATCTGGAACGCGATCCCCGGTTACGGCTACCTCTACAGGGCCGCGCTCCCGCTCGCAGTCCTGGGGCTCGTAGCCACGCTCGCCCGCAGGCGGTTCTGGACGTCGGAGGTCGAGTTCTTCTTCCTGGCGTGGCTCGCCGCGGCCGTCGTGTTGGCAGCCGTGGAACCGATCAACATCAACCGAGTCAACGTCGTCTTCATCCCGATTATTTTCTTCGTTGCGGTGGGGATCCGGACAATCGCGGTGCAGATCGTCCCGTTCGCCGTGGGGAGCCGCCCCACTGCGGTCGCTCGCGTCGTGCTCGCGGCATTCGTCGCGTACTACTTGGTCTCGTTCGCGTACTTCACACGCGCCTACTTCGGCGCCTCCTATCGCGCACAGATCGGAGACGCCTTTTTCGCCCACTTCGGGGACGCCATCAACAGGGCCGCGAGTGCCACGACGGGTCCTCTCTGCGTCACGGACCACGTCAACGAGCCTTATATCTTCGTCCTCTTCTACCGCAAGCTCGACCCGCACCTCTTCGAGCATACGGTGCAATATGAGAATCCCGGAGCCGAGTTCCAGAATGTCGCGACGTTCGATCGTTACACCTTCGGGCTCGACCGCTGCAACCCGGCCATTACCCAGGGCTACGTGGCCGACGAAGGCGAAGCCGGGCAGATCGACCGGGGCCGTTTCTCCACCCAGCAAATCGGCCGATACGTCGTCGCCTTGCGCCGATGAGCATGAGGTCGCTCAGACGAAATTAGCCGGAAATTGAACTACTCTTCAAGACGTGGCCGAGCAGACCCGTGCTCCGACCGAGTCGCGCACGCTTCCCAGTACTGTCCGCTTCCGAACCGCCGCGCTCGTCGCGATCGCGGTCGCCGTCGGGCTTATCCTCTGGCTGGCGTTGCGCGACACAGGCTCGGGAAACGCGAAGGCGGTCTCGGCGGGGGACCTGCAAAAGCTGGCGACCTCGGTCGGCCACCCGGTGTTCTGGCTCGGCCAGGTGGACGGCGACACCAATGAGCTGACCCGCAAGTCGGACGGCTCCATCATCATCCGCTATCTGCCGCCAGGAGTGGCGGTCGGCGCCCAGGGGCAGTACTGGTCAGTTGCGACCTATCCGTTCTCGGGCGCGTACGGGGGGATCAAGCGGGCCTTGAAGGCCGGCGGCGCGACCCAGATCAAGCTCGCCCACCGCGGCCTCGCCGAGTACCTCAACACAAACCCGAACAACGTCCATGCCGCGTACCCCGGATACGCCTACCAGGTCGAGGTGTTCGCGCCTGGAGGACAAGCTGTAGCCCTTGTCCAACAAGGCAAGCTGACGTCGTTTGGTGGCCCCAAGGGCGGAGTCATCGGGCCTAAGCCGAAGGCGGCTTCGCCTGCGGCACTGAAGTCGCTGGCGGGATCGCTCAGCCACCCGATCTACTGGGCCGGCCCGAAGAAGGGCTACACGTATGAGCTGAACCGCAATCCGAACGGCAGCCTCTACATCCGGTATCTCCCTCCCGGTGTGCGCGTCGGCTCGAGGAAGACATACCTATCGGTGGCCACGTATCCATTCGTGGGCGCGCTTGCCGGGATTCAGCGCGTCGGGAAGCAGAAGGGTCAGCGGACGATCAAGCTCGCCGGAGGAGGGCTCGCCGTCTACAACCCAAAGATCCCCAACGACGTTCACCTCGCGTTTCCCGGTTCGAACTACCAGGTCGAGATCTACGATCCCGCCGGAAAGACTCGGCAAATCGTCGCGTCCGGTCAAATCACAGTAATCCGCTGAGCCGAGTCAGACGCGATGGCGACCTCGCGTAGCCGGGCCGCAACGCTGAGAGCCCGTTACTCGATCTCTCCCTCGCAACGCGAGAGCTTCCGCGACCTCCTGTGGCGCCTGGACACCACGCTCGGACTGGTCGGGATGTTCTCGGTGGCGTTCCTCGTCCGGATCCTGATCGCACCTCATTTCGGTTTCTCCATCGATCTCAACTTCTTCCGGACTTGGGCAAGAGAGCTGCACGAGGTCGGACCGCACAGGTTCTACTCGACGGATCACACCGCGGACTATCCGCCGGGATACCTCTACATCCTCTGGCTGATCGGCTCGATCTCCGCGACGCCCGGCTACCTGCTGCTCAAGCTGCCGGCGATCCTCGCCGACCTTGGTCTCGCTTGGATTGCCGGCACGTTCGCGCAGCGCCTAGCGCCGGGCTCCCTCAAGGAGCGGTGGCCCGTCCGCGCAGTCGTCGCTGCGGTCGTGCTTTTCAACCCGGCAGTCGTCGCCCTCAGCGCCGGCTGGGGGCAGGTGGACTCCGTACCCGTCTTCTTCGTGCTGGCGTCGCTCCTGTTGCTCTTCACCGGTGCTCAGACGCTCCGACGGGAGTTCGCCGCGTTCCTCCTGTTCGGCATCGCGTTCTCGATGAAACCTCAGACGTGCTTGGTGTTCCCCGTGATGGCCTACGCGCTGTACCAGCGGTACCTCTATCGACGGCCGCGCCCCGAATTGATCGACGGCGCACTCAGCATCGGCCTTGTGAGCGCGCTCGCCGTTGGCGTCTGGGTCGTATCAGGTCTTGCGTTCGGGCTCGGCCCGGTCGACCTCGTTCGCTTCTATCGCCATTCGGCAGCCGTCCTCCCCGTCACCAGCGCAAACGCATTCAACTTCTGGGGAGCCATCGCGTTCTGGCGGAACGACGCGTCGGGTGCCGACGTCCTGAGGATCGTCGGTGTGCCGGCGATCTATGTCGGCGTGCTCCTTTTCGGAGCCGCGACGGCGTTGCTGCTCTGGCAGCTGCACCGGGCCATCGAGCGCGGTCTCGACCAGGCGCGCGTGCTGATCGTCGCGGCCGCCGTCGAGAGCCTGCTCGGATACACGTTCCTGACGCGCATGCACGAGCGCTATCTGTTCCTCACGCTCGCGTGCCTCGCGCCCATCCTGTTCGTGCGACCCGTCAGGTTGGTCTACGCAGCCCTCTCGGGTCTGTTCTTGCTCGACCTCTGGTACGCCTATGCGGACTTCAACATCCGCGTGAATGCCCAGACCTTGCGCTTCGAGCCCTGGTTCGACTGGCTCTACGGCGGCTTCGCGACGGATCCCTGGCAGAAGAAGGTCCTCTCTCTGGCCGTGACCGCGATCGCCCTTTTAGCCGCGTGGCGCGGCATCCACTGGCTCGTTGCCTTGGAGCCCGCGGCATCGGCGAAGACGGGGGTACTGACGGCGCCCTCGACACCCGTCGCTAGCTGGGAACCGCACGCGCAGCCGCTCGGTCCGGGCATCGCTCTCGCGCCCGCCGACGATACGGCGGATCAGGCCTCGACGAGGAGCGCGGCTCGCTGGATCCCAGTTTCGCTGGTCAGCCTGAGCGCCCTCTTCGGACTGATCCTGCTCAGGGGCGAGACGAGGTACGCACAAAACCAGAACGACAGCGCGTTCCATCTCCTGATGGTGCGCTGGGCGAGCGGTCAGCTTCACCACGGCCATTGGCCGTTCGACGGCTGGTTCCCGTACTTCGCACTCGGATCTTCATTCTTCCACCACTATCAGAGCCTGCCGCACACGCTCACCGCGTTCTTGGCGAACGCGACGGGTGCCGGCGACCAGACCGTTTATCTCTGGTTCCTCTACCTGCTCCTTGCCCTGTGGCCGTTCGCCGTCTACCTCGGGGCGCGGTTGCTGGAGTGGAGCAACTGGACGGCCGCGTCCGCGGCGGCAATCTCGCCTCTCCTTGTCAGCACGCCCGCCTACGGATACGAGCACGGCAGCTACACCTGGCAGGGATACGGGATCTACGGGCAGCTCTGGGCGATGTGGCTCCTGCCGATCGCGTGGGGTCTGACGTGGCGCGCCGTGGCGCGCGGAAAGCACTACGCTGCGGCCGGCGTCGCGCTCGCGCTCACGATCGCCTGCCACTTCATCACCGGCTACCTGGCGGTTCTGACCGTCGGCGTCTGGGTGATCGTCCTGGGCAAGACGGGCTTCGTCCGGAGGGTCGGCCGCGCCGCCGTTGCGACACTCGGCGGGCTGCTCGTCGCCTCCTGGGTGCTCGTGCCGCTGATCGGGGACACCAAATGGACGGCGCGCACCGAGTACTACAAAGGCACGATCTTCAATGACTCGTTCGGCGCGCAGAAGATCCTCGCCTGGCTCTTCACCGGCCAGATCTTCGACGGCAAGCGCGGCTTCCCAGTCATCACGGTGCTCTTCTTCCTCGGGATCGTGGTATGCATCCTTCGCGCGCGCGCCGATGTCCGCGCCCGGGCGCTGCTCGGCGCCTTCACCCTGAGCCTCCTACTCTTCTTCGGCCGTCGCACCTGGCACCGCCTGATCGATCTCCTCCCAGGCATGGGCGACGTCCAGATCCATCGCTTCATCATGGGCGTCCATCTTGCCGGGATCCTGATCGCGGGAGTTGGCCTCGGATGGCTTCTCCGAACCGCGTACTCGGAGACCATCCGCCGAGTGCCGAGCCGTTACGCCCCGGCCGCCGGAGCCGGGGCGCTGGCACTCTGCGTCGGTGCGCTCGCGCCCGCGTGGATCGAGCGGACCCACTACGACAAGCTCACAGCAGGGCTACGACGCGACGGCCGGTCGAGAGGTCGACCGGCTGGTCGACATCGTCAAGAAACGTCACGACGGCCGCGTCTATGCCGGGCTGCGTGCCAACTGGGGCCCTCAGTACCGCGTCGGCTCCGTACCCGTGCAGGCCTGGCTCGCCGACCGGGGCATCGACGCGATCGGCCTGGTCTTCCGGACGATCACGTCGCTCTCGACCGACATCGAGGTTGCCTTCGACGAAAACAATCCCGCGCAGTATCAGATGCTGAACATCCGGTACGTGCTCGTTCCTTCCGACCGAAAACCGACCGTCCCGGCCAAGCTGATCGCGAGCGCCGGTCCCAATCGACTCTACGAAGTCCGCACGAGCGGTTACTTCCAGGTCGTTGATCGCGCCGCGTCGGTTTCTGCCAACCGGACGGACATCGAACAGGCTACGAGGGGCTTCCGCAACTCGCAGCTCGCGTTGCAGGGGATCTATCCCAGCGTCGCCTTTGCCGGCGCGTCGGCGCTCCCACCAACGTACGAGGGATCGACGCCGCCCCCGGGGCCGGCCGGAACG
>WNFW01004561.1_pt1 | contig 10378 bp, 13 predicted proteins | sample 5400131 | NCBI WGS metagenome assembly WNFW01 (sample SAMN13153362, study PRJNA577476) | soil metagenome | isolation source: 20 cm soil or saprolite under grassland replicate 1 | place: USA:California | collected 2016-06-15
CCCATGCCCGTCCGGCTGGGTGATCCCACGCGATCACCCAGTCGTACAGACCGAGCAGCAGGTCGGGCACGGCCAGATCGTCGTAGCGCGGCCGTGGGACCCGCTCGAGCATCATGCCCCAGTCGTATCCGACGTAGCCCGCAGCACCGCCCTGGAACGGCGGCAGCTCCGCCAGCGGCGCCGCCGCGTGGGACGACACGAGCGTTTCGATATGCGCCAGCGGGTCCCCCGCGACGCGGATCCATTTCCCCTCCACGAGCTGCTGGGCGAGCAGTCCCTTGGAGCGCACTGCCGTGACGGGGTCGGCCGCGAGGAACGAGTAGCGCCCCAGGTGCTCCGGATCGGTAGCGCTGTCGAGGAACAGCAGGAAGGGCAAGTCCTGGAACCGCGCGCATGTCTCGAGCGGGTCCGGGGTGGGCGCGAGCTCGTAGACCAGCGGTGCCGCGCCGCTCAACGGCGCCCCTTGGCGCGCCCGGCGCGCGCGCGCGACCGCGCCGACCGTTGCGTCAGCTTCACACGCTCGGGCCCGCGGTCGTCCGGCGGGGTGAGGTAGCCCCATTGCAGCGCGCCCTCCTGCCGGTACGTCTTCCCCAGGGTGATCGCGAGCTTCGCCTTCATGAGCTCGCGCCCGAGGTAGAACGCATGGCTCGCCTCGTCCACGCCGAGCTGGGCGAAGATCTCGTGGATGTCCGTGCCCCGCACGAATCGCTCGTTGTTGAACACCGTGATCGTGTCTTGATCGGTGAAAATGCGAAAGTTCGGATCGGTGACGGCGCGCTGGAGCTCCCGCAGCTCGGCGTCGGCGTAACCGAGTATCGTCGGGTCCTTCACCGTCACGAGGCGGTCGTCCACTCCTTTGGGGAGCGCCTTGTGGGTGACCGCGTGATACATGAGCCGCCGGGCGATGTCGATCTCCCGCACGGCGCCGCGCGCCCACGGGATCACTTCGGTCGTCAGCACGGCGCGCACGCCCAGCTCCTGACCGACGGCGACGAGCAGCGCGTTCACGCCCGTCGTGTCCGCGGCGGTGAGCTCGGTGATGTTGCCGACCCCCATGAAGAGGGGCGCGCCGGGGTAGCGCCGGCGCGTCTCCGCGTACCGTTCGAGCGAGCGCATGAACCCGAACCCGATCGGCTCGATGACCGGGTCGATGAGGTACGATACCCCCCACTGATCGAGCGCGGCGACGCTCGGCTCCAGCGTCTCGAGCCCCTGGCCGAAATCGGGGATCACGACGACGCGCACCTTGCTGCCCGCCAGCTCGCGCGCCACCTCGCGGTTGGACGCGTTGACGCTCAGCACCAGCTCCGCGCCCGCCGCCACGGCGGCCCGGATCTCGCCGGCGTCGAACGAATCGATGCTCACCCGCATCCCCTCGCCCACCAGCTCGCGCACCACCTCGCCCAGGGCGGGGAACTCGCGTCCGGGGGTGCAGCCGATGTCGATCACATCGGCCCCGCTCGCGCGATAGTGCTCCGCCTCCCGGCGGATCGCCTCGCGCGCGAGGCGCGGCGCATTGTTCACTTCGGCCACGATCTCGATGTCGTAGCTGCCGTAGTCGCGGGCGAGAGCGGCACGCCCGAAGTATGCCGGGATCTGCCGCAAGTCCTTCGGTCCTTTTTCCACCGGAACCCCCACGCGCTGCGCGATCACCGTGGGGTCGCCCTCGCACAACCCGGGGATCAGCACGAGGTCGGTGTCGGCGGGGACCTCGAGGAACCGCGCGATCCACGGGGTCGTCATCAAGGCGGCGACCGTGATCTTCATGACCGCCACCTCCCACGCGAACGCCGGAGCCATGTCGGCGATGGTCCGCCGGAGCGCGGGCTCGGCGAGCTTCCCCGTGACGAACACCACGCGGCGCGGCGCGCCCACCGCCGCACCGACCGTCACCGCGGGTCGCCCGAACGCACGAACTTGTTCGGCGTCCCTTCGAGCGCGCCGCCCTTGGGGCGCCACAAGACCGTCTCGTCGATCTTGCGGGCGAGCTCGAAGTCCTTGTCGGTGATACCGCCTGCCGCGTGGTTCTGCAGCTTCACGATCACCCGCCCCCAGGTCACCGAGAGATCGGGGTGATGGTACGCCGCTTCGGCGACATAACCGATCGCGTTCACGAGCATCAGCGTGGTGGGCCAGCCGTCCGTCTTGTAGTTACGCCGGATCCAGCCGTCCTCGTACCACCAGCCCGGGAGGTCCTTCAGCTTCGCCTCGATCTGCGCATCCGAAAAGGTCGGTTCTTTCGCTGCCATGACGGTCTCCTTATCGAGGGCTAGACCACGCCCCCGCCGTTGATCATCAGCATCAGGCCGGTCACGTAGGCGGCTGCATCGGAGGCGAGATAGACGGCGGCGTTGGCGATGTCCTCGGGCGTGCCCCAGCGTCCGAGCGGGATCTTCGCGGCGATGCGCTGCTTCACCGCCGGGTCGAGCGCGCTGCCGTACGCGGTCTCGATCCAGCCGGGGCCGAGCACGTTCACCCGGATCCGCGGGGCGACCGAGTGCGCCAACGCCCGACTGAAGGAGTACACGCCTCCCTTCGCGGCGCAGAACACCTGGGCGTAGTCACTCGTGATCCCGCCCCCGAGCACATGGTCCCAGGACATGTTCAGGATGACGCCGCCCGAGGCGGGCGGGTGGGCGTCCATCAGCTCGACCGCCTTCCAGGAGGCGAGCACGGTGCCGCGCAGATCCACGGCGAGGAGTCGGTCGAGCTTCTCGGTGCGGGACAGACGGGCCGCGTCGCCGGTGAGGATGTCCGCTCCCGCGTTGTTCACCCACACGTCCACGTGCCCGAACGTGCGGCTCAGCGTCTCCGCGAGCGCGTCCAGATCACCCTGTTCGGCCACATCGGCGCGGATCGCCTCCGCGCGCCGGCCGGCGGCGCGGGCGGCGTCGGCGGTCTCGTCCGCGCCGCGGCGGTTCGCCCGGTACGTGAGCGCCACGTCCGCACCCGCTGCCGCGTACGCCAGGGCGATCGCGCGCCCGATGCCGCTGGACGCCCCGGTGACGAGCGCCACCTTGCCATCCAGTGACAGCACCCCGGGGGCGTCGACCGCACTCCCCGACGCCGGCACCAATTCATTCGACTGTTGTTTTGACATCGTGCCTCCGAAAGCCTAACCTACCGGCGGTTTCGGGACAGCCACAAGGGAGCGGCCGGAAATGCAGCTACTCATCAGCGTTGCCGGACCTGCCGACGCCCGCGCCGCGCTGCTTGGCGGCGCGGACGTGATCGATGCGAAAGACCCCCGGCATGGCGCGCTGGGCCCCGTGCCCCTGCGCCGGCTCGCGGCGATCCGGGCCACGGTGGCCGGGGCGCGTCCCCTCAGTGCCGCCTTGGGTGACGCGGCCCGCGAGGACGCACTCGCTGGGGCGGTGGCCGCGGCGGCGACCCTGGGCGTCGTGTTCGTGAAAGTGGGCTTTGCCGGGGTCACGAGCGAGGTACGGGCGCGCCGCCTGGCGGTCGCCGCTCGGCAGCGCGCGGAGGGGGAAACCCGCTTGGTGCTGGTCGCCTATGCGGACTGGCGGCACGCCGAGAGCCTCGCGCCCGCGCGCCTCGTGAGCATCGCGGCCGACGCCGGCGCCGCGGGCGTGCTGCTCGATACCGCGAGCAAGAGTGCGCCCCTGTTCGCGATCCAGCCGGTTGCGTCCGTGGCCGCCTGGGTCGCCGCCGCGCACGCGGCGGGAATGTTCGCGGCCCTCGCCGGCAGCCTCTCCGGCCCCGACCTCGCACCGGCACGCGCGCTCGGCGCCGATCTCGTGGGCGTGCGGGGCGCCGCGTGCGTCGGCGGACGGACGGGCCGGGTCTCGCGCCCCCGGGTCGCGGCGCTACGAGCCTCAGCCGGCGCGGCGCCCCCCCCGCCCCCCCCGCCCGCCTCTCGTGTGCTGGTCGGGAGGGGGATCCTCCCGGAGCGCGACGTCGAGCTGCCCGAGATCGTCCGCCGTTACGATGAGATGCTCCACGCCGTGCGGGAGCGTGCGTAGGAAGTACGCGTCGACGAGCTTTTTCGGGCCCGCGTGCGCCGGCTTGAGCAACACGATGCGTCGCGCGCCCAGCCGGCCCGCGAGCCAGGCGGCGATGCTGTCGCTCGTGACCTCCCAGGAATGCGGGAGCGGATCCGCGGCCCGGAGCCAGCGGTATGGCGCGAGCACGGGGAGCCGGTTGGCCTGGAGGGCTGCGGCGATCGCGCCGTCGCCGTCGACCAGCGCGGCGTCGGGGAGGCGAGCGGCGAGCGCGTGCGCGTACTGGTCCATCCCGAGCACCGCCATCCAGTGCGCCGCGTCTTCGCCGATCTTGATCCGCTTGAACATTTGCCGGACCGCGTCGGCGAACGGACCGCCCCCCGGAAGCACCAAGAGCCGGCGACCGGCTCGGAACGCGGTGAGGGCTTCGATCATTAGCTCGAAGGCACCGGCTTTGGCGAGCAGTCCCCCGCCGACCTTGACGACGGTGTGGACCACAGGGGTCTCGCTTGTCATGCCGGGAACAGCAGCGCCACCGCGGCCGCGGGGGCGTGCCGCGCCGCGGGTCCGAGGGTATCGGTGAGATGCGTGATTTCGAGCCCGACCCGTCGGGCGGCGGCGGCGGCGAGAAACTCACCGAGTCCGGTGACCACCGCGCGGGTCAGCGTGGGCTGCCGCGCGCGCGCCCGCACCAGAGCTCCCGCGATGCGCGCGACCTGTGCGTCCCACAGCGCATCCGCGATCACACCGATGTCCGTCTCGTCGAGCATTTCCCGGTCTGCGCACACGACCCGTGCCAGCCGCTCGCCGGCGAACTGTTTCGTCGTGGGGCGTCCATCCGGGGTCGGGACCGAGTAGTCGGAGGGCTCGAGCTCTCCGCGCCACACATGCACGTCGCCCGCGAGCGCGAATCCTTCCGCCGACACGCCGGTCTCGTGACCGCGCACCGGCACGGTCGGCGCGACCGCCTCGACCGGTGTGCGCAGCGCGCCGGTATAGACCAGCTCGCCCTCCCGCAGCCGCTCGACGTCGGTCCGGCCACGCGCCATCGGCGCGCCGCCTCGTATCGGAATGATGTCGGTGGTGGTGGAGCCGACGTCGACCAGCACGCAATCGGAGCTCTGGCGCCCGACCAGGTGCGCCGTGGCGGCCCAGTTCGCCGCCGCCACCGCCAGCGGCTCCCGGCGCGCTTCGGCCGGCGTGCGCCAGCGGGCGTCCACGCTCCAGACCCGCACGCAGGCATCGGGAAAAGCGGCCGTCACGGCGTCGAGGACGAACCCCACGCCCTCACGCTTGGTGCGGAACAGCTGCGACAGCTCGGCCGTCATGGTGACGGCGTGTGCGTCGGCGGGTCCGGCGCCGAGGTCGTGGGCGAGGTGTGTGAGCAGCGGGACGAGCACCGCGGGATCGCGCTGCAGCTCGTAGGGAGCGGCGCGGGCGGCGAGCACATGGGCGTCCGCGACGCGCGCCGCCTTCGTGTTCACGCCGCCGATATCCCAGCCCAGGACGGGGTTCATTGCGCGTGATCCCCGTGCTCGACCTGCGCGCCGGGCGTGCGGTGCTGGCGCGCGGCGGGCAGCGCGACACGTACGCGCCGGTCCGGTCGCGGCTCGTCGCCGGCGGCGCGCGGGGGTGGGGCGATCCCCTCGCCCTGGCGCGCGCCTACCGCGACATCCTCGACTGCGACGAGTGGTACGTCGCCGATCTCGACGCCCTCGCCGGTGGCGCTGTGCAGCATGCGCTGCTGGCAGCGCTCGCCGGTCTCCGCGGCCGGCTGCTGGTGGACGCCGCCGTCGCGACGCCCGAGCGCGCACGTGAGCTCGTCGCGGGCGGCGCGGCGCGGGTGGTCGTGGGCCTCGAGACTCTGCCGTCGTTGGACGCACTCGGGGCGGTGGTCCGCGCGATCGGCTCGGAGCGCGTCGCCTTCTCGTTGGACCTGAGGGGCGGTGCGCCGCTTGCGGAGGCCCGGCTCTCCGGCGCCCCGCTCGAGGTCGCCGGGGCGGCCGTCGCGGCGGGAGCCGGGGCGATCATCGTCCTGGACCTCGCCCGCGTCGGGAGCAGGCGCGGGGTGGACGCCATGCTGGTGGCAGGACTGCGGCGCGCCTACCCTCGCGTGGAGCTCCTCGCCGGCGGCGGCATCGCGACCGCGCGCGAGCTCGAGCGCCTCGCCGACGCAGGGCTGGACGGAGCGCTGGTGGCGACGGCGTTGCACGAAGCCCGGATCAGGCGGGAAGACATCGCGGCCGCCCGGCGCGCGCATCACCCGAGCGACTCGCGGTAGGTGGCGGATTGTCCGAAGTTCTCCTCTACTTCCACCTCCACCGCCTGCAGCGCTACCTCGCCGGAGGCGGCGAGCTCCTTGCTGACCCGGCCGGCGAGGTACTGCGCCAGCATCTCGACGGTCGTGTTGGGCACGGGGAGGAGCGCGCAGTCGATCCGGGGGAAGACGTAACGTGGCTTCCCTCCCACCGCGACGCGCACGCTGTCGCCCTCTTCGCGCACCTGGACCTTCGGGTTCTCGAGCGGGAGCAGCACCTTGTGGTCGATCTCGTCGGTGAGCCGCTTCATGAGGTGCTTGAGTTCGGCGAAATCGAGCACGTAGTGCGCGTCGGGGTTGAGCCCGCCCTCTACCACCACGCGCGTGCGGTAGTTGTGGCCATGCAACGTCTCACACCGATGACCGGCGAAGGTGATGAAGTGGGCCGAGGCGAAGACGAGATTGTCCTTCGTCACGGCGACCTTGAATTGCTTATGGGCGGCCACGCCACCCTCCTTCCAGCAGCACGACGTAGATGCTCGCGCCCGTCAGATCCGCGGTGGCGCCTGGATTCAGCGTGTTGGCCTCGTCCCGGAGCTCGCGGTCGAGCGCGGCGGTCGCCTCCCGGCCCGCCATCGTGCGGACCCCGCCCGCGTCGAGCACGACGCGGGCACGCCGCTGTACCGTGACGGCTGCGTCGGTACCGAGCTTGCGCACGATGTGGCTGTCGGGTGCCGCTGCGAGGAGCGTCAGATAGACCTCGACGACCGCGTCCCGCCACGCAAGCCGGTCGGAGAGAGCGCGGTGGAGCCCGGGGGCGCCGATCTCGAACGTCGTCGCGAAATCGGTCGCGTACTCGCGGGCGACGGCATCGCGGTCTCTCGCCAGCGCCATGGCCTCGCGCAGGGTCACGGTAGGCGTGCCGGCCACGTCTTGCTCGCTCGCCCGACCGAGGCCGCCCGGCGCGGCGGACCGGATCGCCACGTAGGCGTCCCGCGCGTCCCCTACGGTGGTGTCGGCGAGCGTGGCGGTGAGCCGTGCCCGCAGCGGTCCGAGTCCCGGCCGGAGCTCGGCCCGGGCCAGCGGGGCGAGCAGCAGCACCAAGCCGAGATTGGTATTGGACGGCGCCCACCGAGCGGTCGCCTCGACGGCCGCACGGATGGTGGCCCCGAGCGATCGCTCCCCCGCCAGGGCGAGGGCCGGGCCGATCGCCGCGGCGCTCGCGAGGAAATCCTCGTAGGTGGTGTCGCGGAACGAAGCGAAGGGAGAAACGTTCCCGGGCTTGGGGGCGCTCGCCTCCAGCAGGCAGGCGAGCTGCGCGGCGGCCGCCACGTCGGCCGCCTGCCGCGCCGGCGGCGGCGTCACCGCGGCGTCACGCGCTCGAGCAGATGCTCGACGATCGCTCCGGCGACGTCGCTCGACGTCGCTTCCTGCAAGCCGCGCCATCCGGGGATCCCGTTCACCTCGACTACGTAGACCGTGCCGTCGCGCGCGGGCAGGAGATCGACGCCGGCATAGTCCGCGCCTACCGCCTCAGCGGCGGCCAGCGCCGACTCGACCTGCGCCGCAGGCAGCGTGACGGCTCGCGCCCGGCCGCCGCGCGCCAGGTTGGTTTTCCAGCCGGGCGCGCTTCGCTCGATCGCGCCGACCACGCGCCCGCCCACTACGAACACCCGCACGTCGCAGCCGTCGTGATCGATCGCCCGCTGAAGATAATACACGCTCCGGATCGTCTCTAGCGTTCGGAACACGCGGAACGCCATCTCCTCGGTCGCAACCCGCACCATTCCGAGGCCCATCGAGCCGAACAGCGGCTTCACGATGACGTCGCCGAGGGTGCGAAACGCCGCCATCGCCTCGTCGGGATGCTCGCACACGACCGTTTCTGGCACCGGAAGTCCGGCGCGCGCGAGCAACGCCGTGGTCCAGAGCTTGTCTACCGTGCGCTCGATCGCCCGGGGCGAGTTGACCACGGGTATGCCGCGCTCCTCGAGCGCGTGCAGCGTGTCCAACCGGACGATGATCTGCTCCAGCGAGCCCGCCGGGATGATGCGTGCGAGCACGGCGCCGCACGACGTGAGATCCTCGCCCCCGGCGGCGACGTGCGGACCGGTCCCGCCGAAGCGCGACACCAAGCCTTCGTACGGCAGCACCCGCCCCTCGTGCCCCCGTGCGGCCAGCGCGCGGCACAGTTGGTCGGTGTGCCAGCCGCCCCCCTGCCGCGCGGCGAGAATCGCGATGTGCACCGTCGTTAGTTGGTCTTCGTCCCGAGGAGCACGGTGAACCCGCCCGTCGCGAACACCGGCAGGTCCCCGGCGACGGCCTTGAAGCCCGCCGTGGCCATGCCCTTGTCACGCGCCTCCCGAGAGTCCCACCGGAGATCCGCGATTCGGTAGATAGGCGCCGGCTTGCCGTCCGCCGACGGCGAAAATCTGACCAGCTCGGCGCGCGTGACCCCGATCTCCTGCGCATGAGATTTGAACAGGGGCACGTGCTTTTCGGCGTAGTACTTCTCGAACGCCGCCGTGTCCTTCGGCTGGTTGTACTGCACGATGACCACCCACTGCACCCCCGTGGGTGCCGTGGCTTGCGACTGTTGCTGGGGTGCGGGCTTCGAGCACGCGGCCGCGACGGCGAGACCGGCGAGAATGGCGAGGCGCTGGAACGGACGCTGCATGGAATGGCTCCTTGGTGTGGAGGATGTGAGGGCGCGGCGTCTCAGCTCTCGACCAGCGACGCGCGCAGCACCTCGGGGTTCACATGCCCGGCGTGATACGTCTTGCCGCTCTGCACGCTCGTCAGCCACACCTCCGCGGGGCTGAAGAGCAGCGGATCGATCTTGTAGAAATCGCTGTCGTACCGCTTGAAGATGTCGTAGAACGGCGTGCCATAATCCTTCGACGCCGACGACGGAATCCTCGGCACGAGCGCGGCGAGCTCCGCCTCTTCGGCGTTGACGGTGTAGCGCGCCTGGCCGCCGTACAGGATGCAGTCGTTGGTCCGGCCGATCGCCCGCAGATCGTTCTTCGCGACCGGTGGGAGCGGCGCGGTCCCGACCCCGCTCACGATCTTGTTCACGTCGAAGCCGAGCGTGTCCATTTTGTGCAAGCCCGTTTCCAGGATCCGCGCGGCAATCTGCACGCCGCCGGCGAGGCTCGCCGTGGGCGCCACGACGAACGTGAGCTGCGACGGCGTGAGCCCGGCCTTCTGCCCGACCCAGGCGGCGACCTCGTCGGTGGGCAGGGTCCGGGTCTCGAGCACCAGCACGCCGCGCTCGGCTTGTTCCGCGTATCCGAGTTTCGCGAAGAGCTCCTTCTCGACCCGAGCGTGAGCGCGCAGCGGCCCCGACCCCATCGCGAAGTACTTCCCGACCTGAATCGCCCAGCCGGCGTACTGGGACGCCATGCAGCTCACCGCCGGGTGATCAGTCCAGACACGCACACCGGGCCACGTGTCGCCTCCGATCGGAACCGGCGGGTACGCGATGTCGGCGAGCCCAACCCGCCCGGCGCGTCGACACCTGCGTCGATCACCCGCGCGCCTCCCGGAAGCTTGCGCACGGCGATCCGCAGCGCTTCAGCATTGGCGGCCATCGCGTCCGCGATCTGCCACGCCCGCTCGTTGAGGCCCAGCCCCGCGCGCGGGCCGCTCACTCCCCTACCCATTTCAAGATCTCCCCTTTGCCGAGTTCGGCTAAATCACCGGAGTGCCGCTCGTATTTGCCGGCGACGTACCGATCCGCGACCGGCACGTCGGCGCGACCGCGCAGGTAGCGGAGCAGCAGCCCGACGTGCGGCGGGCGGTAAGTGCACGCGTAGCGGAACGTTCCGGGCCGATCGATCGGCCCGAGCGCGACGATCGAGCCGCGTTTCAGGAAGCGCCCGGCGCCCGGTCCCGCTGTTCCGAACACGACGACCGTTCCCGCAATCATGCCGACGCCCGTTCCCCGTCCTCCATCCCCCGTCACGGCGATCGTGCCTCGTCGCATCCGGGCACCAGCCTCGTCGCCCACGTTCCCTCGCACGATGATCTCGCCGCCCGTCATGCCGCGCGCCGCGCCGGGTCGCGCGCCGCCCGCATTGTCGCCCGCGCTGCCGCGCACGTCGATCCGGCCCCCCGACATCGCCAGCCCCAGGTCGCGCCCCACACTGCCATCGAT
>WNFW01004513.1_pt1 | contig 10377 bp, 10 predicted proteins | sample 5400131 | NCBI WGS metagenome assembly WNFW01 (sample SAMN13153362, study PRJNA577476) | soil metagenome | isolation source: 20 cm soil or saprolite under grassland replicate 1 | place: USA:California | collected 2016-06-15
GGCCGAGCTTGGTTTTTTGCAGCATGAGTTGCAGGCCGACGATGACGATGACGCCGGCCGCGAGCATGAGCATATTGTCGAGCCGCAGCGTGAAATGCCCGAGGCTCACGGCAGATCCCGGCAGCAGCGCCGGAAACGGCTTGGGATTGCCGCCGCCCGGATAGAACAGCCGCACCGCCTCGCGCAGCACCGTGCCGAGCATGAGCGTGGCGAGCAGCGTGTTGAGCGCCGGCGCGCTGCGCAGCGGCATCACCAGGTAGCGGGCGATCAGCACGCCCAACAGCGCCATCGCCAGCACGGCCGCCACGAGCATCGCCGCGAGCTCGACGAGATGCGAGCTCAGCCCTGCCGCCCGCAGACCGACGAACGTCGCCAGCGCCGTGAAGGCGCCGACGGTGAGCACGTCGCCATGCGAGAACTTGATCACGTCGAGCACGCCGAAGAACAGCGTGAAGCCCACTGCGACCAGCGCGTACATCATGCCGAGCATCAGCCCGTTCATGACGTATTGGGCAAAGAGCCCCGCGTCCATCTGCCGGACTCGTTACAACGTCGTCCCCGCGAACGCGGGGACCCATGGCCATGGATTGTGCGGAATTGCCAGGTCCGTGGTCATGGATCCCGGATAGCCGCTTCGCGGCTTCCGGGATGACCATCTCGTTGGGTCATGGCACAACTCAAAACTTACGGACATCGGGACCAGCTATTTCTGTCCGGGCAGCTTGCGCTTGCCCGTCGCGTAATCGCTGTCCTCCCAGACCACCCATTTGCCGTCCTGGACCACGTATTTGGTGATCAGCGGCACCGTGTTCTGGCCGTGGTCGTCGAACGTGATCGCGCCGACGATGGAGTCGCGATCCTTGACGTCGCCGAGCGCGTCGCGCACCGCGGTCGGCGCGCCTTCGCGGAAGGCGAGCGAGCCCTCGGCCAAAGGCCCCAGCCCCTGGATGTAGGCGTCCGACACGATGCCCGAGGTGCCGTCGAACACCGCGGTGATGCCGAGCTTGTCCATTTGCGCCCGGATGCGCACCCCGATCGGGGTCAGCCCGCCGAAATAGATGGCCTGCGGGTCAAGCGATTTGATCTGGGTGAGCTCCGCGGTGAAATCCTGCTGGTCGGCGGTGACGCCGAAGGTGCCGAGAATCTTGCCGCCGTCTTTCCCCAGCGCTTCGCTGAAGTACTGGTTGTGGCCCTTGCCGTAGTCGGTGGTATCGTGGATCACCGCGAAGGTCTTGTAGCCGAGGCTGGTCAAGAGCTCGGCGTTGGTCTGGTTCTGGTTGATCATGGTGCCGTTGACGCGATGGATCTCGGGATATTTGTTGCGGTAGGTGATGTCGGGCAGCACCGCGCCCCATACCACGACCGGCAGGCCGAACTTGTGATAGGTGTCGACCGCGGCGATGGCGGTCGATGAGCAATAATGCGTCGCCGCCGCGACGACGTCCTTGTCGGCCGCCATCTTGGTGGCCTGCTGAACGGCGACGTTGGGCTTGCATTCGTCGTCGAGCACGAGGAGCTCGTATTGGTATTTCGCTTTTGTATCGGCGTTGCGCAGCCGCACCGCGAGATCGGCGGAGTTGCGGCCGCCCAGTCCGTTCACGGAAACCCCGCCCGTGAGCGGACCGATGAACCCGACCTTGACCGCCTCCTTGGCCTGTGCGCCCAGGGTCGACGCGGCGAGCAGCACGCCCGCGACAACGAGGCCTCCCCCATGCCGTTTGCTCATTGCTTGCCTCCGCTTTGCACGGGCCGATCTTAGACGAGGCGTTTGCCATTGCAAAAGCCGGCCGAGGGCCGACACGCCAGGTGCCAGCCCGCGAGGCTCGCCTCGCGCGGATCGCTTTCGGGCGCTACGTTGCGGCCGTCAGCCATTGCGGATCGAACCAGCGGTCGGCCTCGCCGTCATAGGGCAGCCGCGTGATGTCCCAGTGCTGGACGAAGCGGGCGTAGGCGGCGAACACCGACGGCCCGCCGCCGACGAAAATAACACGATCCGGATATCCGGCGATGGCGTCCTCGGGCGCGAGCGATGAGCGGATCTCCACGATCGTGCGATCCGCATAGGCGAACTGAGGCACCGAGCGTTTCGTGCGCGGACCCATCAGGATCACATGGCCGCGCGTCATGTCCCAGAAGCGCTGCACGTCCGCGATGTATTCGGGGCCTTTGGCGCCTTCCCACGGCAGCACGCCGGCAAGCCCGAGCTGGCCGCGCCTGCCGATGGCGCACATGGCACGAACGTAGGACATGGCGCGCTCCCCCGCCGCTGCCGCCCCTCACGCGCGAGATTGCGGCGATTCACCAGCGCGGGCGAGGCGGCTCGGACTCAAGAATCCTTGGCATCCATGCGCGATCCATCTGCGGGCATCAAGCAAATTTGCATCGAACGGTTTCGAGCTCCGCGCTTCAGGCCAATCGAGCCGCGCGCGGGCCCGGTGCCGGTCGCCGGTGCGAGGCGGCGGGCTGTTCGCGCCGGAGCGCGTGGGAAGCTTCCGCGGCCGAGCCGTGTGCGGAGGCCGAGCCGATCAGGTGCGCGCGTGCGTGAACGCTCTTCGGCGCGGCAACCGTACTCTTCGGGGCGGCGACACTGGAATCCAGATGCGCCAGCTTCACGCCATGCGCGGGCGTGCGACGAATGTTTTCCGGCTGGTGCGCCGCTGGGATCGGGCGATCCGGCTGCTGCGCCACGACGATCGGATGCGCCGGGCGAACCGGCTGGCGGACTGCGATCAGCGGCTGCGTGCGATGCGGAACCGGCCTGGCGAGCTGCGCACACGGCGCGGGTGCCGGGAGCGCCACGTCCCAGGCGCCGGCCTCGGCGCTGGTCCATTCCTGTGCGGAGCGGCCGGTTATGATCCGGATGTAGGCTTCGGTCTCTTGCGGCAAGAGCTTGCGCTTTGCCAGCCAGTCCTCGACGCGCTTGGGGCCGGCATTATAGGCGGCGGCGGCAAGGCCGAGATTGCCGAACTGCACGCGCAGGCCGCGCAACAGCGCCGCCGACTTCGGCAGCGCCTCGATCGGATCGAATGGATCGACGAGGCCGACCTTATGGGCCGTCCCGGGCATGAATTGCGCGATGCCTTGCGCGCCGGCGTGGCTGACGGAGAAGGGATTGAACCGGCTCTCCTGCCAGATCAGGCGCGTGAAAAACTCCAGCGGAAGATCGTTTCGCGAGGCCGACCGGTCGAGCACCGCGCAGATCGCATCCGCAGACATCCGGGCAGACCCGGCCGAGTCCGGCGGAACGGACGCGGCAACGGCATTTGGATCACGGTCCGAACCGGAGAACCGAGCGCTCGGCGCCGGTTCGAATGCACCGAGCGCCGCATCCTGCGGAGTTTGGTCCGATTGCGCTGCCGTCGCATGCGACGGCGCGTTCGCATCGGCTGCGGATTCTATCGCATACGCCAGCGGTTCGAATCCTGCTTGAATCGGCACAAGAACCACGGCAGCCGCGATCGCTCTCGCGGCCAGCAGAGCACGCATGTGGATTTTCCCACCATCCCGTTGTGAGAAGCGCGCCCCAAATGAACGAGCATCCAAGCAGGTTCAATGCGCCCTATGTCGCAGGGCATAAAGGGACGCGATGCTCGATCAATCTCGGGAGCTCCGAAGTCGTCGTCGAAGGATCGTTGATCGATCGGAGGAAGGAATGGGCCCCACACGAAACGGTCGAACGAACGTCGGACATCAACATGCGATTGCGGCGGGTGATCCGCGGCTATTGGGAGACGTCCGCGCGCATTTTCAGCGAGCAAGGAACCTAAGTGCGGACAGTCAAGTTTCCATGGCGCGACCGTGCCCCATGGCGGGGCGCAGAACTGGAGGCGCGATCATGAATAAAGCGGTTATGAAGCTTCCGCTCATGCTCGGCGTCGTCGGAGCGATAGCCTTCGCCGCGGCGACGCCCTCTTGGGCGGCTGAGCAAAAGGGACCGAATGCGGCAGACGGCGGCAACGCGCCGGCGGCAGCCCAGGCCAAGACGACCCAGGCCAAGACGACCGGCTCCGCGGCTAAGACGTCGGCGGGGACCAACACTGGCGCCAAGATGTCGACCGGCCACGCGGCCTCGAACGAAGGCATAGCGGCCGGTAAGAAGCTTTCGAAGAGCTCCCAGCTTTCGGGCCGGACCCATATGGGCCCCGGCCGGAAGCACCTGAGCTCCAAGGAAGGCGTGCGGACCCGAACCCATATCGGGAGCCGGACCCGCACCAGCGTCGGGCTCAGGGAAGCGCGTTTGCGTAACCGGAGCCTTGCAACCAGTTCCGTTGGCTTCGGGGTAGACGCCGGCTTCCAAGACACCGGCTTCGCCTACGGGTATGGCTCGCCCGGCTATGGCTATGGGGCCGGCTATCCGGGCTACCAAGGCTATGGCTATGCGGCCAGATATCCCGGCCGGTGCACCTGCGCTCCCGGCGTTGCCTCGGGTTATGGCTCTCCGGCCTACGACGCTGCCTATGGTTGGGGCGGCTGGGGCCCGGGTTGGGGTCCCGGCTACGCGTCCTGGGGTTGGGGCGGAACCGAAGCTGGCTTCGGCGTAACCGCGACCGGCACCAGCGTGGGCGTGTCCTCGAGGTCGAGAGTGCGTGGAGCGCGCGTGAGCGCCAACACCACGGGCGGGGCCCAGGCCGGAATGACGACCCAGCCCGGAATGACGGCCCAGACTGGAACGACGGCCCAACCCGGAGTGTCGGGCCAACCCGGTGGCGCCAAGGTCAAGGCGAGCACCGGGGCTGCCGGAACGAAGTGAGTGCTGGCGGTCGGCCAAATCGACCCAGTTGGGTCGAGCCAGGAGGGCGGGCGAATTGCCCGCCCTTCTTTTTGATTTGCGCCGGCCCCTCCCCGGTCGAGCTTGACAACCTGAATTCCCTCAGGCGGTTCGGATCCAGCCGGAGGCGCTTGACGCAACGCAATGGGGCGCGAATGCACTGCCGTGTATCATCAGGTCGTGGCCGAAGGAGCGCCGGAATGGGAACGGCCTTGCTGATGGTGCGTGCCGAACTCGCCGAAGCCGCCGACCGGCCGGCGTTCGATCGCTGGTACGAGACCGAGCATTTGCCCGATGCGCTGAAAGTGTTCCAGGCGGATCGAGCCTGGCGGTGCTGGAGCGCCGTCGATTCCTCCATCCACTACGCCTTCTACCAGTTCGCCGGCGTGGAAAAGGCACAATCGGTATTACGGTCCGCCGGCATGCGGACACTCATCGCCGAGTTCGACCGCGCCTGGGGTACGCGCGTCCGCCGGACCCGGGACATTCTCGATGTGGTTCAGTCGGTTCCGGCGCAAGCCCGCCCGAAGCTAGCGGCGCGCGGCGCCTGCCCGCGGACGCGCGGGCGCGCGGGCGCGCGGGCGCGCGGGCAGAAAAAACCCCGCACATGCCGGAACCAAGACCGCCGGCGCGAATTTCCATGGAGGGCCGGGTTCCAGCCCATATCGGGGAAGGTCCACATGCGCATTCCGATCATCGTGCTTCTGGGTTGCGGCTTGGCAACCGCGGCACAGGCGCAAGGCAATGTTCTCGATCGCGCGGCCGGGCTCGTGAGCCAGTGCATCGCCGAGCAGACCCTGGCCGAGCTCGGCAAGGGCACCGCGCCGCGGCAATTCGAGACCGTGCTGCGCGACAAGTGCCGCTCGCAGGAGCAGCGCTTCCGGGCAACCCTGACCGCCGGCCTGAAGAAGGAAGGCTCGCTCGATCCGCGGATGCTGCGCACGGTAGAGGAATTGCTCGCGGCGCTTCGCGAGCAATCCGTGGCCGATTACGCCGATCTGCTCAAGCAGCGGCCGCCGACAAAGCCGACCAAGAGCGCGTCCAACAAGAGCGTATGATCTCGATCGGCGAATAGCCGCGCATTCAGGTGCCGCCTAGATCGCCGCTGAGCACCGGGCCGAACAGTTCGGTGTATTCCCCGTTGAAACGCGTCATCTGCATCTGCTCGATCGGGAAATAATCGTTCGGGCCGGTCTTGATCCTGATTCCCGGCAACAGCATTCCGAGCTCGAGATCGAGGCTTGCCGCCTGCCGCATGACGTTTTCGCGCGTCAGCTCGTCCCCGCACTGTTTGAGCACCTGGACCATGGTTTGCGCCAGCAAGTAGCCGTAAACCGTGAAGGTGCTGGTCTTGTCCCCGCCGGACAGGTACTTGTCCATGAAGGCTCCCCATTCCTTCGTTGCCGGATCGTTGCGCCAGGTCGGGTCGGTGGGATCCTTGAGGTAGGCCGCCGACAGGATGCCTTTGGCGTTGTCGACGCCGGCCGGCTTGAGCACCGATCCGACGGAGTTGGAGATGCTGGCGAGGAGATGGACGGGCTTCCAATCGAGCTCGGCCGCCTTTCGGATCGCCTGTGCGGCGAACTTCGGCGATGCCTCGTTGAAGAACACCTCGGCACCCGACGCCTTCAGCAGGACCATTTGCGAATCGACGGTGGGGTCCGACACCTCGTAGGGCGCCTCGCCGACGATCTGCATCTTGCCGCCGAGCCCGTCCTTGAGGCCTTTCAGATAATCCTTGCCGGAATCGTCGTTCTGGTAGAGCACCCCGATCCTCGCGTCGGGATGGTTCCGCAGCAGATATTTGGCGTAGATGCGGCCTTCGGTCTGGTAGGTCGGCTGCCATCCCATCGTCCACGGGAAGCTCTTCGGATCCCCAAATTTCGTGGCGCCGGTGGCGACGAACAGCTGCGGGACCTTCTTCGCGTTCATGTATTTCTGGATCGCGGTATTGGTCGGCGTGCCGAGGCCCTGGAAGATCAGCAACACCTCGTCGCTCTCCACCAGCTTGCGCGCTTGCTCGACCGTTTTCGGCGGGCTGAAGCCGTCGTCGTAGGAAATGAAATCGATCTTGCGGCCGTTGACACCGCCTTCGGCATTGATCTTGGCGAAATACGCCGCCTCGGTCTTGCCGATCAGGCCGTAGGCGGACAGCGGCCCGCTGTAGGGCATGATGTTGCCGAGCTTGATTTCGACATCGCTGGCACCGGGATCGTATTTCTTCTGCGCGACGGCCGGATCGGCAAGCGCTGCCGCGGCAGCGAAAACCACCGATGCAAACAGAAGACGCCGGGCTGCCATGTTCCCCTCCTGAACGGGTGCGAGGACGCGATGCGCGGCCGCCGAGCGCGGGCGCTCGATCGGAACGGCCGAGTCCTTCGGACCTTGAGCGGCACTCTACTCCATCCGCCCGCCCTCGGCCATTTCGGCCCGCGCCTTGCGAGGGCGTCCCAATAAGATTGGCCCCGCGCGAGGCCGGGCCAATTCGCTTGCGTATGCGCAACCGCGCGATCAGCGCCAGCGGCAGTGGCGGACCCCGAAGCTGTCGTGCCAGCACGCCCGGGTCGCGGTCGGGGCATAGCTCGGCGCCGCGTAGCTCCTGGTCGGGGCGTACGCATAGCCCGGCGCCGCGTAGCTCCTGGTCGGGGCGTAGGCGTAGCCGGAATCCGCATAATCGTAGTCGGTTTCCGTCGCATAGGCGGGCGCGTACGTGGGCGCCGGTGCCACATAGGCATAGCCGGGCGTCGGAATCGGCGCCGGGGGCACCGGCCGCGCCTCGTAATAGGCCGGCGCCGCATAGCTGGGAGACGCATAGCCATAGGCCGGGGCTGCGGGAGCGGCGTAGGTCGCAGCCGGCGGGGATATCACAACGGTGACGGATGGAGCGGGCGCCCCATAGGCGGGCGCCGGCGCCGCATAGGCCGGGGGCGCATAGCCATAACCCGGCGCATAGCCGTAGCCCGGCGCATAGCCGTAACCGGGCGAAATGGTGACGACCTGGGCCGATGCGCCGCCCCCGCAGAAAGCAGTGGCAAGCATTGCAGCGGCGAGACTCAGTGCCTTCGTGTTCATGGCTGGGCCTCCCTATGAACATGGGACAGGCGATCAACCGATACCGGGCTTCATAGGTTCCCTCGCTTGTCGCAAAAGCCCAAAAAGCGCATGATCCCGCCGGAATTCCTGCCTTCCGGCATGGGAGCACGAGCGATCGGGCGCGCGGCGGTGTTGCCGCCCTCGAGCGAGCGCGGCAGGGCATCGCGGTTGAAGAAAAGCAAAGCGGAGGAAACGTTCATGGCTCAGTGGATCCGGTTCGAGCGCAATGGCCGGCTCGGGTTCGGCACCTTGCAGAACGGCGAGATCGTCGTGCACGAGGGCGACATGTTCGCCGGCGCCTCGCCGTCGGGCGAGCGGGTACGTCTTTCCGACGTGCGGGTGTCGACCCCGTGCGACCCCTCGAAGATGATCTGCTTGTGGAACAACTTTCACCAGCTCGCGGCCAAGAACGACTTCAAGGTACCGGACGAGCCGCTGTATTTCCTGAAAGCCCCCAACGCCTACCTTCCGCACGGCGAGCCCATTCGCCGGCCGCACTCCTATGACGGAAAGATCATCTACGAGGGCGAGCTCGGCGTTGTCATCGGCAAGCGATGCTCGATGGTGAGCGAAGCCGAGGCCCCGGATTACATCTTCGGCTACACCTGCATCAACGACGTGACCGCGGTCGACATCCTCAAGAAGAACCCGACCTTCGATCAATGGGTGCGTGCCAAGAGCTTCGACAGCTTCGGCGTGTTCGGCCCGGTGATCGCCACCGGCCTCGACCCGACGCAGCTGCGCATCCGCACCATCCTCAACGGCCAGGAGCGGCAGAACTATCCGGTCAGCGACATGTTCTTCCCGCCCTACAAGCTGGTGAGCATGGTGTCGCGCGACATGACGCTGATGCCGGGCGACGTCATCGCCTGCGGCACCTCGCTCGGCGCCGGGGTGATGAAGGACGCCAGCAACGTCATCGAGATCTCGATCGAGGGCGTCGGCACGCTGAGCAACCGCTTCGACCAGGAACTGCCGAGCCCGTACTTGCTCGGCGCGGCGCCGCAGCCGCTGCGCGTGTGCGTGGTCGGCGCCGGCGCCATCGGCGGGCTGGTTGCGGCCAAGCTGGCGCTAGCCGGCAATGCGGTGACCGTGGTCGATCTCGGCGTGCATCTCGCCGCCATCAAGCAGAACGGCCTCAAGCTCGAATGGCACGACGGCAAGGTGGAGACCGCGAAGGTCAAGGCGGTCGACAAGGCGGCCGACGCCGGCAAGCAGGACCTCGTCATCCTCGCGGTCAAGGCGCATTATCTCGATCAAGCCGCGCGCGACATCGACGCCCTGCTCGGCCCCGATACCATGATCATGACGGTGCAGAACGGGCTGCCGTGGTGGTATTTCCAGAAACTGGGCGGCAAGTACGACAATAAGAAGCTACAGACGCTCGACCCGACCGGCGTCCTGACCCAGAAGATCGACGCCGGCCGCCTCATCGGCTGCGTCGTGTACCCCGCCGCGGCCGTCACCGCGCCGGGAGTCATCCATCACGTCGAGGGCGATCGTTTCCCCTTGGGCGAGCTCGACGGTCGCGAGACCGAACGCGCCAAGCGCCTGCACGACGTGTTGGTCAAGGCCGGGCTGCAGTCGCGCGTGCTGAAAGACATCCGCTCGGAGATCTGGCTCAAAGCCTGGGGCAATCTCTCCTTCAATCCGATCAGCGCGCTGACGCATGCTACGCTGGTCGACATCTGCCAGTTCCCGGAGACACGGCATCTGGCGGCCAAGATGATGGAGGAGGCGCAGGCGATCGCCCAAAAGCTCGGCGTCACGTTCCGGGTGAGCATCGAGAAGCGCATCGCCGGAGCCGAGAGCGTCGGCGCGCACAAGACCTCGATGCTGCAGGACGTCGAGGCCGGGCGCTCGCTCGAGACCGAGGCGCTGATCGGCTCGGTGCTGGAGATGGCGCGGCTGACCGAGACGCCGGCGCCGGCGATCGAGGCGGTCTATGCCTGCGTCAAGCTGCTCAACAAGGTGATGCTCTTGGAGGGCGCCGGCGTGCGCGTCGCCAAGGCGGCGTGACGGTTGCGCGAAGACCGCCATCACGGCTGAGGGATCCAGGCCGGCGTTCCCCGGATGCGGCGCGGTGCTGATCCGGGGCCGAACCTGCGCCCCGTGCTCGCAATTGCCGGCCGTTTCGGCATAATGGCTTCGTGACAGGTGCGAGCGACCGCCATGGCTAATCTCGCCGAGTGCCGAACCAAAGCCGCCGAGTTCGAATCGCGCGCCGCGCGCGCGACGGATTGGCAGCTCAAAGCCACATTCAAGGACTTGGCCCGATTTTATCGGCAATTGGCGAAGCACCTGGAAGAAACCGGCAGCGAAAAATCCCAACCGCCGCAATCGAGCTGAGGCGCTACCAGGGCGCCGCACGCATTCCCGGTGCTCTACCGTCACACTGCTCAACAACACGACGCTGCTGGAGGGCGCCGGCGAGCGCGTCACCCTGATGCCGAGTGCCGCCGTCCATACCGATCGACAGCGACGGCGGCATGAAAGCTCGGAACGGCCCTGGCGTA
>WNFW01003945.1_pt1 | contig 10374 bp, 8 predicted proteins | sample 5400131 | NCBI WGS metagenome assembly WNFW01 (sample SAMN13153362, study PRJNA577476) | soil metagenome | isolation source: 20 cm soil or saprolite under grassland replicate 1 | place: USA:California | collected 2016-06-15
ATGGTGCCGTCGCCCAGCCAGCCGGAAACAATGCGTGTAATTGACACCATCACCGCATTCATTCGGCGGCATACTGCTTAGCGCTTTTGCCGGTTGCCGTGCGCCTTGAGAAGTAGCTACGCGCCGAGGATCATTTTTCAGTTTCTCGGAGTTGATCCTGTCGGTTTGCGGCCCCTAGCGAGCCTTCAATATCTCCGCGGCGCGCGCCAGCGCGCTGAGCTTCGCCTCGGCGAGACGAGAGATGCAAACCGGATTGTCCGCAAAGGTTGCAAAGCCGCAGTCGGGATTGAGGAAAATACGATCGGCGCCGAAAAGGTCGGCGGCCCTTTTTGCCTTTGCAACGATCTCTTCCGAAGACTCCACAATCTCGGTTTTGGGATTGACGAGCCCGACGCCAATGCGTCGGTCCGTGGGAAGCTCTTTCAGCGCCTCGATCTCGCCGGCGCGCGGCGTGCAGAGCTCCAATAAATAATTTCCCAGTTTGAGGGCCTTGAGGATAGGCACAAGCGGGCGGTAATCGCCGCTCAGGGCGGCGCTTTCGTCGCGCGTCCAATTGCCGCGGCATATATGAATGGCCGTGCGCTCCAAGGGCGCGCCGTCAACGACTTGATTGATAAGCTCCCGCGCGAAGCCAAGCTCATGTTCGGCGCTGCCTTTCTCGCTGAGCGCGCCGCACATGAAGCTGCGACTGTTTTTGGCGCCGGTAAAAACGACCTCGGTCAACACCGGCTCATCGATCTGCACCAAAGCCGCGCCGGCCGACAAGAGATCGTGAAGCTCTTCGCGCAGGATCTGCACGAGGTCCCCGGCCAACTCTTCCCGAGTGGCGTAAGCTTTGTCGCTGATGCATTCCATCCACATGATCCGTGTGAGGAGGTAAGGCCCCGGCAGAGCGATTTTTACCGGCCTGTCGGTCAGAGTCCGGACAAATTCAAGCTCATGCGCGGCGATGGGTCTTCCCCTTCTCAGCTTGCCGAAAACCGCGGGGTGGCGAACTTCGCTTGCCGGCACGTCCAGCGATTCCAATTCTTTCTCGAACTTCTCCGGATCATCGACCAGCGGCAAAAGATCCGTGAGCGGAATGAGCTGGCAATTTTCCAGCAGCCCGCCGACAAAACTCGCATAGTTGTCGCGCCGCTGCTCTCCGTCGGTGACCACATCCGCGTGTGAGCGCAGCTGCGCCTCCACAGCAAGCCGCACGGCGTCATCGGCGGTGGCCTGGAACTCGTCCTCGCCAAGTCGTCCTTCGACATGCTCGTGCAAGGCCTGGAGCATCCAGCGCGGTCGCGGCCAACTCCCGATGCCCATGACTGACAGCGGCGCTATTTGAGGAATCGAATCCGGCTTCGACAAACGCGCGGAAATCCTCGCGCCTTCCACCCGTCGCTTTGCGCCGGGCCTGGAGGGGGCAGGCGCCGGGGACTCCTTCTGTTCGGCGAGCAAGCCCTTGCAGATCAAAAAGCTCCACGTGCCCGCGTTGCGGCTCCATGAAATCAGCTCGTTGCCGGTCAACCGGCACCAGGACGGCAGATCCTGCTCCACCGATACCTCGGTTGAGCGGACCTCGAGGATCTGTCCTCGAGCGAGAGGATCTATGTGTTTGCGAATGAGCAGCAGCAGGCCGCTGCCGCAGTCGAGATCGCCGCCGTCGAAGCTTACATCGGGCCGATGGGACCGTTGGGCGGGTTCATCCATCTTAAACTTCCGTTAGTACGTGATGCAGGGAGAGCCGTCGCTTAAAAATTCCACTAGCTTCGCGCCTCCGACGATCGTGGCACCGCCTATAAGCTTTCCTTCATCGAGCTTGCGGCGCTTAAAACAGGGCGAGCATACGTAGATCAGGCCACCCGCCTTGACAAAGTTTTCCATCAGCTCCTTCAGCGGCGCAAAGCCCTCCTCACGGATGTCGTCCGCGTACCCCTGCTGGGAAAGCCGCACTCCTTCCGTGCTCAAGAAAACCAATGTCTCCTTGTCCGAGGCCACCGCCGCATTGGCGACGACAAAAGCAACCGTAGCCTTGTCGGGATCGTTTTTCGCGGACGTAAGGCTGACACAAAATTTACCGGCCATAATTTCGATCCTCCTTTCGTTCAATCCAATATAGAGGGTGCTTCGCGCTGAGCAGCGCATGTCCGGTCAGGCGACACCAGGCCGGGATATCTTCCCGCGCGCCGGGATCGGTCGCCGTGATCCGCAATACCTGGCGGGGTGTCATCCCGCGCAAGCGCAAACGCAGCTCCAGCACGAGATCTCCGCACGCCACATCGCCGGCGTCCCAGGTTTCGCTCTCGCACGACTCGGCCGCTGTGTCGAGTGTCTTGGGCGCACGCGGTCGCTCGCTCGCCTTTCGCGGATAAGGCCAAAGGCATCCGGGAAGGACGGCAGGATCGTAACCTTCATCGCGATTCGCCCATGCCCAGCCGACCCGATGACAGGGCCGGTGCAAAACGAAAGACCATAGCTCGTCGCGCATCTGCACGGGCTCCCGCTCAAACTCAGCCGCGAGGCAAGAGCAACACAGAGGCGCATTCTTGAAGCCCATGCTGAGACTGAACAGCGCTTCGTGATGACAGAGCTCGGATTCGCAGCGTTGACAGAGCCGCCCGTGCAGAGCCTGAAGGTCGGCAAGCAGTTTGAGCGTCCGCTCCATTTCTTCGGAGAGCGCTTTTCGCTCCACGGCGTATTCCTCGCTAATTGACCTGGCGAAACGTGAGCTTTCTCACCCACCCCTTCGTTTCCGGATGTTCTTTGCCGTCGATCTCCACGTACGCTTTCGGCAAGGCGTTGACCGGCTCTCCATCTTGCCGCGGATTGAAGATCAGGTCTCGATTGCGCGACCAGACGACGCGGCGCTCGTCGAGATTGCCGAAGTAATAGTTGACCTTTTCCGGGTTGGGACCATAGGTCCCATCGGCGGTGGTGAGACGAACCAGTTTCTCGTTGTCGTCGTTTACTGGGAATTCTCCGGCGTAGAGATCAGCCACCGCCACGTCATGCGGTATCCAGCCCAAGCCGGGCGCGTAGAACTCCGCCCAGCAGTGGTAGCTTTGATCCTGATCTTGCCCCATTAAGTCCGGTTTAAGAAAGGAACCGTAGACGATCTGCGTCGGGATACCGATGCCGCGCGCAAACGACGTCCAGAGCGATTCGAAATCGGTGCAGTTCCCGGTGCGGGAAGTCAGACAGTACGTCGTGCTGCCAACCGGCGATGCCTTTTTGTTCTTCGGATCTTTGACCCAGTACTCGACGTTTTCCAGCAGCCAGTCGTAGAGCTTGCGCGCGGCCAGGACGGGATTCTGTTCATTGCCGACGATTTGCAGCGCCAGTTTCCGGATGTCTCCATCTATGATCACATGCTTGTTCGGTTGCAGGTAGTGGGCCAGCCGCGCCCGATCGGCTTCAGAAAGCGGCTTGGCCTGCTTGGCGTCCACGCCGCTGCGCACTTCCCACCGCGTAAGAACAAAGCTCGTGACGATCTTTAACTCTTTTGCTTTCAAAGCATCGCCCTCGACGAACAATACCTTGCTGCCTTCGGAATCGAGCTCCACGCGGTAAGGATACGGCGCGTCGATCTTGAGGTTTTTGATTTCCTGAGCCGGATCGTCTTGCGGAAGCGCCGTCCAAACCCGCACCCGTTTGGCTCCGTCGGGAACCTGGACGGTAATCTCGTTCTTTAATTCGAAGGTCGCTTTGCGGAGCGTTTGGGCCTTGAGGCTTTGTGTGAATGCCAGCAGGCCGACGATTTGAATGGCAAGCATTGGAAGGCGAAACCAATTCTTCATGGCGCTTCTCCTTATGTGACATTCGATGGATAGCGAGGAGGCCTTCGCACGTTATCTTCTACTATAGATTATTGTGATGTAGCAAATAGACAATTCTTATGGAAGAACCCGGCTGATAATTTGATGGAGAAAAAAAAGGACGAATAGCTCCCTGGCTCGGTAAAACCAATTCCCTTGACATTCCAGTCGCACAGGAGTTAGCGATACCTAGACCCGGCTGCCCGCATCCCACTATAAGGAGGCCGATATGCCCGCCATCAGACACATGGCTGTCTGCACCGATAACAATCGTCGTCTCGCGCGGTTCTACCGATTGATCCTCGGCATGGAAGAGGTGTGGAACTACGAGCAAAACAGTCCCCATGCCTTTTACGTCAGCGATGGTTATTTCAATCTCAATTGCTTGCAGATTCACCGCGCCATGGCGGAGGTGAAGAGAGATGTCGGTATCAATCACTACGGCTTCAAAGTAGAAACCCTGAAAGAGGTCGGGCGGAAGCTCGGCGAGTTGCAACCGCCCATCAAGTTCGCCGACCGGCCAAAGGACGGCCGTTATACCGAAGTCCGAATCAAGGATCTCGACGGTAACGGCGTCGATGTCGCGGAAAAAGGCTGGGCGCCGAAGAAGGAACGAGAAACCCCGGTGTCCGCCACGTCGGTATCCGAACCGAGGCTCCCGAGCGGCTCGCGGATTTCTACAAGTTCGTTTTTGGCATGAAAGAGGTGGCGCGCGGCAAAACCACCGGCGGCGGCGAAGCGATCTATCTGTCGGATGGGACGATCAATCTCGGATTGGTGAAAGGCCCGGCCGTCCCCGGGGCCGGGATTCAAGTGCTCGGCTTTCAGGTGCCGAGTATTCGAGAAATCGAAACAGAGATAAAAAAGCCACTCGGCCTCACCTATCCAGGCGAACCGTTGTTGGCCATAGAGCGCGAGTCTCTAGATGGTCCTTACAAGGTGGCGCTGCTCAAGGATCCCGACGGAAATCAATTGGCGCTGTCCGAACAGGGATGGGAAGTATAGCGACGCATTCCTTCTATCAATAACACGTGACAATCTTTCCTGAAGCGCAAGCAGTTAAAGATACGAAGGTTCGCTCATCGTGACCGTGAAAGGCGCATTTGATTCTTTCTTTGCAGCCTGAATTTGCTTGACTGCTAGCTTGGCCTTGGCAATAGACTTGACCAGCCTCCGCAGAGTCCTTCTTTCTCCTTGACTCGCCCTTTCCGTTTACCCTATTTTATGCGCATTGACTTCAGCCACTTGCCGATCCGGCGGCAGTGAGTATCACGACATCAGTGTCGATTAGAGTCGGACGAAAGGAGCTTGCTATGGGTAAAAAGGATTCGGTGACCGAAGACCGGCTGACAAGGCGAACCGTGCTCAAGGCCGCCTGCACGGTGGGGGCAACGATCGTCGCAGCGTCCGCGCTGGCGCAGCAACCCACGGAGCAAACCCCGCGCGTGAAGGGTCCGCGCGTCTGGCTCGACATGGACCAGAAAGAGATCGACGACGCTTACGATCAAAGCGTGTGGGCGCCGAACCAGCCGCATGTCGGCAAACGTCGCGCTGCATGGAGCGAGTCGGTCCGCGCCCGCCTCAAGCCCGAGCGCGTCGCCTACGGTCCGACGGAAATCGAACAACTCGATATCTATAGGACCAAGGTTCCGAACGCTCCGATCCGGGTTTTCCTCCATGGCGGCGCGTGGCGTGGCGGCTCGGCCAAAGACTCCGCTTACCCGGCCGAGATGTTCGTGACGGCGGGAGCGCACTACATCGCCGTCGACTTCATCGCGGTGGAAAAGGCGGACGGGAATCTCATGACGATGGCCGACCAGGTGCGCCGCGCCGTGTCCTGGGTTTATAAAAACGCCGCAAGCTTCGGCGGCGATCCAAACCGCGTCTACGTCTCAGGCCACTCGTCGGGCGGGCATCTCGCCGGCGTGGTTATGGTGACCGACTGGAAAAAAGACTTCGCTTTGCCGCCCGACGTCGTGAAGGGCGGCCTCTTGATGAGCGGCATGTATGATCTGAAGCCCGTCAGGCTTTCCAAGCGAAGCGCATATGTGAAGTTCACCGACGAAATGGAGCAGGCGTTAAGCACCCAACGGCATCTCGGCAAACTCAACGCGCCCATCATTGTGAGCCACGGGACGCTCGAGTCGCCGGAGTTTCAACGCCAGGCGCGCGACTTCGTCGCGGCGGTGAAAGCGGCGGGCAAGCCGGTCGAGCTGATAGTCGGCGAGGGATACAACCATTTCGAAATGCCGGAGACGTTCGGCAACCCGTATGGTCTTCTCGGCCGTGCCGCCCTCGAGCAGATGAAGCTCCCGCCGGCTCGGCCGCAATCATAGCAGCCGGTGAAAAAGCCTCACCCTTCGGCTGACCCGCAATCAAAAGTAGGATGCTCGCAAGGAAACATTCCTTGCGATGAATTCATGTCCGAATAAGCTGCAGATATCGAAGCGCTTGAAGTGCCCGGGGCGGCAACGCTCAAACAGAAAGCTCCCGATAAATAGAGAAACACCAAGCTAAGAATGCCGAGCTTTATCGATTGCCGCTTCATGGAATCAATTCTCTATGCTTGTTTACCAAAGTTAACACAGCATAATATCCCTGCTGCGGTCGGCGATCAGCCTCTGTTCAAGTTGTCGCAACCTTTGTCTCACGTCCTGCCCTCATCCACTGCCACGTGCCAATGATGATCATCAACAGACTAAACCATTGCGCTTCGGTCAAGCCCAAGGCAAGAACAGAATTCACTCGCCAGAACTCGACAACCAGGCGCGCCAATCCTGCGAGCGCAAGATAGAGCCAAAAAATAGCGCCTGGCTCGTAGGCTTTTTTTCTCAACACCCACAAGATACCGAAGATCACCGCCGACTCGAGAAATTCATAGATCGGTGTCGGATGAACCCGCACACCCGGCGGATACGGAACACCGGTCGAAGGATCGACCCAGCCGATGATCGCTTTCGTGTAGGCTACGCCCCAAGGCACATCCGTCACCGTCCCCCAGTCACCGTCCCCGGCCACGTGGCAACCTAGTCGTCCCACTCCGTAACCGACCGCGAGTGCCGGCGCCGCGATGTCGGCCGCGATCAGCCAAGGGATTTTGTTTTTTTTCACGACCCAACTGACGGCTAATACGCCGCCCAGGAAACCGCCATACCACGTGAAGCCTGCGCCCGTGAAAATATACGCTGCGGGCGAGCGAAGAAAATTGCTCCACTCTTCGACGATGAAGAGCACTCTTGCACCGATCAAACCGCCGACAGCGGCGGCAAAGACCATGGTTGAGGCCAACTCGGGATTGTAGCCGTGTCGTTTGAGCTCGGCATGAACCACCCAGGCCGCCGAAAGCGCAGCGAGGGCCATGAACGCCCCAAAGCTATAGATGGTTAAAGGTCCAAATTGAAACAAGACAGGATACATCGATTTACCCCGACATGGTTCGAATTGATCGCCAGAACTGTAACATAAACGACAAGAAGATCTAAAGAGTGCCGTACAACGCTAGCTTAAATCAGAATGTCGGCAAGACTGGCCACAAATGGCATGGAAAACACCACCTTATATACCAATTTATAATATACCAATTTATATACCAAGCGAGGCGCCTCACCGCGGCCGAATTAGCAGAGGGGTGTGCGCAGCGATTGAAACCATCTAGCCCCTCGAATGCTTACTGAAAAAAGGAATGCGATGCTCCGACGAACTCATCTATGAAAATTAGTAATGATTTCAAAGTCTCCTCCCGTTCGTCCTGAGCCGGGTCGAAGGATCAATGGCAGTTTTTCAACACCCGCTAGACGCTAGCGAATTCAAGCCCAGTTGCTCCCTATTTTTCCACTAAGCGCAGGATAAATCCTTCAGTGGGTGGGCGCTCTATTGCACTTCCACAGAACAAAAGCACGTAAAATCAATGGGATAATTTTTCTCGTTGTGTGGCATCAATGTTGCGGTTACGCTCGGGCATTTAAGACGGGAGCCCTTCCGCTTCTAGACCCGTCCTCGCACCCAAGTTACGAATTATCCGAGAGAAGGAGCCATACATCGTGAATATGCCGATGCCATCCCTCCTAGATCTACGGGACACCCCCGTAATCGATCTACCGATGCCATCATTTTTCGAGTCATCTCGCAAGCGTATAGTTGCACTGGAGAAAGTTGATCTGCGCGGACGATTTTTTTTCCGTAACGACGAAAAATTTTTTTTGAAGGGAGTTACTTACGGCCCGTTCTCTCCCTCGCGCCCAGGCGTTCCTTTCCCACCAGCTAGCACCGTCGAGACAGATTTTGTATTAATGCGCGAGCTCGGAGTCAATTGCTTCCGCACCTTCACGCCTCCACCGAAGTGGCTCCTCGACATGGCGGCTTCGCATGGCCTCAGAGCAATCGTCGGCATCCCGTGGGCTCAGCACATTTCCTTTTTAGATTCTAGGCGAACTCAAGCACAAATTCGCGAAACCATCGCTCGCGGCGTTGCAGCATACAGACACCATCCCGCAGTCTTTGCGCATCTGGTCGGTAATGAGATTCCACCCGAAATCGTCCGTTGGTATGGACGGGAGAGAATACGCGCTTTTCTTAGTGATTTGGTTGACTGTGCCAAGAACGTAGATCCTCAAACGTTTGTGAGCTACGCTAATTTCCCTTCCACCGAATATCTCGAGCCCGATTTCGTAGATTTCGTTTCCTTCAACGTTTACCTACATCGTGAGGAGGATTTTCGACGCTACCTGTCGCACCTGCATAATCTTGCTGGAGATCGACCCCTCGTTCTGACCGAGACCGGCATCGATTCCATTCGGGAAGGAACCCGTTTTCAAGCTGAAGCTCTTTCGTGGCAGTTGCAGGCTGGCTATGAAACGGGCGTCGCGGGAACCGTTATCTTTTCCTGGACGGATGATTGGCATGCCTTCTCCGGTCCCGAGGGATTTCAGGTCGACGACTGGGCTTTCGGACTGGTAGATCGCAAGCGCCAACCGAAGCCTGCTTACTACGCCGTTAAAAAGATCTACGATAATCCTCTTCCACCAAATCTTCGCGCCTATCCCAATGTTTCGGTTGTCGTGTGCGTTTACAACGGGGAGCGAACTATCGATTCGTGTCTGGCGTCGTTGGAAAAACTCAACTACCCAAATTACGAAGTGATTGTGGTCAATGATGGCTCGACGGATGAAACGCGACAGATCGCCGAGAGCTATGACACCATTCGCCTGATCAACCAAGAAAATCAGGGCTTAAGCGCCGCGCGCAACGTCGGAATTCAAGCGGCGGCGGGAGAAATCATCGCTTTCACTGACGCGGATTGCATGGCCGATCCGGATTGGCTTACCTATCTCGTCGCGCGGTTTCAATCATCGGAATTTGGAGCCGTGGGCGGTCCAAATTTCTCGCCGCCGGACGATTCTTTCGTCGCATCATGCGTTGCGGTCTCGCCCGGCGCGCCGACACACGTTTTACTGGACGACGAAGCCGCGGAACACATACCCGGTTGCAACATGGCCTTCCGCCGCGAAGCCTTGGAGGCCATTAAGGGATTTGATCCAATCTTTCGCGCTGCGGGCGACGACGTGGATCTCTGCTGGCGACTTCAGAACAAGGGATACAAGATTGGCTTTAGTCCGGCTGCTGTAGTCTGGCATTTTCGCCGCAACACGGTTCGAGATTACTTGAAGCAGCAGCGCGGCTACGGCAAAGCTGAGGCTCTCCTGTTCTTTAAGCACCCTTGCCGTTTTAACGTGCTCGGCCAGTCGCGTTGGTTTGGGCGAATCTACGGTGACCTGACTTCTTACTTATTACGCCGCCAGCCAAAAATCTATTCGGGAGTTTTCGGTCGCGGTCTTTTTCAAACGCTCTATCAGCCTGCGCCTTCAATCGTTGCATGCTTGCCTTATACGCTCGAGTGGAATTTCATGTCTCTAATACTCCTGGCCTGCGCGTTTGCGTTTGGCGGCATGTTCTCTTTGGGAGTTGTGCCCTTCTGTCTTACTGTCAATCAGTGTCTGGCAAGCGCCTTGAAAGCTCGGTTAACGTCCCGATTTCGCGGACCGCGGGCGACTTTGCTGATAGCCCTTTTGATTTACGTAGGACCTCTCATTCGGACACTCGAACGCTATCGCTGGCGCATTCAAAGGCTTCGGGAAATAAAGCCGGTCGACCTTGACGGGCCCACGCAGGATCCGCAAATTTTCTGGCATGAACGCGCGTTCTATCTCTCTTACTGGAACGAGCAAGGACAGGAAAAAGAGAGCCTGCTCCATGCGATGATGGATTTCCTACTGCCGCGTAAATATCTTATTGCTATGGATCAGGGATGGAGCCAGTGGGATTTGGAAATTTGTCAGGGACCTTGGGCGAAAGCTCAGATCAAGACAGCCACGGAAAATCACGGAGGCACCAAACGTCTGCTGAGGGTCCGTTGCGCGCTCCGCATGTCAAGAATTTCTGTTACCTGTCTCTGCCTGTATGCTATCATGGCCGCTATTGCCGCTGTTCTAGCAATGCCCGTGGTTGCTGCAACCGCGGCTTTCATCGCTTGGGCTCACGCAAGTGCCATTATGTACCAAAAATTCCGTCTGGGTCA
>WNFW01003947.1_pt1 | contig 10373 bp, 9 predicted proteins | sample 5400131 | NCBI WGS metagenome assembly WNFW01 (sample SAMN13153362, study PRJNA577476) | soil metagenome | isolation source: 20 cm soil or saprolite under grassland replicate 1 | place: USA:California | collected 2016-06-15
CGAGCGGCCGCGCCTGTACGACTTGGTGTTTCCGGACGCGGAGAAGACGGTCGAGACGATGTGCCGCGTCGCGTTCGCCCGGTATCTCCCGGCACCGCCGACGTCGGTGCTCGACGTCGGGTGCGGGACCGGCCGGCACCTGGAGGCGCTCGCTACGACGATCGCCGAGTGCTGGGGGGTGGATTACTTAGAGTCGAACGTCGCCTACGCCCGGGCGGTGCGGCCGACCCTCGTGATCCGCCAGGGCGACATGCGGGCGGTGCGGCTCGGGCGGACGTTCGACGTCGTGACGTGCTTCGGCAACGCGCTCTCGTACGCGCTGACGGACGCCGACCTCTGCCGCACCGTCGGGACCTTCGCGGCCCACGCCCACGCCGGAACGCTGCTGATTGTCGACGTCCTGAATGCCCGGTGCTACCTCGACGGCGACGGGTGGAAGGAGCGCGTCGAGGGGGCGGTGGACACGCCCGAGTTCAAGGCGACGTCGGTGTCGCTGCACGCGGTGGACAGGGCATCGCGGCGGCTCCGGCGCACCCGGATCTGGCGCATCCCCGGCCAGCCGGACGTCGAGGACTACGCGGAGTATCGGCTGGTGGACTCCGGGGAGCTCTGCCGGCTCTTGGAGGACGGAGGATTCGAGGTGCGCGGGCTCTACGACAACCGCGAGTTCGAGGATTCGGATCTCGGCGGCCGGGTGACCTCCGCCGCCGACGTCAGCGGCCTGCGCGGGCGCAAGCTCTACGCCTTCGCGCTGAAGACGTAACGCCGGGGAGACGCGCAGACGGCGAACGTCCAGCAAGGGACCTCGACGACCGTCTTCCAGGCGGAGCCTGGCCGGAATTCTCTAGAGTCGGCGGCGCTCTCGACCTCTATACGCGCGCCATCACGCGGCGCGAAAACTCCTCGGCGAGCCGCCATTTCTCGTCGACGCCGGTGGCGAACATCAGCTCTTGCAGGCCCTGACGCTCGAGCTCCCGGATCTCCTCGATCAGCTCGTCGGCCGTGCCGACGAGGCAGGTCGCGCGGATCAGGTCCGCGTCGATCAGCTCGGCCTCGCCCGGATGCAGGAACGTGTAGTGGAACTCGTGCGTGCGGAAGTGCCGGTGCTCGGCGGGCGTCTCCTCGACCAGCGCGCAGTAGCGCTTCCACATCGGCCGCAGAAAGGGCGGAAGCTCGATCCCGCGCTCGCGCACCTCGTCGTAGAAGTAGTAGACGCTGGCCATGACGTTCGGGCCGACCGCGCGGACGACCCGCGCGGAGTCGACCGGCTCGCCCGGGTCGAGCAGCGCGACGTTGGTGAGCGCGCAGTTGCGAAAGCCGTCGAGCGCGCGGCCGGCGCGCGCGGCACCCCGGCGCGCGTGGCCCAGCGCCTCGGCCACCGGGATGCCGCGCGGTGGAATGGCGAACACCAGGCCGTCGCCGTACTCGCCGGCCAGCTCCATGGCGCGCGGCCCGAAGCCCGAGACGTAGAGCGGGATCCGCGGCAGAAGGCTCAGGTACTTCTCCTCGTGCATGAGCATCTTGATGGGCCGCGTGACGCCGTCGAACGTGTAGTCCACCACCTCGCCGTGGAGCAGCGCTCTCAGCACCCGGAGATACGCGCCGTATTCGGCTATTCGCATCGGCCGCTGCCCCATCGTGCGGGTTGCCGTGTTGCCGGTGCCGACCGCAAGATGCACCCGTCCCGGGGCCAGGCGGTTCAGCGTCGCCATCGCCGCCACCTGCACCGGCGGGATCCGGGTGCCGCAGATCGCGGCGCCGGGACCGAGCCGGAGCCGCGTCGTCTGGCGGGCGGCCAGCGCCAGCACCGCGTAGCAGTCGGAGAAGAGCATCTGGCTGTCGGTGACCCACACGGAGTCATACCCGAGACTCTCGGCGTGGCTGAAGAACCCGATCTCGTCGACGTTCGCCATGACGCAGATGCCGAACCGCATGTCGTGCCCCCTTCGTCGCCGGCGGCCTCACCCGTCCATCAGCCAGTCGAGGATCCGCGGATATTCGTCGCGCGGATAGGTGTGCGAGAGATCCTCGAGCTCCCGGTAGACGAGCCGGGCGCCCGCGCCCTCGAGCGCCTCGCGCGCCCTCCGGGCGGTCGCGACGGGGAACATCCAGTCGAGCGCGCCGTGGACCAGGTAGATCGGCCGGCCGCGGGCGGGCGCGAGCCCGCCGCCCGCGAGCAGGCGGGGATGCAGCACGCCGCACGCCGGCGCCAGGTGGGTGAACGGCATGCCTTCGCGGAGCCCGCAGAGGAGCGCGTAGGTTGCGCCGTCGGACATCCCGGTCAGCAGGACGCGGGCGCGGTCGACCGGGTAGCGCGCGGCGACGGACGCCACCATCTCCCCCAAGGCGTCCGCGTCCACGTCCTCGCCGCCCATGATCGACCACGTGCGCTCGCGTGAGGTGGGGGCGAGGACGAGCGCCCCGCGTGCGCGCGCCGCGGGGAGCCAGCTCCAGAGGAAATCGCGGCCGTGGCCGTGACCGCCGTGCAGCGCCACGACGAGCGGCATGGGCGCCTGCCCGTCCCAGGGCTCGGGGACGTAGAGGGAGAACCCGCCCCGCGCGTCGCGCTCGTTCGCGGCGTGCAGCACGCCGACGCGGGCGTCGTCGTCGCGCAGCGCCGCGGCACGGAGCCGCGCGACGAGCGCGTCGTCGGCCCGTCGGGCCGGGTCGAGAAACCAGCGGCTCACCGGCTCGAAGACGGGCGCCAGCGGATAGAGCGCCTCCTGCACCCGGGCGAAGCGGCGCAGGGCGCGGAAGAGGCCGATCGGCTCGCCCGGGCGAAGCGCCGCGTCGACGAACGCCGAGACGAGCTCGAGGGTCTGCCGCGCCACGTCGACGAGCCGGTCCCGCACGAAGTGGAGCTCGTCCGGCCACGCCGCCCCCTCGAGGGCGCGCAAGGGTCCGGCCAGGGCGGGAGTACTGGGGGCGAGCGCCTCGGCGAGGCGTCCCGCGAGGGGCGGATGCAAGTGCCGCTGCACCCAGCCCACGCGCTCGAGCGTTTGAAGGAGCGGCGGCAAGAGCCCTTCGAGGGCGTCGACCACCGCGGGCGACGGCGGCGCGGCGCTCACGCGACGCCCGGGCTCACGCCGCGTAGCGCTGCACGGCGTCTTCGTTCCAGACGATCCCCGCGCCCGGCCGGTCGGGGATCTGGGCGAGCCCGTCCTTGACCCGCAGCGGCTCGCGGAGCACGGGCTCGGCCCAGTCCATGAACTCGAGCCAGTGACACGTCGGCGTCGCGCCGAGCAGGTGGACGCTGAACTCGGGGAAGAGGTGGCTCGACATCTCGATGCCGTGCGCGTGGGCCAGCGCGGCCGCCCGGAGCCAGCCGGTGACGCCGCCGATGCGCTGCACGTCGGGCATGACGTAGTCGAGCGACTGCGCGGCGATCGCCCGGGCCATCTCGAACGTGTCCACCAGGTTCTCGCCGGTCTGGATCGGTGTCTTCACGTCGGCCGCGATCCGCGCGTACCCCTCGTAGTCGTCGTGCCGCACCGGTTCCTCGATCCAGTAGAGCCCCTCGCCGTCCAGCGCGCGGCCGCGCAGGATGGCCTCGTTCACCGTCAGGCGCTGGTTGAAGTCGCACATCAGCGTGACGCGCTCGCCGATGCGTGCCTTCACGGCGCGGACGGCCGCGAGGTCCTGCGCGGCGTCGTCGCGTCCGAGCCGGAGCTTCACCGCCCGGAAGCCCTCCGCCAGCAGCGCCTCGGCCTCGTCCGCGAGCGTGTCGACGGGCTTGAGCCACAGCCCCGTGCTGTTGTAGGCGGCGATCGGCTTGAGCGCGCCCCCGAGGAGCGTCACGAGCGGCACGCGGTGCGCCTGCGCCAGCGCGTCCCACGCGGCCATGTCGATGCCCGCCAGCGCCAGACCCACGAGCCCCGGGGTGTCGAGCAGCGTGAGCCGCGCGCGCAGCTTGGCTTCGATCTCGAGCGGCGCCAGCGCGTCGCCCTTGATCATCTCCAGCATCGCCTGGAGGCAGCCCACGACGGGCCCGAGCGCCCACGACGCGAACGCGAACACGTAGGAGTGGCCGGTGATGCCGCCGTCGGTCTCCAGATCGATCAGCACGAGGGCGGCCGCCGGGATCCCGCCGCTCGCGCTCACGGGCGGGCGCTTGAGCGGCACGAGCACCGGCCGCGCGCGGAGGCTCCGGACCCTCACGGGGCGGTCTCCCTCGAGGCCTCGGGCACGTAGGGGGCCCGGTTGATCTCACCGACGAACTGGGGCAGGTCGCGATGGCCCAGCAGCTGGCGCACCGCCTGCGACTCGCCGAGGTGGAACCAGTAGTGATAGGTCACGCGCCGCAGGCTCGTGCCGATGCTCTCGGGGTGCCGCCGGCCGTCTTTCTCCCAGTGGCCGAGCAGCATCTCGGACGTCAGCGCGTCGAGGTACGGCTCGGCCGCCGCGGTCACGTCGCGCCAGGCCGCCAGCATGTCGCCGAGGGCCGGCGTGCTCGGCGGGCCGCCGAAGCGGCACTCCTTGACCGCCGGCGCGACCGTCTTGCCCTGGGCGCGCTCGAGCCAGAGGATCTGCTCGTGCCAGGCCAGGTGTCCGACCATCCAGGCGATGGGGTTGACCGCCCCGAACCGGCGCACGGCGTCGTCGGGGGTGAGACCGTCGAGGCCGCGCAAAAACTCGCCGCGCGTGAAGCGGAGCTGGGTGACGAGCGCGTGGGGCACCGGCGCGGCTCAGTCCGTGAGCGAGCGGTAGAACTCCACCTCGACGGCGCCCTCGGTGAGTCCTTCCTTCTCGCGGCGCTCGCGGAAGGCCGTGAGGTGCGGGGCCTTGCGGTGGGCGTCGAAGGCCGCATCGTCCTTGTACTGCTCGTAGAAGATGAAGAGGTCGGGATCCTTCGTCGACCGGTGCGGTCGATAGACGAGACAGCCCGGCTCGGCGCGACGCACCGCCGCCGCCTGCTCCTTGAGGAGCGCCGCCAGCGCGTCGCCCTTCCCCTTCGCCGCGCGCACCTTCGCCACCACCGTCAGCACGTCCGCCATCGCTCGCCTCCCCGCCCGCGCTCGCGCGCGTGGCGCCTCGCTCCTCTCCGCCGGGAATCGGCCGCAGGCCGCGGATGAGGTGGGGCGATGATAGCCTGGACCGCATGCCGAGCGGAACAGGGTCCTCGCTCTCGGGGCCGCAGGTCGACCGGTTCATCCATCTCGACCGCCCGGACGGCGACTACTCGGCCGTCGCGTGGCGGAGCACGAACGTCTCGTCCACCGTGATCCCGAGCCCGGGCCGGTCCGGGATCTCGAGCTGTCCGTCCACCACCTCGAACGTCTCGTGGACGAGGTCGTGCAGCAGCGGGTTCGCGCCGAGCGAGTACTCGAGGATGAACCCCGCGCTCTGGCTGGCGGCGAGGGCGACGCCGGCCGCGAAGGCGGGCGCGCCGGACCACAGGTGCGGTGCCAGGCGCAGGTTGTAGGCGGAGGCGATCGCGCCGATGCGCACGCCCTCGGTGAGGCCGCCGGCGATCGCGAGATCGGGCTGGAGCACGTCCGCGCCCCGCAGCTCGGCGATCTCGCGGAAGTCGTGCCGCGTGAACTCGCTCTCGCCGGTCGCGATCGGCACTGATGACGAGCGGCGCACCTCCGCGAGGCCGGGCTTGTCGTCGGCCGTCACCGGCTCCTCGAGCCAGTAGAGGTCGCAGTCCTCGACCATCCGGCAGAACGCCTTCGCCTCGGCGACGGTCCACGTGCCGTGCGCGTCGGCCATCAGCTTCACGTCGGGCCCGAGCGCCTTCCGCGCGGCGCGCACGCGCGCGGCGGAGCGATGCGGCTCGCCGTCCATCACGCCGACGCGCATCTTGACGGCTCGGAACCCGCCGGTGCGCACGTAGCCGAGCAGCTGCTCGCCGATGCGGGTCTCGTCGGCCCAGCCACCGGAGGCGTACGCGGGCATGCGCTCGGCGCGGCGCCCGCCGAGCAGGCGCCAGACGGGCGCGCCGAGCGACTTGCCGAGGAGGTCCCAGAGCGCCAGGTCGACGCCGGCGATCGCCGAGATCGAGAGGCCCCGCCGTCCGAGCTGGGGCAGCACGTGGCCGCGCTCGACCGCGTAGCCCTCGCGCGGCGTGTTGTACATCACGTCCCACAGGCGGCTCACGTCGCGCGGGTCCTGGCCGACGAGGAGCGGCGCGTAGTCGCGGTTGATGATGGCGGCGAGGCCGTGCGCCGACGCCGCGCTGCCGACGCCCGCCTTCGCCTCGCCCCAGCCCACGAGCCCGCCGTCCGTCTCGACCTTCACGATGACCGAGTCGAACGACGCGATGCGGCCGAAGTCGCTCGTGTGCTGCCGCTCGTACGGGATCGGCACGTGGACCCAGGTGGCCAGGACGCTCGTGATCTTCATCGGCGCCTTCTCGTACCCCGCCGACGAGGCCCTGTCAAGGCGGCTCGGGGGGCGCCCGGAAGGCTGCTACACTACCGGACGCAGCGGATGCAGAGGCCCGCGAAACGGGAGGATCGCCCATGTCGAAGGCGCGGAGAGTCGTGCTCGCCGTTCTGGCCGCCGGCGTCCTCACCGCCGCGCCGCCCGCCCACGCGCAGACCACGCTCACGATGTCCTCGTGGGTGTCCCCCCAGCATCACATCACGGCCGTCGTCCTGCAGGGATGGGCGAACGAGGCCGAGAAGGTGACGCACGGCCGCGTCAAGTTCCAGATGCTGCCCAAGCATCCCTCGGCGCCGCCCGGGACGTTCGACGCCGTCCGGGAGGGCCTCGTGGACCTGTCGTACGTGACGGCGAGCTACACGCCGGCGCGGCACATCCTGCCGATGCTCGCGGAGCTGCCCGGCGCGGGCGAGACCGCGCTCGTCAACTCGGTCGCCTACTCGCGCATCCACTGGAAGCACTTCCACAAGGTCGGCGAGTACAAGGGCGTGAAGCTGCTCGGCGTGTTCACCCACGGCCCCGGCCAGCTGTTCACCAAGCGGCCGGTCAACGGCATCGGCGACATCCAGGGGCTCAAGATCCGGACCGGCGGCGGCGTGGCCGAGGCGGTGGCCAAGGCGCTCGGCGCCTCCGCGTTCGTGAAGCCGGCGCCCGAGTCCTACGAGCTGCTGAAGGGGGGCGTCGCCGACGGCGTGTTCTTCCCGATGGAGTCCATCATCTCGTTCAAGCTCGACACCGTGCTGGAGCAGGCGACGCTGTTCCCGGGCGGGATGTACAGCTCGTCGTTCGGCTTCTTCATGAACGAGGACAAGTGGAACAAGCTGCCGAAGCAGGACCAGGAGGCGCTCGAGAAGATCTCCGGCGAGTGGATCGCGCGTCACGCCGGGCGCTCCTGGGACGACGCCGACCAGAAAGGCTTCGACGCGCTCAAGAAGTCCGGCGTCAAGATCGTCAACGCGGATGCCGCCCTGGTCGCCGAGGTGAAGAAGCGCTCCGCCCCGATCATCGAGGACTGGGTGCAGAAGGCCGGCGCCAAGGGCCTGGACGCCGCCGGCATCCTCGCCGAGTTCCGCGAGGAATTGAAGAAGGTCGCCGCGGGCCGGTGAGCTGAGCCCGCCCGGACCCGAGCCGAGCGCTCCCGCTCACGGGTGGGAGCGGCGCGTCGAGGCGATCCTCGGCGTCGCCGCGTCCGCCGTCCTGCTGGCCATGATGTTCCTCACGTTCGTGGACGTGGTGGCGCGCTACGTCTTCAGCCGTCCGGTCCGCGGCGCCTTCGAGGTGACCGAGCTGATGCTGGTGGTGCTGATCTTCGCCGGGCTCCCGCTCGTGTCGTGGGCCGACGAGCACGCGCTCATGGACTTCATCGACCGGCTCCTCGGCGCACGCGCGCAACGGCTGCTCGTTCGTGCCGTGCAGGCGGCGTGCGCGGCCGTGATGTTCCTGCTGACCTGGCTCATCTGGCTCAAGGCCGACCGGATCTCGGCTTATCGCGACGCCACGGACGTGCTGCGCGTCGTGTACGGCCCCTTCGTCTACTTCATGGCGGTCATGCTCGGTCTGGCGGGCCTGATCCACCTCTACAAGGCGGTGGCGCGCCCATGACGGAGGGGCTCCTTGGCCTCACCGCGATGCTGCTGCTCGCCCTCCTGCGCGTGCCCATCGCGTACGCCATGGGCATCGTCGGCGTCGTCGGCTACGCCTACATGCGCGACTGGAACTGGACGATCGCGTTCGCCATGGCCCAGACCAAGCTGTACGAGACCGGGCGGAGCTACACGCTCTCGGTGGTGCCGCTCTTCATCCTGATGGGCAACTTCGTGACGCGCGCCGGCATGTCGCGAGAGCTGTTCCGCGCTGCGTACGCGTTCATCGGCCACCTGCGTGGCGGGCTCGCGATGGCCACCGTGTGGGCCTCGGCCGGCTTCGGCGGGATCTGCGGCTCCTCGATCGCCACCGCGGCCACGATGGCGAAGGTGGCCTACCCCTCGATGAAGCGGTTCGGCTACTCCGACAAGCTCGCCGCAGGCACCGTCGCCTCGGCCGGCACGCTCGGCATCATGATCCCGCCCTCCACGATCATGGTGATCTACGGCGTCTTCACCGAGACGAACATCGGGAAGCTGTTCGCGGCCGGGGTCCTGCCCGGGATCCTCGGGGCGATCCTGCTCTGCCTCGCCATCGTCTACATGACGTGGCGCGAGCCCGGCTCGGGCCCGCCCGGCCCGCGCTCGAGCTGGCGCGAGCGCTGGCTCGCCCTGAAGGACGTGTGGTCGGTGGCCGCGCTGTTCCTGTTCGTGATGGGCGGGATCTACGGCGGCCTCTTCACCGCCACCGAGGGCGCGGGCATGGGCGCCGCCGGCGCCATGGGCTTCGCCCTGGGGCGCCGCGCGCTCACGCTGCGGACGCTCTACGCCGCCCTCCTCGAGAGCGCGCGCACCACGGCCATGCTGTTCATGATCCTGATCGGCGCGCTCATGTTCGCGGAGTTCGTCAACATCACGACGATGCCGGCCGACCTCAAGGCCCTCGTCTCGTCCCTGGGCCTCTCGCCCATCATGGTGGTCGCGGCGATCTGCGCGATCTACGTGGTGCTCGGCACGGCGATGGAGGAGCTGTCGATGATCCTGCTCACGATGCCCGTGTTCTTCCCGGTCATCGTGCACCTCGGGTTCGATCCCGTCTGGTTCGGCATCATCATCGTGTGCGTGGTCGAGATCGGGCTGATCAGCCCGCCCGTCGGGATGAACATGTTCGTGCTCAAGACCCTGCTGCCCGAGGTGCCGACGGCCACCGTGTTCCGCGGCGTGATGCCGTTCATGTGGGCCGACGTGATCCGCCTCGCCATCCTGGTCGCGTTTCCCGCGATCTCGCTGTGGCTGCCGAGCCTGATGCGCTGAGGGCGACGCCGGCGAGCCCTCGGCTCACGCCCTGACCCATCCATACCAGCGGTGGCTCGGGGCGGCCCCGTCCTCGAGATACGCCATCTTCATCCGGCTGAGATAGTCCTTGGGGATCTCGTTGCGTTTGGCGTTCACGTCGACGCCGAAGACCCGCGCGGCGTTCAGCCCGAAGATCTGCTCCTTCACGGTGCGAGTCAGGGGCGCGTACCCGTGCCGTTCGACCAGCACGGCGGGGATCTCGAAGCGCCGAAACGCCTCGATCTGCCACTGCGGCGTCCCATACCAGATCGAATCGGTTCCCCAGAGCACGTGGTCGGCGCCGAAGGCGTCGACGAGCTGACCGAGCAGGTGGGCGCAGGCGGTGGGATCGGTCGTGACGAGCTGCCCGAAGGTCGAGCCGAGCTCCATGTAGATATTCTTGAGCCCCGGGGCCTTCTTCTTCATCTGGCAGAACTCGGTGGTCCACGGCACCTCGCCCGACGGCTTCGGCGCCGTGACGCCGAGCAATCCCGAGTGGTACGCGAGGAAGTCGATGTCCGGGAAGTCCTGGGCCGCCTTGATCAGGTCGCGCGGGTGGTTGTAGTCCGCGACGGGCCCGAGGGGCAGGCCCTTGTGAAGGCAGACGCGACGCACCCCGAGTTTGCGCGCCCGTTCGAGCATCGGGTAGGCCAGCTTCTCGTCGTCGACGAACCAGCCTCGATCGAACCCCTTGGGCGGGGCGCCGGTGTACCCCTTCCAGGCGTCGACCTTGAGGGTGGCCGCCTGGAGATCCATGAAGTCGAGATCGGCCTGGCCCAGCTGCGGCGTGATGAGGCCGTGCGCGAGCATCCGACGCGACTGCGTGATGCGGTTGATCTCGTCGCGGATGTGGGTCATCTCCTTCGGGGGCACCACCGCCTCCTGGGGGTACGGTCCCGGCGGGGTGGAGATGAGCCCGATGGCCGTCTCGCTGTCGAGGAACACCTCCTTGACGAAGTTCTCCCACGAGAGATCGGCCAGGGTCCCTTGGTCGGAGGCGAGCTTGGGGTTCAGCCGCCGCGCCTGCCGGCGCAGCCCGAGCAGCCCCTGCTTGCTGACCGCGCCCTT
>WNFW01003950.1_pt1 | contig 10372 bp, 8 predicted proteins | sample 5400131 | NCBI WGS metagenome assembly WNFW01 (sample SAMN13153362, study PRJNA577476) | soil metagenome | isolation source: 20 cm soil or saprolite under grassland replicate 1 | place: USA:California | collected 2016-06-15
CGTTCACCATCGGTCTGCGGCATTCCTGCGCTCCTTTGCATGAACCTGTCAGCGATTTAATCCGCCACCGGCCGCTCCGGCGGGGAGCCTCGCCCTATCGTCCGCCTATTGTAGAGGAGGATTGCAACAGGAGAATTCCCGATGACCCGAACGAACCTTGCCGCCCTGGCGCTCATTGCGGGGGTCACGATCGCCGCGCCGGCGGTGATCTGCTCAGCCGCGGACAGCGAGATGCAAACGGCACAAGCTCAAACAACCGCCCAGCCACCTTCCGATCAACCGGCGCAGGACACGCCTGGAATGGGCGGCATGCGCGGTATGATGGGCCGCGAGGGCATGGGTCCGATGGGACATCGGATGCGCGAGATGATGAACCGCTCGCCCAAGGACCGCTGCGAGGAGCGGCTCGCCAGGCGGGCCGGGTTTATCGCCTATACCGTCGCCAAACTGAACCTGACCGCGCAGCAAAAGCCGCTCTGGGACAAGCTCAATGCATCGATGCAATCGGCTGGCGACAAGGAACGCCAGCTCTGCGACAAGCTGCCGGCGGAAGCAGGCTCGCAGGGACGGGGGACGATCCTCGACCGCATGAGCCGGCGCGAGCAGTTCCTCCAGGCGAGGCTGCAGGCGATGCAACAGACCCGCCCGGCGCTCGAAGCCCTCTACAACGTGCTGACGCCCGAGCAGAAGGCGGTGGTCGACCACCCGTTCCGACGGTAGCCTAACGCCGTCATTGCGGGGAGCGCGGCGACGAAGCAATCTCGTGGAGCAAGTCGGCGCGAGATTGCTTCGCTTCGCTTGCAATGACACCGACAGAAAAGCGGTGAAAGCCATGCCTGCTCCCGCCAATCCGCGCATCGCCGTTCTCGGCTTCTCGATCGAGTGCAACAAATTCGCGCCGCCCGCGACAAAAGCGCATTTTGCGGCGCGCACTTATCTCGAGGGTGAAGCAATCCTCGACGAGGCGCGCCGCCCGACCCCGACGATGCTGCCCGAAACGCCGGGTTTTGTCGCGGCCATGGATGCGGCAGCGCCGTGGACCCCGATCGGTGTCATATTGGCGATGAGCGAGCCGAATGGGCCGGTCGAGCACGGCTTTTTCGAGGAAGTGGTCCATGCGATGACGGGCCGGCTCAAAGCCGCGATGCCGGTCGATGGCGTCTATTTCTGCGCCCATGGCGCGGCGATCACGACCGAGGAGGACGACCCCGAAGGCGTCATGTTCGAGCGCATCCGCGATGTTGTCGGGCCTGACGTGCCGATCGTCGCAACATTCGACCTGCACGCCAATGTGTCGGACCGGGTGGTCGACAACATCGATGCGTTTATCGGCTACCGCACCAACCCGCATCTCGATATGCGCGAGCGTGGTGAAGAGGCGGCGGCTGTTTTGGGTGAATTGCTCGCAGGAACGCGCACTGAACGCGTGCGCATCCGGCTGCCGATCGTGCCGCCGACCGTCACGTTGCTGACCGCCGCCGGGCCTTATGCCGAGATGATCGAGCTCGGGCAGAGCAAGATGAACCCGGCGATCATGAATGTGTCGGTCATGGGCGGCTTTGCCTATGCCGATACGGCAAAGAACGGGCTCAGCGTCGTCGTCACCGCGCGCGGCGACCGGAACGCGGCCGCATCGCTCGCTGCAGAAATCGCGCAATACGGCTGGGAACAGCGCGCGCGGTTTTACCCGAAGCTCACATCTCTTGAGGACGCCGTGCAGAAGGCGCTCGCGGCGGCGCGCGATCCAAGCCTGAAGCCGCTCGCTTTCGCCGATGTCGCCGACAATCCCGGCGGCGGCGGCCGCGGCAACACGATGTATCTCCTGCGCGCCTTCGTAGAGGCCGGCGTCAAGGGCGCGCTGTTCGGCGTCATCTACGATCCGCCGCTCGCCGCCGAAGCGCATCGGCATGGGTTGCACTACAATTTTGACGCGCGCTTCAACCGCGAGGAGACGACAAAATTCTCCGAGCCATGGACTGCGCCGGCGCGGGTTGCCGCCTTGCATGACGGCAATTGCGTCGGGCGGCGCGGCATCTATGCCGGGACGCGGCTCGCGCTCGGACCGTGCGCGGCATTGGCGATCGGGGGCATCACAATCGTCGTCGTGTCGCATCGCGTGCAATGCGCCGACCCGATCTTCTTCGAGATGATGGGGCTCGATATCGGCATGGCGCGCGCCGTCGTGGTCAAGTCACGCGGGCATTTCCGGGGCGGATTTGACGAATTCTTCGGGCCGGGTCAGATCGTCGAGGTCGATCTGCCGGGGCTCACCTCGCCGATGCTGAATCGCTTCGAGTGGACGCGCCTACCGCGCCCCGTCATCCCGCTCGACGACAATGTGAGCTGGCGGCCGCCAGCACTTTAGGGCGGCCCGTTGGCACAGAGTTTGAGCGCCGCGTAGACAAAGCTGTTGACCGGTGTCGGGACGCCGTGCTTCCGGCCGAGCTCGACGACCTTGCCGGCAAACCACGGTAATTCGAGCCGGTTGCCGCGCAGGAGGTCATTGCCCATCGAGGTCATATGATGGTCCGGCATCGAGCGGATCAGCGCGATCGCTTGGTCAGCCGCATCAGGCGCAAGGTTGATCCCTTCGGCGCGGCCGACCGCGACGGTCTCATGCACGCTGCCCAGAACGAGCGACCATGTATCGGGATCGGCGCGATACTTGCCCAAAGGCGCGCGGGTCAGCGCGTTGACGTTGGCGAGCGGCACCAGCATCGTGAATTTGTCCCAGAGCGGGACCAGCACATCGGGGCTCAGCACGCCTTCGAACCCGGCCGCCGCACACAGCTCGGCGAGGCGCTTGCCGCGTGGGCTGATCGTGCCGTCAAGCTCACCGAAGGTCATGCGCTGATAGGTGCCGGTCTGGCGGACGATTCCGGGCGCGACGATCGAGCCTGTCACAAACGCGGTGCCGCCCATCACCGCCTCGCGGCCGAGCACCGGGATCAGCCGCTCATGGGCGTCGACGCCGTTCTGCAAGGGAATGACCCCAGTTTTGGGGCCGATGATCGGGCGGATCGCCGCGCCGGCGCTCTCGACATCCCACAGCTTGACGCAAAACAGCACGATATCGACGGGGCCGATGTCCGAGGGATCGTCGGTGGCTTGCGTGGGCGAGATATGCATTTCGCCGCGATCGCCTTCGATCTTGAGGCCGCGCTCCCGCGTCGCCGCCAGATGCGCGCCACGGGCGACAAAGGTGACATCGGCACCCGCCTTGGCGAGCGAGGCGCCGTAGATCGCGCCGATGCCGCCGGCCCCGATGACCGCGATCCGCATGTTAGCCCTGAGGCCATTCGTGGCGGATCGGATCGCTGCCGTCCCAGCCGATTGCCGCCGCGCGCACCGCGTCGAAGATGCGCATGCGGGTCGGCGTCGCCTCGGCCATCTCGACCACTGTGCCGGGATGACCTTCGTTCAGGAAATAGATAAAGGGTCCGCGCGGCGTGTCGCCCTCCTGACCGATCTGCCAGCCGCTCTTGAGCGCCCGTTCGCGGATCTCGTGATAGTTCTCGGGCCAACTCGACCAGTGCTGCATTCCCTCATGGCCGCCCGCGAGAAAATCGCGGTAGAGGCTGGGGCTGTCGCAACGCTGCTGGATGAGCTCTAGCTGCACCTCGCCGGAATTGGCGAGCGCGACCGACATCTTGATGTCGTAGACCCGTCCCTTGTAGCGGAACTCGCTTAGCGGCAATTGCTCGGCATAGAACCACGGGCCGATGCCGCACACCTCGACCCAATGATGCATTGCCTTCTCGATGTCGCGGACGACGATCCCGACCTGGCGCATCGGCCCGAACAATCGGCTCATCGGCTATCCTCCTTGCTCTCCGAACCCGGACTGTGACGCCGGGATCATGGCGGAGCAAGCAGGCGCTGCACAATTGACCCGCGCCGCGTGGTGTCCTAGGTGATCGCGCCGGATCGTTGACCTGCGAGGCTCCATGCTGACGCGCCGCCATGTCCTACTCTATGCGTTATTGGTCGCGTTTGCGCCGGCGGCCTATGCGCAGCTGCAGACATTCCCGAAGGCCGAGCTGACGATCGGCAGCGCCGGCGGGCCGCACAAATTCACCGTCGAGGTGGCGACGACCCCGGGCCAGATGGAGCAGGGGCTCATGTTCCGGCACAGCCTCGCGGCCGATGCGGGCATGATCTTTGATTACGGCGTGCCGTCGATGGGGGCGATGTGGATGAAGAACACGCTGATCCCGCTCGACATGCTGTTCGTCGACCAGCGCGGCCGGGTCATCAACATCCACGAGCGGGCGGTGCCGGGCTCGCTCGAGCCGATCGCCGCGGCGGCGCCGGCCCGTGCCGTCATCGAGCTGAATGGCGGGACCGCCGCCCGGCTCGGCATCAAACCGGGCGACCGGGTCATCTTTCCGATTTTCGGCGACGCATCTTAAGCCACAAGCGCCCCGCGCCCGGAGCGCGGTCGGGCGCGGAAGGGTTATTCGGCGGCGGCGCGTTCCTGCTGTGCAGTCTTTGCGACATGGGCGATCATCGCGGCGGCATTGCGGTGCAGGATCTGGTCGCGCGCGTCCTCGCCGATGTCTGCTTCGGCGAGCGCCTTCCGGGTCCAGTCGCACCCAAATTCGGTGCCATCGGTACCGCAGACGATGCGCTCGGCGCCGTACAGCCTGACGGCCGCCTCGATGGCCCGCGGCCCGAACGAGTTGCAATCCACGTACACCTTCGCCTTCCGGAAGCGCGACGAGGGCAGCTCCTCGTTCGGTGTGTCGAGCAGGCAGCGGTGATCCATGCGCTCGACCTCGTAGGGGATGTTGCCACCCAAATTGTGGACGCAGACCGTCGCGTCGGGATAATCCGCAAGGTAATCGGTCAGGCACAGCGTCACCATCGCCGAGGACAGGCTCGCCTGCATGTCGAGGGTGCCGTTGCGGCGGCGGGCGTTGTCGGTGTCGCCCGCGACCTTCGGGAACGCGTCGCCCGGGCGCGGCCCGTGGTGGATGAAGAGCACTGCGCGGTGGCGGTTTGCGACCTCAAACAGCGGCCGCATTGCTTCGGCGTCCTTGCTCGTGAGGAAGGCGTTCCCCGGAATCTGCGCCCCGATCATGCCCGGCAACCCGAGCACCCGCTCGAGCTCGGCGGCGGCAGCGGAAATATCAACGAGAGGCAATGCCGCGAAGGCGGCGAAGCGGCCGGGATGCTCCTGGCAAATAGCGGAAAGCCGGTCGTTGACGCGCCGGCACAGCGGCCCCGACACGTCCAGAGGCTGGGCTTCGATCCAGCAGAAGGATCCGAGGAGCGACAGCACGCTGACTTCGACGCCTTGGCGATCCATTCGGGCGAGATGGAAATCGAGGTCGTCAAAGGCCTCCGCGAGGGGCGCCTCGCCCATACGGGGGGCTTTCAGCACCTCGACCCCGTCGGAATTGCGCAGAATGCGCGGTTCTCTCGTCCGGGCGCGCAGCGCATCCGCTACTTCCGCGGGCCGCCAATGGGCGTGGATGTCGATCATCGCTGTCATGGCTGTTCCCTCCGACGTCTATTAGGACAGCTTAACCCCGGGGCGGCTCGCCGCAAAGTACGACAACCCTCAAAAGCTCGATGCTGGGAAGTTTTCACGTTTTCAGCCGGCCCGCCACCTGCGCGGTAAATTTCATTGCTGGTTAATAGCAACCGATGGAACATGGTCCGGCCAGCGGAACATGTGACGAACCTTTGAAGATGGCCTTTGTCTCTTCTACGCCGCCGGGCCGGGCGGCGGTCGGGGCTACCGACCGGGTATCCAGGGCCGCGGCGGCCCGCCGATGAAAGGCCTCTTCACCAGGAAGCTGCGGCTGCGGCCGACCATCCTGACCCTGTTCGTGCTGCTGACGGTGCCGGTGTTTTTCACGATCGTCGCGGTTACGTATCTGTCGAACGATTCGCTCGCCCGGTCGCATGCGAACGACCTTGTCACGCGGTTTCGCGCCGACGCCATCAGCAACATTCAGGACATGTTCGGTCCGATCAAATCGCTGGTCCGCAGCGCGGCCGCGATCGGCAACGAACAGCCCGATTTCTACGCCTCGAACCGGTCTCTCAAATACCTGTTCAGCATCCTGGTCCACAGCGACAAGATCATCAGCATGTATGTCGGAGCGGCCGACGGCTCCTTCCGGCAGGCGCGGCGGATCGACCCAAATGTGATGATCCAGGGCAAGCTGCCGCCGCAAGGGAGCAAGTACGCCTATCGCTGGATCGACCGCTCCAAGGGGGCCGCACCGGTCGATCATTATGTGCTGCTCGACGCGACCGAAGCCGAGATCGGGACGTCGGACGAGGCGACCAGCTACGATCCGCGGCCGAGGCTTTGGTACAGGCGGACCGTTGAAGAGAAATCGCTGCTGATCACCGATCCCGATGTCTTCGCAGCCTTGGGGTTGATCGGCTTCACCGTTGCCGCGCCCTTTTACGCCGATGGAAAGATCGCCGGGGTCGCGGCGGCGGACATTACGCTGGATGGCCTCTCCGAGTATCTCTCAGAGAACAAGATCAGCCCGGGAACGGTCAGCTATATCCTGGACGACCATGGCGGCGTGATCGCCAATTCCGAGCGCGCGAAGACCTACACGAGCAAGAACGGACGGGTCGAGCTGCAGCACGTCACTTCGCTCGATAATGAATTGCCGGCGATCGCTTACGGCTCGCGGCCGCGGCACGGCGAGACGCTGTTCGCGTTTTCACGAGACGGTAGCGAATACGTCGCAAGCCTGGCGACGCTGCCGCCGCAATTCGGCAAGCAATGGCAGCTCTTTATCATCACGCCGCTGCACGATTTCACGAGCGCGTTCGATAAGCATAACAACCAGTTGCTTGTCTTCGGGCTGCTGGCGATCGCGGCGCAGATCCTGATCATCTATTTCCTGTCGAGCGTCGTCTCGTCGCCCCTTGAAAGGCTGTCGCTGAAGGTCGCCAGGATCGAGACTCTCGAAGCAGGCAATCTGCCGCCGCTCGACTCGCCGATCCGCGAAATTTCGGTTCTGTCAAAGGCGGTAGATACCCTCGACACCACGATCAAATCCTTTGCCGCCTTCGTGCCGGTCGGACTGGTCAGACAGCTTCTCCAATCCGATCAGAAACTGGAGCTCGGAGGCCACAGCCAGTTTTTGACGGTCTTCTTCTCCGATCTCGAAGCCTTCTCGACGCTCTCCGAAGCGGTGCCGGCGCAGGATCTGTTGCTGCGGGTTTCGGCCTATCTCGAACTCGTCACCAAAGCGGTTAACGACGAGGCCGGCACGATCGACAAATTTATCGGCGACGGCGTCATGGCGTTCTGGGGCGCGCCGGCGCTGCTCGACGACCATGCCTGGCGCGCCTGCGTTGCGGCCTTGCGCATCGAGCAGGGCATGACCTTGCTGAACGAGCGCTGGGTGGCGGAGGGGCACAAGCCGCTCAATGTCCGCATCGGTCTCAACAGCGATGCGGTGCTGGTCGGTAATATCGGCTCCAAGGAGCGGATGGGCTACACGGTCATAGGCGACGGCGTCAACGTTGCGGCTCGCCTGGAAGGTCTGAACAAGGAATACGGAACCCACCTCTGCATCAGCCACAGCGTCTTCAAGGAAGCCGGGGAGCGCCTCTGCGTCCGGCCGATCGAAGATGTTGCGGTCAGGGGCCGGCGGACGAAGATTCCGGTGTACGAATTGAAGGGCGCCTACGGAGCCGGCGCACAGTTCGAGCCCGATCCGGAGACGCTCAGGCTGTGCCGAATGACGCGCCGCGCCTACGAAGCCCTCGTCCAGGAGGATTTCGGCCTGGCGCTCGAGCGCTATCAAGAAATATTAACCGAATTTCCCGAGGATACGGTTTCGCTCGAGCTCGTCCGAAGGCTCGCGGCCGCCGATTCGGCGCGACGGGTCCAGAGACAGGCGTTGCGCTGAAACAGGATAGCCGAACGAGAACGCATGTTCGATATCGCCAAGTACCTTGCCGTGAGGCGATCGTTTCAGGCGCCGTCATGCCGGAACTGAAGCTGGCCTCGGTCCGGGAGCTGCGCGGGCCGCCCGCGGCGCTGCGGCCCAGCGAATATACCGCCGCGCTGATCCAGGTGCTGCACGCAAGGGCTTCGTGGGCCCGCGACGCCGACGCGCTGGAAATCGGTTGTGGCAGCGGTGTCGTGCTGGCGGCGCTCGGCGCGTTGGGAGCCGCCTCGCTGTGCGGTATCGATATCGAGAATGAGGCGGTCGTATCGAGCTCGCTACTGCTTCGCGAACTCGACTATCGCGACAATTTTGAGTTTCACCGCGGCGATATGTGGCGGCCGGTCGCCGGGCGCCGCTTCGACCTGATCGCCGCCAATCTCCCGCATTTTCCGATGGAGCCGCAAGAGATCGGTTGCCGGCTGGCAAGCTGGAGCTCCGGAGGAGCGGACGGGCGAGCCCTGCTCGATCGCTTCCTTGAGGGAGTCCCGGCGCATCTGGCGCCCGGCGGCCGAGCCGTCATGACCCATAACGGGTTTCTCGATCTCGACCTGTCGCGTTCGATCGTCGAGCAAAGCGGTCTGTCGTTGCGGATCGCGCAGACGGTCCTGGTCTGCATCTCCAGCGAGAAGCTGGCCTTGATGACGCGGCATATACTTTGCGCCGAAGAAGGGCGGTCGATATATCGCTACGGTTCCTATGCCTTCGGCGAAATGCACATTGTTGAAATCGGCAGTCCCGAGGCGCTCGGCTAAATTGCCGGTCCTAACCCGCGCCGCGCTCGCTTCGATCCGGGCAATTGGCTGCGGCTTGGCAATTGCGGCCGGCGTGCTCGCCGGATCGCCGGTACATGCCCAAGAGAGTCATGCGCCCGACGCCGCCTTGCAGCGGCTGCTCCGGGAGGCGCAGGCCGCCGTGCCTGGCGAGTGCGGTAAGCCGGGCATCGACCGCCTGGTCCGCATCCTGTGCTCGGGCCGCATCCGCATTGGGGTACGCGATCATTATCCGCTGTTCAGCACCCGCTCGGGCGAGACCCGACAGGGTTACGAAATCGATATAGCGCAGGCCATAGCCGGCAAGCTCGGCGTCGCTGTCGAGTTCGCGAGGGTCAACGCGGCAAACCGGATCCCGATGATCGCCGATCACAAGGTCGATCTGGCAATCGCGACGATGGGCCATAACACGCTCCGCGACGGTCAGGTGCGGTTCATTCGCCCGCATTACTACCGATCGGAAACGATCGTCGTCGGACCGCGCGACCTCGGGGTCGCCGATTGGAAAGACATTCCAGGACGAACCGTCTGCGGCACGGTGGGAAATGGGTCGAACACCGAGCTGGTCTCGCACGATGCCCGCCTGATGCTGTTCGATGACGCGGTCAGCTTGCCCGATCGGCTCGATGACCAAAGCTGTACGCTGGCGGCGCAAGACGACAGTTTCTTTGCATCCTACTTCACCGATCCGCGCTTTACCGGACGATATTCCGCGAAGTTCGGCTTTGCGCAGGTGCCCTGGGGAATGGCTGTCAATCGCAATGGCAGCGAGCGTCTGGGCCGCGCCCTCGATCTGATGAGCCAAATTTTCCACCGCGATGGCGTCTTCCTCGCCAGCGCCCGCGCCAATCGCATCGGGACCGCGTTCCTGGAACAACAAGCGGCGGTCTGGGCGCGCCCCGAGTGCAATAGCGATACCGGCGCCACAAACCCAGCCTGCATCCTCCCGGCGCTGGACGCCACGCTGAAGCCGACCGTCTTCGCCGATAACGTCACCGCTTTCGAGACCTGGTTTGCCTCTCGCACGGGCATTGATGTGATGCTGCCGATGCTCAAGACGGCGCCGGCGTGGTCGCTGTTTAAGGATGGCATCGTAAATTCGTTGATCCTAGTAACGGGGGCTCTCGTCGCGACGCTCGTCTTCGCGCTTGGTTTCGGTGCGGCGCTCGGTTCGCGCTCGAGGCTGCTGCGCTGGCCCGTGCGCGGCCTCACGGTCACGCTGCAATCCTCGCCGATCGTGCTGACCCTGGTGATCGCCGCCGCAATCATTCATGCGATGTTTTCCTACTCCTCGGGGGTGGCGCTCGGAGCGGCAATCGTCGCGCTCGGCCTCGCCAATGGTAGCAACGCCGGCCAGGCGATCTCGGAGGCGGTTCTGACCCTTCGGGCCGAGCGGGCCGCGCTGCCGATGGGCGGCTTGGATCTCTTTTCCCGCGCTCTGGCTCGGTCAGCGACGCAGATCGTGGCGTTTCTGATCAATGCCGCGAAGGGCACTCCGATCGCGAGTTTCATCGGCGCGCCCGAGCTTCTGAGTGCGCTCACCGATATCACCGCATTCTCCAGTGGGCGGGTCTCGACCTATGCCTTGCTGCTGATCTTCTATACGGGCGTGGTCATGGCCGTGGTGTGGTTGTGCGGCAGGTTCCGCTCGTTTCTCGAACGCAG
>WNFW01003952.1_pt1 | contig 10371 bp, 10 predicted proteins | sample 5400131 | NCBI WGS metagenome assembly WNFW01 (sample SAMN13153362, study PRJNA577476) | soil metagenome | isolation source: 20 cm soil or saprolite under grassland replicate 1 | place: USA:California | collected 2016-06-15
TGATCACGCAGATGCTCGACCGGGCGGTCTCCTCGTAGCCATTGGTGCCGACGATGGCGGAGTCATAGCCGACGATCGGGCCGGCCTCCAGCATGTCGAGGGCCTTTCCCTGGGGCAGGCCTTCCACGATGTCGACCAGCACGATGTCGGCGTAGCCACGCTCGGCGAGGCGCTGGGCCAGGGTGGCACCGACGTTGCCGGCCCCCACCACGGTGATCTTGGAACGAGCCATCCGCCCGCTACCGTAGCAAATCGACCACAGCCGTCGGTAGACTCGGCGGGGGATGGCGGGATCAGCGAGCCCCGGTGTGGAAAGGCGAGCGCATTGATTGAGGCGGGCGAGCGTCGCCTGCTCAAGACACTGCACGAGTCCGCGGTGCAAACGCACCTGTCCTGGCGCGGCATGCTCGTGCTCAGCTCGTTCTGGTTTGCCATCGCGTACGTGATGCAGCCGCTGGGCGGCAATATCATCCCGCTGCTCGTCGATCGCTTCACCGACCCAATGACCATCCGCCTGGGACCGCTTGCCATCGCCGCCGATGTCAACACATATGTCTCCGCGCTTGACACGATTGGCGCCGCGTTCGCGATTCTCTGGCAACCGGCGATCGGCGCGATCAGCGACAACAGTCGCTTCGAGCTCGGCCGCCGGCGCCCCTTCATTGCGATTGGCGTGGTCGGCGACATCATCTTTCTGACGTTGATTGCGTTCGTGACGTCGTACTGGGCGTTGCTCGTCGTCTACGTCCTCTTCCAGATCGCGTCCAACACCGCGCAGGGCCCCTACCAGGGGATGCTGCCCGACCAGGTGCCGTCTGGACAGCGCGGCGAGGCCTCCGGTTACTACGGCTTGATGAACATGTTGGGCACGATCGTCGGCTTCCTGGTGGTCGGCGCACTTCTTATCCCGACCCATCACCTCCGCCTCGCGATCCTGACCCTTCCGGTCATCATCGCCATCGCTGGGGCGCTCGTGATCTTCGGCGTGCCCGATCGCCGGCGGACGGCCGCGTCGAGCCAGCGGCTGGGGCGCTCCGTGCTGCTCAGCGTGGCCATCGACACGCGGCGCTACCGAGACTTCGCCTGGTTGATGGTCTCGCGGCTCTTCTTCCTGATGGCGCCGGTGGCGATCGGGACCTACGCCTTCAACTTCATCCGCTACACGTTCAACTACTCCGAGGGCAAGGCCTCGCTGTTCAGCAGCGCCCTGCAGGCGACGATCCTCGTCTTCGCGGCGGTGCTCTGCATGACCGCCGGCTTCCTCGCCGAACGCTTCGGTAAGAAGCGTTTGATCTCCGCCGCCTGTCTGATCGGCGCCGTTGGGTCGACCCTGCTGATCTTCGCCCCCAGCCTGCCGTGGATCCTCGGTTTCGGACTGATCGTGGGCATCTCGCTGGGGACGTTTCTGTCCGTGGACTGGGCGTTCATGACCGACCTGATCCCCAAAGCGGAAGCCGGCCGCTACATGGGCGTCTCGAACATCGCGACCGCCAGTGCGGGGCTCATCGCGCGGCCGATCCTGGGGCCGATCATCGATGCCTTCAACAACAACCGCTCGAGCGCGGTCGGTTACCGCGTCATGTTCGGGATCGTCACCGGATTCTTCTTGATCGCCCTGCTGACTCTCCAGCCGGTGCGCGAGATCAAGGTCGAGTAGTGATCAGTCGAGGGCCGCGAGGCTGACGTCGACCTCGGTGCCCTTGCCTTCGGCGCTCTTGACCCCGATTTCGCCCTTGTGCGCGTCGACGATCCACTTGGCGATCGCCAGGCCGAGGCCGGTGCCGCCGCTCTCGCGAGTGCGCGCCTTGTCGGCCCGGTAGAAGCGTTCGAAGATATGAGGCAGGTCGCCACTCGGGATCCCCTCGCCGGTGTCGGTCACCCGAACGTGGGCGCGTCCATTGTGACGGACCACTCCTACCGACACCTCGCCACCCGAGGGCGTGTGCATGAGGGCGTTGTCGATCAGGATGAGCAGGAGCTGACGCACCCGACCCAGATCGGCGTCCACCCGGACCCCACCGTTCAGATCCGGGCGAAGCTGGACGCCGCGCGCCTCGGCCATGGGCGTCGCCTGCACGATCAGCCCCTTGACCAACTCATTCAACTCCATCGGCCGCGGATCGAGGTGCAGCTGCCGGGCGTCGGCCAGGGCCAGCGTGGTCAGGTCGCCGACGATCCGGTTCAGCTGTTCGACCTCGTCGACGATGCTCCGTGCATAAGCGCGTGACGGTGACGTGCCGTTGGAGCGCCGCAGCCACGCCTCGACGTTGGTTCTGATCAACGTGAGCGGCGTCCGCAGCTCATGGGACGCATCCGCGACGAACTCTCGCTGGCGCTGGAAGGCACGGCCGATGGGGCGGATCGAGCGCGTTGCCATAAGCAGCGAGGCCAGGGCCCCGAGGACGATCCCGATGGCCGACGCCAGCACGAGCTGCCGTACCAGCCGCGAGAGCGCGTCTCCGACCCATGAGACCGGTTGCGCGACCTGCAAGACACCAATGACTTTGTGGGACTTCGACACGATGGGACGGGTGTCGACCATGTAGAGCTCCGAACCACTGGAGACCTGGGTCTGACCGGGTTGGCCGGCATTGGCAGCACCGATCGGCGTGCTCAAGCTCGGGTTGTTGAAGAGCTTCTTGAGCTCGGCCCGCGGCTGACTGACTTCCTGGCCCTTGAAGTCGAGGACGCGCACGAAGACATCGGCAAGGCTGGGTGTCAGAAGTGGCTGGGGGTTGACACTCACCGTATCGCCGGTGACGGTCACGTTGCTCATCGCCTGGGTGACGGCGGTTTCGAGGTCTTTGTCGGCTTTTGCCTGCAGCGCCTGTGACACGGTCACGTAGACGATCAGGTCAAAGCATCCGAGGATCAGAACGAGCAGGACGAAGTACTGGGCGGCGAGGCGCACCAGTGCGCCCCGGAACATCATCCCGACAGCCGGTAGCCGACGCCATACACCGTTTGGATCAGCTTCGGCGAGCGACCCTCGTCGATCTTGTCGCGCAGGTAGGAGATATAGACAGCGACGCGATTCGTGGTGCCTTCGAAGTTGTAGTCCCAGACTCGCTCGGCGATCTGCGCCTGGGTCAGCACCTGGTTGGGATGACGCATCAAGAACTCGAGGAGGGCGAACTCCCGGGCGGTTAACTCAATTGGGGTGTCGCCGCGCCGGACCTGATGGGTCTTGAGATCGAGGACGAGATCGGCCACCTGCAGCCGGTTGGCGTGGCCGTTCTTTTGCTCCCTCCGCATGAGGGCCCGCAATCTGGCGAGCAGCTCTTCGAAGGCGAACGGCTTGGGCAGGTAATCGTCCGCGCCGGCATCGAGGCCGGCGACCCGATCGTGGATCTGGCTGCGCGCGGTCAGCATGATGACCGGCGTCTGAATGCGGTTCTGGCGCAGCCAGCGGCAAACCTCCATGCCGTCCTTCTTTGGAATCATCAGGTCGAGGATGATGGCGTCGTAGCGCGCTGTCTCCGCCAGCTCCTGGGCCCGCTCGCCGTCGGCCGCGATGTCGACGGCATAGCGTTCGTCCTCCAGGAGCTGCTTCAGCAGCGTTGAGAGCTTTCGCTCGTCCTCGACGAGGAGGAGGTTCATCGGGGTGTGGTCCAAGTGTAGCGGTTCGCTGGGCGAAACTAGGCGACCGCCAAAACCCCCGGGTGCGCGAACCTAAACGGCGACGGCCGGGACGGTGGGAACGCGCTGAGCGGCCATCTCGGCAGCCGTCAGCAGGTGGTTGCCCGAGATCCGCGACCCGCTGTCGACGAAGCGTCCGAGGCTGTCGCGCGCTCGGCGAACGTTCCAGCCCAGAATGTCGCAGTATTCGACGAAGGTCTCGCCGGCAAAGAACCGCTCAGATTCCGAGCGATACGTTTCCACGCTGAGGTCCGCCACCGCCTGCCAGATCACCCGGGTCAGGAGTGACTGGACGGCTTCCAGGGGGATATCCGGTTCCGTTACGCCTTTTCTCATCCCTTCCTCCGATCGAACGCCGGCGCGGCCGCTTTGCCGCGCAATTTGAATGATGGTTTCGCTAATTTAACAAGTGATACCGATAATGTCAATCACCTCGAGCCGCGATTCCCCTCCCCCGCTCGCGGGGGAGGGTCAGGGTGGGACAACCTCTGCGGGCCGGCGGTGGGGTGCCGCAACAGGTCGCCTGCCCGAAGGCGCGCGTCCACCCCAGCCAGGCCGCCGGCAGTGGCGGCGCGGACGAGTGGGACGTGGGGGATTCGTTCGAGGTGCTCGGCGACGGGCCACAGGTCGACCTCGCTCGTCATCCAGTGCAGCCTGTCGAAACGCGCCAGGTTGACGGGTCGGCCGTGACCGCGGAGGGTCAGCTCACCCTCGAGATTGAAGTAGTGCTCGAAATACGACATCGCCAGTTCGCGTAGCGTTCGGTAGACCGGTTGTCGGGCCCGTAGACCGGTGAACTTGCTCGTCGCGATCGCGCCCCAGAGGCCGCGGCGGCGATAGACGGCGATCACGTGGTCCTCGTCGTGAACCGCCGTGAGGTCCATGATCAGGGGTGGGTCGCCTCGGACACGCAGGGTGGCGGCCGCGTAGACGGCTCCTTCGATGCAGTTGGCGGTTCGGTCGCGCAGGACCCTGCGGGGCGACCGGAACGTCTCCCCCTCCTCCTCCGTGTTGTACGGAATATCGTCGAGGAACTGCTGGATCTTGGCCGGGGTGTCGAGTCGGCGGAACGCCGCCAGCTCGGGCCTGGTCAGCTCACTGAAGGCACGGGTCATGGGTTCGGTATTGGGGTTCCGCCGGCTGGCCGGCTGTGGCAGAATCTGTAGTTCGACGCGGCTGTGGTGAAATCGGTAAACACGCCAGGTTCAGGGCCTGGTGGGCGCAAGCCCTTGAAGGTTCAAGTCCTTTCAGCCGCATTCCCCCGCTTTCCGCGTCCGGGCGGGCTTATCGGCCGACCTCGCGATACCAATCACTGATGTAGGCATACCGCTCCTCCGGCTCCATGGCCGAATCGATGCGGACCCCGTGGATGCGGGTGTTGTTGACGGCCATCACGTACCGCGGACTGTAGAGAAAAACCGCCGGAATCTCCTTGGCGAAATCCTCCTGGAAGGTGGCGTACGCCTTGGCCCGGGCCGTCAGGTCGAGGGTGTTGCGGCCGTCCTCCAGGTCACCATCGATGAAGACGTTCTTCTTCATACCGGCGAAGTTGAAGCCGCCCGGATGCGCTTGCGAGGAGTGCCAAAACGAGTAGACATCCGGATCGGGGCCATTGTCGAAAGCCGTGAGCGTCATGTCAAAGGTGCGCGGGTTGAGGTAATCGTGAATCAGCGAGGCCGTCGTCACCGGTCGGACCTCGGCGACGATCCCGACCTGTGCCAGCTGGCTCGCCACCTTCTCGGCCACGCGCTCGTATGGCGGGACGTCGCTCGATACCGTCAGGCCGAAGCTGAGACTGGTCGTGCCCTTGGTTCGAATGCCATTGACCATGATCCAACCGGCGTCGTCGAGGAGTTTGGCGGCGGCCGTCGGATCATAGGGCGGCTGTTGGGCGGCGCTGTCGTACGCCCACGTGATCGACCGCGGGATCGGGGAGTCGGCGGGAACGGCCTGGCCGCCCAGCACATCCCGGATGATCCCCGTTCGGTCGATCGCCTTCGCGATCGCCTGCCGGACCCTGACGTCCTGGAAGTAGGCTTCGTCGCTTTTCAGGTTGAAGAGCAGCTCCGCGTATTGATAGGTCGCGCTGGTCAGCACGGTCACCTGCGGGTTGGTCCGCTCCTGGGCGGCGCCCGACGGCGTGAGATTGGCAAGGCCGTCGATCTGCCCCCGATCGAGCGCATCCAGGGCGGCGGCCTGGGACGGGAAGCTGCGGATCATGAGGGAATCCAGCCAGGGCCGGCGCCAGGAGAACGGGTTGCGCTCCAGCTGGATTCGGTCGCCCAGGTTCGCAACCATTCGAAAGGGCCCGGTTCCGACCGGGTTCAGATTGGGCGACGCGGAGGCAAGCTCGACCATCGTTTTCCCCGCGAGCAGATGCGTCGGGACGATGTCGAGCAGCTCGAGGTTCGCCATGAACCCCGCGTTGTGGCCGGGAAGCGCGAAGCGAACGTGGCCCGCGTCGACCGCGGTGGCGATGATGTCCTTCCAGCTCTGGTTGAGCACTGCGCCGGGGAACTGCGGATCCTGGACGGTCCGGACTGTGAAGACGACGTCCTCCGCGGTGACCGGGGTACCGTCGGACCATCGCGCATCGGGTCGCAGCGTGAAGCTGTAGCTGCGACCGTCCGGGCTGACCTCCCAGCGCGACGCAAGCCGTCCCTGGACCGTCCCCGTCGGCAGGACTCGGACGAGCGGCTCGAAGAGCAGCGCATCGAGGTCATTCGACCCGGCGGTGGCCTCTCCGAAGAGCGGGTTCAGCGAGCCGAGCTGGCCGACCACGCCCTCCACGTACGTGCCGCCCGGTCGGGGCGCCTCGGGCGACAGGATGACGCCGCGGAAGACGAGCGCGAGGACGGTCAGCAGCGCGATCAGCGGCACGCCCACCCCGAGGGCGAGCAGTCCGCGCCGGATCAACCGACTCGGATGTAGACGACAGAGACCACCACGAACAGGACCACCAGTCCGATCGTGGCGTAGAACAGGTTCTTTTCCAGTCCGCGCTTCGTGCGGTAGCCACCGCCCGAATCTCCGCCGCCACCGATGGTGCCACCGAGCCCGCTCGCCTTGGGCGTCTGGAGTAACACGCCCAGCATGACGAGAAGGGCCAGGACGACCTCGACGATCCCGAGAAAGGCTTTCATTGAGGCTGAAGCCGCTGAATTATAACGCCAATTCCCCGCATCCTCAGGCGGAGACTAGGCATTGACAGATACACAAATATGTAGTAGCCTGCCGGCGTGTACGGCCCGTCCCGCTGCCTCCGGTTGCCCCTCCTCCTGGCGCTGCTGGCCGCCTCCTGTGCGCCGGGCCGTACCGCACCCCCGATGGCTGCCGCCCTTGCCCTCCCGCCGGGCGTGCCTGCGCCGATCAGCAGCGGCGCCGACCAGTTGGTTCCGTTGCCCGACGGCGCAACCGCCTTTGCCGCGATCGTCGACGAGCTGCGCCACGCGCGACGCTCCATCGACATCGAGCTATACGAGTTCCAGCGATTAGATCTCGCGGCGCTGCTGCTCGACGCGCAGCAGCGTGGCGTGACCGTGACCGCGATCAGCGATCCGTCGGAGCGGAGCAGCCGGAACGTTTGGGCCCAGCTCGACCAGGGTGGTGTCCGGGTCGTGGCGTTTCCGCTGGAGCGCCTCACGATCGACCATGTCAAGCTGCTGATCCTCGACGGCGCCCGGGCCATCGTGGGGGGCATCAACTGGGGCACGCACTCTCCGACGAACCACGACTTCGACGTGCTGGCGACCGGCCCCGTGGTAGACAACCTCGAGCGCGTCTTCAAACAGGACCTGGCGCTGTCGGGCGAGGCGGCCGGTATTCCAGCGCCGGCCGCCGACCGCACGGTCGAGGTGTTGACGACGCACCCAGGTGAGTTCATTCGGGCCGCCGCGCTCGCGGCGATCGCCGCCGCCCAACACGCGATCGACATCGAGATGTTCGTTCTGAGTGATCGCCTCGTGCTCGAGGCGCTCGTCTCGGCCGCGCGTCGCGGTGTCCACCTTCGCGTCCTGCTGGACCCGACCCAACCGCAGAATGCGGCCGCCTTCGGGCTGCTCGAGCCGGCCGGGGCCGCCGTGCGCTTCTATCGCCAGGCTGGAGACGAACTGCTGCACGCGAAGGTCGGGATCTTCGATGCTGGGATCACCCTCTTCGGCAGCTGCAACTGGTCGCGCTCCGGATTCACCCGCAACCACGAACTCGACCTCCTGGTGCGCGCGCCCCAGCTGGCCCGGACCTTCCTCAGCCGGATGGAACAGGATTGGGCGGCGTCGACCCCTTGAGGTCGTCTCCGGACATCGCGTGCGGCACCTCCAGGCCGACGAGGGGCAAGAGCGTTGGCGCGATGTCGCCCAGCTTGCCGCCCTCACGTAGCCCGTGCACGTCGTCGGCACCGGCCAGGATCAACGGCACCGGACTGGTGGTATGCGCGGTCAGCGGCGCCCCCGTGGCTCGATCGACCTTCAACTCGGCGTTCCCGTGATCCGCTGTGATCGCCAGGATGCCGCGACGGCTGAGCACGGGACCCGCGATCCGGCCGAGCATGGCGTCGACAACCTCGACGGCCCTCACCGTTGCCGGAAAGACGCCGGTGTGGCCGACCATGTCGGGGTTGGCAAAGTTGACGACCAGGAAGCGGTCCTCGCCCCCCGCGAGCCGCTCCAGTAAGACATCCGTGACGGGCTGCGCGCTCATCTCCGGCTTCAGGTCGTAGGTCGCCACCCGAGGCGAAGGCACGAGCAGGCGGTCTTCGCGGGGAAACGGCGCCTCCCGCCCGCCGTTCAGAAAGTACGTGACGTGGGCATACTTCTCGGTCTCTGCGGTGTGGAACTGTCGCCAGCCCGCGTTGGCGACGACCTCCGCGAGGACCTGGCTGAGCGGCGCATCGGGGAATGCCACCTCCGCGGCAAGACCCTTCTCGTACTCGGTGAACGTCACGAAGTGCGCGAGACTCGGCCGGCGGCTGCGCGGGAAGTGGTCCCAGGACTCGTCCACCATGGCGTGGCTCAACTGGCGAGCGCGGTCGGGGCGGAAGTTGAAGAAGATCACGCTATCGCCGTCGCCGATCGGTGGTAGTGGTTCCTCGCCGGCCGGGACAATTCGGGTCGGTACGATGAATTCGTCGGTGATGCCGCCGTCATAGCTCTGCCTGATCAAGGCCACCGGGTCGGGCGCCGTCGGTCCGCTCGCCTCAACCACGGTCCGATAGGCGCGCTCGGTCCGCTCCCATCGCTTGTCGCGGTCCATCGCATAGTATCGGCCGCTGACCGAGGCAATCCTGCCGGTGCCGATCGCGCGGATGCGCTCCACGAGCTCTCCGACGTAGCCGGCAGCACTGTTGGGCGGCTCGTCCCGACCGTCGGTGAAGGCATGAACGAACACGCGGGGGACGTGCAGCGTGTGCGCCATCTCGAGCAACGTGTACAGGTGCTGGCTGGAACTGTGCACGCCCCCGGGAGAGACGAGCCCCATCAGATGAAGCGCGTGACCGCTTGCGGACGACTGCATCGCCGCGCGCAACACCGGATTGGTGGCAAAGCTTCCGTCCTGGATTGCCCGGTTGATCCGGGTGAGATCCTGGAAGACGACGCGGCCGGCGCCGATGTTCAGGTGACCAACCTCCGAGTTGCCCTGCTGGCCCTCGGGCAAGCCCACGGGTTCGCCCGCCGCGGCCAGGATCGTATGCGGCCATCGCTGCCAGAGCGCATCCCAGTTGGGCGTTTTCGCGGCGGCAATGGCATTGCCGAACGGATCGGTGCGGTACCCCCAGCCATCGATGATGACAAGCACCAGGGGGCCTCCCGGCGCCGCGCTCACGCCGGCCCGACGACCTCCGCCGCGGCGCGCACGATCTCGGTGAAATCGGCCTGCTTCAGGCTGGCGCCCCCGACCAGCGCCCCGTCGATCTCCGCCTGGTCCATCAGGCTCCGCGCGTTGGCCGGCGTCACGCTACCTCCATAAAGGATGCGCAGGTCCGCTGCGAGATGCCCGAACCGCCCGACGAGCAAGCCTCGGATCAAACCCATCGTCTCGTTGGCGTAGTCCGGCGTCGCTGCCTTCCCCGTCCCAATCGCCCACACCGGTTCATAGGCAATCGTCAGGTCCGCGGCGCGCTTCAGCGCGATCCCGTAGAGTGCCGCGCTGAGCTGGCGCGTGATGACCTCCTGCGTGCGGCCCAACTCATGCTCCTCGAGCGTTTCGCCCAAGGCCAGGATGACCTTGAGGCCGTTGCGGAAGGCCGCTTGCAGCTTTCGGTTGAGCTGTTCGTCGGTCTCATTGAACAGCTGGCGCCGCTCGGAATGACCGATCAGCAGGTAGTGGCACCAGCCCGCCAGCATCTTCGGCGAAATCTCACCGGTGAAGGGGCCCTGATCCTCCCAGGAGGCATTCTGCGCGCCAACCTCGATCGGGCATCCTCGAAGGACGTTGGCGATCTCCCAGAGCATCAGCGACGGCGGCAGGACCACGATGTCCTCGCGGTCCGCGAACGGCTCCAGGGCATGCCGCAGATGCAGCGCATACTCCAGCCCTTCGGGCACAGTGAAGTGCATCTTCCAGTTGCCGGCGAGCAGTGGCCTACGCATGGTCCTTGTCGCGTAACACCGCGATCCCGGGCAGGACCTTCCCTTCGAGGAACTCGAGGGTGGCGCCGCCACCGGTCGACACGAACGACATCCGCTCCGCCAGGTGCTGTTTCTGCAGGGCAGCCACCAGGTCGCCGCCACCGAT
>WNFW01015830.1_pt1 | contig 10370 bp, 10 predicted proteins | sample 5400131 | NCBI WGS metagenome assembly WNFW01 (sample SAMN13153362, study PRJNA577476) | soil metagenome | isolation source: 20 cm soil or saprolite under grassland replicate 1 | place: USA:California | collected 2016-06-15
ACACCGCGCGTTCGCAATTTCTCCACATTCTCTGCTGTCGCGGGATGCTGCCACATTTTTCCATTCATGGCCGGCGCGAGCAGAATCGGCGCGCGCGTGGCGAGTGCGATCGCCGCCAGCGGGTGATCAGCAAGGCCGTGCGCGAGCTCCGCGATGACATGTGCGGTGGCGGGCGCGATCAGGAGCAGGTTCGCGCGGTCCGCGAGGTCGATGTGGCCGGGTCGCCAGCTTTCTTTTTCGTCATAGAAGCTCGTGGTTACCGGATTTTTGGAAAGAGTTTGCAGAGTGAGTGGCGAAATGAATTCGGTCGCATCTTGTGTCATTACGACAAAAACGTCGTGGCCCTGCTTGACGAGCAGACTGGCCAGTTCAGCAGATTTGTATGCAGCGATCGATCCGGTGACACCGAGCACGATCGTTTTTTTGCCAGCGGCGATACGTACCACTTTTCGCGTGGCAGTTTTATCAACTCTACGCCTCGAATTTTTTTCCATGTTTAACTTTCAAGCGGCGGCTCAAATAACTCTCTGCGGCCATGATGTCGCGGAATTTTTCCAAATCTTCTTCGACTGATCCGCTAACGATAGTGTAGCGGTAATCACGCCATAATTGCATCTCTCGTGCCGCGGTTTTCAAGCGACGATCGATCTGCGCCTCAGTTTCACTTCCGCGTTTGCGCAAACGTCGCCGCAACTCATCCAAATCGGGGGGCATAATAAAAACATCAGCGAGAGCCTGGCGAATTGTTGCATCATCGCATTTGCGGATGATGGCGGCGCCCTGAGTATCGATATCGATCAGGACATCGACCCCGTTCTTCAAATTCGTCAGGACAGGCTGGCGCAATGTGCCATAAAAATCTCCGTGCACCTGTGCGTGTTCCAGAAAATCGCCGGCCTCGAGTCTCGCGAGAAAATCGGAATGTGAAAGAAACTGATAATGTTCGGCGTTTACTTCACCGCTACGCGGCGCTCGGGTAGTGCAGGAAACGGAATAAAAAAGACTGGCCGTTCGTCGGAGCACTTCCACCAGTGTGGTTTTACCCGCGCCCGACGGCGCAGAGACAACGAAAAGAATTCCGTGGCGGCTGAACTGTTTACTCAAGGTTTTGCACTTGCTCGCGAATTTTTTCCAAATCCGCCTTGCAGGCGATGACGCGCTGTGAAATGGCGGCGTCATTCGCTTTTGCACCTAGCGTGTTGAGCTCGCGAAAAATTTCCTGCGTGATGAATTCCAGTGTGCGCCCGACCGGCTCCTTACTGCGCAAGTGATGGGCGAATTGAGCGAGATGACTCTCGAGACGCGTCAACTCCTCCGACACGTCTGCGCGATCGGCAAAGAAAGAAATTTCTTTGAGCACACGTTCGTCCTCGCTGGCAATCGGCAGCCCGGCTTTTTGAATTCGGTCAAGCAGCGCGGCGCGATGTCTTTTCACCACGTCGGGGTGCAGCGCGCGAACCTCCTTCAGCTTTTTCCGGATCGCTTTGAGACGATGAATCAAATCCTTGGCCAGATGTTTGCCTTCGCGCTCGCGCATTTTGATCAAGTCGGCAAGGGCGCCGCGCAACGCCCGTTCGATGGCGGGCCAGGCTTGTTCCGCATTCAAGGCTTCTTCCGGGAACCGCATTACTCCGGGCGCTTGCAGGATTGTGCTGATAGTGATCTCGCCCGGCGCGTTCAACTCCTTCTGCAGCGTCCGCATTGCTTCATGGTAGGAACGCGCGAGTTCTGTATTGAGAGCTAGGTTGCGCGCGCCGTTTTCGCCACTGTGAAGGGTAATGATGGCATTGGTCCGGCCGCGCGAAATATTTTCGTTGATCGTCTGCCGAATACGCGGTTCGAGCTCGGCCAGATCGCGCGGCAAATTGATGACGATGTCGCTCTGCTTCCGGTTTACAGAGTTGAGCTCGACGCTGAACCTCGTTCCAGCGTGATCGGTCTCGGCCCGACCGTATCCAGTCATGCTCCGCATATCTCGATGCGAAAGTTTATCGCAGAGAAACGGCCAGCGATCAACGCTCAAGCCTCATGTAGTCGCGGCGGTCTCTTGTCAGCAGACTTTGTAGCGCTCTTCGATGCGGCGAGGGAATCGGAATTGACTCGAGTGAATTGATTCTGATCCACCGCTGCAAACGTCCGCTGATCCTTTGCTGCCGACGCGCAAAAACATTCAACGCGACACGATGATTTGTGAACGGAAAAATCCCCTTGTATATCGGTTGTTGATTTGTCGGAACCGTTTGCAGCGGCGGCAGCATCCACATCCCCCGCCAGCGTGCGGCTGATTGTTCGAGCAGAATCTTGCCCTGACGAACTACAAACGCGTGTTTTTCAGTGAGTCGCTTTATGCGGGGACGAGATTTCCGGACCGGCAACGTTTGCGGGTCTTTTGCGCTGCAGAATTCCTTGACGGGGCAAATGCCGCATTTGGGTTGGCGCGAAACGCAGATAAGCGCACCGAGATCGATAAGTGCCGAGTTGTAAAGCAGCGCGTTGGTTTTGGGAACCAGCATGGCTGCATTTAGCCAGAGCCTTTTCGAGCTGGGTGCAGAATCGATCGGTTTGCGGAAGTCAAACAGGCGTGTCAAGACGCGAGCAGTGTTGGCTTCGACTATCGGAAGTGATTGCTTGAAGGCGAAGCTTGCCACAGCATGCGCAGTGTATTTTCCGATTCCTGGCAGTTGCTGCATTTGCTCAACCGATCGCGGGAACCGGCCGCCGTGCCGTTCTGCGACGGTCATTGCGGTGGTGTGAAGATTTCGCGCGCGAACGTAATAGCCAAGCCCTTGCCACACGCGGAGCACGTCATTTTCGGAAGCGCGAGCCAGTGAGACAAAATCAGGGAAGCGGCGGAGCCACTCGTTGTAATAAGGGATTACTGTTGCGACCTGAGTTTGCTGGAGCATCACCTCAGAGACCAGGATGGCGTAAGCATCGCGCGTGCGCCGCCATGGCAGGTCGCGGCCGTAGCAGCGATACCAGGCCAGAAGAGAGCGGCGGAAGGCGCGAATGTTTTTCCGAGACATCAAGCTCTTCAGAACCTCGAACGCCGAACGCTCAACGTCCAACATCGAATTCAGAGTTGAGCGTTGAGCGTTGAGCGTTGAGCGTTGAGCGTTGGAGGTCTTCCGCCAATGAATTCGTACACTCACGCGCTGACGAAAGAGCAGGCAGCAAAGCTTCGTGCGCTCCTCGAAGAGCTCGGCTTCGAATTTTCACCGAAGCAATACACACTTTTTTTCGCGCAGAGAAACAAGTTGAGCGTGGCTGTTTACGAGAAGGGACCGAAGGTGCTGGTGCAGGGCCGCAACGTGGAGGAGTTCGTGCAATTCGAACTTGAGCCGAAAATTCTGGGCGAAGCGAAGCTGGGATACGAGGAAGTACATTCGCCGGAGATGTTCGAGCCGCATCTTGGCGTGGATGAGAGCGGGAAGGGCGATTTCTTCGGACCACTGGTGATCGCCGGGGTGTATGTCGACCGCGGGATCGCCCGCAAACTTCTCGATGCTGGCGTAGTGGACAGCAAGCGGATTGGCTCCGATACCCGAATCCGCGCGCTGGCGGAAATCATTCGGAAAAGTTCCCTGGGTTTGGTGGAAACAGTTCTGATTGGACCTGCCAAATACAACGAGCTTTACGAGAAATTTGGCAATCTTAACCTTCTGCTTGGCTGGGGCCACGCGCGTGTGATCGAGAATTTGCTGGCGAAGAAGCCGGCATGCCCGCGGTCGTTGTCGGACCAGTTTGCGGATGCGCGGGTGATTAACGCGTCCCTGCTGAAGCACGGACGCAAGATCACCATCGAACAGCGCCCAAGGGCGGAGTCGGACATTGCTGTAGCTGCGGCGTCGATCATTGCGCGAGAAGCGTTCATCAACTGGCTGGAGCGCAAGAGCAAAGAACTCGGATTACGATTGGATCGCGGAGTGTCGCCGAGCGTAAAAGAGAGCGCCAGAAAGCTCGTGGAGTTGAGCGGAGCAGGCGTGCTGCGTGAAGTGGCAAAGGTGCATTTTCGTACTGCACACGAGACGGCGCCGGACTATTATCCCGCCCCGGCCCCACGTGAGAACTGGGCAGGGACACGCGATTCGTTGAAGGGTTGAGTCGAATTCGCAAGTTCAGAAGATCTCAACGCTTCGACGATCTCACGATATAACATGCCAGGCGACGGTCTCAGGCGAACACGGTTTGGCCTTGTGCTGAAGGGGTTAGCCCGGAAAAAAATCGACTTTTTATTTTTCAATAGCCACCGCAAGGGCCACATGGAACGATTAATACAGTGATATGCCAAAGTTAACCAAGCGCGACATCGTCGTTTCCATCAGCAATCAAACCGGCATGGTTCAACATCAAGTGTTTGACGTCGTCCAGCGCACGCTAGACAAAATCACCGACAGCCTGGCTAATAATGTCCCTGTCGAGCTGCGCAATTTCGGCGTCTTTCAGCCGCGCCTGACAAAGCCGCGAGTTGGCCGAAACCCGAATCAACCGGGCAGCAGCTTTGTGATTCCACCGCGCGCGACAGTGAAATTTAAAGCTGGCAAGATTATGCGTCAGCGCGTTGAGAAGCTTTCACGACAGCTAAAAGAAGCCTCAGACCGCACTACGAAAGCGGAAGCCGGCGTACCAAACGGCGCCTAGCAGAGCGTGACGCAGACAATCAGGTCTGCGGCCAAAGAGCAGGCAAATTTTCTGCTTTCAACGTTTACGAAAGCAAGCTCTGGATGGTTTTTTCCAAGCGCTCAAAATTAATTGGCTTCGTCAGATGCTCAGAGAAGCCTGCATCTCTGGCCTGGGTTACGTCTTGTTCGCTACCAAAGCCGCTAAGCGCGATTCCAGGCAAATCCTTGTTGAGACGCACTTCGCGCATCAATTCATAACCGCTCCGGTCCGGCAGTCCGATGTCGCTGATGAGCAGATCGAAATCCTCTTCCCGGACCTTCTCCACCGCCTGCTCGGCAGTATGGGCTACAGTAATTTTGTAGCCGCGACGCTCGAGCATTCTTTTCATTCCAATGCAGGTGTCATAATGGTCGTCGACCAGCAGGACGCGCCGGTGACTTAAAACAACGCGTTCGGGTTCGCGATCTACCGGTTGATCTCGCTTCTCGCCGTCGCCGCTAATCGGAGTTACCACCGTGGTGAGCTCCACTGAAAAAGTCGCGCCCTGATCCTTACCGGGACTTTGCACACTGATCTTACCGCCATGAGCGTCGATCAATGCCTTGGAAATAGAGAGGCCAAGCCCGAGACCTCCAAAACGGCGAGTGATCTCGGCTTGTCCCTGTTCGAAGACGTTAAAGATCTTATCGATCTTCTCCCCTTCGATACCAATCCCAGTGTCGATGATTCGAGCTTCAATTTTGTTCGACGCAGGGTTAACAGTCTCGACAATAATTCGGCCGTTTTCGGGAGTAAATTTGACGCTGTTCTTAATGAGATTCCAAAAGACCTGTTGCGTGAAGCCGAAATTCTACCTTGAGATTCTTTGCTTCGATTTCCGTTCGGCAGATCTCGTAAGCGCGCTGCAGGATCTGGTGTATGCAAATTGTTTCGAAGCTCAATTGCAGTTTGCCCTTCGATATGCGGGTAACATCGAGCAGATCGTCAATTAGCCGTGCTTCCAGTTCAACGTTGCGGCGGACCACCTCCAGCGCTTCTCTGACGGGTTCGGAATCCGGCATCTCGGCTTCCAGCTCCCCTACCATGGCAATCACTGGCGCGAGTGGACTGCGCAGCTCGTGCGACAAGAGTGCCAGGAATTGGTCCTTGGCGGCATTTGCGCCAATCAACTCCTGACGCAATGTGACATCGCGCGTCTTGTCTTCTACCAGATAAAGGACGCCTTGGACAGTTTCCTGCGCGCCTTGCAGCCGCAGCAGATTTATATCCAAAAAATGCGTTACTCCCGTCTTGTCTTTCAACGGGTGCTCAGTCAGTTGAAATGGAGCTCCAAAGGTAAGCACTCTTTCGATCGCTCCCGGAGGCGCAATCTTCACGTCATCGGAGGAAATTTCCGAGATGTCGCGGCCGTCCGGCAGGTCTCCAAAATGTTCCGCCATGCGGGCAAAGGCGTCATTGGCGTGGAGAAAGCGGCGAGAAGCGGGATCGACAAAGGCGATTCCGCTGGGCATGTTCGCCAGTATTTTCTCGTTGAAAATGACTTCGCGCTGCAGCTGCTGCGTGGACTCCATCTGGCGCTGATAGAACTTGGTGCCGAGCCACGCGAACACTGCCGTGAGAACGATCAACCATGCCGCCAGGATCGTCATTCGTCCCAGAAGATCGTGAACTGGTTTGTATGCCAAAGCTTTCGGCTGCTCCACTAAAGCTACCCAACCGGTTGGCTCGATGGGACTGAAAGAGTAAAGGTTTCCATGGTCCTCGAAGTGTCCGATTTTGTTTTGGCGGATCTCATTCATCAACAGGCCACTCTGGGGCGTTACCATAGGATTTGGTTTAAAATCGTTCGCGAAAAGCAACGCGCCATTTTGATCGAGCACCTCGAACGTGAAGCGATCTGAAAATTTGATCGCCGACAATCGCCTGCCAATTCGTTCGACTAAAACCGAGTCGCCAACGTAGCCGAGAATTGTCCGGTCCGGCGCGCGGACTGCGGCCACAATATCGGTGGCCAGCCGATTGTCTGCCACCCTGGGATAAACTGGCGACACGACAGCTTCTTCGGATGCGGCCGCTTGCTCGCGCCAGTGCCCGGCGCCGAAGTCTTTTCCGACAATCTCTGGTGCGTTCGGAATCGATGCAATTAACGCGCCATCGGGTGCCGCAAGGAACATTCCGTCAATGTTGGGATGCGAATAGAAGGCGGAGTTAAGCCATTGCTGGCCCGCAGGCGCGGGATTCGGTCCGCTCAGGATTTTCGCGACTTCGGGAAGCGTCTGGTAGTAGTTGATGATCTCGCTGCTGCGGCTGAGGTCAATGCCGACTACATGACCAAGCAGCTGGATCAAGGTTTGTCGGTCGCGCAAGATTCTTGATTCCAGGGTGTCGCGCAGAATCGTGTAGGAAACAATAAGGGTTAGAATGGACGGAATCCAACCCGCCAGAAGAATAGGAAAAATGATCTTGAAACGATCGAATCGGCCGCGCCGTTTCCGTGATGTGTCTCCCAACTGCATGCTTGCGGTTTCGAAAAAAAATCGGAGCAACACGGTCAACCTGCACACTGCCTGAGGCAAGGGTGAATGTCGGCGTTGATTAAACGGTTGCAGGAGAGAGCCAAACTGCCCCGTGGCTGCGATTGAGAACAACGATAAGAGACTGTTGTATATCAACACGATGCGAGCGTGGTTTTGACCACCAAAACATGCGATTTTGGGATTGACGCGACCATTTGAAACGGCATCATGACGGCCTTACTGCCTGACGATTCGCGGCGATAGCACTCTGATGCACGGAAGCCTTGGACATATTATCTGGACGGTTTGCTACATGAGCGTGCTTACCGGGCTTTCAGCCTATGGGATCCATCGCTATTTCATCATTTATCTTTACCTGAAAAACCGCAAGCGTCCGCCGGTGCCCAGTGGCCATTTTGAGCAGCTGCCGAGGGTGACAATGCAGTTGCCGATCTTCAACGAGGTGTATGTCGCCGAGCGGCTGCTTCGTTCTGTGAGCGAAGTCGATTATCCCCGCGAGCTCTTGCAAATTCAGGTGCTGGACGATTCGACCGATGAGACTCGCGAGATCACGGCCTCGTGCGCCGAGGAACTCCGCCAGCGCGGCTTCAATGTTCAGCTCATTCATCGGGTTGATCGCACCGGCTTCAAAGCTGGCGCGCTATCGGCGGGCCTCGATGCTGCGGAAGGCGAATTCCTTTGTATTCTCGACGCCGATTTCGTTCCGCAAAAAGATCTGCTAAAACGCACGATCCACTTTTTTACTGATCCGAAAGTAGGAATGATCCAGACCCGCTGGGGCCATTTGAATCGTGGGTATTCATTGCTTACCCGCATGCAGGCGATCTTTTTAGATGGCCATCTCTTGCTGGAGCAAACTGCACGTAGCCGCAGCGGGCGTTTTTTCAATTTCAATGGGACGGCCGGGCTTTGGAGACGTTCTTGTATCCAACAAAGTGGAGGCTGGCAGGCTGATACGCTGTGCGAGGACTTGGATCTGAGCTATCGCGCGCAGCTCGCGGGGTGGAAGTTTGTTTATCTGGCAGACGTTGTCACCCCGGCCGAGTTGCCGGTGGACATGAACGGCTTCAAGTCGCAGCAACATCGCTGGACCAAGGGTTCGGTCCAAACGTGCAAGAAATTGTTACCGACAATCTGGCGCAGCCAGCTCCCGTTTCCCATCAAGGTCGAAGCTACTGGCCATTTGATGTCGAACTTTGCCTACTTGCTCCTTGCTCTTCTGTGCGTTCTTTTGCATCCATCCACCGGAGGGCCTCAGGGTGGCTGGCTGCGCACCTTCCTTGTGGACGTTCCGTTTTTTCTTGCCGCGTCGGCCCCCGTGGCCGTGTTCTATATTTGCGCCCAGCGCGAGCTCCATCCGCGGACATGGATGAGGCAGCTTCTTTTTCTGCCATGCTTGCTCGCCTTGGGAATTGGCCTTTCGCTGAACAACGCACGAGCCGTCCTGGAAGCGCTGATCAATCACAAATCCGATTTCACGCGGACGCCCAAGTATGGCATTGAACGCAAATCGCAAAAGTGGCGCAGCTGTAAGTACCGGCCGCTCAAGTCAGCCGTCCCAGTCGTTGAATTGGCCTTCGCGATCTATTTCACCTACTTCGTGGTGTTTGCGATCCTGCACGGCCAATTCCTTTCGGTGCCGTTCCTGCTGATGTTCCAGGGGGGGTTCCTCTACGTTTGTCTCTCTTCTTTCGCCAGTCGTTGGTCAAAGATTAATTTTGATAGTTCACGCGCGACCGCTGCAATTCCTGCGTGACAAATTGAAATTGTCTGGTAAAACGTTGGCGATGCTTCGTCGCCTAGCAGTAATTTCCAGTCTAATTTCGGGTGCCTCCGCCTTCGCGATCACACCGGTCAATACGTCCAGCGAGCTTATAATCAGCGTGCGGGATCAGAAGCTGGTACTTGTCCAGAACGGCGCCAAAGTCGCCACGTATCCGGTGTCCACATCCATGTTCGGTCTGGGCGATGATCGGGGACGAATGACAACTCCCCTCGGTTATCTGGCAGTCGAGAAAAAAATCGGTGACAATGTGCCAGTCGGCGCTGTCTTTCACAATCGACGGTTAACTGGCGAAATTCTGCAACCAAATGCTCCTGGTCGCGACCCGATAACGACACGCATTATCTGGTTGCGCGGACTGGAAGCCCAAAACGCGCATGCCTTTCAACGGTGCATCTATATTCACGGCACGCCCGAAGAGAAAAAAATCGGGCAGCCAGCCAGTTACGGCTGCATCCGAATGAAATCGAGCGACGTCGCTGCGCTTTACGATCGGGTTCCCGCTGGAGCACTTGTGCAGATTGTCCCTGACCGGCTACCGAAGGTGGCGAAAGGGCAGCCGTTGCCACCGCCGCCGACTACGATCGTAGCTACCACTGCACCACCCCAGATCGAAACGCAGACTCGAGATCGGCTCCCGAAACTCGCAAAGGCGCCACGCGTACACAGCACGAATACTGTTGTCGCTGCGACAATGCTGGCCGCACCGCCTGAACATTTGTTACCGAATCAGCCAGAAGCACAGAGCGCAAGGAATCAGACCGAACCCACAGAGACCGCCGGCGCTCTTACGGCCGAGCAAATGCGAATGGCTGGAGCCCTCGCTGCCCAACGACAAAAGGCGAAGCTCGCATTGGGTAAACGCTTGTAGCGTTCGGTCCTGCTGCAGCGGGGTTGACAATCGCGACTCTGCTCACGAGCGTCCCACTCCACAAAAGTTTGATCAGCAATGGCCAATACCAAATCAGCCGCCAAGCGCGCCCGTCAGAAAGTGAAACGAACGCTTCGCAATCGCAGCGTGATAACTGGTTTGCGGACGATGCAAAAGGGAGTGCGTTCCGCGCAAGCACCAAGCCCAGATCAAGTTCGCTTGCTAATCTCGGCAATCGACAAGGCCGCCAAGCGCGGAATCATTCATAAAAACGCAGCTAATCGTCGCAAGGCACGGCTCAACAGGGCACTGGCTGCGGCTGCGAAATAATCTGCCGTAATCGTTTCGCTGGTGCGAAGCGCGGCGTTCATGTGCTTGCCAAGTTGTCCGCGCGTCTCAAAGGGACGCGGCTATTAGCAAATGGTCTTTGCATATCGCATTGGGCGGATAGATTCTGTGAAATGATTCCCGCGCTTCTTCTTGTCATCGCTGCAGTCGTATTTCGTATCGCAACCGGGTTTTTCAGCCACTCTGACTCCATCGGGTGGATGAACTT
>WNFW01003954.1_pt1 | contig 10369 bp, 7 predicted proteins | sample 5400131 | NCBI WGS metagenome assembly WNFW01 (sample SAMN13153362, study PRJNA577476) | soil metagenome | isolation source: 20 cm soil or saprolite under grassland replicate 1 | place: USA:California | collected 2016-06-15
TGTTCCCGGCCAGATATTTATTTTTTCGACGCGACCTTCTGTGTTTGCCGGAATCCAACGGATGTCTTCGGGCACAAGTGTCCCTAAACCGCGCACCTGGCGGACCATTGGGCCGCGTTTAACCGTGTCGATCCAGACCGTCGAGCGATCCACGCTCGGCACTGCTGGTTTCAACCGCGAGATTGCAACCGTCGCCAGAATCAACCCGAGGACGGAGGCAGCAATGATCATGATCCGGCGCTTGCGTTTTTTCGCCGCAACGCCTTTGCGCGGTACGTCCATCGACGAAAGACTCGGCGCGAATCCGGCTGGCCGCACAATCGTTTCTTCTTTTGTTTTTCGCTCTGGGATCACGGCTGATCAAAAAGGAGCGATCGCTCGGCAGAATTCGCTGAGGGCAGATGCCGTGCTGAGCAATGGCGCTGCCGCCAGAACGATCATGATTGCGAAGAACAATGCTTCGCCGACGAAATCGCGTCGCGCCTCTTTTTGAAAATACTGGCGGCTGATATTTCGAAAAGATGGCGCCTCGCTTCTTGCGCATCGTGCCTGATACCCGCTGAGCCTCATCGGCTGATAATTGCATTCAACCAGTGGAAAGGTCCGGCTATTACGAGCTGTTAGAGTGATTGGCTTCATTTCTTTATCCTTTGTTGGCCGCTGTTAATGCAATGTCCGTGCCAACCACAAAATAAAGTCACATGCTACGCTCCATCAGCGACTTACATTTTACCGACAAATCACAGCCGCGAGTTTCTCAATTCGCTTGTGGGATTGCACCGTCCCAAGTTCGGGACGGTTTTCGCGCCAAGATTATACCCTTTAATACAACGTCGCGGGCGAATAGACTAGGCGAATGCGCAAAACTTGGGCGGGAAGGCATCCGCTAATGAGCGCCGTCTTGTTTGGAGTCGTATTCCTGATTTTTGACCTGCCGCAGTGGCTAACTTCTGTCTGGTCAATCTGGTCGAGTGAGCCATTAGGCCAGTGGCTAATGAACCAAAATCTGCATTTAGGCTTCTCTCCTTGGTATTTAAGCGCCCCGTTCGGGATCGCGTGCCTAATAGTTGTCTGTGCGGTCGTATTTCAAAAGGAGTCGGATGTCGAAATTGAGCCATTCACGGTCAATATCCGATCTCTTCAACGTACAGACTTTTTTCGATTGATTGCAGGTGTTCAAAACTCTGGCACCGAAAAAGCCTACGACACACAAATTGACGCCGTCTTTTGGCGGTGCTCGGGAAAGTTTGCCCCGTTCGCAGTACGGAAAACGAAAGGAAATCCAATTTCCCCAAGGTGAGAGAGCAGGTGGAGTTAGACTTTTCTATGCATCCCCTTGAGCCAGCATTTGTGGTACTCGCTTTTGCCTACCGCCCGCGTCTGGGTGCTAAACTTCGATACCAGCTTCCCCATTTTTACTACGTATGGAACGGCGAACAAGGAGAACTAAATCACGCGAGTGCAGAAGAACGAGACAAGATAGTCGCTCGAATCGGAAAGAAAAGAATCCCGCCTGGATTGCTTCATGAAGTCAAAACAGAACCGGGTGACAAACCGGCAGTCGAAAACGAAGTGGCTTCACCAAAAATCAGACTGTCGGCGGGGCCAAACGTTACCGATTCCTATTCGATAAATAGGTGGGGAACGATGCCGGTGCGATTTCTGCATCCTGTTGTCTCAATTGATTCCGGCACCATTAGGAACTGCACCGGTTATCTACAACGAGTCAAAAAAAACGACAATGAATGGACGATAGGAGATCAACTCACGTTCTCATCATCCTCGAAGCCTCGCGGAGAATTAACGAAAACGCTGCACCACGAGGCTAGAGCAAGGCTCGACGTTTTAGTTATTACAAGCGGCCAAGAGATTCGTGTTTGTAACGAAGAACGAGATTGGCGGCGTTGGCCTTCATTGCGCGATATATTTGCGGAAATTGGAGATTACCTTCTGGAGGTGGCAATCGTCGGAGAAGGCGTTGCGCTCCAGACTTTCACTTTACGTTTTGAGTGGACTGGTGATTGGCAGACCAGTTTTCTTCACGGTGATGCGCCGACTCAACCTATCAATCGATTGCCAAACCCGAGCGGGTCGTTGAAGCCCATCGAAAAAAGAGACTCGCTAGACGTATTCATTCGCATTGGAGAGGAGCTACTTAGTGAATGGTGCTCTAAGAGAAATACTCTAACCGATTTGGAAGCCCAAACGCAACAATGGCTGCAAGCAGTATACAAATTTGTTAGGGAGTATTTTGATATCAAACACAATCGACAAACTGAACGACTACAGCAACACGGTCAATCCAACAGACAGATGGAAATTTGCTTTTAATCTCGCAAATGCGGGAGTTGATATACACACACAACCACAGGCTTACGAACTGGGCTACAAAACTTACGTCCTCAAGTATTTCAGAAAAGAACTTAGTTAGGCTGCTTTCGTGAGTTTTTCGTATGGCAACTTCTCCGCGTTTACCAACTTCAACAGTGTATCTCGGAAGAGGAACTGATTATCTCGATTGCTAAAGCGATGCTCCAATTCATCCAGATAGGCGTCCAGATGCTTCATCGAAAGCTTGTGGTAAGTGCCAATCACCGAGCGTTTCAACAAGCTCTATACGCTCTCTACGCTGTTAGTGTGAACGTCGCCAGCTTTCAAAGCGCGAACATGTTCGCGCACTCCAAAATTATTTCGGCAGCCGCAGCAAAGCTTGCGCGCCGTGGCCGTCCTCTCGATTCATGAGCACCAAAGTGCCGTCATGGGCTTCGGCAATTTGACGACTCAATGGGAGACCGATCCCGGAACCCTCGGGCTTTGTGGTGAAAAACGGCACGAAAAGATTTGCCGGATTCATAATGCCTTGTCCCTCATCTTGGACAAAGATCTCAATGCAACTTTCTTGATCGCGCCACCCGATCGCGACGTTTCCCTGAGTTTCAAGTGCGGCATCTACAGCGTTGTGCACCAGGTTGATCAAGGCCTGTTCAATCTGCGCCGCATCGGCACGAATCATGGTTCTTGGACCTGACACAACTTGCACCTTGAGCCTTGGTTCCAAGTCGACAACTCGCTGCACGAGACTTGCAAGATCGACATCTTGTTTTTGGGGCGGCGGAAGTTTTGTTAAGCGTGTGTAAGCCTGCATGAAACGGCTGAGCGAATCGGCCCGGGAAGCAATGGAGTTCAATCCCGCACCGGCATCGTCTTTCCAATCCGGTGGAAGCGGCTCGCGTCGCAGCAGCGATTCCAAGCTGGCGGCAAGCGATTTGATGGGTGCCAGCGAATTGTTCATCTCGTGACCTAGCACTCGCACCAGGCGTTGCCAGGCGCGACGTTCCTCTTCACGCAACGTGCGGCTGAGATCGGTTAAGACGAGTAACTCGTGCGGCAAACCTTGTTCGCGGAAAGTGCTTCGGCGAATACCCCACCGACCGGACGCCCCAGGGAAATTCAACGTCAACGGTTCGTCCTGGTCCGCATCAAAGCAACGGCCAAGCCCGAGTTCCTCCGCCGTTCTGCTCAACAGCTTGTCCATTGGTTGTGCCAGCAACGCTTCGCCAGCGCGATTGACAAGGCGTAGACGGCGCTCGGGGTCAAATGTAAAAATTGCAACATCGATTTCACTCATGATCGTGCGCAGGAGCGCAGTCGCTTCGAATGCGCCGAGGCGCTGCTGGCGCAAAGTTTCGCCCAGTGAATTAATTTCGATAAGGACTTCCCCCAGCGCGCTGCCCGGGCGAGCGCCGCGCGCACGGATCGAGTAATCGCCCTCCCGGAGCGCAGCCAGCAGGTTGGACATGGTTTGCAGTGGACGAACCATGTGTTCGCGCGTGGAGGAGATAAACACGGCAAAGCAGGCAACGATGAGAATCGTCAACGTCCACTGAAGCTTTGCGCTGTAGTCGCCAAACCAGAGGAGAGCGAGAGCAACAACAGTTGCAGGTGCGACTGCACCGAACGTCAGCCAGCTAATTTTTCCTTCGTAGGAAAGACGGTGGCGAGTCTTGGAACGATTCATCTGGGCGCTGTAGCGGCAGGCGTGTCGCCTGCAAAATCAAAAGATTCGCAGCCGACACGGCTGCCTCTACAGTTCATAAACCATACTGCTGCAGGCGGCGGTAGAACGCGCTTCTGCTCAAGCCGAGGGCCTCTGCCGCCTTGCGCGCATTGCCATCATTTCGAGCCAACGCCTTTTTAATCAGAAACGCCTCTACTTCTTCAAGACTCATGTCCTCGAGATTGCGCGTTTCGGCGGCGCTGGTCGTCAGACCCAGATCGCTCGTTCTGATTTGTCGATCTTGCGTCATAAGCACCGCGCGTTCGACGATGTGATCGAGCTCGCGAATATTTCCGGGGAAAGAATGTTGCAGCAAACGCTCTCGTGCAGTTTCATCGAAACCGCTAATCGGTTTCCGATAACGCTCTGCGTGTTGACGAACGAAGCTGTTGGCGAGCGGCATGATGTCCTCCCGCCGCTCTCGCAAAGCCGGCAGCGTGACCTGAATTGTATTCAGGCGAAACAGTAAGTCCTGCCGAAAACGACCGGCTGCAACTTCATTCTCAAGATTTGCATTCGTAGCGGAAATGATGCGCACGTTTGCATGCAGCGTTTTCGATGAGCCCACCCGTTCAAAATCCCCGGTCTCGATCACCCGCAACAGTTTTGCCTGCTGAGCAAGCGGTATATTGGCGATCTCGTCGAGGAAGAGCGTGCTCTCATCCGCAAGTTCGAATCGGCCTGCTCGATCAGCCTTTGCGTCGGTGAAGGCGCCTTTCACGTGTCCGAACAGTTCGCTCTCAAAGAGGGTCTCCGATAACCCGCCCATGTTTACGGTTATCATGGTGTGCGCGGCTCGCGGCGACAGGGCGTGAATCGCCCGCGCAATTAGATTTTTTCCAGTCCCGTTCTCGCCGGTGATCAGCACGTTTGCATCCGACGGCGCAACGCGCGAAATCATTTCGATCACAGGTCCCATCGCAGGCGATTGCGCAATCAAATCTGGCATGGTGCCGCGCAGAATTTCGTTTTCTGCTTCAAGCTTGCGTTCCCGACGGAGCGCTGAAGCGAGCTCAATTTGCGTCTTCGCGATCGTGAGCAATCGCTGGTTATCCCATGGCTTGGTCACAAAATCGCGCGCACCGCGTTTCATTGCTTCCACAGCCAATTCAATCGTGGCCCACGCAGTCATCACGACAATTGGCAGCGCACCGTCGATTGCCTGAATTTTTGAAATGGCTGATAAACCTTCCTGGCCGGACGTAGTGTCGCGCGTGTAATTCAGGTCCATCAGCAACAACGCATACTCTTTCTTTTCCAGCGCGTTGAAGATGCCGGCGAGCGACGTGACTGCTTCTGTCTGATAACCTTCGCTCTTGAGCAAGATTCGCAGCGCTTCGAGCACGTCGCGCTGATCGTCTGCGATTAAAATTCTGGTCACTGACTATCTCTCAACTGCTTGTTTGCCGCGGTGTCAATTCCTTTGCAATGCTCGTGCCAACTACGCTTATAATCATTAAATTCCAGCTTGGGCGGCTGCTTGTGTTCGCAGTCGAACCGCCGCGCGGCATTAGGCTCATTCCACTTGCGGGATTTCGTCGTCCCAACCTCGGGACGTCCGTGGTCGAGCCGGCTTTATTCCAACGATTCCAGAAGCATGCAATCCTGCGCGATTTCTCGTGTGCGAACCCGAAGGATCCTGATCATCCAGCTGGAGATTCCGATATCGGCGGCCATCCGACCGGGTGAAGATCGATAGCGCGCGAAGGTGATCTTTTGTGGCGTTGCCGCAGCTGATCGAGCGCCAGATAGATCACCGGAGTTGTGTAAAGCGTGAGTATCTGTGAAACGATGAGACCTCCTACGATGGCAACGCCAAGCGGCTTGCGCAGTTCGCTCCCGATACCCATTCCGATGGCGAGCGGCAGCGCGCCGAACATCGCGGCGAGCGTGGTCATCATAATGGGACGAAATCGAACGAGGCACGCCTGGTAAATCGATTCTTCGGGACTGAGTCCTTCGTGGCGCTCAGCGTCGAGCGCGAAATCGACCATCATGATCGCGTTCTTTTTCACGATGCCGATGAGCAGGATAATTCCGATGACCGAGACGAGATCCAGCTCATTGCCGGTTATCAGCATGGCTAAGAGAGCCCCAAGTCCAGCGGATGGTATTGTAGAAAGGATCGTGATCGGGTGTATCAGGCTCTCGTAAAGTATTCCCAGGATGATGTAAACGGCCAAGAGCGCCGTGAGAAACAACCACGGCATTGTCACCCACGAGGCTTGAGCAACCTTCGCAGTGCCGGCGAAACTTCCGCGAATGCTTGATGGCATTCCGAGATCACGTTTCGCTCGCTCGACGATTTGCGTTGCCTCGCTTAACGAGACGCCTTGCGCAGTGTTAAAAGAGATTGTCACGCATGGAAACTGGCCCTGGTGATTGACTGAGAGCGCCGCCGCCGATGATCACCTGGCTGACGCCATCCACCTGGCTGATGCGCTGGCCGATGATTTGATCGGCGAGATTGTAAACTTGCGACAAGGGCAACGCGTCCGACGTCATCGCGAGCACCATGATGGGCGCATCGGATGGATTGACTTTGCGATAGGAGGGCGGTTGCGGCAGTCCGCTAGGCAATTCCCCAGACGCGGCATTGATTGCGCTCTGCACGTCGCGCGCGGCGCCGTTGATGTCGCGATTCAGATCGAATTGGATCGTGACGGACGAACCGCCTAACGAACTGACGGAAGTGATTTCAGATACGCCGGCGATTTGCGCAAAGCGGCGCTCGAGCGGCGCGGCAAGCGATGACGCTGCGGTCTGCGGATCGACGCCCGGTTCCTGCGCGCTGACAGAAATGGTGGGGAAATCCACTTTCGGCAACGGCGCCACCGGCAAAAAATAATAGGCCACGGCGCCCAGCAACAAGACTCCCGCCGCCAGCAGCGATGTACCAACTGGTCGACGAATGAATGGCTCGGAAATGTTCATGACTAAAATCCAAGTCGATCATCTTCACCGTTCACTCCAGCGAATTGCGGCTCGGGTTCGCGTTCCAGATCTGTCGACGTTCTTAACGGTAGCTCGGCTTGAGCAACCTCACCGCGGCGACGGCGTTCCTTCATCCAACGTCCAAACCGATCGAGATAAAGGTAAATCACCGGCGTCGTGTAGAGCGTGAGAAATTGTGAGAGCAACAATCCCCCGACTATGGAAATTCCGAGCGGGCGCCGCAGTTCACTGCCAGTTCCACTCTCGAGGGCAAGTGGCAATGCGCCCAACAATGCCGCCGCCGTTGTCATCATGATCGGCCGAAACCGGAGCAGACATGCTTGATAAATCGACTCCTCCGGCGAGAGCCCTTCGTTGCGTTCGGCATCCAGCGCAAAATCGATCATCATGATCGCGTTCTTTTTCACGATGCCGATGAGCAGGATGATGCCGATAAGCGCGACCAAAGAAAAATCGATGCGGCAAATGAGAAGTGCGAGCAATGCGCCGACGCCTGCGCTCGGCAATGTCGAAAGAATCGTGATCGGATGAATGTAACTTTCGTAGAGAACGCCGAGCACGATGTAAATCACCACAACCGCTGCCAAGATCAGCAGTGGCTCGCTCGTTAGCGATGAACGAAATTCCGCCGCCGCGCCGGTGAACGTAGTTGCAATTGTATCGGGCAAACCGATTTCGCGTTCTTCTTTTTGAATCGCCGGAATGGCGTGACTGAGCGAACTGCCACTGCTCAGATTAAACGAAATGGTCGCGGCCGGAAATTGCCCTTGATGCGGGATGGAGAGTGGCGTGTTGCTCACGTGCATCGTCGCGAACGCGCTCAGCGGCACCGGCTGGCCGCTGCTTGATTTGACGTAAATTTTGTCGAGCAAATCGGGCGATTCGCGAAAGTTCGGTTCCACTTCGAGGATGACGCGGAATTGATTGAGCTGCGTGAAAATGATCGAGACCTGCCGTTGTCCGAATGCGTCGTAAAGCGTGTCGTCGATTGCTTGCGTGAGCACGTTGAGGCGCGACGCTTTCTCGCGGTCAACGTCAACATTGAGTTGCAAACCGTTGACCTGTTGATCGCTGGCCACATCGCTGAGTTGCGGCAGTTGTCCAAGTTTTTGCACGAGTTTCGGTGTCCACTCTGCGAGTTCGGCCGCATCCGCGTCTTGCAAAATGTATTGGAATTGCGTGCGGCTGACGCGCGCGTCGATTTGCAAATCCTGCGCCGCTTGCATGAAGAGCGAGACGCCTTCGACATCGCGCGTGGCATTGCGCAACCGTTCGATGATTTTTTCGGCATTCGCGCGCTGACTGTGCGGCTTGAGCACGATGTAAAGCCGGGCGGTATTGATCGTCGCGTTCACCGTTCCAGCGCCCACCGAAGCCGACACGCTCGCGACATCCGGGTCGCGCCTAACGATATCGGAAACGGCGTGCACGCGCTGCACCATCGCCTTGAAGGAAATGTTCTCCGCGGCATCCGTCACGCCGACGATCACCCCAGTGTCCTGTTGCGGCAGCAGCCCTTTCGGCACGACGATGTAAAGGAGGATGGTCGCGACCAGCGTGATGATTGCGACATTCAAGATGAATCGCTGATGCGCGAGGACCCAGCGCAACCCGCGTTCATACAAATCGCGAAACCGCGTCCAGTATTCTTCTGTCCGGCGATAGAACTCACCTTGGTGTTTTCTTTCTTCTTCCTTTTCAGAGCGCAACAGCTTCGCGCACATCATCGGCGTGAGCGTCAGTGAAACGAACGCCGAAACACCAACCGCTACACTCATCGTGATCGCGAATTCGCGGAACAAGCGGCCGACGATCCCGGTCATGAATAAGAGCGGAATGAAAACCGCGACCAGCGAGATACTCAACGACACCACCGTGAAACCAATTTGCTTCGCGCCTTTCAACGCTGCTTCCAACGGCCCATCGCCGGCTTCGATGTAACGCACGATGTTCTCGATCATGACGATCGCATCATCGACGACGAAGCCGGTCGAGATGGTCAGCGCCATCAACGAAAGATTGTCGAGGCTGAATCCGGCAAGATACATGATGCCGAACGTCCCGATGAGCGAGAGCGGAAGCGCCACACTCGTGATCACCGTCGCCCAGAGTTTTCGCAGGAAGAGGAACATCACCATCACGACAAGCGCGACGGTCAGTAGCAGCGTGAATTGCACGTCGCGCACTGACGCGCGGATCGTCTCGGTGCGATCAGCCAGAATGGAAACGTGCACGGACGGCGGCAGAGTGCCGGTCAATCGCGGCAGCAATTGCTTCACGCGGTCCACCGTTTGAATGATGTTCGCGCCGGGCTGCCGCTGAATATCGAGTAGCACGGCGGATTGTTCGCCGCTTTTCGTGCCGACCCACGCTGCGAGCTGATCGTTCTCCACGCTGTCGATGATGTTCGCAACATCGCCGAGTCGAATCGGAGCGCCGTTTTTGTAAGCGACGATGATCGGTTTGTAAGCGTCAGCGGAAAAAATCTGGTCGTTCGATCCGATAGTGAACGATTGCCGCGGCCCGTCGAAGCTGCCTTTCGGCGCATTCACGTTCGCCTGTCCGAGAATTGTTCGCACATCTTCCAAGCTGAGTCCCAGGGCGGAAATCGCCGCCGGATTCACTTGCACGCGCACGGCCGGTTTTTGATTTCCCTGAATCGTGACAAGGCCGACGCCGGTGACTTCGCTAAATTTCTGTGCGAGCAACGTGTCGGCGAAGTCGTTCACGCGATCCAAGGGCAAACTATCGGACGTAATCGACAGCGTAAGGATCGGCGTGTCGGCCGGATTGACCTTATTGTATTTTGGCGGGTTCGGCAGATTTTGCGGCAGAAATCCGCCGGCGACATTGATCGCGGCTTGCACGTCCTGCGCCGCAACGTCGATTGGGCGGTCGAGAGCGAACTGCAAAGTGATTGTCGATGTACCGAACGAGCTAGTGGAATTCATCGACGCCAATCCGCTGATTTGCCCGAACTGCCGCTCGAGCGGCGTAGTGATCGACGAGACCATCACGTCTGCGCTCGCTCCGGGATAAAATGTCGTCACTTCGATCGTTGGAAAATCAACGGTCGGCAGCGCGGAGATCGGCAACAACTTGTAGCCAAGTATCCCAAGCAAAACCACGCCGGCCATCAACAGCGAAGTCGCCACTGGTCGCCGAATAAATGGTTCGGAAATACTCACGGTTTTCCTGAGCTCACCGTTTTGCGGCTAGATTGTCTCAGTTGTGGAGGTCGCGCTTGCTGCGACGGTTGCGGTGTCGTCAACTCAACATGCGCGCCAGGTTGAAGTTTGTATTGGCCATCCACTACAACCTGCTCCCCAGCTTTCAATCCGCTGTCGATCAAAGCAA
>WNFW01003956.1_pt1 | contig 10368 bp, 9 predicted proteins | sample 5400131 | NCBI WGS metagenome assembly WNFW01 (sample SAMN13153362, study PRJNA577476) | soil metagenome | isolation source: 20 cm soil or saprolite under grassland replicate 1 | place: USA:California | collected 2016-06-15
CGCGGGGTTTACGAAACATGGGTCAGACTTATCGCGACCCACGCAAAAGTTCAAGGAACAACGCTGCGGCATCGCTCTTTCTTGCGGCCGAACTGCGATTCTGTTCGATTAGCCCTACCTTGACGGGGGATGACAATGAGAATCGGACTGCGATCGCACAGCCATTTCTGTTTCGCTCCGCTCGCGATTCTCCTCCTCAATTTTTCGGTACTTCCCGCCCAGGCATCAAATCGAGAGGATTTTTCGCAGCGCCTCTCCGCGCTCGCGGCCTCGGCTGGACTGAGCGACAGTGCCAAGCTCCATCGGTTGTTCGATCTCGATTGGGAGTACACCAACGTCGCGTATCCGGAAAACGCGACGTACGCGGGCTATCCCGGCCAAAACGACCGTTGGACCGATCTCTCCCTGGCGGCGATCACCAGCCGCCAGGAAACCGTAAGGAGCGAGCGAAAAGTCGTCGCAGCGATCCATCGTTCCCGCTTGACCGCTGCGGACCAATTGAGCTACGACATCTTCAAGCGAGGCGTCGATGAAACGATCGAGGGATGGAGCTTCCCGGAAGATGTCATCCAGATTTCTCAGCTTGGAGGACCGCAGAGCTCGGCGTCCACGATCGGATCGATGCCGGCGACAACGGTCAAAGATTACGCTGATATCATTGCGCGGCTGCGCGCTCTCCCCAAGTCGATCGACCAGACCATTGCACTCCTCGACAGCGGAGTAAGGATCGGTGTGACGCCACCGCGGGTCACGTTACGGGATGTACCCAGTCAGGTGACCGATTTGATTCCGGCGGATCCACTGAAGAGCGCGCTGCTCGCCCCCTTCAACAGCTTCCCCATCGGGATGGCCGAGGCCGAGAAGACCCGTCTCCGGGCGGATGCGGTACGAGCTTACAACGAGCAGACCCGTCCCGCATTTCAGCGGCTGGAGCGGTATCTCACGACTACGTATCTCCCGCGCTCGCGCGAGAGCATCGGCATGAGTGCGATGCCGAACGGCGCAGCGTGGTACGCGTACAGCATCAAGGTCCTGACGACGACCACGCGCACACCGCGCGAGATCCACGAGCTCGGTTTGTCAGAGGTGAAGCGGATCCGCGCCGAGATGGATAGCCTGATCCGCGCGACCGGGTTCACCGGGGATTTTCTCGCCTTCACCAAAATGCTGCGGACCGATCCCAGGTTTTTCTACAAGGATTCTGCCGCACTTGTGCAAGGATATCGCGACATCACGAAACGCATCGATCCCGAGCTGCCGAAATTGTTCGGCAAGTTGCCGCGACTCACCTATGGTGTCTCGACGATTCCATCCTTCTCGGCGCCATCGCAGACGACGGCCTACTATCAGGGTGGTTCTCCAGATGCGCACCGTGCCGGGCAGTTTTTCGTCAACACTTACAAGCTGGACACGCGGCCGACGTGGGAAATGGAAGTGCTGACGTCGCACGAGGCAGTGCCAGGCCACCATCTGCAAATCGCGCTAGCTCAGGAGCTCGAGGGCATCCCGGAATTCCGGCGGTACGGCGGATACACGGCCTTCATCGAAGGGTGGGGACTCTACTCCGAGAGCCTCGGGCCCGAGCTTGGATTAGAAAAGGATCCGTACTCGAAATTCGGGCAACTCACTTATGAGATCTGGCGCGCAATCCGATTGGTGATCGATACGGGGATTCACGCTTTTGGCTGGACGCGGCAGCAAGCGATCGACTACTTCACCGCGAATAGCGCAAAGACGGCGCAGGACATCACCGTCGAAGTCGATCGCTACATCGTGTGGCCGGCGCAGGCGCTCGCGTACAAGAGTGGCGAACTGGAAATCAAAGCGCTCCGGAAGTACGCCGAGCAGGAACTGGGGACGAAGTTCGATATTCGAGCCTTCCACGATCAGATCCTGAGCGAAGGCGCTCTTCCGCTTGACGTTCTGGATTCACGGATCCGCGCGTGGGTCGTGGTGCAGAAGAAAGGAGTGCGGCCGCAAGGGTAGCGGCAGTTCATTCCAGGTTTGGCGATAAGGACTTCTGAGTTGGAGTCATCATCGCGGCGCCCGACTCCGTAATCGCCATGATGTCCTCCAGCCGAATGCCGAACTTTCCGTACTGGTAAATACCGGGCTCGTCACTGAACGTCATTCCCGGCTGGATCACGATCTGACTGCCGCGCACGAGGTAAGGCCACTCGTGCCCTTCGAGCCCGATGCCGTGGCCGAGTCGGTGGGTGAATGTCCGGTAATCGGGGCCATAGCCGGCGTCGGTGATGACTTTGCGCGCGACGGCGTCGACGTCGCCACACTTTTTCCCGGGCCCAGCGAACTCCACCGCGCGACGCTGCGCCTCATGCACGATCTCGAAGACTCGTTGGACTTCCGGGCTGACTGAACCGAAGACGACGGTGCGGCTCATGTCCGACTGGTAGCCGTGGACGCTCAAGCCGCCATCGACCAGCACCACCTGATTTTCCTCGAGCATCCGCGGCTTGGGCAATCCGTGCGGATACGCGGACGACTCACCGAACAATGCGAATACTCCGCCCTGAAACCCGAGCTTCGTCATCTCGGTCGCGAAATTGCGCGTGAGCTCGGCCTGGGTCATTCCGACTTTCATCGTCTTGAACCCAGCGCGGTACGCCTGGAGTGTGACCTGGTTCGCGAAGCGCATGATCTCGATCTCGTGCGCGGACTTGATACCGCGACATGCATTGGTGATCGGCTCCGCGGTCGCCAGCTGCAATGCAGGAAGAGCGAGACCGAGCTCATTGAAGACGAAGGTGCGCGCACTGCCGTCGACCGCGAGCTTGCCGGTGGTGACGCCCCAGCCCCTGAGCACACCGGCGACAAGCGCTTCGGGGCTCTGATCTTCCTGCCACACCCGGATCTCGAATCGTCCACTGACCTGATCCTCGGCGCGCTGCCGCTCGAAGGCGGGAGAGATCACGATCGGTTTGCCGGTTTGCGGCAGGACGAGGGCAAAGAGCCGCTCGCTACGCCCCCATTCGATGCCCGCGAAGTACGTCATGTTCGCGCCGGACTCGATCAGCATCGCGGCGTAGCCCAGCTCCCTCATAAGGCGCTGGGCTTTGTCGCGCCGTTGCGCTCGCTCGGACTCGCTTATTGGCAGGGGCGAAGCCGGAACATCAACGTGTTTGTTGACGAGTACGGAAGACCGACCCAAACCCAGTACTGCCGCGCCACCGGCGAGTGTGGCGCTACATTGGAGGAAATCTCTGCGGTGCATACGACTCCCGAGCATTAGCGGTGGAAGAAGAATGCGTTCTATTGGACAATCCAACCAGAGCGACTCGTGAAAGTCATAGTGCTCGGCGCCGGTGCGATTGGCGCGTATTACGGTGGACAGCTGGCGCGCGCGGGACACGACGTTACGCTCTTCGCGCGGGGAAACAACCTCGCCGCGATCCGCGAGCGCGGTCTGGAGATCCACACGCCGGAAGGATCCTCAGTTGTGCAAGTCGCGGCGACCGATCGTGTCGATGAGCTCGGCGCGGCCGATTTCGCGATCCTCGGAGTCAAGAGCTATTCGCTCGATGCGATCGCGCCGGTGGTGCGAAGCGTCGCGACGAGTGGCGCCGCCATTCTTCCATTTCTGAACGGCGTCGAGACCACCGACCGATTGATCGCCCTCGGCGTATCGCGCGCTGCCGTACTCGGAGGAGTGACGCGCATTAGCGTCGCGAGAGTGCAGCCCGGGGTGGTCGAGCGTCGCGGCGCGTTCCAGAGCGTAATCGTCGGCGAGCTGGACGACAGCGTCACGGAGCGCGTCACGCGCATCGTTGCCGCATTTCGCGACGCTGGCGTGGACGCGAATGCCTCGAATCACATCGAGGTGGACCTGTGGCAGAAGTTCGTCTTCATCGCCGCGATTGCCGCATCATGCGGACTGGCGCGAACCCCGGTCGGACCGCTGCGCGATCGACCGCTTGGCCGCCGACTTCTGCAACGCGCGGTTCAGGAGGTAGTCGACGTCGCGCGAGCCAGGGGAATTCCGCTCGCCGCCGACGAGACCGCGCAAGTCGTTGGCGCGATCGACGCGCTACCTCCCGGAACGAAGCCGAGTTTTCTTCTCGACCTCGAGTCGGGCGGACCGACGGAGCTGGATACGCTGAGCGGCGCAGTTTCGCGCTACGCGGATGCCGTTGGTGTAGCAACGCCGGTGCACGACACCGTGACTGCGGCACTCGGGTAGTCGATCCTCAACTTTGTCACGCGGCCGGTAGTCTCCTACCGCTCGATTTCTATCTGCGCGAGGTGATGCTTCAAGTGACCCACGTAGTCGGCCATGAAGTAATCGAGCGTGGTTGGCTGTTCCCTCGGCACCTGCTGCCACGCGAGCACGTCCAGGTTGTGCTCCGCCCTCGCCCGCTGTCGCTGTTCAGGCGGCGTCGTCTCCATCACCCACGCGATGTGAAGATTGAACGTTCGCCATAGTGTCACGAGCTCTCGCCACGGCGCGTCCTGATAACGTTGCGCGGCAACCCACGCGTTCTGGTGGTAGCCGGGAAAAACGAGCGAATCCTGAAACTGCGCTCTGACGAACCGCTGATGATTGTTCGATGCCGAGTCGATCAGGTGTCCGATGATCTCCCGCGGCGACCACTTACCAGGAGCGGGTCTGCGCCGACTGGACTCATCGCTCATTCCTGAGAGACGAGGAGTCGTCTTCTCGATGGTTTCCCGGAGATCGATCACGTAATCCTGCATTTGTCCTCAGCCTGAAGCGGCTGCAGGTGTTTTATCTCCGCGCCGCGCTGGCTGTCAAGGTCGCGAGGAGCGAGACCTCACGAGGGTGATCAAGAGTATTTCGCCTCCAAGTGACTCGAAAACGATTGCCAAATCCCAGCTCCCGTGCTAGCTAGGTGAACGCTCACAAAGTAAGAGCCAATGCGCCCATTCCCGGCGATCGCTCTGATCACGTTCGCAAGTTCCCTTGGCGCGCAGAACACGCCCGCCCCGACTCCGCCCGCCGCCTCGAGTAACGGCAGGGCGCAAATCGTGGGCGTCGTCATCGACAGTGTGGACGGCAGATATCTCGCTGGTGCCGACATCGTCATCGAGCGGGGAAGGCCAGCGCTCCGCACGGATTCACTCGGCAAGTTCAAGGTCGACAGCCTGCCGCCCGGCACGTACCAGGTGGGCGTATTTCATCCGCTGCTCGACACGCTCGGGATCACGCTGAAAACGCAGCCAATTCACGTCGGCCCCGACAGCGCCAGCTTCGTGTTGCTCGCCGTGCCTTCCGCGTCAACGCTCATTCGCCGCTCGTGTTCAGTTCAGTCGAGAGCGCCGGGAGCGTCAGCGGTGATCGGACACGTCACCGATCCCGAAACTCTGGAACCGATCGCCGGAGCCGAAGTCTCGATCGCTTGGACTGACCTCGACATCGCGAAGGGAACCGGCATTCGCCGAACTGTGCGAGTGGTGCGGGATACGACGAACGCGTCGGGCGCTTTTCAGATCTGCGGGCTGCCCAATTCCCTCCGGGCGACACTGCAGGCGCGTCACGGGTCCGCCGTCACCGCCGAGATTCCCATCGTGCTTGGAGACAGGCCCGTCGAGCTGCTGGCGCGAACCGTGTTCCTTTCCGTTGCGGGCTCGCGGACGAAGAGCGGCAATGCCGCAGTTTCCGGCCTGGTAGTCCTCGAAGGCAGTTCGACAAATGCGGGAAGCCGGGTGGAGCTGGAGGGAACCGATATCGTCGCGACGACGAATGACAGGGGCGAGTTCACCATGGCGAACGTGCCGCCGGGCACCATGGTCCTGCACGCCGTACATCTTGGATTCGATGCGGAAACTGTTCCGGTCGATCTGATGTCGGGTGAACACAAGCAGATCGCGATCAAGCTCCGGAAATTCGTGCCGGCCATGGAGCCGGTGCTCGTGACGGCGCGAAGATCGGCGGCCCTCGAGAAAGTTGGCTTTACTCAGCGGAGAAAAAAAGGCTTCGGCTTTTACCTCGGTCCGGAGATACTCGACAACTTCCACGCCACTTTCCTCACCGACATTCTGAGACAGGTGCCGGGCCTTTACCTGATTCGGACGGCCAGAGGTGACGTGCTCGCAAGCTCACACGTGCCAGGCGTCGCCTGCGTGCAGTACTACCTGGACGATGCGCCGTATATGGAAGTGACGCCGGGAGACATCCAGAAGTTCGTGAGTGGCGGCGAGGTTGTCGCCGTCGAAGTCTATCAGGGCATCGTACCTATGGAATACAGTCGCGCCGGAATCTCGTGCATCACGATTGTCATCTGGACTCGATACAAGATCCGCGGTTGAGCTATTGTCGCGCTCCTGTTCCCCTCTGGGAATCAGGGTTTTGGACCGGTCCTCCGCCGGAGCGGATGATTGCAATCTTGCCATCCGATTCGAGAATGGCCCACGCCACTTCTTCTATCGTTTCAATCCCCGCCTTGTGCATCGCCGAGAAGATTTCTTCCGGCGCGATTCGCTCGCCGCCGAGGGCGCGGGGCAGGAGCTCGCCCTGCCTGACGAGGACCATTGGCTTCGACTCCATCACGCGCCGGAACCCGTTGAGGCGAAAGCTCGCGATCGATGTCAGAAACACCAGCGAGAAGAGAGTAGTCGCCGCGACGAGGGAATTCGTCATCGAATAGTCCTGTCGCGTCAGCGCCCGCGAAAAAAACTGCGGAATGAGCAGCAGCATCACGAGCTCGAACGGTGCCATCTGCGACAGCTCGCGCTTGCCCAGAGTTCGGAAGCAGGCCCAGATGAAGACGTAGACGAAAATCACTCTGAGAACGGTTTCCATTTTTTCTCTCCTCCCCCTGCCTCCGGCGCCGCGTCAAGCTCAGGGGAAAACGAACGTCCTTATAAGGACCATCACGCTATCGGTGCCGTGGCGAGCGGTGATGGTACCGCGGTGAGCTCCGTAGTCCTGGCCCCAGAGCTCGACGGAGACGAGCCGCGACTCTGATGGTTTGACGTCAGTCAGGTCGACGCTGTAGGAACCCCTCAACGCGGGATCGAATCTCACGCTCGAGAACCGCGAGATGTACGCCGTGTCGAACGAGACTCTCACAGTGTCGGCGACCACCGGAGAGAGATTGCGAACGGTCACGTGCAAAGGCTGCACCTGGCGATAGCGGAATCGCGACGGATAAGAAACCGTCATGGCGAGGGATCCGTTCATCGTGTGCACACGAGCCTGGCTCTCCCCGAAGACGCCAAACAGCGCCAGAATCGGCACGGCGAGGAGAATTGGAAATCCTATCAGCTGCTTCCACGACCACTCGATCTTTGCGTCGATCGAAGGCGCGCGCGGCGGCGAGGTCATGGGCGGATTTGATTCCTGCTCGAGTGCGTGGCGCTATTTCGTATTCCCTTGGGCACTCTGCATATCGGACACGGGCCCATCTTCGGCTCCTTGCCGTAGGTCAGCGTCACCGGTCCCAGTACCCGCGCGGTATCGCTGAGCGAAACCGTCAGCGTCATCGTCTCGCCGATGATCCGTCCGGTGAAGCTCGCGGGATGCAAGATGCCGCGATCGACCGGATACGCGTCGACGTTGTAGGTACCAGTCGCTTCGAATCGTCCGTTCGCGTCGGGTCGGATCGGTCCGACCGCATCGCCGAGCGTGCAGCCGATGTGGACGTGAACGTCGGTGTTATTAACGATCATGCCGGCATTGTCGCCGCCCCACGTCCCGGCAACCTCGGTGATATGCGTCGACGTCGCGGCGGAGCAGGCCAGAAGGGCGGAGATCGAAACTGGTGCGACGATCTGCGTGGCAAGGACGCGTAACGCAAAGGATCGCGAAGCGCCTCTGGCAGTTGTCATGTTAGGCATCCTCTCGCTCAAGTTTCCAGCTCACTGCGATTCAACTTGTCGTACCGATATGCCAGGTGAAGAACGCTCGCTTCGTCCCACGGTTTCGCAACGATCTGTAACCCTAGCGGTAATCCATTCTTGTCGAAACCGCACGGAACGCTGATCGCGGGCACACCATAATAGTTGGCGAATACCGTGTTCTCGGCCGAGAGTGCCTGAGGGTCGGTGCCTGCCTCTTTGATTGTTGGAACGGTGCTCGTCGTGGTCGGAAGCAGAAGGACATCGATGTCCTTGAATGTACGACCGGCGATAGCCTTGCGGTCAGCCGCGATGTTGTCGAGCCCGGACGCCGGATCGCGAAACGGGACAGCAACGTTCGTCATCGAGAAGCCGAGCCCGCGAATCTTTTCGACCGCGTGCTCGAACGCATTCATGACATCTTCCTCAGCTCTGAAATTGTCGCCTACTCCAACCCGAAGATTTCGATCCATCGCGAGCTCGTGAAAGTAAGATCTGGCCGCGCCGTCACGCCGTGTCGCGAGCACATCGAGAATCAATGCCACATCTTCGACAGTGCGCGCCGTGATGCCGGGTGAATTGAACCAGCGAATCATCTCACCAGGATCCTGCTCGCCCTCGAGAATGCCGCTGGCGTCGATGAGTCCGTAAGTGGACTTCAAGCCAACTACGCCGCAGCACGCGGCGGGCAGCCGACAGGATCCGATCGCGTCCGTATCCAATGTGCCATAGCACATCCCGCTCGCAACAGCCGCCGCTGATCCAGCCGACGATCCACCCGGGATGTACTGATCATTCCACGGGTTATGGACCGGCCCGAAATAGCTGTCGAGACCGGTCGTCCCCATGCCCAACCGGTGCATGTTGGTTTTCCCGATTATGACCGCGCCGGCGTCCTTGAGTCTGGCGACGCCAATCGCATCCTTAGCGGGCACACGATCTTTGAGATGCTCGTCGGCCGCGGTCGTCCTGATGCCCGCGGTATCGTAGAAGTCCTTGATCGCCACCGGAATGCCGTGCAGCGGACCGCGCCATCTCCCCGCTTTGATTTCCTCTTCGGCGACTCTGGCCTGCGCCAGCGCCTCGTCGGCCAATACGGTAATGAAGGCGTTGAGCGTTGGGTTGAGACGTTCGATCCGCTCGAGGCAGGCCCTCACGACCTCTGATGGCGACAGTTCTCGTGTCTGCACACGTGGGTAGGTCGAAGCGAGGTCTGCGACCTCATTCTCTATGACTGCACTGTGAATCGGGGCCATCATTCCTCCTGATACGATTGCTCCGGGTTTCATCGGTACTCGACTAAGACCTTTCAGATCTGCCAATTGCTTGCCGCTGGACCGGCGCCACCACCGTTACTTCGCCGCCAGAACGCTCGGCGGCGACAGAATTGCACGAATCTCCGCGAAACGGAGAAAGGCTTATGAGCTACCATCGTTTCGCTCTTGCAGGCGCTTGGTTGACAAGCGTCGCCATCCTCTCGGGCTGCACGTCACGGCCAATGGTGAGGTCGCAAGTCGTTCCGCTCACCGTGAATGCCGGGGACTGGCCAGGCTACAACCGCACTCTGGCCGGTGACCGATTCTCACCACTCGCGGAGATCAACACCGGGAACGTCGCGCAGTTGCGAACGATATGCAGCTACACGCTGCCCGAGGCGACTTCGCTGCAAACCGGACCAATCGTCGTGGGCGGCACGATGTTCTTCACGACGGATACCATCTCGTACGCCATCGACGCGAGCAACTGCGCCCAGAAGTGGCGCTCGGTGCGGCACAGCGAGACCCCGAGCGCGCTCGGCGTGAATCGCGGCTTTGCCTACATGAACGGAAGGTTGTTCCGCGGAACCTCGGATGTGCACGTGCTTGCCCTCGACGCGGCGACCGGCCAGACGGTGTGGGATCGCACTCTCGACATCAAAGGGCCGGGTGTCTCGCTCCCAATGGCACCCATCGCGGCCAATGGGCTGGTTTATATCGGTAATGCCGGCGGCGACATCGCCACGGTAACCGGTCACGTGTACGCTCTCGACGCCAACGATGGGCACGTGGTGTGGAAGTTCGACGTCGTGCCGGCTACTGGACCGGCGCGCTCGACGTGGCTCAATCCGCGGCTCCCGATTTCCGGCGGTGCGTTCTGGACATCGTTCACACTCGATGCGCCGAATGAAATACTCTATATCCCCGCCGGCAATCCCGCACCCGACTTCGACATTGATCTGCGCAAGGGTGAGAATCTCTACTCCGATGCGGTGATTGCGCTCTCCTCGGGAAGCGGTCGAATGCTCGCGTACAACCAGCTCGTGAAGCGCGACGCCCACGACTGGGACGTAGACAGTCCGCCGGCACTGGTGACGACGCGCTCGGGACGCGCGATCGTCGCTTCGGCAAACAAGGATGGCCTCCTTTCCATCCTCGATCGCTCGAGAGTGACACACGGCCCGACGGCGGGCTCGCCGATGCCGCTGCTCTCACAGACACCGACCACGACACGACTCAACGTCGATGTGCCGCTCTCGAGAGATCACACGACGCACTTCTGCCCGGGAATTCAGGG
>WNFW01008476.1_pt1 | contig 10368 bp, 8 predicted proteins | sample 5400131 | NCBI WGS metagenome assembly WNFW01 (sample SAMN13153362, study PRJNA577476) | soil metagenome | isolation source: 20 cm soil or saprolite under grassland replicate 1 | place: USA:California | collected 2016-06-15
ATGCGTGAGACGATGCAGCTCGCCTTCCAGGCGCCCGCCACGCTCACGATCGCGCAGAGCGACTCGACCATGGCCTTCACGGCCGACACGGGCGCGGCCGTGACGCTGTACGGCGACGGACGCAAGCTCAAACAGACCGTCGGCAGCGGCGCCGGCGACATCGAAGTCGATCTTAAGGCGCGCTGGCAGGGGAACGATTTCGTGGTGGAGCGCAAGGTGTCGGGCGGCGGGAAGGTGACCGAGGACTACCTGCGGTCGCGGGACGGCAAGCAGCTGTTCGTGATCGTCAGCCTCGACAATGGCCGGGGGCGCTCGATCGAGTTCCGGCGCGTGTACGACGCCGTGACGTCATGAGGGTCGATACACGCCCCACACGCGACGCAACACGTCCGCGATCTCCCCCACGGTGGCCCGGGCCCGCACCGCCTCGAGGATCGGCTCCATGAGCGGTGCCCCGAGGTCGCGCGCCGCGCCCTCCAGCACGCCGAGCACGTGTTTCACCTTTCCCGTTTCCCGTTTCCCGCGTGTCTCGCGCACGCGCTCCCGTTGCTCCGCCGCCAGCGCCGAGTAGTCGGGGGCGGGCACCGACGGAATCGCCTGCTCATCGGCATACTCGTTCACGCCGACGACCACGGTCTCGCCGGACTCGACCGCCCGTTGTGCGGCGTATGCGCTCTGAGCGATCGCTTCCTGAAACACGCCGCGCGCCACCGCCTGCGCCGCCCCGCCCCCCTCCTCGATCTCGTCGAGCAGCTCACGGGCCTCGCGCTCCATCCGATCGGTGAGCGCCTCCACGTACCAGCTCCCGCCCACGGCGTCCACGATCTCCGGCACGCCGGTTTCGTGCGCCAGAATCTGCTGGGTGCGGAGGGCGAGCGTCGCGCTCTGCTCGGTCGGGAGCGCCAGGGCCTCGTCGTACGCATTGGTGTGGAGCGACTGCGTCCCGCCCAACACCGCCGCCAGCGCCTGAATCGCCACCCGCACCACGTTGTTCCTGGGTTGTTGCGCCGTGAGGGTCGACCCACCCGTTTGCGTGTGGAATCGCAGTCGACACGCCGCGTCGTTCGCCTGAAAGCGCTGCTTCATCAGGCGCGCCCACATCCGGCGCGCCGCCCGGAATTTCGCCACTTCTTCAAACAGATCGGTGAACGACGCGAAGAAGAACGAGACGCGCGGCGCGAGCTGGTTCACGTCCAGGCCGGCGGCCACCGCGCGCCGCATGTACTCGAGGCCGTTCGCGAACGTGAAGGCCAGCTCCTCGACCGCCGTCGCTCCGGCCTCGCGCATGTGATAGCCCGACACTGAAACGGGATTGAAGCTCATCCGCTCCGCGGCGACGAAGCGACACACGTCGGTGACGAGGCGCAACGAAGGCTCGATCGGATAGATGTACGTCCCGCGCGCGATGAACTCCTTCAGGATGTCGTTTTGCACCGTGCCCTGGAGCGTGGCGCGGGGCACGCCCTGCTCTTCCCCGACCACCACGTACATCGCGAGCAGCACGGCCGCCGTCGCGTTGATGGTCATCGACGTCGAGACCCGGTCCAGGGGAATGCCCGCGAACAGGCGCGCCAGATCGTCCACCGTGTCGATCGCGACGCCGGCGCGCCCCACCTCGCCCTCGGCCATGGCATGGTCCGAGTCGTACCCCATCTGGGTCGGGAGATCGAACGCCACCGACAGCCCCGTCTGACCGGCAGCGAGCAGATGGCGGAACCGCGCATTGGTCGCTTCCGCGGTCCCGAAGCCGGCGTACTGGCGCATGGTCCAGAGCCTGCCGCGATACATGGTCGGATGGACGCCGCGCGTGAACGGGAACGCGCCGGCGTCGCCCAGCTCCCGCGCCGGATCGCCGGTCCAGTCCTCCGGACCGTACACGGGCTGGCGGTCGCTCATTTTGCCGGCACCGCCGCCTCGGCCCCGATCACGCGCGCCGCGAACGCGACGTCGTCCCGGCTGCCGATGACGAGCGGCGTTTTCTGATGCAGGTCCTCGGGCACGATGTCGAGAATGGAGCGGCACCCGTCGGTCGCGCGACCTCCCGCCTGCTCCACCACGAGCGCGAGTGGCGCCGCCTCGTACAGCAGGCGCAGCTTCCCCTGCGGATAGTTGGTCGCGGCAGGATACAGGAAGATCCCCCCGCTGATCAGGTTGCGGTGGAAGTCCGCGACGAGCGAGCCGATGTAGCGCGCGTTCCTCGGCTGGATCTTGCCCTCGCCGTTCTTGAAGGCGCCCACCACACGCTGCACCGGCGGCGCCCAGCGGTTCCAGTTGCTCTCGTTCACGCTGTAATAGCGGCCGACGGGCGGCGTGGTGATGTTGGGATGGGACAGCAGAAACTCGCCGATGGTCGGATCGAGCGTGAAGCCGTGCACCCCCTGCCCCGTCGTGTACACCAGCATCGTGCTGGAGCCGTAGAGGATGTACCCCGCCGCGACCTGCTTCTTGCCCACCTGGAGGCAGTCGGCCATGCCCGCCGTGCCGTTGCGCTTGGTCACACGTTTGTGAATCGAGAAGATGGTGCCGATCGACACGTTCACGTCGATGTTGGCGGAGCCGTCCAGCGGATCGTACAGCACGACGTACTTCCCGGAGGGCTTCCCCGGCGGAACCGGCACCGGCGCCTGGTCTTCTTCGGACGCGGTGACGCACACGCGGCCGGTGTACTGCACGCTCTGGCGCACCGTCTCGTTCGCGAACAGGTCGAGCTTCTGCTGCAGGTCGCCCGAGACGTTCACGGCGCCGGCCGGGCCCAGGATGTCGCTCAGGCCGGCGCGGCGCACGTGACGCGAGATGATCTTCGCCGCCAGACAGAGGTCGTACAGCAGGTTCGACAGCTCCCCGGTCGCTTCGGGGTGCAGCCGCTCCTGCTCCATGATGAAGCGCTCAATCGTGATGACTTCGGAGCCTTGCACCGTGGCCGTCCGTGGAGAAAGTGATCGTGCCGCGCTCGTCGGTCCTGAGCACCGTGACGCCGTGCGCCGCGAGGCGCGCGAGCACCTCGGGCGTCGGGTGGCCGTAGCGGTTGTGCCGGCCCACGCTGATCACCGCCTCGCGCGGCGCCAGCTCGTCGAGCCACGCGTCCGAGGTCGCGCTGCGCGAGCCGTGGTGACCCACCTTCAACAGCTCCACCGGCCCTACTGTCCCCGCCAACCGGCCTTCTACCGGCAGTCCGGCATCGGCCTGAAACAGCAGGTGCACCGCCCCATACGTTACCCGCAGCACCACGCCGTGCTCGTTCACATCGAGCGGCAGCGTCATCCAGAGCGAGTCGGGACTCAACACCTCGAGCCCGACGCCGTCCACCTCGATCCGGTCGCCGGCGCGCGCCGGATGCCACCGCGCACCCGACGCTTCTACCCGGGCGAGAAACTCGAGATACAGCGGTCGCCCCAGCGGCTCTCCCGGCTCGAGCACGAGCTCGGGATCGAACGTCTCCACCACGGCGGGCATGCCGCCCAGATGATCGGCGTCGCCGTGAGTCGCCACCACGAGGGCCAGCCGGCCGGCGCCCTGACGCCGCAAGAACGGGACCACCACCCGTCGCCCCGCGTCGCTCTCGGGCGTGCGGGGACCCGCGTCGATGACGATCCAGCGTCCGTTGGGGGTGCGGAGCACCGCTGCATCCCCCTGCCCGACGTCCAGAAAATGTACCGTTAAACAACGACAAGCGTCGAGGGAGACGACGTCACGGAACGTCGTCGCGACGAGAAGCGTCGTCACGAAGGCGACGCGCGCCGCGATCAGCCACGGCCGGCGCGGCGAGCGCCACAGCCACCACGCCACCAGCGCGACGCCGGCCCAGAGCGCCGCCGCCTGCCACCCCGCGACCATCACGACGTGCCCGCCCGGCACCGCCGCGGCCGTGCCTGCCACGAGATCGAGCAGTGCGAGTCCCAGCCCGGCTCCCGCGGCGACCAGACGGGCGGCACCGGCGATCGCCCACGACAGCGCCAGCGCGAGAACCAGCCCGGGCACCGCGATCCCGGCGAGCGGAATCGCCACCAGGTTCGCGAGCACGCCGACCGGGGCCACCGTGCCGAACGTGAAGGCACTGATGGGCGCGGTGAGCAGCGTGGCGGCGAGCGCGGGCGCGACCAGGCGCACGACGCGCCCTTCACGCCCGCACGCGCGGTCGGCCCAGATCACGGCGGCTATTCCCGCGACCGAGAGCCAGGCGCCTACCGAGCGGAGCGCGAGCGGATCCGCCAGCAGCACGCCCAGCGCCGAGAGGGAGATCAGGCCGCGCGGCGCCACGACGCGCTGGCGCAGCCGGCCGATCTCGGCGAGCACCAGCATCGCGCCCGCCCGCACCGCCGGCGGCGGCAAGCCGAGCAACCAGAGATAGGCACCGAGCAGGAGGACGGTCGCGGCGAAGCGCGGACCCGGCGCGACACGAAGCTTGCGGAGCAGCAGCGCAAGCCAGGCGGCGAGAAACCCGACGTGCAGACCCGAAATAGACAGGAGATGCGCCAGCCCCGAGCGGACGTAGCGCTCGCGAATATCGGGGTCGAGGATCGCGTTGGGCGCGAACACCAGCGCGTCCACGATCGGCGCCCGCGACCCGAACAGTTCCGCGCTCCGGGTCGCGAGCCCGTCGCGCACGGCCCCGCGGCCGCGCGGTGTCGGGTCGAGACGCACCAACCGGCGGACCACGAGCACGCCGCGGTCCGCGACGCCGCTCCAGCGGCCCGCCACCACCCACTCCGTCCCGCCGCGCGCGGCGTGCTCCTCGGGCCAGCGCAGCCGCACGGGGCCACCACATGTGCCCGCTACGACGTCGGCGTCCACGACGCCGCCTTGCCGCGAGACCGGGTCGAGCAGGCGCACCGTGGCCGCTCGAGCACCCCGTCCCTCATCCCCCGTCCCCCGTCCCCATCTCCCGGCGCAGGTCGCGTCGCGCTCGCGGCCCGCCGCCGCGCCCCACAGCGCCCCGGCGACCCCCATGATCCCCACGGCCGCACCGAGCGGCGCCCGCCGCGCGAGCCAAAGGGCTGTAACCAGCACGGGCGCAACCGCGTACAGCGCGCCGCGCACCGCAAACAAGTCGAGGCCGGCAAACAGCCCGGCCCCGAACGCTATTGTAAGGAAGAGAATCGGCGGCCGCATCTCGCGACGGGCCGCCTCAGCAGGTTACATCAGCTGCACCGGGCGCGCGCCGCAGCGGGGCGCGAGCCCCACCCTGCGGAACCCATCGAGCAGGGCGACGTCGAGCTTGGCCTTCTCCTGATCGCTGTCGAGCCGCAGCTCCACCAGCACCTCGCCCTGCGGCGTGGATACGTAGCTCGGGGCGAGCCGGTTGAGGGCATATACGAGCACGTCGCCACGACACGTCTCGCAACCGCAGAACCGCGGCAGCTGAGGTCGCAGTTTCGCGTACTCGCGCTGCACCACCTCGTACGTCACGTTCGTCACCCCACGACGGCGAGCTCCTGGCCGACCGGCCGGGCGGCGAACGTCGAGCCGGTCGTGCCCGTGAAGCACACCATCCGGTACGACCCGATCCACGCCTCGGGGCCCGGGAACAGGGCGACCTTGTTGCCGCGAGTCCGCGCCTGGAGCAGGTCGCCGCGTTTGGCGCGCCCTTCGACCAGCACCTCGTGCCGGCTCCCCACCAGCCCGACGTTCTTGCGTCGCGCGATCCCCCGGACCGTGGCGACCAGGCGCTCGAGCCGCTCTCCCGCGACGTGGTCGGGCACGACGTCCTTGAGGCGCGTCGCGGGCGTCCCCTCGCGCGGCGAATAGCGGAAGGTGAAGGCGTCATCGAACGCCACCGTCTCGACGAGCGACAGCGTGTCCCGGAAATCTTCCTCGGTCTCACCCGGGAACCCGACGATGATGTCGGTCGTGAGCGCGAGCCCGGGCATGGCGTGGCGCAACGCGGCGACCACGTCGAGGTAACGCTCGCGATCATAGCGTCGCAGCATCCGCTTGAGCACCCGCGAGCTGCCGCTCTGCACCGGCAGGTGCACGTGCTCGCACACGGCGGGCGTTTCGGCCATCGCCGCCACCACCCGCTCGCCGAAATCCGTGGGATAGGGCGACGTGAACCGCAGCCGCCGCATGCCCGGCACGGCGCCGACCGCGCGCAGCAGGTCGGCGAAATCGTGCGTGCCGTCGTCGTAGCTGTTGACCGTCTGGCCAAGGAGCGTCACCTCCGTGGTGCCCGCCTCCGCGAGGCGCTCCACCTCCCGCACCACGTCGGCCAACTTGCGGCTCCGCTCCGGCCCGCGTGTCATCGGAACGATGCAGAAGGTGCACCGATAATCGCAGCCGCGCTGCACGGTCACGAACGCGGATGCGGCCCCGGCTCCTCCCTCCCGCACCGGCGGCACGTCCTCGTAGTGCTCCCAGCTCTTGAACGCCACCTCGGCCGAGCGCTCGCCGCCGCGCGCCCGGGCGATCAGCTCCGCCAGCCCGCGATACCCGTCCGGCCCCACGACCAGATCCACTTGCGGAACGCGCTCGAGCAGCCGGGGCCCGAGCCGCTGCGCCATGCACCCCACGACCCCGAGCACGCCGCCCGGCTGCTTGTAGCGCTTCAACTCCCCCACGCGCGACAGCACCTTCTGCTCGGCGTGGTCACGTACCGCACAGGTATTCACCAGCACGACGTCCGCCGCGGCGGGATCGTCCACGGCGACGTAGCCCTCGCGCTCGAGCACCCCGAGCACGAGCTCGGAGTCCGCGACGTTCATCTGGCAGCCGTACGTCTCGATGTAGATGCGCGGCATGGCTATCGGACCGTCACCTCGAAGCGGGCGCTTCCGTTCCACTCGTGCGTGGGAAGATAGACCGAAACGTAGTCTTGCGTGAGCACCTCGACCTTGCCCGCCCCGTGCCCGCTTACGACGCCATCGGCGCGCCGGCCCACCCGGCCCGCATGATGACGCCTGGCTTTGGCCTCTCCCAGGTCGCGCAGCTCGCGCGCCCGCTGGTGCAGCACGCGGGGGGGGACGGGTGCGCCCAACCGCGCCGCCGCGGCACCGGGACGCTCGCTGTAAGGGAAGACGTGCAGGTAGGTGAACGGCAGCGCCTCGACCAGCGCCACGGTCGCCCGGTGATCGTCGTCGGTCTCGCCCGGAAAGCCTGCGATGATGTCCGCCCCGAGCCCCAACACGGGCAGCCGGGCGGCGAGCCATTCCAGGCGCGCCCGGTACGATTCGGCCGTGTACCAATGGCGGCCCATGCGCTTGAGCACGCGGTTCGACCCGGATTGCAGAGGCGCATGCAGGTGGGCCGCGAGCTGCCGCGGGGCGTCGATCAGCAGCCGGGCGATCGTGTCGTCGACCTCGGTCGCTTCGATATCAATGCTTCGAGGAGCCGGCCGAGGCTCGACTGACCCCGGGCGCGAGCCCGGGGATCACCCAAAGGGGGCCCGTCGGGTTCTTCCCCGGGCTTGCGCCCGGGGTCAGTCGTGCGGTCCTGCCCATACGTGCCGATGTGTATCCCCGTCAGCACGATTTCGGCGTGGTGCTCCGCCAGGGCCTGCGCCTCCGCGACCAGTTCCGGGATCGACCGTGAGCGGTTCGCCCCGCGGGCGATGGTCGTCGCGCAGAAGGTGCAGTGCTCGTCGCACCCGTCCTGGATCTTGAGGAGCCCCCGTGACCGGGACGTCGTCCCCCCTCTCCGCATGGCGGAGAGGGGGACAGGGGGTGAGGACATCCCCGCGGCTCGCAGCACAGCGGCCGGCTCCGCTCCCCCAATGACGGCCCGCACGCCGGGCAGCGCGGCGATCGCGCCGTCATCGCGCGCCGCCGCGCACCCCATCACGACGGTCTCGAGGCGCTTGCCCTGGCGCCCCAGGCGGCGCACCAGTCTGCGCAGCTTCGCCTCGCTCTCGTGCGTGACGGTGCAGGAGTTCACCACCGCGAGGTCCGCCGCCGCGGGGTCGTCTACCACAGTCGCCCCCTGGTCCGCAAACGCCTGCACGACCAGCGCCGTGTCGTACTGGTTCGCCTTGCAGCCGAACGTGTGGAAGTAGACGTTCACGGGCGCACGGTGAGACCCACGAGGGCGGTCCAGACGCGCTCGGTGAGCCCCCCGCCCCGGCGCTCGAGCCGCTCCACGCCCACGTCGAGCAGGGCGCGTCCCTGGGCGAACGCGCGCCCGCTCCCCACCGCGACGGCGAATTCGGTCGGCGCCGTCGGACCGGGCCCGAACGGCAGCTGGCCGCCCCGCGCGCCGAACCGGAACGGCATGCGTCCCGAGCCGATCTCCGCTCCCGCCGACCAGCTCCAGGTGTCGAACGCGCCGGCGCCGGCGCGCGCCCACCCGCGCCATGCGACCGACCCGCCGAACCGCACGCTCGGGCCGGGCGAAAACAGCATCCCGCCTCCCGCCATGCGTGGCAGGTCCGTCTCGGCGCTCGTCGTATCGGCCACCGTGGCGCGCAGCCGGTTGTCGGCGCGCGCCCAGCCGATCACGCTCAGGCCGGGGGCGACGCCCAGCAGCAGGCTCCCCGACACGCCCACGCCGGAATAGCGCACTTCGGCGAGCTGTTGCACCGTGTGAAAGGTGGTGTCGTCAAAGCGGCGCTCCGCCGTCTCGCGAGTCGAGCCGGCGAGCAGATGCAGGCCCGCGCCGAGCGCGATCCGGCGCGACAACCGGCCGGCGGCGGCCAACCGGAGATCGGCGATGCTGCCGTCGCTCGTGACCTCGTCGGTGTAGCGCTCGAGCGTACCCCGCAGCAGGGTCGAGTCGCGCAGGGTCACGTCCCACGTCCGATCGAGGTAGGTCGTGAAGCCCGCGCCGACCACGAGCCGCCGATTCACCCGCCCCGCGACGTTCAGCAGCGGGAATCGCGTCGCGCGCAACGCACTCGTCGTGCCCAAGACGTCGGCGTCGCGGTACGAGGCGCTCTCCATCGCGTTGGCGGTGAGCTGCGGCACGTCCGCCAGCGGGGCTTCGGTGAGCGTGGACAGCGGGTCGAACGGCGCGAACGCACCCCCCGTCGAGCGGGACCGCACCGATTCCCAGCGACCGGGCGTGCCCAATCCCCGGATTCCGAATTGGGAATCCTGGGCGGCGACGGTAGCCCCGCCCGTAAGGGCGGGGCCGAGCAGGACCAGAACGACAACGCAGGCCACCCGGGTCATGGTTGTCCGAACGGGAAGCGTCGCACGAAGGTGATATGCAACACCGGTCGGAAGGCCGGGGCCACCGATGGGTAGAACCGGATGAGCGAGAAGGATGTCGCCTCCTCTTTGGCGCGCAGCACCAGCGTCGTGGCCCGGGTCGTATCCGATGCCCAGAACTGCAACAGATTCGTCACCTCGATCTGCACGGTGTCGCTGGTCCCGACGCGAATGACGGCCGTATCGGTACGTGTCACGTCGAGGATGATCGGCGACTTGGCGCCGACGTCCGTAAAGACGGTGTGCGCCTCGACCACGAACGAATCCGACGGCGCGCCCTGCGCTGGAGCGCTGGGGACGAGCGTGAGCGTCCCCCGGATGATTTGCGACGAGTCGCGGATGAAGCGCGGGAACGCGATGCGCAGGATGCTGCGGGCCGACGGCACGCCGCCCACCGCGAGCGTGGAATCGACGGGCGGGGGTGGCGGGTCGGACACGAAGCTCGCGAACGCGAAGCCCAGTTGGCCCGGCGTGCGCGCCACCGATGTGCCCATGGAATCGACCCGCAGGTACCATTGCCACGCCAGGGTCTTGCTGATCGCGATGCTGGCGAGCGAGTCGGCCGAGACGCGCACCCCGTACGCGACCGTGCCGGAATCCGTTCCCACGTACCGTGCCGCGGCCGTGTCGAACTTCAGGCTCAGTACCAGGACATGGTTGACCGTGTCCACCACCGCGCTGTCGCCGGTGATGCTGTCCTTGTGTCCCGGGCGCGCCAGCAGCGCGTCGATATTGACGTACTTGACGGAGTCGGTGAACGGCCCCATCAGGTCCGTGAAGGTCGTCGTGGAGTCGATGGTGATGGGCAGCCGGTAGAACACGAGGGTGAGATTGTGCGCCCCGGTGTCGCGCCGCGCCACGGTGAGCTGCAGCCGCGCCGAGTCCGCCCCCAGGATCGCGCCGGTATCGGCCGTGCTCAACACGAAGCGCTGGCCGAAGCCGTTGAACCGGACGATCGGCCGCCCATCGACGAAACCGGGGAGGTCGGCCGCGAGCAGGAACGGAGCATGCAGCGCCGTCACATAGCCGCGGAACGTGGAGTCGCGCGAGATGACGTCCCGCAGCACGGTGTCGACGATCTCGATCTGACCCGAGGGGCAAAACGACGGACAATGGCCGGGCGCGGACACCTGCTCCACGCAGGCCGCCGCCAGCAGCACCCCGCCGATCAGCGTCGCGCGCCGCACCATCATGGCGCGAGCGCCGTCTTCGCGAATGCGTCCGGCAGCAA
>WNFW01015910.1_pt1 | contig 10361 bp, 10 predicted proteins | sample 5400131 | NCBI WGS metagenome assembly WNFW01 (sample SAMN13153362, study PRJNA577476) | soil metagenome | isolation source: 20 cm soil or saprolite under grassland replicate 1 | place: USA:California | collected 2016-06-15
TGGAACGAGTTCAAGCTCCTCAACCTCGAGCGCCTCCGCACCGTCATGCGCCGCCCCGCCGTCTTCGACGGCCGGAACCTCTGGGAGGCGGACCGCATGAAGCGCCTCGGCTTCGAGTACCACTCGATGGGCCGCAAGCCCGTCCTGCCCTCCTGACACCCCCATGCGGGCGCTCGTCACCGGCGGCGCGGGCTTCATCGGCTCCCACCTCTGCGAGTTCCTCCTGGGCCAGGGCTGGGAGGTCGTCTGCATGGACAACTTCATCACCGGGTCGCCCCAGAACGTCGCCGCGCTCGAGGGACGGCACAGCTTCAGCCTGGTCCGCCACAACGTGACCGAGTATCTCCGCCTGGACGGGCCGCTCGACTGGGTCCTGCACCTGGCGAGCCCCGCCTCCCCGCGCGACTACCTCGAGCTGCCGATCCAGACGCTCAAGGTCGGCGCCCTCGGCACCCACAACGCCCTCGGCCTGGCCAAGGCGAAGAACGCGCGCCTCCTGCTCGCCTCGACCTCGGAGGTGTACGGTGACCCGCTCGTGCACCCGCAGCGTGAGGACTACTGGGGCAACGTGAACCCGGTCGGGCCGCGGGGCGTGTACGACGAGGCCAAGCGCTTCGCCGAGGCGATCACGATGGCGTACCACCGCTACCACGGCGTGGACACCCGGATCGCGCGCATCTTCAACTGCTTCGGACCCCGCATGCGGATCAACGACGGGCGCGCGATCCCGGCGTTCATCACCCAGGCGCTCGGCGGCACACCGGTCACCGTCTTCGGCGACGGCTCGCAGACGCGTTCCTTCCAGTACATTTCTGACCTCCTCGACGGCTTCTGGCGCCTCATGCAGGCGCCCGCCAACGAGCCCGTCAATCTCGGGAATCCGCACGAGATGACGCTGCTCGAGCTCGCCAAGCGGATCGTCCGGCTCACGCGCTCGCGGAGCGAGATCGTCTTCGCCCCGCTGCCCGTGGACGATCCGAAGGTCCGCCAGCCCGACATCGGCCGGGCGCGCTCGCTGCTCGGCTGGGAGCCGCGCGTCGACGTCGACGAGGGCCTGCGCCTCACGATCGACTGGTTCAAGCGGACGCTCCGCGCATGAGGGTCCTCGTCACGGGCGGCGCCGGGTTCATCGGCTCCCACGTCGTCGACCGCCTGCTCGCCGACGGCCACACGGTGGACATCCTGGACAATCTGACCACCGGCCGCCGCGCGCTCCTGAACCCGGCCGCGCGCTTTCACGCGTGCGACCTCCGGAGCGCGCGGCTCGGCGACGCCCTCGCCGTGGCGCGCCCCGAGGCCGTCCTGCACCTGGCCGCCCAGGCCTCCGTGGGCCGCTCGGTCATCGACCCGCTCTTCGACGCGAGCGTCAACGTGCTCGGGACGCTCGCCCTCCTCGAGGCGTGCCAACGCGTGGGCGTGGCGCGCGTCGTCTTCACCTCGAGCGGCGGCGCCGCCTACGGCGACACGGACGTGCTGCCGACGCCGGAGAACCACCCGGTCCATCCCGCGTCGCCCTACGGCACCTCGAAGGTGGCCGGCGAGCACTACCTCGAGTGCTGGGCGGGGCTCACGGGCGCGAGCGTGCTCGCCCTGCGGCTCGCGAACATCTACGGGCCGCGCCAGGATCCGCGCGGCGAGGCGGGTGTCATCGCGATCTTCGTCGCGCGGCTCCTCGCGGGCGCCGCGTGTGTCGTCAACGGCGACGGCGAGCAGACGCGGGACTACGTCTACGTCGGGGACGTGGCCGATGCGTTCGCGCGCGCGCTCCAGAACCCGCGGGTCTCCGGCGTGCTGAACATCGGCACCGGCACCCAGACGTCGGTGAACGACGTCTACCGGCGCCTGGCGCGGCTGACCGGCGTCGAGCGCGCGGCCGAGCACGGCCCCGCCCGGCCGGGCGAGCAGCGGCGGAGCGTGCTCGACGCGTCACGAGCGAAGGAGGCACTCGGCTGGACGGCCGCGACCCCCTTTGACGCGGGACTCGCACGGACCGTCGAGCACATGAGGAAGGAGGTGCCGGCATGATCGACGACGAGCTGAAGGCGATCCTGGTATGCCCGGCGTGCAAGGGCGACCTGATCTTCGAGGCGACGCGGATCATCTGTCCCGCGTGCCGCAAGGCCTACCCGATCCGCGACGGGATCCCCGTGATGCTGATCAACGAGGCCGAGGCCTGGACGCCCGGAGCGTAGCGGCCGCCGCCCGTCGCACGCAGGCCGTGATCCTGGCCGGCGGCCAGGGCACGCGCCTGCGTCCGCTCACGCTCGCGCGCGCCAAGCCGGTCGTGCCGGTGTTGAACCGCCCGTTTCTGGCCCACCAGCTCGCGCTGCTGCGCGCGCACGGGGTCGTCGACGCGATCCTGGCGTGCTCCTACCGCGTGGACGACGTGCGGGCGGCGCTCGGCGGCGCCGAGCACCTCGGCGTCACGCTCCGGTACGTCGTCGAGAAGGAGCCGCTCGGCACGGGCGGCGGCGTCGCGAACGCCGCCGACCTCGCGTCGGGAACGATCTTCGTGCTGAACGGCGACGTCCTCACCGACGCGGACCTCACGGCGATGCGCCGCCGCCACGAGGCGCAGGGGTCGCGCGCGACGATCTTCCTCACGCGCGTCAGCGACCCGCGCCAGTACGGGCTCGTCGAGACGGACGCCGAAGGGCGCCTGCGTGCCTTCCGCGAGAAGCCGGCGGCGGGCGAGCCGATCACGACCGACACGATCAACGCGGGCGTATATCTCCTGGACGCGGCGCTCCTCCACGGCATCCCGCGCGACCGGCCGGTGTCCATCGAGCGCGAGGTCTTCCCGGCGCTGATCGCCGACGGCGTCCCCTGCTTCGGCTGGGAGGCGGAGGCGTACTGGCGGGACATCGGGACGCCCGCGGCGTACCACGCCGCGCAGATGGACCTGCTCGAGGGCCGCGCGCGCCTGCTGCTGCCGCCCCCGGGCGAACCGCGCGAGGGGAGCTGGATCGGCACCGGCGGGACGGCCGCGGCCGACGCCCGCGTCGTCGCGCCCTCGGTGATCGGCGCGCGGGTCACGCTCGCCGCGGGCTGCCGGGTCGGTCCGTCGGCCGTCGTCGGCGACGGCTCGACGATCGGCCCCGACGCGCGCGTCGAGGGCGCGGTGCTCTGGGAGCGGGTCGACCTCGGTCGCGGTGCGGTGCTGCGCGACTGCGTCCTCGGCGCCGACGTCCGGATCGGCGCGCATGCGCGCGTCGGCGCCGGCGTGGTGCTGGAATCCGGCGCCGTCATCCCCGAGCGCACGACGCTCACGCGCGACGATGCGAGCTGAGGGCGCATGTTAGACTGAAGCGATGACGTTGTCCCGCAACCGGAATTTCTCGATCGTCGCCCACATCGATCACGGGAAATCGACGCTCGCCGACCGCCTGCTGGCGCTCACGGGCACGATGGACGCCAAGAAGGCCGTGGACCAAGTGCTCGACTCGATGGACCTCGAGCGCGAGCGGGGCATCACGATCAAGGCCCACACGGTCCGCCTCCTCTACAAGGCGCGCGACGGCCACGAGTACACGCTGAACCTCATCGACACACCCGGCCACGTGGACTTCTCGTATGAGGTATCGCGCGCGCTCGCCGCGTGCGAGGGTGCCCTGCTCATCATCGACGCCGCGCAGGGGATCGAGGCCCAGACGCTCGCGAACTTCTACCTGGCGAGCGACGCGAAGCTCACGATCATCCCCGTCATCAACAAGATCGACCTGCCCGCGGCCGACGTCGAGGGCACGCGCCTCGCGATCACCGAGACGCTCGACCTCGACGGGGGCGAGGCGCTCGCGATCTCGGCGAAGCACGGCACGGGTGTGCCCGAGGTGCTCGAGGCGATCGTCGCGCGGATCCCGCCGCCCACGGGGGACCCGGACGCGCCGCTGAAGGCCCTCGTCTTCGATTCGTTCTACGACTCCTACCAGGGCGTCGTCATCTACGTCCGTCTGCGCGACGGCCGCGTGCGCGAGGGCACGCGGATCGTCCTCATGTCGAACGGCCGCCAGCACGACGTCCAGCAGGTCGGCGTCTTCTCGCCGGACATGCGGCCCGTCGAGGAGCTGAGCGCGGGCCAGGTGGGCTACGTCATCGCCGGCATCAAGCGCGTGGCCGACGCCAAGGTGGGCGAGACGATCACCGAAGCCGCCCGGCCGACGGCGGCGCCCTTCCCCGGCTACCGCGACGCGAAGCCCATGGTCTTCGCGGGGCTCTACCCGATCGAGGACACCGACTACGAGGCGCTTCGGGACGCGCTCGAAAAGCTTCGCCTCAACGATCCCGCCTTCACGTACGAGCCCGAGACGTCGCTCGCCCTGGGATACGGGTTCCGCTGCGGGTTCCTCGGCATGCTCCACATGGAAATCGTCCAGGAGCGGCTCGAGCGCGAGTTCGACCTGTCGCTGATCGTCACGGCGCCGAGCGTGCGGTACCGGATCCTCACGACCGCGGGTGAGCTGCTCGAGATCGACAACCCGTCCAGGATGCCGACGCCCGATCGGATCGAGGCGATGGAGGAGCCGTATGTCACGTCGTCGGTGTTCGTGCCCACCGAGTTCATGACGTCCATCTACAAGCTCGCACAGGAGAAGCGCGGCGAGCACCAATCGCTGGAGTATCACGGCAAGCGCGTCCACATCAGGTTCGATTTCCCGCTCGCCGAGATCGTCGTGGACTTCTACGACAAGCTGAAGTCCATCTCGAAGGGGTACGCGTCGTTCGACTACGAATTCGCCGACTTCCGCCCGTCCGACCTCGTCAAGCTCGATATCCTCCTGAACGGCGATCCGGTCGATGCGCTCTCGAGCATCGTCCACCGCGACAAGGCGTACGAGAAGGGCAAGGCGCTCGTGGAGAGGCTCCGGGGCGTGATCCCACGCCAGCTCTTCGAGGTGGCGATCCAGGCGGCGATCGGCAGCCGTGTGATCGCCCGCGAGACGGTGAAGGCCATGGGCAAGAACGTCACCGCCAAGTGCTACGGTGGCGACATCACGCGGAAGCGGAAGCTGCTCGAGCGCCAGAAGGAAGGGAAGAAGCGCATGAAGCAGGTCGGCAAGGTCGAAGTCCCGCAGGAGGCCTTCCTGTCGGTCCTGAAGAGCTGAGCATGGACGACAACAAGCTCGGCGCCGCCGGCACGACCGAGACGGGACGCCTGGCCGGTGAGGACGTCGAGGCGCGACCGAAGCGGAAGTCGGCGGTCCGCGAGTACGTCGAGGCGATCGGCGGCACCCGCGCCGTGGCGACATCGTCGTGTTCAAGTACCCGCAGGACGAGCGTCGGGACTTCATCAAGCGCATCATCGGCACGCCGGGTGACCGGATCCAGATCAAGGGCCGGACGGTCCTCGTGAACGGTACGCCCCTGACCGAGCCGTACACGAAGTTCGCGGACCCCGCCTGGAGCCGCTCGGGTGGCGAGACCTACTGCGGCTACTCCTACGGCTGCGACGCCACGACAGTGCCGCCCGACTCGTACTTCGTGATGGGCGACAACCGCGACAACTCGCAGGACAGCCGCTACTGGGGCTTCGTCCGGCGCGACAAGATCAAGGGCAAGGCGTTCCTGATCTACTGGTCGTGGGACGGCGACCGGCACTGGCTCCGCTGGTGGAGACTGGCGCGTTACATCCCGTAGTGCTGGCCGGGACGGAGCCGTGCGCGGCCGAGCTCGGTCTCTACATCCATGTCCCCTTCTGCGCGCAGCGCTGCCATTACTGCAGCTTCAACACGGCGCCGCTCGACGAGGGCCTGCTCGCCCGTTATCTGAAATCGCTGGCCCGCGAGCTTGACCTGCTCGCCGAGCTGCCGTGGGCGCGGCGCGTCCGCCTCGCCACGGTCTTCCTCGGCGGCGGGACGCCCTCGCTGCTCGAGCCGGAGGACCTCGCGGCGATGCTCGACCGTGTCCGGCGCCGCTTCGACCTCGCCGCCGACGCGGAGGTCACGATCGAGTGCAATCCCGAGAGCGTCACGCGCACGAAGCTCGGCGCCTACCGCGGAGCCGGCGTGAACCGCGTGAGCCTCGGCGTCCAGTCGCTCGACGACGTGGTGCTGCCGCGGCTCGGGCGGCTCCACGACGCCGGCGGCGCGCGCGCGGCGTTCGAGGCCGCGCGTGAGGCGGGGGTCACCAACCTGAGCGTGGACCTCATGTACGGCCTCCCGACGCTCGACGTCGCCGGCTGGAGCGCGGCCGTGGAGGCGGTGCTCGCCTGGGCGCCCGAGCACCTCTCCGCGTACGGCCTCACGCTCGACGGCGGAAGCCTCTGGGGCGCAACCGGCGTCGCGGGACTGCCGGCGGAGGACACCGTCGTGGAGCAGTACTGGCTGCTGGCCCGCGCGGCGGCGGCGCGGGGCTTCGAACACTACGAGATCTCCAACTACGCGCGCCCGGGCTTTCGTGCGCGCCACAACCAGATCTATTGGCGCGCCGCCGAGTACCTCGCCGCCGGCCCGGGCGCGTGCGGGCACCTCGGGGGCGTGCGGTACGCGAACGTCAAGGCGACGCCGCGCTACTGCGAGACGCTCGAGGCGGGCGCGCTGCCCGTGGACTTCCACGAGGCGCTCACGCCTGGGCAGCGGTTGGCCGAGCGCCTCATCCTCGGTCTGCGCACGGCCGAGGGCGTCGCCGCGGCCTGGCTCGACGAGCGCCTGGCCGGCGACGCGCCGCTGCGCCGGCGCGTCGAGACGTGGCGTGGCGAGGGCCTGCTGACCCTCGCGGACGGCCGTGCGCGGCTCACCGAGGCTGGCTTCCTCCTCTCGGACGCGCTCTTCGTCGAATTGCTATAATTCTCGGTGATGGATGCCCGTCACCGCGACGTGCTGATCATGCTCATTCGCGAGTACATCGACTCGGCGGAGCCGGTCGGCTCGCGTGCGCTCTCCAAGCGCTACTTCCCGACGCTCTCGCCGGCGACGATCCGCAACGTGATGGCCGACCTCGAGGCGATGGGCTACCTCGCCCAGCCTCACACGAGTGCCGGGCGCGTGCCGACCGACCAGGCGTACCGGCTCTACGTGGACTCCTTCCCGCCGGCGCCCTCCGCGAAGCCCGCGGTGCCGAGCGAGAGCCTGCCGACGCGGCGGTCCGGCCTCGACGGCTTCATGGAGCGGACCTCCTCGCACCTCTCGGAGGTGACGAAGCTCACGGGCCTGCTCCTGGCCCCGCCGCTCAAGCACACGACGCTGACGCGCCTGGAGTTGATGCCGCTCGACGACGACCGCGCGCTGGCGGTCATCGTCACCGACGCGGGCTGGGTCACCGCGCGCGCGGTGACGCTCGATCCCCCGCTCGTCCCCGACGAGGTGCGCGCGATCGGCCGTGAGCTCACGCGACGCTTCCGCGGCCGCACCGTGCAGGAGGTCGTGGACATGGAGTCGGCGCCGAGCGACCCGCTCGATGCGCTGCACACCCGCGCGCGCGCGGTCACCGAGCAGATCGTGGCGCTCCTGCGCGGGCGGACGCTCTACGTGAGCGGCACGATCAACATCCTCGACCACCCGGAGTTCTGGGACATCGAGTCGACGCGCGAGCTGCTCCGCACCTTCGAGCAGAAGGAGCGGCTCGCCGACCTCATGACCGCGCTCGCCACGGACGAGGGGCTCCGTGTCACGATCGGCGAGGAGAACCCGTTCGCCGAGATGCGCGGGTGCACGCTGATCACCTCGACCTACCTCTACCGGGACCAGGTCGTCGGCATCCTCGGTGTCGTCGGTCCCCGGCGTCTGCCCTACCCGGACATCATCTCGGTCGTCGACGAGACCGCCCGCCACGTGACCGACGCCCTGTCGCGCGTCCGCCAGGACCTCTACCTGCCGTCGTAGCGTGGTCGGCCCGCGTCGGGGGCGGCGCGCGGCACGCTGCTATAATTCAACCACCATGGACGATCCCACGATGCACGACGCGGCGGCACCCGGGGCGGAGACGCCGCTGTCGGACGTCGAGACCCTCAGGCGGCAGCTCGACGAGAAACAGGACCGGCTCCTCCGCGCGCTCGCCGAAGCCGACAATGTCCGCCGCCGCGCCCAGCGCGACCGCGAGGAATACCTCAAGTACGCCAACGAGTCGCTGCTGCGCGACCTGATTCCGGTCCTCGACAACCTCGACCGCGCGCTCGAGGCGGCGCGCCAGCGCGGCGACGCCGCGAGCGTGGTCGAGGGCGTGGAGCTCGTGCAGCGCGAGTTTCGCCGGGTCCTGGAACGGCACGGCGTCACGCGCTACAGCGCGCTCGGCGAGCCGTTCGATCCCACCCGGCACGAGGCCGTCGCCCGCGTGATCACAAAGGACGCCGCCCCCAACACGGTCGTGAGCGAGCAGCTCCCCGGCTATCTCCTGCACGGCCGCCTCCTGCGCGCCGCGCTCGTCGCCGTCGCCGCGGCGCCCGACGAGGACGGCGCCTAGTGGCGCGCGACTACTACGAGATCCTCGGCGTCCCGCGCGGCGCCGGCGACGCGGAGATCAAGAAGGCCTACCGCCAGCTCGCGATGCAGCACCATCCGGACCGCAACCCGGGGAACAAAGACGCCGAGAGCCGCTTCAAGGAGCTCAGCGAGGCCTACGCCGTCCTCTCCGACCCCGACAAGCGCGCCCACTTCGACCGCTTCGGCACGGCCGCGCCAGGCGCCGGTCCCGGGTTCGGCGAGACGGGGTTCGGCACCCTGTTCGAGGACATCTTCGAGAACTTCTTCGCCGGCAGCGGCCGCGGGCGCCGCTCGCGCGCCGCGCGCGGTGACGACCTCCAGTACGAGCTGAAGCTCACCCTCGAAGACGCCGCCACCGGCGTCGAGACGAAGATCCAGATCCCGCGCCTCGAGGCGTGCGCCGCGTGCGAGGGCACGGGGGTGGAGCCTGGCAGCCGGCCCGAGACGTGCGACATGTGCGCCGGACGCGGCGAGGTCCGGCGAAGCCACGGCTTCCTGACGATCGCCCAGCCCTGCCCGAAGTGCCAGGGCCGCGGCCAGTTGAACCGTCATCCGTGCCCCCAGTGCCGCGGCGAGGGGCGGCAGCGTGCCGAGCGGCTCCTGTCGGTGAAGATCCCGGCGGGCATCGAGGACGGCATGCAGCTCCGGCTCACCGGCGAGGGCTCGGGTGGCCTCGGTGGCGGGCCGCCCGGCGACCTCTACGTGCTCGTGCGCATCCTCGAGCACAACCTGTTCACACGCGACGGCGCCGACCTCCACTGCGACCTGCCCATCACCTTCCCGCAGCTCGCGCTCGGCCACGAGGCCGAGGTGCCCGTGCTCGGCGGCACGGCGAAGCTGAAGGTCCCGGCGGGCAGCCAGCCCCACCAGATCCTCCGCCTCAAGGGCAAGGGCATGCCGCACCTCCGGGGCCGCGGCCACGGCGACGCGTGCTACCGGCTCATCCTCGAGGTCCCGCCGAAGCTGAACGCGAGACAGCGCGAGGCGCTCGCCGCGTTCGAGGCGGCGTCGACGGAGCAGCGCGGGCCGCTCTCCGCCGCGTTCCTCGAGCGGATGAAGAAGCTGCTCGGCTGAGCCGATGTCGTCCTCCCGCTACTGGGAGCTCAGCGTCGAGACCCCGGAGGAGGCCTCCGAGGGGCTGACCAACTTCCTGTGGGAGCTCGGCGCGCTCGGCGTCATCGAGGAGGCGTCGGAGGGACGCGCTCCGAGACTCCGCGCGTTCTTCCCCAAGACGCTCTTCGCGCGCGCGCTCGAGCAGGGCGTGCGCGAGTACCTCGGCGGCCTCGCCGCGCTCGGGTTCCGGGCAAGCGGCGAGCCGGCCGTCGTCGCGCTCGCGGGCGAGGACTGGGCCGACGCGTGGCGCGCCCACTTCCGCCCGGTGCCGGCGGGCAAGCGGCTCCTCATCGCGCCACCGTGGGACCGGCCACCCGTCAACGGGCGCGTGGTGATCACGATCGAGCCCGGCCGGGCGTTCGGCACGGGCCAGCACGGGAGCACGCTGGGGTGCCTCACGGCCCTCGAAGCATTGCTCGCGCGCGCGACGGCGACGCGGTTGCTCGACCTCGGGACGGGCTCGGGGATCCTCGCGGTCGCGGCCGCCCGGCTCGGCGTTCCCGCGGTCGTCGCGGTGGACGAGGACCCCGACGCCGTCGCCGCCGCGATGGCCAACGCGGCCCGCAACCGCGTCTCCGACCGCGTGCGCTGCGTGCTGGCCGACGCCGGGGCGCTCCAGGAGACAGGTGTGCCCGTCGTCGTGGCGAATCTCCTGACCGCAGCGCACCTCAGGCTGGCGCCGCGCTATGCGCGCTACGTCGCACCGGGCGGCGCCCTCGTGCTCGGCGGGATCCTCGACGCAGAGGCGCCGGGCCTCGCGGCGGCGCTCGCCGGCCGCGGCTTCGCGCCCGACGGCTCACTGAGCCTCGAGGGCTGGACGACCCTCACGCTCCG
>WNFW01004687.1_pt1 | contig 10359 bp, 10 predicted proteins | sample 5400131 | NCBI WGS metagenome assembly WNFW01 (sample SAMN13153362, study PRJNA577476) | soil metagenome | isolation source: 20 cm soil or saprolite under grassland replicate 1 | place: USA:California | collected 2016-06-15
CCTTGCACTAAACAGCACGAGCGAAATCGGAGATGCCACAAGTGGGAGCCGCGAAAAGCTTGGCAACCAACGAAGGGGCCGAATTGGTCAGAAGGTGCCGCGCGGGCGATGGTGCGGCCTGGGAAGAAATTGTCCAAACCTATACCCGCAGGATTTACAATCTCGCTTACCGTTTCACCTCCCGCGCCGATGCCGCCGAAGACCTGACTCAGGAAGTTTTCATTCGCATCTATCGTTCGCTCAATCAATACGACCCCAGGCAGGGTGACCTGCAAAACTGGTTAATGCGTTTGGCGCGCAACCTGGTAATCGACGATTACCGCAAACGACAGCGGGCGCCGCAAGACACCGCCGCAGACGATCTTGAGGATCACAAATATCACCTGCGCGCGGCCGGGTCTTCGGTCCAGAGAGAGATGGAACGCCGCGAACTGGGCGCCCAAGTCCAAGCCGGAATCGACAAGCTTTCGGCGGATCTGCGCACCTGCGTGATCCTTCGCGATATTGAAGAACTGAGTTATCACGAGATTGTTGACCTGCTGAAAATACCTGAAGGTACGGTTAAATCGAGGATCAATCGCGGCCGCATTGAACTTGCGAAGATTCTTCGTCGTATGCGAGTAGTGGAGGCCTGATTGCAGTAGGCGGATGACAGTAAGCAGAAGACAGGAAATAGAAGACGATGCTTTGCCACGAATTTGAAGATCAACTGACAGATTATCTCGACGGCACGCTCGACGTGCATGCGAACCAGGAATTCGCTGAACACGCGATGCGCTGCCCGGTCTGTCACGATCTGCTGGGTGAAGTGAAGAATACGCTGCAGGTCTGCTCCTCTTCCGAGGCTCCTCTGGCGGGCGCTGAACTTGAGGCTCGCATTCTTATTAAGACGATGCCACAAACGGCGATCAGTTGCGCGGATTTTGAAGAGCATCTGACCGACTATCTCGATGGATTCCTGTTGGCGCCGCTTTATCACAGGTGGGAGCGGCATGCCGCGTTGTGCGCGGATTGCAGCGAATTGCCCGGCGCGGTCGTCCGTGCAATCGGCGCCTGCTACACATACATTCAGGAGGAATTACCGGTACCGGCCGGTCTCGAGGCCCGCATTCTGCAAAGCACAATCGGAAATGTTCTGCCGCAACAGGTACGCGCGCCGGTAACGTCCCGCTTGATTGAATGGTTGCGCGGCGCGCTCGATCCAATCGTCTCGCCGCAGCTTGCTACTGTGGCCACGATGTTATTGGTTTCGGTGTTTGTCTTAACGAATACCGTTTCGACCGACGGTTCCGTCGGCGGGATTTACAGCGCCAGTTTGCAACTGGCTGAACGGACTGCCGGTAGTGCGACGAAGAGTTCTGCCAACGGAGCGAAGCAGCTGGCAAACGGCGTCAACGATCTGATGACCGGAGACGAAAACTCCGGAAAAGGAAATGATGCGAACCAGAATCAGAATTCAGCAAATCAGAACAGCGCGCCGCAGGGCTCGCAGAGCAAGCCAAAAAGTGACGGCCCGCAGCAGAAGAAGCGTTGAGGTGATGTCCGACAAACTTTAGTTTGTCGCCGGCGTGCTCGTTTTGGGCAAGCGACGACAAACTGAAGTTTGTCGAACTAAAAGATTAAATGAATTGCGCCTATCACACTAAGAACCCGGCGGTCGTGCAGTGTAACCAGTGCGCCCGGCCTTTATGTCCCGCTTGCGACCATCGGATTCGCGGATTCCCCTTCTGCCAGGACTGTATCGTCGCCGGCGTCGAGATGCTGCGTTATCAACAATCGCGCTCACCCGACGCGAACGTTATCCGTCGCAAGACGTCGCCGTTCGTCTCCACCCTGCTATCGTGTTTCGTTCCCGGTCTGGGCGCGGCTTACAACGGACAGACATCCAAGGCTTTGGTTCACTTTGCAATCTTTGCCAGCTTTTTCCAGATGGCTGTGGTTACGGACGGCGTAACATTCTTCGTTCTCGGCGTCGTCGGCACCTGGCTGTTCGCGGCCGTCGATGCTTGCCGCACGGCGCAACTGATGCGCGCCGGCCTGGCGCCCGACGCCGAAGAAGACGCGATCGCGCGCCAATTGTACGGCAATCCGATCGCCTGGGGAGTGATTCTGGTCGCGCTGGGATTGCTGTTCCTGTCGCACACCTTGCTCGCCATACAGTTTCCGGTGCGCAAGATGTTGCCCGTAGCGCTGGTCGCCCTCGGCGCCTATATTCTGTTCGATTATTTAAAGCGGCGGCGTCGCCGCGAAGAAATGCGCGCGTTCGATACCGGCAGTCCGCCGCCTTCGGTGGTCGCGAGTTGGCCCGCAACGTCGGCGCGATTCGGAACCGGCGAGTTTCCGACGCACGTGCGTCAACGTCAAATTGGTTCGGCGCGTTTTAAGTAGTTTTACCTGAGGTCTTTTATGGCATTTCTATACGCATTCGCTCGCGGCGGCGCCGTTCTCACCCTCGTCCTTCTGGCTGTGGCGCTGCTCAAACAATTAATCGTCATGGTCGGCTTCCTTTTGGCGCTCATCAAGTTCGCCATCGTGATTGTTTTTGTGGTGGTGATCGTAATGATCGCGCTCGCCATCTTCCGCGACCGCTCACGCCGCAAACACGAAGCCGAAGAATTGTGACGGCCGAACTCGCCGCGGCCCAACCATTTAGTAAATCCTCAGCAAATCCTGTCAGATTTTCCGCCGCTCTGCGGTTGCCTTCCCCTTCCTCGTGTGATAGGGTGCGCCCTCTAGCAGCATCCAGGATCCGAATCTGAATTAGGTGCAACGCTGCAACCCGGCGATTCAGAGAGATCTCAGTTGCTAGTCTTCAAGCAGGGTTCTTGAGATCTTCAGGCAGGTTCTTAATTTAAGGACTCGCACAATTTGGTTTTTCAGTCGCCTTTGTCGGCGTCTGTTACTTTCGCGGTGACCATGCGGCCCCGTTTCACCACTCGCATGGAGGCCAACAGGAGCAGAATGATGACCCGAGACGACCGCTTCTACGCTTTTATTGTTGCCCGCACTTCCCGTTCCCGAGCCCATATCCGTCGCATCCAGGTACATAAACGTTGGCTGAAAGTCTCGGTCGTCGCGTTGTTCGCCGTGGCGTGTGGATTGGTCTACGGCTTTTATGGTTTGACTCAACAAGCCGCCCATCTGCGTATTGAGCACGAGAACTCGCGCCTGCGCGCCGAGAACGATAAGCAGCGGCAGGCGCTGCAAAACCTGAACAATCGCGTTGAAGCTGTCGAAGACACTTCGCGCAAGCTGGCTGAAGAGTCAGGCGTTCAGAGGGACCCGCAGACCGCGCACGGCCAGGGCGGTCCCGCGCATCCGGTTGACAGCGCGGCAGCCCTGGCAGCTTTGGAATCAAAGACGGCGAAACTCGAGCGCGACCTGCACAATTATGAGGCTTTTCTGCGCCGGAACGGTATGGCGCCGTCAATGCCGTCAATCTGGCCAGTGGTTGGAAAGCTTGAAAGCGGCGTCGGTGGACGGCGAAATCCGTTCGGCGGCCGTCGTTACGAGTACCACGAAGGCCAGGACATCGATGCCGCGTACGGCACTCCTGTTCAGGTTGCCGCCGCGGGCAAAGTGATCATCGCGGGATGGCAACGCGGATACGGCAACGTCGTCTATGTCGACCATGGCAACGGGTTGTCGACCCGTTATGGCCACCTGTCGAAGATCGAGGTTCGCGTTGGCGACGCGCTGATGCGCGGGCAAACTATCGGGCTGGTGGGCTCGACCGGTCGTTCTACGGGGCCACACCTGCATTACGAAGTGCGCATCAACAACCAACCTGTGAATCCAAAGCAGTATTTGCCGGGTGCAGAGAACTGAAAACTAATCCGTGCACTGACGCATTAAGCCAAAGCCCTTCGCTTAGTTATCGCGAGGGGCTTCTGCTAACATCCCTCCGCCGGTTCGATCTAGTCCAACAACAAAGGAAGTGTTCATGACCTCGAAGTATTCGCGCGCGACCGTGGTGCTGCTCACCGTCGTGATCATTGTCAGTTTGGTTCCCATCTCCGTCTTGAGTGACGAAGGCATGTTCCTGCCGGACACGCTCAGTCAGCTTCCGCTGAAGAAACTGCAACAACGCGGACTGAAGATTCCAATCACCGACATTTACGATCCGAATGGTCCCAGCATCAAGGACGCCGTAGTGATCGTTGACGGCGGCACCGGCGAATTTCTTTCGCCTGAGGGTCTGATGCTGACGAATCATCACGTCGCGTTCGACGCGCTGGTCGGAGCTTCTGACCGGTCTAAGGACTACGCGACAAACGGTTATCTCGCGCACAATCGCGGCGAAGAATTATCGGCGAAAGGTTACACCGTTCAGATCACGCAGGAACTGAAAGACGTCACCATGGACGTTCTGAACGGCGTTACCGACACTATGGCGCCGCCGGAACGTGCGGCCGCGATTCAAAACAAGACGCGCTCGTTGGTGGTGGCGAACGCAAAACCCGCCGAGGGCATCACCGCGAGCGTGCTCCCGCTGAACGAGGGACTGTCGTACTACCTGTTCACTTATCTCACGCTCCGCGACGTGCGCATTGTCTATGCGCCGCCAAAGAACATCGGTTTCTTCGGAGGCGATCCAGACAACTTCGAGTGGCCCCGCCACGATGGCGATTTCACTTTCATGCGCGCCTACGCCGGACCGGACGGGAAACCGGCCGAGTACGCGCCGGGCAACGTCCCCTACAAGCCAAAGAAATTCCTCTCGATTTCGATGGGCGGCGTCAAGGAAAATGATTTCGTGATGGTCATGGGCTATCCGGGTTCGACGCGACGCTATCGAGAAAGCTATTCGGTTGCATACAACCAGGACGTGGCGATGCCTTTCCAGATCGACATTTTCAACAAACAGATCGAAGAATTGCAGAACGCCGGGAAGAACGACCCCGACCTTCAGATCAAACTCCAGAGTAGGATTTTCGAGATCGCCAACACGTTGAAGGACCTCGAAGGTTCAGTCGCCGCCATGCGCCGCTTCGGAGTCGTCGACCAAAAAAGGGTGGAAGAAACAGCTTTCACGCGCTGGCTCAGCGCGAATCCCGATCGCCAGAAGAAGTATGGCGAAGTACTGCCGTCGCTGCAGAAGGCCTACGACGAATTGACCCGGACTGCCCAGCGCGATCTGATAGTTCAGCAAGTGGCTGAGCTGAGCGACCTCTTTCAGGTTCTTTCACTCGTCAATCGGGTCGCGGCCGATAAACAGAAACCGCAAGCCGAACGAAATGCGACCCTGGCGATGACGGCGTTGCGCGCGCGCGGCGCCCTTCCGGAGATTCTGGCCGATCGGAACGGCCCGTCAGAGAGATCGTTGCTCGCTTTCTTCCTGCGCAAAGCCGCGGATCTTCCGGCCGGTCAAAAACTCGACCCCGCTGAGAAGCTATTCGGAAGTCTGCAAGGCGAGGCACGCGTGCGCGCCGAAGAAGATTTCGCGCGCGCGTTCGCGGAAAGCAAGAACCTGGCAACGGCAGAATTAGTTTCCGGACTGTTCGAGAAGACGCCGGCACAACTCAGGGAGTTGAAAGAGCCAGTGATCGACTTCGCGGGCGAAGTGGGCGACCTCGCGGCGCAAATCGGGATGAACCAGCGCGCTTTTAACGCAACCGTAGCGCATTGGCGTCCGTTGCTGGTTCAGGGCATGAGCGAGATGCACGCAAACAAATCTTATCCGGATGCGAACCGCACGCTGCGATTCACCTATGGCGATGTGAAGGGCTATGTCCCACACGACGCGGCCATCTATCAGCCGTTCACGAATCTTTCGGGAGTGATTGAGAAGGACACCGGCCGCGAACCGTTTGACGTGCCGGCGAAACTCAAACAGCTCTTTCGCACGCGCGACTTTGGTCCGTACGCGACGCCTGACGGACAGAACGTGCCGGTAAACTTTCTTTCAACTACCGACATCGTCGGCGGCAATTCGGGTTCACCGATCATGAACGGCCGGGGCGAACAGGTCGGCATCATCTTCGACGGCAACTACGAAGGACTGGGCAACGACTTCTTTTACAATGACGCAAAGGGCCGCGCGATTGCTGTCGATATTCGCTATGTGTTGTTCATCGCTGACAAGTTCGGAGGCGCAGGCTACCTGCTAAAAGAGCTGGACATCAAGAACGCCCCCGCCGCGCTGCGCCGCGCTGCGTGATTACCAGAGTAATTAAAGTCTAAATCAAACTACTTAACCCTGGAGGAAAGAACCTTGAAGAAGCTGACTATCAGTTTGTGCCTGGCGTTTGCAGCCATGTCAATGATCCTGGGCCAGGCGTCTGCGAAACGCGTTGGCTCGCCAACCATTTCACCGACTCAGGAGAACCGGATCTTTAGCCACAAAGAGGCCGGAGTTCAATTTGAACTGCCAAAAGGCTGGAAAGCAAAGCCTGAAGGTGAAGTTATTACTGTCTCGACCGCGGACGATAGTCTGCAGATGGTGTTTTGGGTCCCGGATGAGGACACTTTCGATGCGGCGGTAAAAGACCTGGACAAGGAACTGAGCAAGACAATCAAGAACATCAAGACCACGGACAAGGGTACCTCGGACAAACACAATGGTATGCCGCATTACAGCCAGGGTGGCACCGGCGACGTCAACGGCGTCACAATTGAGTGGAGCGTTGACGTGCTCGCAGCCAAGAAGGCGGTGATCATTTTGACGTTCGCCGCCCCCGGAATCGCGGAAAAACATGCCGATGAGGCCGTACAGTTCATCAGCAGCATTAAGAAGATCGACTGAACTCTGTTAGGCGGCTTGGGCCAGCAAGGCTAACCGAATTTCAGTTTTTGCAGCTCTACTCGACGTGCTTTCTGGGAAAAAACCGTTGATCATCCTGTCGTTCGCGGCGCCAAACCTCTACGAGAAGAGCTCCGTCGACTATGAAAAGCTCATCAACAGCATCAAGAAAATCACCCAGGAACAGCGGATTTCGCGCGGTTTGGGCCGGCGCTGATTAAGGCCGGCCCGGATTTTTTCCTTGACAGGCCAAAACAGCATCGTTTAGCATGCGCCGTCGTTTCAATCAGTGCCGGGGTTGGCTTTTCCACCTGCCTAAGCATTTCGATTTGCAAGCGCCACAAGAGAAATGAGTTTTGGCTTTCCCGTAAGTTGCGTTCGCTGATCGTGCAATGTGTGCGATCCCGCGGACGTTTTTTCCGTTGTGTGTTTCCGTATAGCGCCCCATTTCGAAAGCGCGTCCGGCTCACAGCATTAACCTGTTGGCTTAGTGGCACACACTTCGGTCTGTGACCGCTGGTCCCGTTCTACCGAATCGTTAGGAGGATTCGTTTGTATGTCTAGAATAACCGGTAAGGTCAAGTGGTTTAACAACTCGAAGGGTTATGGCTTCATTGAACAGCCAGGCTCCTCGGATATCTTTGTTCACTACAGCGCCATTCAAGGCGACGGCTTTAAGACTCTCGAAGAGGGTCAGGAAGTTGAGTTTGAAGTGACCCAGGGCCCGAAAGGACCACAGGCCGAAAAAGTGACAAAGGCTTAGGTCTCCCCGGCTTGCTCTAAAGCAAAGCCACTTGCAATCGTGAGCCCGGAAGACGCGAACACAAAAAAAAGCGATCTCGGAAACGAGGTCGCTTTTTTCTTCTGGTCCGAAACCACCTGCGGTAGCGGGCGGGATGCCGGTAAGTCCTACTTGTCAGCTTTGGCTTTGAAACTTACGTGCCCGCCATCGACTGAAACGGAAAAGACAACCCGATCAGAGCCTATCTTCTCTTTCATGCTTTCAGTTCTGTCCATAATCAGGCGGTGAAATTTCGCAAAAGAGAGATCGCGGATAGGTTCTCCGCAACTGCGTTTCGCTTCGATCAGCGCATCGTAGACACCTTTGACTGTCTGCACATCGTGACGAACATCAGTACAGGAAAACTCTGAACGCGCGAATGGCGTCGCCGTTTCCTTGACAGACATGCGGGCGACTGTCGCGGCATCGCGCCCTTCTTCGCGCCCCTGCATTGTGCGCCGCCACATTTCGCGAAACGAGGCGTATCTCGTCGCCAGAGCGTTATAGTGATAACGCTGCGCGAAGTTGAGTGAGCGATCATCGCCCAGGCGCTTAAGGTGCGATTCAACTCGCATCTTGGTATCGTACGGCGCGCGCTTGCTGCCGCCGTTGAAGTAAACGTCGAACTCAATTTTCAACCGCCGGATGTCTTCTTCAAGCCGCCGCAGACGGTCTTCAGTCGTCGGTTCATCGTTATAGATGCCGGTCTTGTTCTTCTCACGGCGCTCGTGGGCGCGCCGGGCTAACTTGTTATCTTCCATAGGCAAGTCCGAACCTCGTGTGGGTCTGGCGCAACGCGAGGGGGCGGCGCAGGCTGATTCTCAGTGTAGGGGTTGCCTTCGCTCGCTGTCAACACAGTTTTACACGCCCCTGATTGCGTAAAACCACGAAAAAGGGCATATTCTTTGGGCGTTCCGCTGATACGGCAGTTGGTGTTCTCGGAAAACCGTTATGGCCGCTTCGAATAACTTGCTCCGGTTGCTGCCGTCAATCGACGTGCTCTTGAAAACTGCTACCGCCGGGTCGCTACAGAGCGCAGTTGGCCTCGAACATCTGAGCGATCTTGCCCGCAAAGTCACCGACGAATTACGACAAGAGATAATGACGACGACGCCTTCGCCAGAGGATGCGACGCGAAATCAGGAATTGTCGCGGGCAGCCTTCCTCAAAGAAGCCGAGCGACGTTTGGTGAAGGCTCACGAAGCCGAGATCAATTCCGGTCTAAGGCAAGTCATCAATGCCACCGGGGTAATTCTGCACACGAACCTGGGCCGCGCGCCGTTGTCTGATGCAGCGCTAAGCGCCGTCGCGAAAGAAGCCGCCGGCTATTGTTCGCTTGAATACGATCTGGCAACCGGCGAGCGCGGGCGACGCGGTGCGCGGGCTGAAGATCTACTGGCGCAAGTGACCGGAGCGGAACGTGCGCTGGTCGTAAACAACTGTGCGGCCGCGGCGCTGTTGGTTCTCACGACGTTCGCTCGCGATGGCGAGACGATAGTTTCGCGCGGCGAGTTGGTAGAAATCGGTGGCGACTTCCGCGTGCCTGACGTAATGGCGCAGTCCGCCACGCGCATGATTGAAGTTGGCACGACGAATCGTACGAATCTTGCCGACTATCGCCAGGCGATTTCCGAAAAGACGCGTCTGATCATGCGCGTGCATACGTCGAACTACCGCGTCGTGGGTTTCACCAAGACACCACGGCTGCGTGAACTCGCCGACCTCGCGCACGAAGCCGGACTGCTGATTTATGAAGATGCCGGCTCTGGAGCTCTCGTCGATCTCAGCGACTATGGAATTACGGGAGAGCCGGTAATCCGTGAATCGATCGTTGATGGGGTTGATGTCGTTTCCTTCAGTGGCGATAAGCTACTCGGTGGGCCGCAGGCGGGTTTGCTTGTCGGCCGCGCCGCGATCATCGAACAGATGCGAAGCCATCCTCTCTATCGCGCGCTCCGCGCTGACAAGCTCCGCATCGCTGCGCTCGAAGCAACCCTCGACGCGTACGCCCGCGGCGTTTCAGCCGAGGAGGTTCCGGCCCAACGTTTCATCGCAATGTCCTCGGCAGAGGTGCGGGTCAGCGCCAACTGCCCACTTGCGCACCGTCTTGGTTTCAATGACGCACGGGAGCCTGACCGCGAATCAGCTCGAAGCCGCCCTGCGTCGCTCGACCCCTCCGGTGATTGCCAGGATCGTCGAGGATCGGGTTCTCGTAGACCTACGCACCGTGACAGAAGGCGAAGAATTCGAGATCGAGCAAGCCCTTCTCGCCCTGGCCAGGTAAATCTATTGCGAAAAGCTCCACTTTTCTCAGCTTCTTCTTGCGTACAACGCTGCTAGTCAGTGTATAATGTCTCGACCGCGTGGGCCCGCGCTTTTCAATGTCGACCCGCTTCCTCAGGAGGCAAACCGCCTCGTCAACCCGAACACTTGAAGACTTTTACCTGGAAATCCCTTGTCATCTCTGTCGCCCTGGCCCTCGCGGCCGGGTTGGCGAGCTGTGCATTGTGGCGCATGGGACTGATTGATTCTCTCCAATCGGCCTTCGTGGTACCGGTCGCCCGCGGCGAAGTTCCGCTTCAATCACCGCAACCCTGGCTGGGCTTGCTCTTGATCGTTGCAATCAGCTCGAGCGCGGGCTTCCTGGTCAGCCGCGCCGGCGCGCGCCGTTCTTTTGTTGTGCTCGGCCTCGGCTTTCTGGCGATGTGCGGCGCGAGCTTGCTGACTTCAAAATATTTCAAAGTCAACATCCTGTTCGCGCCAATGGCGCTCGGCGCACTGGGCGCAACCTTCGTGGTTCAGCTCTATAGGCTCTGGCTAATCGACTCAGTGCTTA
>WNFW01003966.1_pt1 | contig 10357 bp, 12 predicted proteins | sample 5400131 | NCBI WGS metagenome assembly WNFW01 (sample SAMN13153362, study PRJNA577476) | soil metagenome | isolation source: 20 cm soil or saprolite under grassland replicate 1 | place: USA:California | collected 2016-06-15
ATATGACAGTTCATCGCGTTCGTCTGTCAGATGCGGGCTCAGTCCTTGGAAAAGCCAGAGCTTGCCGTTGCTCGCGCATTCTTCCTGCAGCCGTTGAAACGCGTGTTCCACAACCGCCGTCGCCCAAGTGAGGTCGAAGATGCGCTCCGGCGGCAAGGAGTCGAGCGTTTGAACCGGGATGGATAATTGCGACGGCGCTTCCGCCATCCAATCGTCCCAGGAAATAAATTCCACGCCGCCGCCGCGTTTGTGGGCATGAGTTTTCTCCGCGGCGTTAATGAGAAAATTTTGGAGCGACCTTAGCAAGAGCGAACGGAATCGGCCGCGCTTGCTGTCTGCATGCTGCAGCCAGTTGTGCTCAAGTATTACCACAAAAAAATCCTGCGTGAGGTCTTGCGCATCCTCCTTTGAATAGCCGTGTCTGCAGACGAAGGAAAAAATGGGCCGCCAATAAGTGCGGCAAATCTCCGCGAGCGCATCATGCGCCTGTTGTTCTTCCTTCCCCAGCGTGGCGGCTGAAAAGATTAGGCTCCAGCGGGTAGTTACAAATTCACGCGGTTCGCCTCCACCCTGCTCGTCCGCCTTTCCGTTCACGAATGAACATTGTGGTTCTCGCGGCTTCATACAAGCATAAAACGCGAGAATAGACCCTGCGTCGCAGCCGTTTGTTCGCGCCGAAACGCGAAATCCTGTTAGGACTGCCGGCGGAGGGGCTCGAACCCACACGGCCTTGCGGCCACTGGATTTTGAGTCCAGCGCGTCTGCCAATTCCGCCACGCCGGCGTTAGGAATCCTGAACCTACAAGCACGTACGCGAAGCTCAACTTCGCGACAAACTGTAGCCGCTTCGCTATGTGAAGCGCAAAGCGATTGAGTATGACTGACTATAATTTTGTCGTTGCGTTGCGGAAAACAAAACCGGCAGAATCCGCCGCGTGAAGCACTGGCCGATGACTTCAAGACGACTACCGGGAAAGAATACAAAAACGTTACCGTTAGCCGGGTCGAAACAGACGGCATTGTGCTCAAGAGCAAATCGGGAATCTCGAAAGTTTATTTCGTCGAGTTGCCCAAAGAGGTTCAGCAACGCTTTCATTACAATGTTCAGACGCCGAGTGCACAAGACGCTCCATTCGAGGTTGAGCTCAAGGAAGGATTTCCAAGTGGACGGTTTCTCGTTTGCAACGTCACTTTCAACGGCACACTGCCGCCACCGGAAACCGTGGACAAGATCGTGCACGATTCACTGCAATCGGCTGCGCTGAGCCACCCGACCCGAGAGATTCTTGCGATGGCGTGGCATGGAGACGACACACTTACAGAGAATCAATACTCTGGAGATCTAATTTACAAGCCTGCCGAGCGGCGCATCATGACACTGGATGAGTCGCGAGGAGTAAAGACCGCCGGATTCGATGTCGGCGCGTATTACGTCGCGGTCAGAGAGGATAAGACCTTAGCCGGCATCAAACCCGAGCGGAAGTGGTTGTCTCTGTCTATCGTGTTTCCATCTACACCGTCTGTTCAGGAGGCCACTGATGCGGCGATTGCAGAGATTGAGAACCGGCTGGCCCAGGGTCTAGACATCGACGCCTACGTGAAAGTCGGCGACAAGGGCGTTAAGACTAGTTGGCAGCAGATGCCCGATCCAGCCGGAGGGCTTCTAGCTTTTCGATACACTGTGGCGGATCGAACGATCTACAACAAGAGCACGTTCATTAAGAAGCTACCATGAGGCAGACGAATTCGCCTAACCAATCACTTTGGATTGCGATGGGCGAACGATCTGGATTGCTGACGCACATCGCGGCGACGGAAAGAATTAGGTAAAGTATTTTCTTTACACTCTGTAGAGGCGATAACTAAAAGATCAGGGTCGCCAGCGTGTTGGCATGAACGATATTAAAGATGTTACGTCGACAACTTTTGGACTGATTATCGCGTACCTCCTGCCTGGGCTCACCGCGTTCTATGGTTTATCATTCTTTTCCGCGCGCGTAAGGAACTGGTTTGATCAGATATTTGCTGGCAAAGCTTCCGGTGGTTTGATCTTATTTATGATTTTCGGGGCAATCGTCATCGGATTGCAGCTATCTGCCGTCCGATGGCTTGTGTTCGAGGAGATTTTGTGCCGACACTGCCGTTTCGATGTGACGGCATTATCTGGGATTTCCGATGCGGGCCGATTCGCTGCATACCGGCTGATAATCGATGAGCAACTGCGGTATCATCAGTTTTGGGGTGCAATGTCGCTGGCGCAACCCGTATTGTTTTGGGGATGGATCACGAGCCAAGAAGCGCCCGCCATACTAACTTGGTCATCCGCTTTCTTAGCACTCGTATGCGAGGGTATAACAATTGTTGCTGCAATTGAATCTCTCAACCGCTACGCTGGTCTGCGTAAAATGTCCTAAACCAGCTTCACAATGCCTAACGGTCTCCATCACAAAAAGAAAACTTCCAAGCGCAAACCGAGTCCCGCGTTTATGAGACCGGTCCAACCTGATGACAAGCTTGCTGCCGTCGTTGGATCGCAGCCACTACCACGCTCCGAGCTTACCAAGAAACTCTGGAACTACATCAAGCGGCATGGGCTCCAGGACAAGAAGAAGCGAACAATGATTAACGCCGACGACTCACTAAGGCCGGTCTTTAAGGGCAAAAGCCAGGTGAGCATGTTTGAGATGACTAAGCTCGTCTCGAAACATCTGCGCGAGCCACGAAAGGCTTCCGCTCGTCGCGATGTGCGTCGAAAACGAAGATAATTCGGGCGCCGAAGTGCGATCCCGCTCACCATTCTTTGAAATCGCCCGCGTGCTCGTGCGTTTCGATCACGTTGCCAGCCGTATCGTAAACGCGAATCACAGCATCATGTGAACGGCTGTAAAACTTGGCGTAATCGATAGCGTCATCCGGCTTGGTCTACCAGAGGCCGCCAAATGGCAGCGCATCGGAGATGAGATCGACGCCGCGCCGATCTTTGCGCGGTCGGACTTCGTAAACGTGCACAGCGGTTGGGCTTCAGCAAATTGGTTAGGCGTCAGGCATGGCATCGTTCTCACGGGTTGGATAAAGAAACGAATGAATGAGCGGCTCTATCAACACCTGATCGATTAAGTACTGCACGGCGAATACTAGGAATCTGACTACTTCGAGTAACGTGATGACGAGAGGGAGTATGAAACGAGCGAGAAGCGGCGAAGCCAACGACAGCGCGAAAAGCCCGCCGAAGCTGAACAGGAAAGTAGCGTCGATGACAGTGAGGACTCGCAGAACGATGTTCGCGCTCGGGAGATCCACAAAGGACGGAGTAACGAACCAGCCGACCAGCAGAACCGATAGCACGCCCACCCAGAAGAACAACATGAACTTCAGGTTGCTGCCGGAAAACATGAGACGGTAATCTGCCGCCATCTGACGTAATGCTGGTTCCTTGTGCTTGATTTCGAGTGGCTCGGCCATATGCAAGAATTGTCGATGACATCATGGCCAGATCATTTGCCATCTGGCAATCAAAAACGATTCTAGCGCGATCCTGACGCACATCGCGGCGACGGGAAGCGATTCGTTGTAGCGCACGGTTAGACGTTGCTTGCATCACCACGGCGGTTCTTATCACGTTGAACCAAAGCCTTAGATAGAAAACCCTGAAGTCGCGCCAAGTTCAGTTCGGTCGTGAGCGATTGGATGTCACAAGAAAGCCGCTTCAGATCATGCAGAGTCGGTAATGGATACCGCTTGTGATCTGGGCCACGACGCATCGGTTTGCCATCAAGTTCCTTCGCCCAAATCCAGTGCATCAGTTCATTCCGCTTGTCTGTGACGAGGCGACAACGCTCAAGTACAGCCTGCAGCTTGAGCAATGGGGCGCCTTCGCCGAGGCGCTGGCGAGCGAGCTTGCGAATACGCTTACGGAGTTGGCGCGACCCGTCGTAAGCCGTAGCGTCCAACGCTTCATCCGGGCGCAAGTCCGCCAGAGTTTTGATAGTCATTCGCAGAATATGGTTGAGGTGTTCGTGCCGCAGCGCAACCTCTCCAAAAGCGGCTAGGAGTTCCCGGTCAGGTGGCAAATGCAATGTGATCATTCGCGACATGTTCTGCCTCAGTCCGTGGCTGAGAGCATCATGCGTTGAAATGACTCACGATCAAATTCAAGCACTTATCGCGAATGATGCAGTCGTGATACGTCCGGCGTCCGTTCGCATGAACGTGGACATGCGTGGATTTTGGTGGACGCTATCTGACTATTAGAATTTCAGTGGTAGCCATTCGGATTTCGCTTGTTGCAGTTCGTCGGGGCTCGGCTGAAGCGTTGGCGCGAACGACATTAAACTCTCCATGAGCTGCGGGCTGAAGAAGGGGTCAGCCCCCTTTTCCACGGCTTGCCGCTCCATTATCTCAAGTGCCGCTCGTGATCTGAATTTGTGGTGTCCGCCATGCAACCACAGATAAGGCGTCGGGTACGGGCAGGCGTACGCCATAACGGCAAGTAGGCGCAAGCGGTCTAAGCTGTGGATGAACAGCACCTCCCAGACCTCATGGTGTAGATCTTGCAGGCGCGCCCGGTGCTTTCGGCGCCACATGAAAGAGACGGCTTTCCTCATGTCGCCATCGAGAGGGCCGACCGTCGTGAACGGAGCGAACGTGAACGGAAACAGAAACGGAAGCTCGTCGAGTACACGTAGCTGGAGCCAGTAACGTCGGTGAGTTTCATCGGTTGTGCAGGGAATTAGCTCCGACTGTAACATGTACGTCCACCCCCGCGAGCGATTGGGGAGCAGGTAAAGCGCGTCGATTCAATCACGTAGCGCCGTGCGCTGTAAAGCGTCCAGAAATGTGAACTGAGCGGCGAATGACTCGCGAGTCGTTGGTACGTCATTCGCATTCTAGCGCGATCCTGAGCGGCGGGCCGGGCATTCTGAGAAAACGTCAATCAGATGTCAATGGGCAGTGGCTCGCCTAGCATAGCGCCGGTTTTTGAGTCCAGCGCGTCTGCCAATTCCGCCACGCCGGCTTTTCGAAAGGAACGGGACGATACGGCCTCCGCGCAGAAGCTCAACTTGTGAAAGCTTTCGGAGTCAACTCTGCTAAGCGCGTTGAAACGTTAAATGGTCGACGCGTTGGATCACGAAATCCCGTCGCCAAATTCCGTTTGCATTCGCAGCCCACGTGGCGGCCCGAGAATTTCGCGTAGAATGATTGCCTCCCGCAAACCAGATGTCGAGACAAGCAACCTGGGCACGTGTCGTTCCAGTTCCTCGCCTTTGGCAACTCCGGGCGTGGCTGTCGCGTAAGCTTCCGGAGGCGTTTTGGTGATCGGCGGCGGCTCAACCGGCAACGGTCCTTCGTGAATTTCGAACGTCTGCGCGCCCGCGATTTCTCGGGTAACGATTTCTTTCGTGCGCGTCTCAGTTGAAAGAGGCGGGCTTTCTCTTAGGATCACACGCCGTTTGCGCCGCTCTGCTCGAGTTAGTTCCCATAGAGGTGCAATAGGCGGCTGCACCGGCGCCAGCGGTCTAGGCGGAATATCTGTGCGGGCCACGACAGGCGGAGGCGGTCGTGAGGCTGGAGGTTGACCAAGCGCTTCCAGAAATTTGCGGATTCGTTCTTCATCCGATTCTACTGGTGCGCGCGGAATTGGCTTCGGCATTCTGAGCGGAGGTTTTGAAGTCGGTTCTGCTTCGTCCTCTGTGCTTGCTTTGCGGGCCGCCCTGCCCAGCAACTGGAACAAGCCAGCGACCACGAGAAGCAAAAGGAAAAGTAGATTTTCGAGATGAACAGCGAGCATTGGTTAGATCGTCCGTTACGTCGTTAAATCGTTGAAGCGTTCAGCTCAGACACTTCTCACGTCTCACCTCTCACTACTTGACAGCTCACTGATTACCGATCACTCATCACGGAATCACGTTCCATCCGTCCGCGGCTTGTCTCCGCCGGCGATCGATTCGCGCATGGAAGTGTCGGCCTGGACATTTTTCATTCGGACGTAATCCATAACCCCGAGGTTTCCCGAGCGAAACGCGTCTGCCATTGCCTGGGGAACGAGTGCTTCAGCCTCGACGACTTTAGCGCGCATTTCCTGCGTCTTGGCGCGCATTTCCTGCTCGACGGCTACTGCGGCTGCGCGGCGCACCTCCGCTTTCGCTTGCGCGACGCGTTTGTCCGCCTCCGCCTGTTCGGTCTGCAATTTTGCGCCGATATTGTCGCCGACATCCACATCGGCGATGTCGATTGAAAGAATTTCAAACGCTGTATTGCTGTCCAAGCCTTTGGCCAGAACGGTCTTGGAAATGCGATCGGGATTCTCCAGCACTTCCTTATAGGAATGCGCAGAGCCAATTGCGCTGACAATTCCTTCGCCGACGCGGGCGATAATCGTTTCTTCCGTCGCGCCGCCGACGAACCGATCCAGATGCGAGCGGACAGTCACGCGCGCTTTAACTTTCACGCCAATTCCGTCCTGTGCGACACCGTCGATGGTGCTGCGACCCATGGTAGGGTTAGGTGCATCGATCACCTTGGGATTGATGCTCGTCCGCACCGCTTCCAAAACAGTCTTGCCGGTGCCTTTCGTTGCCAGGTCGATGGCGCACGCCCGGTTGAAATCGAGCGAGATGCCTGCCTTATCAGCGGCGATTAAAGCGAGAACTACATGGCTCACGTCACCGCCCGCCAGGTAGTGCGCTTCCAATGGATCGCTCCTAACATCCAGACCGGCTTTCACCGCGGTGATGCGATTATCCACAATCAGACCGACTGGCACTTTGCGCAGCCGCATCCCGACCATTTTGCCCAGACTAACCGGCGCATTTGCGATCCGCGCCCGGAGCCAAAGGCCGAAAAAGTTGAAAAGAACAACCGCGAGCACGAAGGCGAACAGCGCCAGCACCGCGAGGCCGACAAGATAAAGGGCGTCCATATTGCAGCGAAGACTATCGGAAGAGAAACTCCACGAAAAGGTCTAATTGCTGACAAAGGTAACAGGCATTGTCTAGGACGCGTGGAAAATCGATGCGAAGACGCATCGCACTTCAAAAGCACTGCGTGTAAAATTAAGGGCGAGTGCTTTCTGTTTCGGGAGCTTTGGGAGTGCGTGCGCGTCCTTGCGCCGCTTTTCGGAGCTCTGTTCGCGCCTTCGGCGACTAGCGTGCCATCGTCTCACGAGAAGCCGATGCATCTTAGCAATAAAGAAGTGCTCGGGGCGGGACTCGAAATCGCCCCTGTGTTCGTGCGTTTCGATCAGGTTGCCCTAACAGATTTAACGCATTTCCGCATCTTTTCGCGTAACCTCGAGCCGGACTTTACGCATTACCTGGTGTGAGTGGAACAACTAGAAAGGAACACCTGAAATGAAAAAGAAAATGATGTGCCTCATCGCCGCGCTCTCGATTTTTACGTTACCGGCTGATGCAGCTCAAATAGTTAACCGATCGACTCCAATTACTGTTAGTGTGCCTGTCGTGTGCAATGTCGGAGAGGTTGTGGACCTAAGCGGAAGATTGCAGACTGTGATCACGTTTATGCGCAATAGCAGGCGCGGCAGTGTGCACGTACTTGTGAATGGACAGGGGGTCGCGGGTATTGGCGAAATTACTGGTCGTACGTTTCAAGCAAATGGGGAATGGGATGTAGTCTTGAACAGGTCTCTCCTAAATGGAGCCGGTACTGTCGGCACGAAAGTTTGGTTTTTGGTCATCGGCGCCCCCGGACCCGACGGTAGTGTCCCCAGCTTTGGGCTTCAAGCGTACGTATACGTTACGTTCCACGCCAACGGTACCGTAACTGTGAAGTTCAATAATTTCACAACCGATTGCGGCGATGGCGCTGGCTTTTGGGACTACTGAGTAAGCATCGAAGAATTCGAGTGTGACGCCATAAATTGTGGCTGGAATTAGCGCCCTTGCGCTCGTGGGTTTCGCTCACGTTGCCCGCTTCATCGTAAACGCGAATCACAGCATCATGTGAGCGGCTGCGGTGCATCGCGTATCCGATTGCGTTGCTGACTGCGTTTGGCTCGCCGGATCACAAGCGCCCGAATGGCAATGCATCGGAAATCAGATCAACGCCATGATGATCTTTGCGTGGGCGGACTTCGTAAATGTGCATTACGGAGAAGGCGGTTTATTTCGGCGAAGCGCGTTCACCGACCAGATGATCGAGCGCACGAAACACAAAGCAAAATATGGAGTCAGAATGTACAGCCAAGATTTCAGACCAGCGCCGCTGTATAGATCGCGGAACATGTCACCGGGGGTTTCATATCTGTACGGAATCGCATTGACTCCCTCATCTTGTATGTAATCACCGTGGTAATCGTTCAGGTTAGGGATGTAATGGCGCTGATCAAAATAGAGCACGTAATATGCGATGAACAGGCCGATTACAGTGCACAGAAGAAATATGAGCGACTCGCGAGCGATGCGTCGTTTGATTGTCGATGCCATCAGAGGTCGAGATTCTGCGGCGCGTTCTAACGATTTCGAGGGTCTCGGCGAAGATGGCGGCGGAGGCGGCGGCTCGTGCGTTGATTTTGCAGGCACCTTGACTGGACGATTGCAGTGGGGGCACTCAACCATTTCGCGTGCTTTACTATCGTCAACGGAGATGCTCTCGGTGCACCAAGGACAAACAAAGTGGATAGCCACGCGCGGCATTCAATCACACTGCGCCGTGCGCCGTAAAGCGTACATGAAATCGCTGATGACATCGGCGCCACTTCTCACTCAATCCAAGCGCAAAAGCGAGCCTGGCGCGTCCTGGGCGCGAGAAAGGCCAAATTCGGCGCGAGTGTCATGAATCCGTCATGAAAATTCATAAAATCGCCATTTTGCTATGGTGCTCGGGGCGGGACTTGAACCCGCATGCCTTTCGGCATACGCCCCTCAAACGTACGTGTCTGCCATTCCACCACCCGAGCTTTGAGAAGGTGACTCGTGAATGGTAAATAGAGGAGAGCGGCTCGCAAGCGCTTTTGCCGCCACGGCTGTAGTGTGCGCTGTCTTCAGCGCATCAAGGCCATTGTATTCCGCGCTGGATTGTCCGCTGAGGACAGCGGACTCTACAGCCATCTGCGGTTATCTTCTGAGCACGAGCAAGAGCATGAGCACCCAGCCTTCGCATAAAGCTACGTCCCGGCAGGCGAGCACGAGGAGTGAACAGAATTGGGTTAAAATCGACCTACACATTCACACCCTCGATGATCCCAAGGATGCGGTGGATTATTCCGCGCACGAATTGCTGGAACGCGCTCACTCGCTCGGCTTCGGCGTGCTTGCGATCACGCTGCACGATGCTGTGTTTGATCGAAAGGAGGTTTATGCCGACGCGGCGGCCATGGGCATTCTGCTTATTCCCGCGGCCGAGATGCGCTTGTGCGGCGCGGATGTCATCGTGCTGAATGTGACTTCCGAAGAAGTTGCAGAGCTAAAGGATTTCGATGATCTGCGACTGCTGCGGACGCGACGCGGAAACTCTATCTTTACAATTGCCGCGCATCCGTTTTACGTTTTTGGAGGCTCGATTGGATCACGACTATTTGCCGAAATCGATTGTTTCGACGCCATTGAGTTCTGCCATTTTCATGTTGGCCTGTTCAATCCAAATCGCCGCGCAAGAAGAGTGGCATCCCGGTTTGGCAAACCATTAATTGCCACTTCCGACGCGCATCGGCTGCACGCCTTTGGGCGGCATTACACCAGTATCCCGATGCCACCTGCGCTTACCGTCGAAAATGTTTTCGCGGCGTTACGCAGCGGCCCATTGAGCTTAACGAGTCCCCCCTGCAGTTTCACCGATCTTGCGGGCGCGATTTACTTTGTTTTTCTTGCACATCCTTTCCTTGTACGACGGAAGTTCGCCTCCGCGAGATAATCATCTAGCAGGAAAACCGGCGTAACGCCTCAGTGCTGAGGGGCTGGCTGCGCCAGGTCGTAGATTGCACCCCAATCGCCGGATGCGACGAGAAACGCCGTAGCTTCCCAAGGCCGGCTGCTTGATTGGTAGTTGGTCTTTTCGTCTTGGCCCCAGAAGATATAGCGGACTCCGAGACCCTGGGCCGTCTCTCGCCAGTTTGCGGCTCCGTTCATTAATGTCGTCAGCCGATTGTTTACCGCGCCGTAATCAAATCCTTCCGTCCATAGATGACCTGGGTATCCAGCCACAACTTTGCGGCCTTGTAACAAGACCGGACAGTTGAAGGTCGGGTATGCGGCGAAGCGAGCTTCCACCGGCAAGGGACGCATCGCCGCGCCAGCGTTGTCGAGTCTGGCGCGCTCAATGAGTCCAAAACCCGGGTGCCCCGCAGATAATCCGCCGAGCAAAGTGACAAATCCCGAACCAAAGAGCGCAATGCAAATGG